>Ga0070667_100000044_pt1 | contig 166321 bp, 118 predicted proteins | sample KBSS33metaG_FD_64659 | JGI IMG/M metagenome (GOLD analysis project Ga0070667, IMG submission 64659) | Switchgrass rhizosphere microbial communities from Kellogg Biological Station, Michigan, USA - KBS S3-3 metaG | ecosystem: Host-associated > Plants > Roots > Rhizosphere > Soil ...
GTCAGCTTGGCCAGCATGCCGCCGACCTTGCCGACGATCTCGGCGTGATACAGGCCGAGCGCGGTATGCGCTTCGGCGTGCTTGGGCGCGATCTCCAGCGTGCGGTCGAGCGCCTCGCGCACCTTGCCGGCCAGGCCCTGCGCGAGCGCCTTGGTGATCGAGATGGCCTGGCTGAGGCGCCCGATCGCGAATGCGCGCCGGTAGTGGCTGTTCGCCTCGCCGGGCAGCTGCGCGGCGGCCTCGTCGGCGAGGCCGATCAGTTCCTCGTAGCGCGCCGTCTTCGCCTTGTCGTCGTCGAGCAGGTAGGTCGCATGGATGCCGCCGGCCTTGACCGCGACCGACGCGCCGAGCGCCTTCAGCGCGGCGCCTTGCTCGTAGGCTTGCTGGAAATCGCCGCGGTGGAATGCGCGCCAGGCGTCCTGCAGTGCCGCGGCGGTCGCCGCTGCGTCCTTGCCGAGCTTGGGGTTGCCCTTCAGCCACGCGGCGACGCGCTTTTCGTCGGGGTAGGGCTCCTGGTCGCCCGCGTGCAGCAGGCCCCACGCCTTGGACAGCTTGTCGCCCGCGTAATCGTAGGCCTTGTCGGGATGTGGAAAGGCGGCCCAGTTCTTCTTCGCCATCGTCGTGTCCTTCGCGTTGCGCAGCAGTGCCGCCAGTGTGAACACCCCGGCCGCCACTCGTCACGCCGCCCTGCGGCAAGCCGCCAACCCTACCTACGTCATGCCCGCGAACGCGGGCGTCCATTGAAAGCACGAAAATGGATTCCCGCGTTCGCGGGAATGACGGCTTACGAAGTCCGCTCGACCTGCTCCCCGGTTGAGACACGCCGAAGCGGAAAGGCATCGCCAATCTCATCGACGTCATGCTCGCGAACGCGGGCATCCATTGAAAACACGAATCCGGATTCTCGCCCGCGCGTGAATGACCACGCATTCATCGTTGCCCTAAACTCTGCAACAACGATCCGGACCGAACGCCCGCCATGAAACCTGCCGCCCGCGCCGCCGAATTGCGCGCCCTCATCGAAGACGCCAACTACCGCTACCACGTCCTCGACGACCCGGCCATTCCGGACGCCGAATACGACAAGCTCATGCGCGAGCTGATCGACCTGGAGGCGGCGCATCCCGAGCTCGCGACGCCGGACTCGCCGACGCAGCGCGTCGGCGCGACGCCCTCGGGTGCGTTCGCCGAGGTGCGCCACGAGATCCGCATGCTCTCGCTCGGCAATGCATTCACCGACGAGGAAGTCGAAGACTTCGTGCGCCGCGTCGAACAGCGCCTCGAGATCGACAACCCGCTGTTCTCGGTCGAGCCGAAGTTCGACGGTCTCGCCATCAGCCTGCGCTACGAGGACGGCATGTTCGTGCGCGGCGCGACACGCGGCGACGGCGAGACCGGCGAGGACGTGACCGCGAACCTGCGCACGATAAAAGCGATCCCGCTGAAACTGCGTGGAAGCGGCTGGCCCGGTGTGCTGGAAGTACGCGGCGAGGTCTACATGCCGCGCGCCGGCTTCGAGCGCTACAACGAAAAGGCGCGCGCTTCGGAAGGCAAGATCAAACCGCTGGTCAATCCGCGCAACGCCGCGGCTGGCAGCCTGCGCCAGCTCGATCCGCGCGTCACTGCGCAGCGGCCGCTGGCGTTCTACGCCTATGCGCTCGGCGTCGTCGACGGCGGCGAGCCGCTGCCGTCGACGCATTCGGCGACGCTGAAGAAATTCCGCGAATGGGGCTTGCCGGTCAGCCCGCTCGTCGCCACGGCGCACGGCGCGAAGGGATGCCTCGCCTACTACGCGAAGATCGGAAAGCAGCGCGACGGGCTGCCGTTCGACATCGACGGCGTCGTCTACAAGCTCGACGACTATGCCGGCCAGCGCGAACTCGGTTTCGTCGGCCGCACGCCGCGCTGGGCGATCGCGCACAAGTTCCCGGCGCAGGAACAGCAGACCACGGTCGAGGCGATCGACGTCAACATCGGCCGCACCGGTGCGGCGACGCCGACCGCGCGGCTGACCCCGGTCTTCGTCGGCGGCGTCACCGTGACCAATGCGACCTTGCACAACGCCGACCAGGTCGCGCGGCTGGACGTGCGCGTGGGCGATACGGTGATCGTGCGCCGCGCCGGCGACGTGATTCCCGAGGTCGTGCGCGTCATTCCCGAACTTCGCCCGAAGAAGACGGCACCGTGGCAGATGCCCGAGCACTGTCCGATCTGCAACTCGGCGATCGTGCGCGAGGAGGGGGAATCGGTCGCGCGCTGCACCGGCGGACTCACCTGCGCCGCGCAGCGCACGCAGGCCGTGTTCCATTTTGCGGCGCGCCGCGCGATGGACATCGACGGTCTCGGCGAACGCTACATCGAGGAACTCGGCGATCTCGGCTATCTCGATTCGGTCGCCGGACTCTACAAGCTGACGCTGGACGACCTGCTCGAAATGAAACGTCGCGCCGACGAGCGCGACGGCACCACGCCGGAGACCGTGAAGGCCGGCAAGGTCGCGACCAAGTGGGCGGAAAACCTGATCGAAGCGATCGAGCACAGCAAGCACACGACGTTGGAGCGCTTCCTCTACGCGCTCGGCATCAAGCACGTCGGCGAAAGCACGGCGAAGGCGCTCGCCGCCTGGTTCGGCGACCTCGCGCTGATCCGCCACCTGCCGTGGCCGATGCTCAAGCTAGTGCCCGACATCGGCGGCGAGGTCGCGCGCGCGATCGACGCGTTCTTCGAGCAGCCCGGCAACCAGAAAGTCATCGACGATCTGCTCGCGCGCGGCGTCGCGATCCGCGACGCGCATCCGCCGATCGCCAAGCTCCGCGCGGCGCTGGAATTGTCGAACGTGCTCGCGCAGATCGAGATCCCGAAACTGACGGCCAAGCGTGCGGAGCAAGTTGCTACAGCCTTCGATTCGATCGAGGCCGTCGCCGATGCGGATGTCGATGCCTTGGTCGCCGCCGGACTTCCGCAGGACAGCGCCGCCGTCGTGCAGGCATTCCTCGCGGAAGGCGAGGGCCGTGCGCTCGCGCTGCGTTGCGCGAAGGCGCGCGCGCAGTTGGGCGTGGCCGTAGCTCACGCGGGCGCTGCGAAGGAAGGCCCGCTCGAAGGCCAGACCGTCGTCCTCACGGGCACGCTGTCGGCGCTGACGCGCGACGAAGCGAAGGCGCGGCTCGAAGCGCTCGGCGCGAAGGTGGCCGGCAGCGTGTCGAAGAAGACCAGCTTCGTCGTCGCCGGCGAAGCGGCGGGGTCGAAGCTGGACAAGGCCGCCGAGCTTGGGGTCGAGGTGTGGGACGAGGCGCGGTTGCTGGAATTCTTGGCCACAACAGAATAATTGGGAGGCTGGCGTCTGCCGATGGTGTTCGGTTTAAGGCGCTCGGCGATTCTGTGTGGCACACATGTGCTACATTTTCCGGGAATGAATTCACCGTTGAGCGTTTCATGAGCACCACGACCATCCGCCTGCCTGATGAACTCAAGGCCCGCGTTGCGGAGGCGGCGAAACAGGCGGGTACGACGTCGCACAATTTCATTCTGGAGGCGATCGCCGAGAAGGCCGATCTGGCCGAGCGCAGGGCCGACTTCGATACGGTGGCCGAACACCGCTATGCCCAGTTTCTGGAGTCGGGAAAGAGCATTCCGTGGGAAGAAGCGCGCGCCTATCTCAAGAAACGACTTGCGGGAAAGACCGTGAAGCGACCGGTGGCCCGCAAGCTGGACCGATGACGTGACGCGCGTCCGGCTGGCGCCTGGAATGATCGAGGATTTCGATCGAATCGCAGACCATCTGCGCCACCACGAGATCGACGGTGCCGAGGCCCGGGCGGTTGAAATCATCAGCGCGTTCGATGTGCTCGCGGACAACCCCCTGATCGGCCGCCCGGTCGGCGACGACAAGCGCGAATTGCTCATCGGCCGCGCCTCACACGGATGCGTTGCCCTTTATCGCTACCTGCCGTTGATCGACACCGTCTTGATACTGGCCATTCGTGCGCAACGCGAGGCGGGATATGCACGGCCGTGAGCGAGACTGCCGGCCGTCGTGATGGTCGGGTCGTCGATGCGTGTTCCTTTCTCGGCCGAATTTGTGCGAAGCGCTCTACAAGCCGCCCCCTTCCGCCCTTCGGGCACCTTCCCCCGCTATGCAGGGGAAGGGAAAAAAAGGGAGCGTCTGCCGTCTTCTTTGCCGTTCCTTCCCCCCGCTCGCGGGGGAAGGTGCCCGAAGGGCGGAAGGGGGCTGCTTTACATCGAGTGCAAGCCATCTCGATGCCGACTTACGCTAGCCTGGCACGAGCGACTATCGGCCCGATACCACTCTCCCAAGTACCCAACCAGGTAGCCCATCGATGAAATCGCTGCTCCCCGCCTTGCTGCTCGCCGCACTCGCCCTGCCCGCCGCCGCACAGGAACTCGACGCCACGCGCATCGCCGACACGGTGCAGGTGCTCTCCTCGGACTTCTTCGAAGGCCGCGCGCCCGGAACGGTCGGCGACGAGCGCACGGTCGGGTATCTGATCGGGCAATTTCAGGCGCTCGGCCTCGCGCCCGGCGGCAAGGGCGGCAGCTGGACGCAGCCGGCGCCGCTGCTGCATACCAAGCTCGGCGAGCCGAAGACGCTCGGTGTGACGCTCGGCGATCAGACGCGGTCGTGGGAGCGCGGCAAGCAGGTCTACGTGTCCACGCTGCGCCCGAGCGATCGCGCAGTGATCGAACACGCGCCGCTGGTCTTCGTCGGCTATGGCGTGAATGCGCCGGAGCGCAAGTGGGACGACTTCAAGGGCGTCGATCTCAAGGGCAAGGTCGCCGTGTTCCTCGTCAACGATCCGGATTTCGAAGCGGCGAAGGGCGAGGCGGTCGCCGGCCGATTCGGCGGCAAGACGATGACCTACTACGGCCGCTGGACCTACAAGTACGAGGAGGCCTCGCGCCGCGGCGCGATCGGCGCGCTGATCGTGCACGACACGCCCGGCGCCGGCTACGGCTGGAATGTGGTCACGAGCCCGCAAGGCGAGAACTACGAGATCGTGCGCGCGCCGGACAAGCTGACCAGTCTCGTGCTGCAAGGTTGGATCGAAGGGCAGGCCGCGACGACGCTGTTCGCCGATGCCGGCCTCGATCTGGCGGCGCTGCGCAAGCAGGCGCGCCGGCCCGATTTCCATCCGGTCGTGCTGAAGGGCGCGACGTTCTCCGCAGATATCCCGGTCGCGCACGAAGTGGTCGAAAGCCACAACGTGCTGGCGAAGATTCCCGGCAGCGAACGCCCTGACGAAATCGTCTTCTACGGCGCGCACTGGGACGCCTACGGCAAGGGACCGGCCGATGCGCACGGCAACACGATCCGCCGCGGTGCCAACGACGACGGCCTCGGCGTCGCGGCCCTGCTCGAGATCGCACGCACGTTCAAGGCGCAGCCGGCGCCGAAGCGCAGCATCGTGTTCGGCGTGTGGACCGCGGAGGAACGCGGCCTGCTCGGATCGGAAGCCTATGCGCTCGATCCGGCCTATCCGATGGACAAGACCGTCGCGAACCTGACCATCGACATCCTGCAGACGGCAGGCAAGGCACGCGACGTGATCCTCGTCGGCGCGGGGCAGGACACGCTCGAAGACGATCTCGCCCGCTTCGCCAAGGCACAGGATCGCACCGTCACGCCCGAAGGCCTGCCCGAGCGCGGCCTGTTCTATCGCGCGGACCATTTTTCGTTCGCCAAGCGCGGCGTGCCGGTCCTGTTGATGATGGGCATCGCCGGCGCCTCGGACCTCGTCGACGGCGGCCGCGCGGCAGGGCAGAAGTGGGTCGACGACTACACCGGCCACTGCTATCACCAGCCCTGCGACGCCTACGGTCCGGAGTGGAACCTCGACGGCGCCGTGCAGGACATCGGCCTGATGCTCGACATCGGCCGCGACCTCGCCAATTCCTCGCGTTGGCCCGAGTGGAAGGCGGGATCGGAATTCAAGGCCATCCGCGAGAAGAGCGCTGCGGCGCGACGCTGAACGGCGCGCGCGTCGGCGGGTTGCGAGGATCGGTGAACGGACATCGATCCTCGACCGCCGATCGGCGGCGGCCAGGGACGGAGTGCCGACGGTGCACGGTACGCGCTGCCGGTAAACCGTAAACTCCGCTGCCTGCATCGACTTCACGTTGCGATCGATGAACGACACCGCGGCCGCTGCGATGCGGCGAATCGAAGCCCTGCGCCTGCGCGCACGCCTCTACACGCGCATCCGCGCGTTCTTCGCCGAGCGCGGCGTGCTCGAAGTCGACACGCCGATGCTGTCCGCGGCCGGCAACACCGAGCCGAACATCGAAAGCTTCAGCACGAGCTTCGGCGGCCACGTCGACGCCGGCTCGCGCGAACGCTGGCTGCGCACGTCGCCCGAGTATCCGCTCAAGCGCCTGCTCGCCGCGGGCGTCGGCGACTGCTACGAACTCGGCCGCGTATTCCGCAACGGCGAGGCGGGGCGCCGCCACAATCCCGAGTTCACGATGCTCGAATGGTATCGGCTCGGCTGGAATCACCAGCGCCTGATCGACGAGACGATCGATCTCGTCCAGGCGGCGCTCGCGCTGCTCGGCCGCCACGCCGACGTGGTCAAGCGCAGCTATCGCGAATGGTTCGCCGGCGAACTCGGTCTCGACCCGTTCGGCGCGACGCTCGAACAGCTGCAGGCGCCGCTCGCGAATGTTCGCATCGATCCCGACGGCCTCGGCCGCGACGACTGGCTCGATCTGTTGATCACGCATCGCCTGCAGCCGGCGTTTCCGAAGGACCGCATCAGCGTGATTTTCGACTATCCGTCCACGCAGAGCGCGCTGGCGAAGCTGCGTGCCGGCGAGCCGCCGCTGGCGGAACGCTTCGAGCTGTACCTCGGGCCATACGAACTCGCCAACGGCTATCACGAACTCAACGACGCGGCCGAGCAGCGCGCGCGCTTCGAACACGACAACGTGCGGCGTCGCGGGCGCGGCCAGCGCGAGCTGCCGATCGACGAACGCCTGCTCGGCGTGCTCGACGCGTTGCCGGACTGCGCCGGCGTCGCGCTCGGCATCGAACGGCTGCTGATGGGCCTGGCCGACACGGACGACATCCGCGACGTGCTCGCGTTCGCGTTCGCCGACGCCTGATCTGCGCTACGCGAGCGGCAGGCTCACGCGCGCGACGCAGCCGCGCAGGTCGCGGCGATTCTCCAGCGTCAACGCGCCGCCATGCTGCTCGACGATCTGCCGTGCGAGCACGAGGCCGATGCCCGAGCCGCCCGGCTTGGTCGTGAAGAACGGCACGAACAGGTTCTCGCTCGGCGGCAAGCCCGGGCCCTCGTCGGCGATCTCGACGGTCAGCTGATCGGACTCGACCTGCCAGCGCAATTGCACCCCACCGGATTGCGTCAGCGCGGCGTCGGTAGCGTTCTGGATCAGGTTGATCAGGGCCTGTTCGATCTGGTCCGGATCGACCTCGATACGCAGTGCGGGACTCGCGATTACCTCGACATCGAGGCGCTGTTCGAGCCGCGCCGCGCGCAGCGCGAGTTCGTCGAAGGCGACCTCGCGTCGATTCGGTGGCGGCAGCCGTGCCAATGCGGTGTAGCGCGCCATGAAGCGCGCCAGCGCTTCGGCGCGCACGCCGATCACGTCGAGGCCGCTGCGCGCGTCGTCGCGCCAATCGTCCGGCGGCGGTTCGCTCGCGATCAGCTTGGACAAGGTCGCCGCCATCGAGCGGATCGGCGCGAGCGAATTGTTGAGCTCGTGCCCGAGCACGCGCAGCAGGCGCTGCCAGGCGAGGCGTTCCTCCTCGCGCAGCGCGCGGCTGAGGTCGCTGATGACGATCAGGTCGTGCGGACGGCCGTTTTCGCGAAAGCGCGTACGGCGGATCTCCCAGCGTCCATTGCCGCCGGGAAAGCTGCGTTCGACGATCTGCGTGTCGGGGCCGGCAAGACAATCGACGATGGACAGATCCTCGGCGCTCTGCCCCGCGAGCCGGTCGAACGAGGCGCCGAGCAGGCGTTCGGCGGCCGGGTTGGCCAGTTGCAGCCGGTGCCCGGGATCGAGCGCGAGCACGGCGAGGTCGAGCGCGGCGATGACCTTGGCCAGCAGCGCGCTCTTCTCCTCGACCGCCAGGCGCTGCTCGCGCAGCGTGTGCGCGAGAGCGTTGATCTCCCACACGACTTCGCCGACCGCATCGCCGCGGCGCGCGCGCGAGCCGCGCAGGCTGTAGTCGCCTTCGCGCAAGGCTTCGAGCAGGTTCGACAAGGTGTACAAGGGGAATACCGCGCGCCGCTGCAGCGCGAACGCGAGCCCCCAGGTGAGCATCGCCACGGCGAGCCAGACGGCTGCGACCTGCCAGCGCAGTCCGTACGCGAACACCAGCATGACGGCGAAGGCGAGCATGCCCGGCAGCGCGACCAGTGCGATGCCGGCGAGCAGGCGGCGTTCGTAGTTCCAGCGGTGCGCGCCGGGACTCACGCGCCCGGCTGCTCGATGCCGTATTTCTGCAGGCGCCGGTACAACGAAGGCCGGCTGAGACCGAGTAGGCTCGCGGCGCGCTGGATGTTGCCGCCGGTACGTTCCAGCGCCTGGCGCACCATGCGTTCCTCGGCTTCCTCGACGCTCAGCGATTCGCTCGCGGCGAGCGCCGCGGCGCCGCTGATGTCGTGCGGAGCCGGCGGCTTCAGGTTCAGCGCGTCTTCGTCGAGCACGTTCGTGTCGGCCATCAGCGCGGCGCGCTCGATGATGTGCGAGAGCTCGCGCACGTTGCCCGGCCACGCGTAGCCCTTCAGCGCGCGCAGCGCCGACGGCGCGAAACGCAGGTCGTCGCGCTGGTAGCGCGCGGCGAAGCGGGCGAGGAACGACTGCGCGAGCAGCGGGATGTCCTCGTCACGCTCGCGCAGCGGCGGCAAATGCAGTTCGACGGTGTTGAGGCGGAACATCAGGTCCTTGCGGAACGCGCCGCGCGCGACGTCGGCGGCGAGGTCGGCATTCGTCGCCGAGACCAGGCGCACATCGACCTTCAGCGTGCGCGAGGATCCGACGCGTTCGAGCTCGCCGTCTTCCAGGACGCGCAGCAGCTTGGGCTGTTGCGCCGGCGGAATGTTGGCGATCTCGTCGAGGAACAGCGTGCCGCCGTCGGCGAGCTCGAAGCGGCCGATGCGGTCGCTTTTCGCGTCGGTGAACGCGCCGCGCACGTGGCCGAACATCTCGGCTTCGAACACGCTTTCCGGAATGCCGCCCATGTTGACCTTGACGAACGAGGCCGCGGCGCGCTTGGACGCCTCGTGCAGCTTGCGCGCGACGACACCCTTGCCGGTGCCGTTCTCGCCGAGGATCAGCACGTTCGCATCCGACGGCGCGACGCGCTGCAGCGTCGCCAGCAGCGCGCGCATCGACGCCGAGGCGGCAATGAAATCTTCGTCGGCATCGGCGCGCAGCAGCGCGTTTTCCGCCGCCAGCTTGCGTTCGCTGCGCCGCGCGCGCGCCAGCGCCAGCTGGTTGCCGAGCACGCTGAGCAGGCGCGTGTTGTCCCACGGCTTCTCGATGAAGTCGCCGGCACCGAGCCGCATCGCTTCGACGGCGACGTCGATCGTGCCCCACGCGGTCATCACGACGACCGGCAGGTCGGCGTCGAGCTTCTTGAGTTCGCGCAGCAGTTCGAGCCCCTCGGCGCCCGAGGTCGTGTCGCGCGTGTAGTTGAGGTCGATCAGCGCGGCGTCGAAGCGCTGCTTGCGTACGGCGTCGAGCGCGGCGGCCGGGCCGTCGACGACGGCGCAGCCGATACCCTCGGCCTTCAGCAGCAGCCGCAACGCCTCGCGGATGTCGCGCTGGTCGTCGGAGATCAGGATGCTCATGCGCGTCGCCGTCATGCCGCTGCGGTCTGGATCGGAGGAGTCATCATTCGGCCGTTTTCGATTTGTACACGATTATACGGCCCGCGCCGGCGCGGCCTCTTTTTCGATCCAGCCATCGGCCAGCCGCACGACGCGCTGCGCCTCGGCCGCGAACGCTTCGTTGTGGGTGACCTGCACGATCGTCATGCCGTCCCGATGCAACTCGTGCAGCAGGTCCATGATCATGCGCGCCTGGCTCGAATGCAGCGCGCCGGTCGGCTCGTCGGCCAGCAGCAGGACCGGCCGCGTGATCACCGCGCGTGCGACCGCGACCAACTGCTGCTGGCCGCCGGACAGCTGGTTCGGATAGAGGTCCTTCTTGCCGACGATCTGGAAACGGTCGAGCAGGTCGCCGACGCGTGCCGCACGTTCCTTCGCCGGCACGTCGCGATACTGCAGCGGCAGGTCGAGGTTCTCCCACACCTTCAGGTCGTCGATCAGGTGGTAGTGCTGGAAGATGAAGCCGACCTTCTCGCGCTGCAGCGCCTGGCGCTGTTTCGCGTTGAGTTTGTCGACCTCGGTGCCGTCGAGCGCGTAGCGGCCCTGCCAGTCGTGATCCATCAGGCCGAGCACGTTCAGGAGCGAGCTCTTGCCGGCGCCGGACGGCCCCATGATGCTGACGAACTGCCCGGCGTCGATGTCGAGCGACACCTGGCGCAGCACCCACACGCGACCGCCGGCAAGGGGAAAGGATTTTTCGATGTCGTTGAGTTCGATCAGGGACACGAGGGTGGTTTCCTGTAGAGGTCGATTCGATTCATTCGTGCCGCAGCGCGACGATCGGGTCGACGCGCAGCGCGCGCCGCGCCGGCACGACGATCGCGATCGCCGTCGCGGCCATCAGTACCGCGAGCGTGGCGAGCACGACCCCGGCGCCGCCGGGCTCGATCGTACGCAGTGATCCGCCGAGCAGCCGCGCGAACGGGATGCCGACGCCGATGCCGATCGCCACGCCGATGCCGAGCTGCACGAAGCTGCGTGCGAACAGCTTGCCGAGCAGGCGGGCGCCGCTGGCGCCGAGCGCTCGTCGCACGCCGATCTCGCGCCGGCGCTGGTCGACGCCGAACGCGGTCACGCCGTAGAGGCCGGCACCTGCGAGCGCGAGTGCGATCAGGCCGAATACGCCGAAGCTCTGCGCGACGACGTGTTCGCCGAAGTTGGTCGAGCGGTTCACCGCCGCGTAGTCGCGCACCCAGTACAGCGGCGTGTCGGGATCGACTTCGTTGGCGATGTCGCGCAGGCGCTGGGCGAACGCATCGGCGTCGCCGCGCGTGCGCACGGCGATGCTGGCGATCTTGTAGGGCGCTTGCCGCAGCGGCAGCAGCACGCTGGGCTGCGCCGTCGTGCCCGGCGTTTCCAATTTCAGCGCGCCGACGATGCCGACGACCGTGACCAGCGCTCCGTTCGGATCGCGCGGGTCGAAGCGGAAGCGGCGTCCGAGCACGGAGCCGTGTTCGCCGTACTGCTCGGCGAACGTACGGTCGACGACGGCGACACGTGGGCTCTCGCCGGTGTCGCGCGCATCGAAGAATCGCCCCTGCTGCAGGGCGACGCCGTAGGCCGCGAGAAAGTGATCGTCGACCGCGCCCGAATCGACCCGCGGCAGCACGCCGTCGGCCGGTACGACACCGTCGGCGAGCAGGTCGTGCGACTCGTTGTACCAGGTGCCCGGCAATGCCGTGCCGATCGTCGCGTCCACCACATCGGCATCGGCGCGCAGGCGTTCGGCCAGGCGGTCGTAGAGACGCAGGCGCGCGGCATCGTCCGGATAGGTGCTCGCAGGCAGGCTGATGCGCGCCGTGAGCAGGTGCTCGACGTCGATGCCGAGGTCGGTGTGATCGAGCCGCTCGATGCCACGCACGAGCGTACCCAGGCAAATCAGCAGCGCGCAGGACAGTGCGATCTCGCCGATCACGAGCACGCGGCTGGCACGCGCGAAGAGGCCTCCGGCGACGCTGCGGCCGCCGTCGCGCAAGCCGTCGCCGAGCGCGCTCTCGCCGGCGCGCAGGGCGGGCAGCACGCCGGTGACGACCGCCGTGACGAGTGCGGCGACGAGCGCGAACGAAATCACCGTGCCGTCGATGCCGAAATGCAGCCACAGCAGGCTGAATTCGGACTGGCGCGTCAAAACGTGCTGCCATTGAAGGGCGGCCTGCGCCAGCAGCAGCGCGACGCCGGTGGCGACGAGGCTCAACAGCAGGGACTCGGCGAACAGGTGCGAAATCAGTCGCGCACGACTCGCGCCGAGCGCGACGCGCACGGCCAGTTCCTGCCGCCGCCCGAGCGTGCGCGTCAGCAGCAGGTTCGCTGCATTGGCGCAGGCGATCAGCAGGACCATGCCGACGGCGGCGAGCATGAAGCCGAGCATGCTGCGCGAGGTGCGGTCCATCACCATGTCCGACAGAGGCTCCACGCGCGGGCGCTGATTGCGGAAGCGTTCGGGCTCGGCGCGTGCCGCGTCGGCGAACCAGGTCTCGAACGCGGCCGTGACCGCGGCATCGCCGGTGTCGTCGTGACGGCGCAGCACGACCCAGTAGGCGTACTCGTCCTGCGCCATGCCTTCGGCCAGCGTGGCCGGCTGCCAGATCAGTTCGCGGCGAGGGTAGCTGAAGTCCTTCGGCATCACGCCGATCACGGTGACGGGCTTGGCGTCGACGCGAATCTGGCGGCCGACGACAGCCGGGTCGCCGCCGTAACGGCCCTGCCAGAGTTCGTAGGACAGCATCGCGACGGCGGGCGCGCCGGGGCGTTCGTCGGCGTCTGCGAAGTCGCGGCCGAGCAGTGGTGCGACGCCGAGCAGGCGGAACAGATTCGCGCTGACGTGGCCGCCGTTGTAGCGCTCGGGTTTGTCGAGGTCGCTCAGGTTGGTCGTGTGGCGCGCGACGCCGCCCACCTGCGCGGTCGCGTCGAGTTGCCGGCGAATCTGCAGGAAGTCGCGGCGGGTCACCGGAAAGATGTCGCCGAGCTCGCCGTCGCCGAAGAATCCGGCCTGCAGCAACTGCTGCGGTTGCGCGAACGGCAGCGGCCGGATCAGGAATCCGTCCAGCATGGCGAGCATGAAGATCACGCAGGCGAGGCCCGAAGCGAGTACGCCGATCACCAGCGCCGAGAAGGCCGGCGTGGCGGCGATCGTGCGTGCGGCGGTCCTGAGTTCGGCGAGAAAGGCGATCATGCGGTCTCCACGTCGTTCATTGTGCAAAATCCCATCGATGCGAGTCGGCGCATCCGGGTCGCGGCATCGTCGGCGGGGGCTTCATTCATCGCGCAGCGCAACGACGGGATCGACGCGTGCCGCGCGCAGCGCCGGCAGCCAGCACGCGGCGATGCCGATCGCGCCGAGCGTCGCCGCGACGGCGGCGAGCGTGGGCAGGTCGAACGCGCCGATGTGGTACAACCGCGCTGACAGCAACCGCGCGAACGCCCAGGCGAGCGGAACACCGAGCGCGACGCCGATGGCGATCAGGCGCAGCCCCTGCGCGAGCACCTCGCGCAGCACGTTCGCGCTGCGCGCGCCGAGCGCCATGCGCACGCCGAACTCGGGCACGCGCAGGCGCACCGTGTAGGCGAGCACCGCGTAGAGTCCGACCGCCGCCAGCAGCAGCGCCGTCGCGCCGAGCAGGCCGAGCAGGGCGTTGAGGCGGTCGCGGTCGCCGAGCGTGCCGGCGATGCGCTCGTCCAGCGTGACGATCGGTCCGATCGCGTCCTTCGGCGCGATCTCGGCGCCGAGCGACTGCAGCGGCGCGACGAGCGTGCCGGGATCCGCACTCGTGCGCAGCGCCAGCGCGGCATGCGGCGGGGCCGAGGCGGGCTGGTAGATCGAGACGCGATCGGCCGCTTCGTCGAGCGCGCGCTGCTTGAGCGTCGGCACGACGCCGATGACGGTCAGCTCCCGATCCGGTGCATTCGCTTCGACGCCGGCCTTGAAACGGCGCCCGATCGGGTCGCTTTCACCGAAGTAGCGGCGCGCGAACAAGGCGTCGACGATCGCCACCGGGGCGCGCGCGCGCACTTCGTCGGCGCTGAAATCGCGGCCGCGCAGGAGCGGCGTGCCGAGCGCGGCGAAGTAGCCGCCGTCGATCTTCTGGTCGTAGGCGATCGCTTTGTCCTTCGCGTCGTCCTGGCCGGGCGGCGTGAAGTTCACCGTGCTGATGCTGCTGCCGAACGGCACCATGCTGCCGAGGCCGGCCGCGACGACGCCGGGCAGCGCGCGCGCGCGTTCGGCCAGCTCGGTCAGGCGTGCGGCGCGCGATTCCGGCGTCGCGTCCGCCGGTGCGAGATCGTCGAGGCCGGCATAGAGCAGATGGTCGCGCGCGAAGCCGACGTCTTCGGCGAGCAGATTGCGCGAGCTGCGCAGCAGCACGCCGATGCCGAACAGCAGAGCGACGGTGAGCGCCACTTGCGCGACGACCAGTGTCTTGCGGATCTTCTGGGCTGCGCCTCCCGGGGTCTGCCGCGAGCCTCCGCGGCGGATCATGTCGTTGAGATTGCCGTGTTGCGCCGACAGGCCCGTGGCGGTCAGCATCGCGCACAGGGCCGTGGCGAGCACGGCGGCGACGATCAAGGTGGGCGCGTCGACGCCGATCGCCTGCGGCGTCCCGATCGGCAGCAGGTCGAAATGGCGCAGCAGCGCGAGGCCGCCCGGCAGCAGCGCGCAACCGAGCAACGCGGCCGTTCCGCACAGCATCGCCGCCTCGGTCGCGGTGGCGGATGCGCGCCGCCACGGCGCGGCGCCGAGCACGGCGGTCAGCGCCGACTCGTGCCTGCGCGCCAGTGCCCGCGCGAGGAACAGGTTGGTGACGTTCGCCGCTGTGACCAGCCATACCATCGACACGGCCAGCAGCATCAGCAGCAGCGCACCGCGCCGTTCACCGGTCCAGAGCGAACGCAGCGGCTCGACGCGTAGCGCGAAACCGCTGCTGTCGGCACCGAACGCATCGACGAGTTCCGGTATCGCGTGCGCGATGCTCGCCAGTTCGCCGGCCGCCGCGGCGGGCGTGGCGTCCGCACGCAAGCGCGCGAGCACGCGCATGCCGTCGAAATTGCCGGCGCGCGAGCGCGCGCGTTCCTGCGCGCTGAAGCCGAGCGGCAGCCACAATCGCGTCTGGTTCGACGGAAACACGAATCCCTTCGGCATGACGCCGACCACGCGGTATTCCTTGTCTTCCACGCGTAGGCGCTGGCCGACGGCGTCGTCCGCGCCTGCGTAGCGCTGCTGCCAGTCGTCCCACGAAATGATCACCGCCGGCGCGGCGCCTTGCTCGGCATCGCCCGGCACGAACCGGCGGCCGAGTGCCGGCTGCGCGCCGAGCAGGTCGAGCAGCTGCGGTTCCGCGCTGGCGATCTGCAGCGAGCCGCTGCGCCGGCCGTCGTCGTCGCGCAGCATCACTTCGTTCGTGCGATACGCGGCCACGGCGTCGACGCTGCGAGCACTGCGCGCGATCTCTTCGCGCAGCGGCACCGACAAGCCCACGTCGAACGGAATGCCGAGCACGCGCGATTCGAGCGAAACCAGGCGCTCGGACTGCGGATACGGCAACGGCTTGTAGAGCAGACCGTAGACGACGCTGAAGACGCACATCGACGCGCCGAACGACAGCGCGAGCAGGAGAATCGACACCACGGCGAATGCGGGATTGCGCGCGAGGCGTTGCACCGTGCGTCGCCATTCGAACGGATTCATGGCGCCATCCCGTGGGCGCGTGTTGCGCCGCCGGCTCGAGTGGGCGCGGACGAGGGCGCGAGTCGATCATTCATTGCGCAGGGCCTCCATCGGCGCGACCTGCGCCGCGCGACGCGCCGGCAACCAGCAGGCGAAGAACGCGGTCGTCGCGAGCAGGCCGACGACGATCGCCAGGCTCGGCAGGTCGATGCTGCCGACGCCGAACAGCTGACTGCGAAGCAGCAGACCCAGCGCGATCGCGCCGAGCACGCCGAGACCGAGACCGGTCGCGGCCAATCGCGCACCGTCGCCGAGTACCTGGCGGCGGATGCGCGCGCCGTCCGCGCCGATCGCCATGCGCACGCCGAATTCGCTGGTGCGCTGGGCGACGGCGAAAGCGAGCACGCCGTAGATGCCGATCGCAGCCAGCAGCAGCGCGACCACGGCGAAGACGCCGATCAGCTGCATCGGCACGCGGCGCGACGTCAGCGAGAGCTGCACGCGCTGGTCCAGCGTCATCACGTCGAACAGCGGCTGCTCCGGATCGATCGCGCGCAGCGCCGCACGCAGCGGTGCGGCCAGCGCGCCGGGCGCCGTGGCGGTGCGCAGTACGAGCGTGACGGTATCGCCCGGCGACTGGCCGAAGTCGAGGTAGAAGGTTTCCTGCTCGGCCTGCTCGGCCAGGTCGCTGTTCTTCACCGTGCCGACGACGCCGACGATGGTGTACTGCTTGCCGGTCACGCCCGGGCGATCGAAATCGAGGATCTGGCCGACCGCATCGCCGTTCGGGAAGCGCTTGTGCGCGAACAGTTCGTCGACGATCGCGACCTGGTTCTTGCTGGTCCAGTCCTCGCGCGTGAACGTGCGCCCGCGCAGCAGCGGAATGCCCATCGCCTTGAAGTAGTCTTCGTCGGCCGTGCGCGCGAATGCATGCGGCGCCGCGCTTTCGCTGGGGCGGCCGGCGATCGCGTAGCTCGAGCCCGCGTTGTTGCCGGACAGCGGGCGTGCATCGGTGAGACCGGCGGCAGTGACGCCACTGAGATTGCGCGCCGCTTCCAGGATGCGCGTCATCACGGCGGCGCGCGTGGCGTCATCGGGATACTTTTCGTGCGGCAGCGAGATCGCCGCGCTCAGCACGCCGTCGCTGCTGAAGCCGGGACTTTGGCCGATCACGTTGGCGAAACTGCGCACGAGCAGGCCCGCGCTGGCGAGCAGCGCGACGGCCATGGCGAACTGCAGCACGACCAGCGCATTGCGCAAGCGGCGCGCGGAGCGGCTGCCGCTGCCGAGGCGCCCGGCCTCGCGCAGAACCTGTTGCGGCCGCGCCGACGCGGCGGACCACGCGGGAAGCAGCCCGAACAGCAGGCCGGAAGTCAGTGCGAGCACGACCGTGAAGACGAGCACGCGCAGGTCGAGTTCGAGCGGAATCCAATCGGCCAGCAGCCCCGAGGCCGCGACGAGTTGCAGGCCGAACAGCGCGATGACGACGCCGAGGGTCGCGCCGGCGAACGCCAGCAGCAGCGCCTCGGCGAGCAGCTGGCGCGCGATGCGTGCGCGGCCGGCGCCGAGCGCCACGCGGATCGAGAGTTCCTTCTCGCGCGCCGACAGCCGCGTCAGCAGCAGGTTCGCGATGTTCGCACAGGCGATCAGCAGCAGCAGGCCGACGGCGAGCTGCAGCAGGACCAGGACCTGCGAGTGGTCGCCGGCGAGCAAGGTGCGCAGCGGCCGCGTGTTGACGGTGAAGCCGGCCGATTGCATGAAGCGCGCGAACTCGGCGCCTTGACCGCCGACCGTGCCGACACGTTCCATGTTGCGACGGATGACGAGATCGCATTGTGCCTTCACCTCGGCCTCGGTCGCCCCTGGCGCAAGGCGCGCCACGCTGGAGGAGAACTCGACCCCACGCTGCAGGTCGCTCTTCTGGTCGTCGGTGAACGCGAACGGCACGTAGAGCGCGGTCTCGCGGTCGGGAAACATGAAGCCGGCGGGCATCACGCCGATCACGCGATAGGTCTCGCCGTTCATGCGCACGCTGCGGCCGACGATCGCGGGGTCCGCGGCGTAGCGATTGCGCCACAGCGCGTTGCCGAGCACGACGACCTTGTCGCGGCCGACTTGGGCTTCGTCGGCGCCGAAGCCGCGGCCGAGTGCCGCGGCGACGCCGAGGGTGCTGAACAGCGACGGCGTCGCGCGGATGCCGTGCACGCGTTCGGGTACGCCGTTCTCGGCCAGGTTGAAGTTGTCGCCGCTGTACAGCGCGCTGTCGCTCAACGCGGGCACGCCTTCGCGGCGGTCGAGGTAGTCGGGGATCGCGGTGCCCGCGAAGGCGAGTCCCATCTTCGGATAGCTGTTCTCGATGTCGATCAGCCGGGCGTCGTCGCGATACGGCAGTGGGGAAAAATAGACGCCGTCGATCAGGCTGAAGACGAGCGTGTTCGCGCCGATGCCGAGCGCGAGCGTGAGGATCGCGGCGATCGCGAAGCCGGGACGCGCGGCGAGCGCGCGCAGTCCGTAGCGAAGATCGGTCAGGAAATGGTTCATGCGAGCATTCCTCCTAGGATAGGTCGCGATCGATGCGCAGCGTCAGGCGAGCGCATCGCGCGGCGGCACCGCGCACGCGCGCAGCGCCGGCAGCGCGCAGGCGAGCAGGGCGGTGCAGAGCAGGACGAGCGCGACGCCGCCGAACGTCGACAGGTCGAGGGCGGGTACGCCGTAGAGAAGGCCGCGGAGCATCGTCGCTCCTGCGGCGGCGGCGAGCACGCCTGCGGCGACGCCTGCGCCGGCGATCGCGATGCCGCTGCGAAGGACGCGCTCGGCGATGCTCCGGCGTGTCGCGCCGAGCGCCTGGCGCACGGCGAACTCGTGCTGGCGCTGGCCGACGGCGAACGCCATCAGGCCGTACAGCCCGCCGACCGCGAGCAGGAACGCCACGGCCGCGAACGCCGCCAGCAGGACGAGGCCGAGGCGGCGGTCGGCGAGCGCGGCGGCGCGCTTTTCGGCGAGCGGCGCGATCGAATGCGGCGTGTCGGACGCAGCGCGTTCGAGTATCGCGCGCACGCTCGGCGTCAGCGTCGCCAGCGGCAGGCTGGAACGCACGACGAGGTTGAAACCGGCGGCCGTGATCGGACGCTGCGGCAGATCGACATAGACGGTGCCCTTCGGCGCGCGGTCGAGGCGGCGCTCGTGCACGTCGCCGACGACGCCGACGATGGTCAGCACGCGCTCGTCGCCGTCCATGTTGCCGTACTGGATGCGGCGCCCGATCGGGTCGGCATCGCCCCAGGTCGCGCGTGCCGCAGCGGCGCTGATGACGGCGACCGGCTCGCTGTCGGCGCGGTCGCGCTGATCGAAGGCGCGGCCGGCGAGCAGGCGGATGCCGACGGCGTCGAAATAGCCGGCACTGGCGACGCGGAACTCGGCATAGCCGATCGGCTTGGGCGCATTGGCGATGCTGGCGACGTTGCCGTCCCAGAATGCGCCGTCGGCACCGTCGCCGCCGAGCGGCAACGCGTTGACGCCGCCCACGGCGCTGACGCCGGGCAGGTCGCGCAGTTGCCCGATCAGTGCTTCGTAGCGGCGCGCGGTTTCCGCCGCGACGGCCGTATCGCGCGTCCAGGGGCGCGACAGTTCGACGGCGATGGCGCTGTCCGCGCGATAGCCGGGGTCGATCGCGAGCAGTGCCATGAAGCTGCGTCCCAGCAGTCCCGCGCCGACGAGCAGCACCGTGGTCAACGCGGTCTGGCCGACGATCATCGCGGCACGCAGGCGCATGTGGGCGCGTCCTGCCGATTGACCGCGCCCGCTTTCACGCAGCTGGCTCGTCGTCGAGCTGCGCTGCTGGGCGAACAGGACGGCCGCGGTGGTCGCGGCGGCGATGACGAGCGCGGTGACGACCGAGATCGCGATCGCGCTCGTGCCGATGCCGACTTCGTTCGCGCGCGGCAAGTGCACCGCGCCGGCATGGACGAACACGCGTACGGCGGACCATGCCAGCGCGATCGCCAGCGCGGCGGCCGCAGTCGCGATCAGCACGCTTTCGGCGAAAATCTGCCGCATGAGACGCGCCCGCGTGGCGCCGAGCGCGGCACGCACCGCCAGTTCGCGCGAGCGAGCACCGTTGAGGGCGAGCAGCAGGTTGGCCGCGTTCGTCACGGCGATCAGCAGCAGGAACAAGGTGCCTGCCGCGAGCAGCAGCAGCGCGCTGCGCACCGGCGCGGCCATCGCTTCGGCGAGCGGCGCAACGTCGAAGGCGCGCAGGTCGATGGACTCGCCGTATTCGCGTACCAGCCGCGTCGCGAGCGTGCCGGCTGCGAGACGGACTTGTTCGAGCGTGGCGCCATCGCGAAGACGCGCGACGGCCGACCAGTTGTGCGCGGTGCGCGACTGGCCGGGATCGTCGAAGAACGGCGTCCACACCGCGGTGCCTTCCGGGAAGTCGAAACCGGGCGGCATCACGCCGACGATCGTGGCGGGATCGCCGGCGACGTCGATCGGCTGGCCGACGACATCGGCGCGGCCCTGCATCAGGCTTTGCCAGAGCGCGTGCGAAATGACGGCGACATGGCCGCGCTCGCTGGCGTCGAACGTGCGTCCGAGCTGCGCCGTCGCGGCCATCGTGTGGAAGAACTCGCCGCCGGCGAACGTCGCGTAGGCGCGCCGGGTCGTGCTGCCGCTCGAGACGGGTCCATCGCCGCCACCGTAGAACGCGGTCGAGGCGAACGCGTCGTTCGCGACCAGGTCGGCGTAGTTCGGATACGCGAGCGCCATGGGCTTGCCGTCGGCTGAGAGCTCGTGCATCTCGACCAGGCGATCGGCCTGCGGATACGGCAGTTCGCGCAGCAGCACGGCATCGATCACCGCGTAGATCGACAGCGCCGCGCCGAGACCGATCGCCAGCGTCAGCGTCGCGAAGACCGCCGTGCCGAGGTGCGAGCGCAGGCTGCGGATGGCGAAGCGGAAGTCTTGCAGCAGCGTCATGGCCGGAATCTCCGGGAAAGGCTCGAAACAAGCGGGCTCGGGCGATGCAGGATCGGACTCGATTCCAAACGAATGCGAGGTTCGGCAGCGGGCGGCGTGGCTTCAGTCATGACGCAGCGCCACCAGCGGATCGACGCCGAGCGCGCGCCGCGCCGGCACCAGCATCGCGACCGTTGCCGCGAGCAGCAGCACCAGCGGAACGCCGCCCAGCACGAGCGGATCGAGCGCGTTGAAACGGCCCATGGCCGGTGCGAGCTGCAGCGCCAGCGGCAAGCCGAGCGCGAGGCCGATGCCGAGGCCGAGTGCGACCTGCGCGCCGCTGCGCGCGAGCACGCGCACGAGGATCGCCCGCGCCGACGCACCGAGGGCGCGGCGCACGCCGATTTCGCGCGTCTGCTGGCCGACGGCGTAGGCGATGACGCCGTAGAGACCGGCAGCTGCGAGCAGCAGGCCGATCGTGCCGAAGATCAGGAACAGGCGCGCGACGACGCGGTTGCCGAACGCGGCGACGCGCAGCACCTCGTCGTAGGTGCGCACCCAGTAAGCCGGCGTGTCGGCATCGACGCTGCGTACGTCGTCGGCGAGGCGTCGGCCGAATGCGGCCGGCGCCGCGCGCGTGCGCACGGCGAGGTAGGCGAAACGCCCCGGTTGCTGCACGAGCGGCATCAGCACCGAAGGGCGCGGCTTGTTGTTCGGCGCGTCGAGCAGGAGCGGCGCGCTGACGCCGATCACGTCGAACGTCGGCGAAGCCGGATCGCGCGGGTCGAGGCGGAAGCGGCGGCCGAGAACCGACTTGCCTTCGCCGAAGCGTTCGGCGAATTTCGCGTCGACGATCGCCACGGCCGGCGAGTCGGCACGGTCGCGCGCATCGAAGCCGCGGCCCTCGAGCAGGCGCACGCCGAACGTGTCGAGCCAGTGCGCGTCGACGGCGCCGAACTGCACGCGCGGCAGCGCGGCGTCACCGGCGGCCTGGCCCTCCGGCAGCAGTTCGCGCGTCGGGCTGTAGTAGCCGGGCAGTGCCGAACCGGCGGCGGCGTCGACGACGCCGGCTTCGTCGCGCAGCCGCGTCGTCAGGCGATCGAAGAAGCGCGCTTGCTCGGCGCCGCTCGGATAGGTGCTCTCGAACAATGCGACGCGTGCGGTGAGCAGGGCCTGCTCGTCGGCGACGCCGAGATCGCTGTGATCGAGCGCGGCGATGCCGCGCACGAGCATGCCGGCGCTGATCAGCAACGCGCACGACAAGGCGATTTCGCCGACGACCAGCGCGCGGCTGAGCCGGGCGAAGGCGCGGCCGCCGACGCTGCGCGTGCTGTCGCGCAGCGCACCGATGTCGGCAGCGCCGCCAGCGCGCAGGGCCGGCAGCACGCCGACGACGAGCGCGGTCAAGCACGCGGCACCGGCTGCGGCGAGCGCGAAGCGCGCGTCGAGATCGAAACGCATCCATTGCGGCGGCCCTTCGCCGGTGCCTTGGAAACTGGCCAGCGTCGCGCTGACGCCGAGCTGCACCAGCGGCCACGCGAGCAGGCAGGCGAGCAGCGACAGCAACAGGCTTTGCGCGAGCAGGTGCACGGCCAGGCGCGTGCGGTTGGCGCCGAGCGCGACGCGTACGGCCAGTTCCTGCCGCCGCGCCAGCGTGCGCGTCAGCAGCAGGTTGGCGACGTTCGCGCAGGCCAGCAGCAGAAGCATCAGCACGGCGACGAACATGCTGCCGAAGATCGCGCGCGTCGGGCCGTCGGTGAAATAGTTCGACAACGGGCGCGCGGCGATGTGCGCGGTGCGGAACGTATCCGGGTCCTTGTGCGCCGCATCGGCGAGCCAGCCGTCGAGCAGCGGCTGGATCGTGGCGGGGTCGGCGCCCGGCGCGAGGCGTGCGACCGCGTCGTAGTCGTTCTGCGCGCCGCGTGGCGTGTCTTCGCGCAAGGCCGCGGGCAACCAGATCGCTTCGCGCACCGGAAAACTGAAGCGCTGCGGCATCACGCCGATGACGGTCGCCGGACGCGCGTTGACGCGCACCTGCCGGCCGACGATGTCGGCGGCGCCGCCGTAGCGGTTCTTCCACACGGCATACGAAAGCATCACGGTAGCGGCGGCGCCGGGACGGTCGTCGCCGGCGGCGAAGGCGCGTCCGAGCAGCGGCGATGCGCCGAGCACGCGCAGCAGGTTCGCGCTGACGAACGCGCCGTCGTAGCGCTCGGGCCGATCGAGGTCGCTGAGGTTGATCGTGCCGGTGTAGAAGCCGGCGAGGTCCGCCTTGCCGTCGAGGCGCCGCTGCAGCTCGATGAGATCGGTGTCCTTGAAACCGTCGAGCGAATCGCGTGCCTGGTCCGGTTGCGCGATGCCGACTTGATACAGCTGCCCGGCGTCGGCGAACGGCAGCGGTCGCCAGTACACGCCGTCGATGATCACCAGCGTGTACAGCACGCAGGCGAGGCCGACGCCGAGCACGCCGACGACCAGGGCGGAGAATCCGGGCTGTGCCGCAATGCCGCGTAAGGCGTGCTTCAATTCGATCAGCAGCGTCTGCATGGTCGGTCCTGGGTAGGATGGGCGAGATCAGTCATTGCGCAGCGCCTCCATCGGCGCCACGCGCGCAGCGCGCAGGGTCGGGATCGCGCAGGCGCAGAACGCGACCGATGCGAGCGTGACGACGACACCGCCGAGGACCACCGGATCGGCGGCACCGACGCCGAACAGTTGCGCGGCGATCAGGCGCCCGAGTGCGAGCGCACCGAGCACGCCGAGCGCGATGCCCGGCACGATCATGCGCAGGCCCGAGGCGAGCACGAGGCGATGGATGTCGAACGCGTTCGCGCCGATCGCCTGGCGCAGGCCGATCTCGCGGCGGCGCTGGCCGACCGAGTAGGCGATCACTCCGTACAGGCCGATCGCGGCGAGCACGAGGGCGACGACGGCGAACACGCTCATCAGCGTGAGGTTGAAGCGGCGCATCGCGGTGGTCTCTCGCGTGGCTTCGTCCATCGTGCGCACGCCGAATACCGGCATGTCGGGCGCGAGCTCCTTCAAGGCGCGACGCAGCGGTTCGGCGAACGCGAGCGCATCGCCGTCGACGCGCACGACGAGGCTGATCTCGCCGTTCGGGTAGCTGCGTATCGGGAAATAGGCTTCCGGCTGCGCCGCGCGTTCCAGACCGAACTGGCGCGCGTTGCCGACCACGCCGACGATCGTGCGCGGGGTTTCGTAGAACAGACGCGAGAAGCGTTGTCCGACCGCATCGGTGCCGGGCAGGAAGCGATCGACGAAGGCCTGGTTGACCAATACGTTTTCGCCGAAGCCGGCGTCGTGACCGTCGTGCTCGTCGAATACGCGTCCATGCAGCAGGGGAATACCGAGTGCCTGGAAATAGTCGGCGCTGACGAAGCGGAATTCGGTCAGCGTCTGCTCTTCCGGAATCGGATGACCGATCAGCTGGAACGATCCACTCGAACCGCCGCCGCCGCTGATCGGCAGTGCGTCGACCAGGCCGACATGGGCCGCGCCGGGCAGCGCGGCGACGCGTGCGAGCAGGGCGTCGATGCGCGGTCCGCTGGCCGCCTTGATGCGTTCGAACAGCGCCAGCATGTCCTCGCCCGGCTGCTCCACCGGGATCGGCAGGGCGACGCTCGCCGTCAACACGTTCTCGCTGTGTATGCCGGTGTCGACCTCGCTGAGATGGCGCAGGCTCTGGATCAACAGCGCGCTGCCGCTGAGCAGCATGAACGCCAGCGCGATCTCGGCCGACACCAGCAGGCTGCGCAGGCGGCCCTGCGCGCGCGAACCGCCGGCGTCGCGGCCGCCGCCGCGCAGCGTGTCGGCCGGGTCCGCGCGCGTCGCGCGCCAAGCTGGGGCGAGGCCGGCGAGCACGAGCGCCGCGAGCGCGGCGCACACGATCGCAGCGACGACACGGCCGTCGATCGACGGTGTCGAGGTGGACGGCAACAGGCGCGGTGCAAGCCCCATCAGCGCATGCACCGCCGGCTGTGCGGCGAGCAGGCCGATCAGAGCGCCGGCCGTGGTGATCACGAAGGCTTCCGACAATACGGCGCGCACGAGGCTGCTGCGATCGGCGCCGAGCGCGCGACGCACGGCGAACTCGCGTTCGCGCGTCTGGCCGCGTGCCAGCATCAGGCTGGCCAGGTTGGCGCAGGCGATCAGCAGCACCAGGCCGGAGGCGAGCAGCAGCATCGACAGCGGCTGTCCGAGACGGCCGGTCAGGCGCTGTTGCAGCGGCTGCACGCCGGCCGTCATACCGACATGTTCGTCCGGCCAGTTCTGCGCTTCCCAGGCCGTCACCACCGCCAGCGCGTGGCTCGCCGCCGCGAGGGAGGTCCCTTCGCGCAGGCGCGCGACGACGCTCAGATAGTTCGTGCCGCGTCCGCGATGGTTGCTGCTACTCGGCAACCAGGTCGGCAGCCAGATCTCGGACAGCTGGGGGTAGGCGAAATCCGGTGTGGTGACGCCGACCACGCGATAGTGTTCGTCGTTGAGCAGGACGTCCCGCCCGATGATGTCGGGCGAGCCGCCGAAGCGGTTGCGCCACAAGGCGTTGGAGAGAACGACGACGCGCTCGTCGTGATTCTCCTCGTCGTCGCCGAACGCGCGGCCGAGGACGATCGGCGTGCCGAAAACGTTCCAGAAGCCGGGCGTCACCGCGGTCGCCGTCAGCCGCTCGGCCTCGCCGGAGCCGGTCAGGTTCAGCGTGGCAGCGGAGTAGGCGCCGATCGCGTCGAATACCTCGCTGGTGCGCTCGTGCCATTCCTGGAACACCGGGAGCGCGACCGGGCCGCCGGAGATCGGCGGCTGCTCGCGCGTGATGTCGACGATGCGCTCGGCGTTCGCGAAGGGCAGAGGCTTCAGCAGCACGGCGTCGTACACGGTGAAGATCGCTGCGAGCGCGCAGATGCCGAGCGCGAGCGTCGCCACCGCCGTGAGGAAGAAGGTCGGCTGCGAAAGCAAGGTGCGCGCGGCGCGACGGAGATCGGTGAGCAGGGCAGTCATCGGCAGTTCGCGGTCGGCAGGGGGCGGGGCGTGGGCAGGGCGGAGGTGGAGGTACTCATCGCAGGGCAGACACCGGCTGCGTCCTGGCGGCGCGCAGTGCGGGAATCAGCGTGGCGAGCACGGCGACGGCCGCGACGATCGCGGCGTTCAGCGCGAATACGCCGACGTCGAACGCGCCGACGCCGAACAGGAGGCTTCGCATCAGGTGCGCGCAAAGGACCGCGACGACGAGTCCGAGGCCGACGCCGATCGCCGCGATGCGCAGTCCTTCGCGGACGATCAATGCGACCACGCTGCGGCGCCGGCTGCCGAGGGCCATGCGGATCGCGATCTCGCGCAGGCGCTGGCCGACCGAGAATGCGATCACGCCGTAGACGCCGAGCCCGGCGAGCAGCAGGGCCAGCGACGAGAAGCCGCCGAGGATCGATGTGGTGAGCCGGCGCGGCGCGACGGTGCGGTCGACGACGCGATCGAGCGTGGCGTAGTCCTCGGTGGCCAGGTCTGGGTCGGCCTCGCGCAGGGCTGCGCGCACGGCGGGAACGAGCGAGGCGGCCGGCAGGCTCGAACGTACGACCAGTTCGAGCGAACCCCAATCGCTGTTCTGGCGCATGTCCAGATACATTTCCGGATACGCCGGCTGCTCGATGCTGCGCGGAATGTCGCCGACGACACCGACGACGACGCCGTGGTCGCGGCCGTCGGGGCTGGCGGTCACGCGCTGGCCGAGCGGATCGCGGTTCGGCCAGAGCGTGCGCGCCATCGTCTCGTTGACGATCACGGCATGCGCCGCGTCGTGAGCGTCGCGCGCATCGAAGTAGCGGCCCGAACGCAGTGGAATCTGCATCGTCTGCAGATAGCCGTGGTCGATCAGGCGTGGCGACGCGGTGGGCGAGCGGTCCGCTGCGTACACCTCGCCCGCGGCACCGGCATACCAGCTGCGGTTGCGGCCGAGCGGCAGGCCATCGGCGAGACCTGCGGCCTCGACGCCGGAGAGCGAACCGACGCGCTGGACGAGACGCTCGTAGTAGGCCGCGCGTTCGCCCTCGTCGCGGAAGTCGCGCGCGGAATTGAGACGCCAGGCGACGGCATGCTCCGGCTCGAATCCGAGTTTCACGTCGAGCACCTGGACGAAGCTGCGGATCAGCAGCCCGGCCGCGACGAGCAGCGCGCAGGCGATCGAGATCTGCACGATCGCCAGCGCCTTGCGCACACCGGCCGCCTCGACGCTGGAATCTCCTCCGCTGCCGACTTCGCTGAGCGCGCCGCGTGCGTCGCCGCGCCATAGTTGCAGCGCCGGCAGCGCGGCGCAGGCGACGGCGGCCGTGAACGCGACCGCGATGGCGAAGGCGACCGTCGCCGGATCGAGCGTCGCCGACGACAGCAACGGAATATCGAAGCCCTGCAGTCGCGGCAGGATCGCCAGCGCCGATCGCGCCGCGGCGACGCCGAGCAGGCCGCCGACGGCCGCCAGCATGAAACTTTCGGCGAACATCGGCCGCACCAGCTGCCAGCGGCGCGCGCCGAGCGCGGTACGCAAGGCGGTTTCCTTGCGCCGCGCCTGCGCCCGCGTCAGCAGCAGGTTGGACAGGTTGAGGCAGGCGATCAGCAGTACGCAAAGGACCGCGCCGAAGAGGATCAGGAACGCGGTGCGGAACGGTCCGCGCACATGCTCCTCGATCGTGCCTACGGCTGCGCCGATGCGCCCGCGGTCGGGATGCTGCGCGGCGAGGCGCACGTCGATCGTTTCGAGCTCGCTGCGCGCGCTGTCGATCGACGCCTCCGGGCGCAGGCGGCCGACGACGAACAGCAGGTTGCCCCAGGCCTGGGTGCGCTCGTCGAGCGGCAGCGGCGTCATGAGGTCGATGTCGGCGCCGGGCGCGAACACCGCATCGAAGTCGAACGAAGCCGGCAGCACGCCGACCACCAGCACGGGTTGGTTGTTGATCGTGGTCTTGCTGCCGACGATGTCGTCGCGGCCGCCGAACTGCTGCTGCCAGAACCGGTAGCTGAGGATCGCCGACGGCGCCTGCCAGGCCGACGCCTCTTCGTCGGGCAGGAAGTTGCGCCCTGCGCGCGGCTGCACGCCGAGCACGTCGAGGAAGTTCTGCGTGACCTGCACCGCACGTACGCGGCGCGGGCCGTCGCGGCCGATCATGGTGTACTGGCCGTAGTCGTAGAACGCGTTGTAGCCGGCGAGCGCTTCGAACGAATGCGACTCGCGGCGCCAGTCGAGCAGCGTGTCCACGCGCGTGGTGCGGTCGGACATGCCGCTGCCGGCGTCGTTCTCGATCCATGCCAGGCGAGCGGGTTCGCGCACTGGCAGCGGCTTCAGGAGGACGGCGTCGACGATACCGAACATGGCCGCGCAGGCGCCGATGCCGAGCGCGAGGGTCAGGACGGCGACGAGCGTGAAGCTGGGCGTTTTCAGCAACTGGCGGATGGCGAGGCGGAAGTCGTTCATGGCAGCTCCGCTATTCGTGGCGCAGCGCTTCGATCGGCTGGATGCGCGCAGCACCGCGCGCAGGCAGCCAGGAAGCCAGAAGCGCGGTGGCAGCGAGGACACCGGCAGCGAGGATCACCGCCGCGGCGGTGCCGAGATCGAAGCCGAACAGCAGTTCTTCGACGAGTACGGCGCCGCCGATCGCAAGCAGTACGCCCAATGCCAGGCCGAGCGCAGACAGCCGCGCCCCTCGCCAGAGGACCTCGCGCAGGATGCGGTGCGGACTGGCGCCGAGCGCGAGGCGCACGCCGAATTCGCGCGTGCGCCGAGCGACTTGCATCGAGATCAGGCCATAGAGGCCGATGGCAGCGAGCAGGAGGCCGACGAGGCCGAGCGTTCCGGAGACGAAGCCGGCGATTTTCTGCGGCAGCAGCGAAAGGCCGAGTATTTGCTCCAGCGAACGGGTCGACGGTGGCGGCAGGCTGGGATCGAGCGCGCGCCAGACGTCGTGCAGGCGTTGCGAGACGGCTTCGGCCGGCAGCGCGCTGCGTACGATCAGCGCGGTCTGCGCTTCCGGTCGCTGCGACTGCGCGAGCGGCAGGAACAGGAACGGTTCGTCCGCTTCGCCGAGCGAGCCGTATCGGCCGTTCGGCGCGACGCCGACCACGGTCAGCTGCCGCAATGTCTTGTCATCGTCGCCGAATGTGAAAGAACGCCCGAGCACGTCGCCGTTCGGTGCGAGCCGGCGCGCGAGCGCAGCGTTGACGATGCCGACCGGCGCGCTGTCGAGGGTATCGTGCGCGTCGAAGTCGCGGCCCTGCAGCGTGGTGCCGAGGGTGGCGAAGAATCGCGTGGAGACGAGATTGGCGGAAGGCGTGAGCGTTTCGCCGCCGACATGGAAGTCGCCGAGGGTCAGATGATCCAGATTGAACGGCACCGTCCTCGCGAGCGCAGCGTCTTCGATCCCGTTCGTGCCGCGCGCGCGTTCGAGCATTTCGTTCTGCAGCGCCAACTGCCGCTGCGCGGCGTAGCCGCTCGGCTCCAGATCGAAATCGGCGGTCGCCACACGCTGTACGTCGTAGCCGATGTCGATCGAAGCCGCGCGCTGCAGCGCATGCAGGAACAAGGCGCCGCCGGCGAGCAACACCATCGTCAGTGCTATCTGGGTGACCACCAGCGACGCGCCGAGACGCGAGCGGCCGGCGGTCGAGCGTGAAGCGGCCAGCACTTCGTTCGCGGCCGGCGCCATCGCCGACACGCGCAGCGCAGGCAGGAGGCCGATGGCAAGCGTGCACAGCACGGCGCAGGCGAGCGCGAAGAACCCTGCCGCAGCATTGACCGGGATGTCGATCGCGATGGGAACGGGGGTCGGCAGGTCGACGCGTCCGAGCAGGCGGCAGGCGGCGGCGCCAAGCGCGAATCCGGCTGCGGCCGCCACGAGCGAGAGCAGCAGGTTCTCGCCGACGAGACCGGCGACGATGCGTCGACGCGTCGCCCCGAGCATGTAGTGCAGGGCGATCTCGGGACGGCGCGCTTCGCCGCGCGCGATCAACATCGAGGCGACGTTGATGCAGGCGAGCAGGAGCAGCAGGCCGGTCAGTGCGAACAGCAGGGCGGAGAAGGCGGTGAGGCCGCCGCGCAGAAACCCGGGCGTGCCGCGCAACGGCACCGACTCGATCGTGATCCGGTCCTGATGGCCCGCACGCGGTTCGGTCTTGGCGATCTCGTTGGCTGCGATGCCGAGCTGCTCGTCGGCGAGTTCCGCCGTCTTTCCGGCTGCCGGCCGCGCAATGAGATTGAGCCAGCGGGTCGTGCGCTGGTCGAGCCGCTGTGCCGCCGCCGGCTGCAGCAGCGGCAGTTGATGCAGCGGGACGAAGAACGACGGCGAGAGCAGCGTCGACGTGCCGCGAAAATCCGGCGCGCTGACGCCGACGAGGGTGAAGCTGCGTCCGTTGATCGACACCGGCTTGCCGACGGCGTTCGCGTCGCTGCCGAACAGTTTCCGCCAGGCAGCGAAGCTGGCGACGACGACCGGCTCGGCGCCGTTCCTGTCGTCGTCCGGCGCGAGCAGCCGGCCGCGGTGCGCGGCGACGCCCAGCGTGGCGAAATAGTTGCCGCTGACGATGACGCCCATCGCTCGCTGCGGCTCGGCGTCGGTCGCGAGGTTCATCGTTTCGTAGCGATAGGCGACGAGGTCGGCCACGTCGTGCGTGCGCGCGGCAAGATCGGCGTAGTCGGGCGCGGAGAACGCTTCGGAGGAACTGTTCTCCGTCTTGCTGCTCAGTTCGACCAATCGATCGGCGTCGCGCGGTCCTTGCACGGGTGTCAGCAGCAGCGCATCGACCGCGCTGAACAGGGTTACGCCCGCTGCGATGCCGATGGCGAGCGTCAGCACGGCGAACACGCTGAAGCCGGGCTGGCGCAGCAGGCGACGCGCACTTTGGCGCAGAAGAGCGACCGGCGGCATGGCGTCTACTCCGGCACGGTCGCGGAAGAAGGATGCGCAGCGGCGCGTGCCGGGCGCATCAGACGCTGGTCTTCCTCGTGGCGCAGCCGATGCATCGTTTCCTCGTCGACGATGCGGCCGTCGAACATGAAGATCTTGCGGTCGGCGAAATCGGCGTAGCGCGGATCGTGCGTGACCATGCAGATCGTCGAGCCGGCCTTGTGCAGTTCGTCGAGCAGGGCCATCACCGCTTCGCCGTTCTTCGAATCGAGGTTGCCGGTCGGCTCGTCGGCGAGCAGGATCGAAGGCTGGCCGACCAGCGCGCGCGCGACGGCGACGCGCTGCTGCTGGCCGCCGGACAGCTGCGCCGGATAGTGTTTCACGCGATGCGCCATGCCGACGCGTTCGAGCGCGGCGACGGCGCGTTCGCGGCGCTCGGCCTTGGAAACGCCGTCGCGATAGGTCAGCGGCAGCTCCACGTTCTCGAACACCGAGAGGTCGCCGATCAGGTTGAAGGCCTGGAAGACGAAGCCGATCTCCTGGTTGCGGATCTGCGCGCGTTCGCTCGCGCCGATATCGGCGACTTCGCGTCCGTTGAGCCGATAGGCGCCTTCGCTCGGCGTGTCGAGCAGGCCGAGGATCGCGAGCAAGGTCGACTTGCCGCAGCCGGAGGGACCCGTGATCGACACGTACTCGCCCTGCGCGATGTCGAAATGCACGTTGGCCAAGGCATGCGTCTCGACCTCGTCGGTCAGGAACACCTTCTTGATCGCGTCGAGATGGATGAGGCTGTCATTGCTCATAGGGCGCGTCGTCCTGGATGGAATCGTGGAGCTTGAAATAGGATGCCGGGGAAGCGGAAAAAGCTTGAAACACGAAGAACACGAATAAAATCTATTTTTGGACTTTTACTTCGTGTTCTTCGTGCCCTTCGTGTTCCAGTCTTTTCTTGGTTCTCGTTCGTTCGACTACTTCAGCTTGATGCGGTCGTGCTGGTCGTAGGCGCTGGTGTCCGACAGCACCACGCGGTCGCCGACGGCGAGACCCTGGCGGATCTCGATCAGGTTGACCGAGCTCTTGCCCAGGCGCACCGGCACGCGCGCGGCGACGCCGTCGGCATCGTCGACCTTGAACAGGCGCACGTCGGAATCGGGCTGGCCGAACGCTGGGCGGCCGACGTAGAGCACGTCGGGCAGGCGTTCGATCTCGATCGTGCCGTCGACCGAGAGGTCGGGGCGTGCGCCGCTGGGGAGTTTGCCGGTCAGTTCGATGTCGACTTGCACGGTGCCGTTCTGCACGGCCGGGTCGACGCGCAGCACTTTGCCGTCGACGATGCCGTTGCGCGTGTCGACCTTGACCGGCTGGTCCAAGGCGATGTCCTTGGCCTGCGTCTCGGCGATGTGCAGCTCGGCCATCAGCTCGCCGGGACGCGCGACGCGTGCGAGGTTCGCGCCGACGGCGACCTGCTGGCCTTCCTCGACCGGCACGCGCTGCAGCACGCCGGCGATGCCGGCGCGCACATGCAGCGCATCGACCTGGCGCTGGCGCAATTCACGCGTGCTGACGAGCTGGTCGAAGCGGGCCTGTTCGGCGGCGAGCTGCGCGGCGATGTTGCGGCCGAACTCGGCGACGCGCTGCTGCTCGATGTCGACGCGGTTCTTCAGCTGTTCGAGCGTGATCAGGGTCTTCTTGTACTGCACGGCCGGGATGACGCCTTTCTCGGCGACGGGCTTTTCGGCCTCGGCCTGCATGCGCGCGGCCTGGTAGTCGCTGTTCGCCGCGGCGAGGGCGGACTGCTCGTCGAGCAGCTTGGACTTGAGGTCGGTGCGCTTGGCGGCGAGATCGGATTCGGCGGCGGTCACGGCGGTCTTGGCCGCGAGCAATTGGTCGTCGACTTCGGGATTGGCGAGTTCGAGGATGATCGTGTCGGCCTGCACGGCGGCGCCGGGCTTGACCACGATGCGCTCGACGTGGGCCGCGGTCTCGGCGGCGATCCAGCGGATCTCCTTCGGCACCAGGGTGCCGGGACCGCGCACTTCGCGCAGCAGTTCGCCGCGCTTGACCGTGTCGATCAGGACGCTGCTGCGTTCGATCGAAGGCAGGGCCGGGCCGAGCTTGGCGAGGCCGACGCCGGCGGCGGCGAGCAGCCCCACGACGACGGCGGCGATGAGGATCTGGCGGCGCTGCTTGCGCTTCTTGAGTTCGGGGCGGGCGATGTCCATGCGCAAGATAGAGCAGGGAGCGTGCCAGCTGGCAAAAGGCCGCCGGATTGCCCCGCGGTCCGGTCCTTGATGTGCCGTCATTCCCGCGAACGCGGGAATCCAAGTTGCTGTTTTCAATGGATGCCGGCTTTCGCGGGCATGACGCCGCAAGGGCTCGATGGTGTTCGCGCCGGCCGCTCACCGAACAGGCCGACTGTCCGCAATCGGACGCTGTCCCGATCGGAATCGTTCAGTGGCCCCGCCGGCTAGAACGGCAAATCGACCGCCGCGCAGAGGTAGTCGATCATCGGTGCGACGCGCTTGAACGTGTCGACGACGTAGGGCAGCAGTTCGGCCGAGGTTGCCAGGCTGTCGGGGAAGCCCTGCCCGGCGGCGAAGTTCTTGCGCTTGATGTCCTCGATCAGCTCGTGCGCGGGATCGAAGCCGCGCGGCGGACGGCTGAGGCTCTCGCCCCAGAATTCGAAGCGCTCGCGGAACGCCTTGCCGTGGACCGCCTTCTTCCAGGCGGCGGGATTGTCGGCGAGGAAGTCGCGGATCTTCTTCAGCGTCGCCGGTTCCGGATGCCAGATGCCGCCGCCGGCGAAGCAGTCGCGCGGCTGGATGTGCATGTAGAACGAGGGCGCTTCGATCTCGCGGCGGCGCTCGTGGCCGAAGCGCGCGCCGGCCCAGGTCTTGTAGGGCGTCTTGTCGTTGGCGAAGCGCGTGTCGCGGTGGATGCGGAACAGCGAGCCGCCCTGCGCGCGTGCGTCGGCGCGGTAGTGCGGGCTGATCTTGCCGAGCGGCGCGGCCAGATCGGCGATCAGGCGCAGGTAGGGCTGGCGCAGCGCGTCCTCGTAGCGCGCCTTGTTGTCGGCGAACCATTGCCGGTTGTTGTTCGCGGCGAGGTCGCGCAGGAACTTGAAAGTGGCTGGAGTGAAATAGGCCGTCGTCATCGATCGCGCCGCTGCCGGGAAACGCGGAATTATCCACGTTCCGCCGCTTCGGCGCGCGCGGCGCCGTCAGCCTTCGACCACCACGTAGACCAGGGTCTGGTTGAGCAGCTGGTAGGCGACTTCGCCGAACGTCATCGGCCCGAGCATCTTCTCCACGCGCTTGCCTTCCAGCTCGCAGTACAGATAGTTGAGCACGCAATTGCAGGCGAACGAGACGGCGCCGACGCGCTGCGGCAGCGCCGCGCGGAACGCCTGGACGTAGTCCGGCAGCGCATTGGCGAAGCGATATTCGACGTCGGTGAAGACCGGCGCGTAGAAGTCGACGCGCTTGCTCTGCGCATCGATGCCCTTGATCGCCACGTTGATGCTGGCGCCGCAGTAGTCGGCGACCAGCGGCAGGCGCACATCGAGCTTGCGTTCGAGCGCGTACTCGGCAAAGTTGTGCGGACGGCCCTCGATCAGGCAATTCTCGACGCTGAAGCCGTTGTCGAGGAAGCGGATGCGGTCGCCGTCGCCCTGCGAGAACAAGTTGATGATGTCGATGTGCGCGTACTTCGATTCCGGCAGCGGCACGTGCATGACCATCGCGCCGTCGTCGAACGCGCGCCCGTCGGTGCCGTCTAACACCATCGGCTTGGCGCGGCCGAGGTCGTCGAGATGGATGCCGGCGACCCAGCCGGCCAGCGGCTTCATGTACATCTCTTCGTAGTTGGGCGCATTGCGCGCGAAACTCGAATGCGTCTCGGTGAAAGCCGGGATGACGATCAGCGTGTAGCCGTTCGCTGGCGCGTCGACGCATACGCGCGACAACGCGGCGAGGTCGTAGTGGCGGATCGCCGGCTGCAGGCCGTGCGTCGCCACTTCGGTGACGAACACGCGGTCGCGCGCGGTCTCGCCGCCGAGCTGGCCCATGAAGTAGGGGATCGTGCCGCCGATCCAACGGCCATTCGGCAGCGTGCGCAGCAGGCGCTCGTCGCCGGACAGCATCAGCGTGCGTCCGGCGCGGATGAGTGCGGCGGCGGTCTCCGGTTTGACCAGGTGGCCGGCCGAAGGCGTCGCGGCACTGGCGACGGCATTCACCTCAGGCGGCCTTGATCTGATAGAGCTCGTAGCCGAGCATGCGCTCGTTGCGCACGAAGTAGCGGTGCAGTTCGCGCATGCGCAGCAGGCGGATTTCCTCGTCGGAGACGCCGGCCAGCTGCGTGCGCATGCGGCTGAGCAGCAGTTTCAGGCTGAGAATGCGGATATCGATGTGCACGCGCCCTTCGAGCAGGTGCTGCCAGATCGGATCGCCCAGATCGGGCACGCTGCCGTCGGTGGGCGGCGGCGATGCCGGCGGTGGTGTCGGCATCGCGCGCACGGCGGTGCGTGGCGGCGGCGTGCCACGCGCGACCAGCGGCGGTTCGCCGGTGTCGGCATCGGCGCCGGCGCTGATGCTCGCGCCGGCGGCGTAGCGGTACTTCCAGACTTCATCGAGGCTGAGATCGAGCACCTCGCAGATGTGCCGCAGGTGGACGCCTTCGCCGAGCAGGGTCAACAGCTTGTGCGCGAGCGAGCGCGTCAGCGGCTGGTCGGCGGCGCCGGTCCACGGCACGTTAGGCAGGGTCGTGCCGGCCGGAAGCGAGAGGTGGATGTAGCTGTGCCAGCCGCCGAGGTTGTCGTGGCGCCACTGGTGTTCGACGATGGCTTCGGTCGTCTTGCGCGCGACGCCGAACCAGCTCAGCACGGAGCCCGGACCGATCCAGATGTCGATCTTGCGTGTCGCAAAATCGAAGCGATAGCTGCGCACGCTCCACGGCTGCTCGACGCGCAGCAACGACTGCAGCAATGACCGATCCAACGCCATCGACAACCCCCGTACCCCTGCGCACAGGACGCGCGACCACCGTTCGACATCGAGCTTCCCGCCGCTGCCTTTCGAGCGGGCACGCGGCACGCGTCCCTTCGAACGGGACGGTCGCGCAAGCATGCGCATTCGCGGTGTCCGCCGTGTGTGACCGAGTTCGTGCTTCGCGCGGTTGCCCGATGTAAATGCGCCTGACCGGGGCGTGCCGGAACGCTGCCGCGCGTTCAGTTCGTCACCGCCATGAGCTCCGAGCGGCTCCACGCCTCGAGCGCGTCGAGCAGGGCGTGCTCGGCCGGCGTGCGCGCCGGTTCCAGGCGCAGCCGCGCGATCGTCGCCAGGTAGTCCGTTTCGGTCTGCGGGGTCAGCGGTGTCGGGCTGCGCAGCCGGCGCTGGCGAAATTCGTTCCAGCGCGCGTCTTCGTCCGCATCCAGCAATTGCGGCCAGTTGCGTGCGCGGTAGCGGAACAGGAGCTCGGTATAGCGCGGATCGCGAAACGGAAACGCGCGCTCGCCGAGCTGTTCCGGCGGCGTCTCGCGCACGGCGCGCAGCAGGCGTTTGTCGGCATCGGGCAGGAAGCCGCCATAGAGCGCGAGTTCGGGATCGACGGCGGCGTCGCGCGTGTCGGCGCGCGAGAACACCGCGTGCAGCTTGGCGACGAGCCCTTCGGCGCCGCGCAGGCGTTCGAGGTGGGCCAGGGCGCGCTCGGTGTCGAGCGCGATGCGGGCAGTGTCGACCCCTTTGAGCACGCCGAGCGGCGCGAGCGCCGGCGAGCGGTTGGCATGGATCGTCTTCAACGGAATGCGTTCGACATCGTCGGGCAGGTCGGCGCGCGCCGTGAACACGCGATCGGCGATATCGTCGGCGTCGAGTTCGAGCAGTGGCGCCGGGTCGACGTCGAGGTCGTAGGCGATCACGCCGTTCGGCTGGCCCGGATGCATCGCCAAGGGCGCTACGATCGCGAGGCAGCCGCGATTGGCCGGATAGCGCGAGGAGACGTGCACCAGCGGCGTCATGCGCGCGACATCGAGCAGCTCGAAGACGCGCTGTTTCCTGCGCAGCGCGAAATAGAACTCCCACAGGCGCGGCTGGCGCACGCGGATCAGGCGCGCGAGGCCGAGCAGGGCTTCGACGTCGGACACGGCATCGTGCGCATGCAGCTGCTCGACGTGGTTCGCGGCGGCGAGGTGTTCGAGCCGGAAGCTCGGCGTGCCGTCGTCGCGGTGCGGCCATTCGATGCCGTCCGGGCGCAGCGCGTAGCACATGCGCGCGAGGTCGATCAGGTCCCAGCGCGAGTTGCCGTCCTTCCACTCGCGCTCGTACGGATCGTAGAAGTTGCGGTACAAGAGGTGCCGGGTGAATTCGTCGTCGAAGCGCAGCGAGTTGTAGCCGACGCTGCACGTGCCGGGTTCGGCCATCTGCTCGTTGACGCGCGCGGCGAATTCGGCCTCGATCACGCCGTCGCGCTGCATCTGCTGCGGCGTGATGCCGGTGATCAGGCAGGCTTCCGGCTGCGGCCAGATGTCCGGCGCCGGCTGGCAGAAGAACGACACCGGCTCGCCGATCGGTTCGAGTTCCAGCGTGGTGCGCAGCGCGGCGAACTGCGCCGGGCGGTCGCGGCGCGGATCGGCGCCGGTGGTTTCGTAGTCGTGCCAGAGCAGGGTCGGTGTCATTGCCGCCGAGCATAGCGGCGTCCGTGCCGCCGCGGCGAGGCTTTCCAAGCGGAGGCGGCTTGCCTAGACTCGACGGCATTCCATTGGGAGCGACGCATGCGAGTGACGAGCGAGGACAATCTGATCTGGATCGATCTGGAAATGACGGGGCTCGATCCGGACCACGATTCGATCCTCGAGATCGCCACGATCGTCACCGACAAGGACCTGAACCCGCTCGCCGAGGGCCCGGAGTTCGCGATCCGCCACCCGGTCGAGCAGCTGGACGCGATGGACGACTGGAACCGCAACCAGCATCGCCGTTCGGGACTGTGGCAGCGCGTGGTCGAATCCGACATCGACATCAGGACCGCCGAGGCGCTGACGGTCGAATTCCTGTCGCACTGGATCGCCGCCGGCAAGTCGCCGATGTGCGGAAATTCGATCTGCCAGGACCGCCGCTTCTTGCATCGGCTGATGCCGCGGCTGGAGAAGTATTTCCACTATCGCAACCTCGACGTCTCGACGATCAAGGAACTCGCACGTCGCTGGTCGCCCGACGTCAGCCGCGGCTTCACCAAGGAATCGGCGCACACCGCGCTCAGCGACGTACGCGATTCGATCGCCGAGCTGCGCTACTACCGGCCGTTCATGGGAAGGCTTTCGGGGACGCTGGAGGCGTCTTGAGGGCATCAGCGTGCGCCTCGGGCTATAGTAACGCTTGACGTTAGTATCGTCGGTCGATAGTATCTTGCCGTGGCGATTCTGTCGTTCAAGGACATGGACTCCGAGGCGCTATGGAACAGCGCAAGCGTTCGAGCATTCGTCAATATCCAGAAAGTCGCCATGCGCAAGCTGGTCATGCTCGATGCCGCCGGAAGGTTGGAGGACTTGCGAATACCGCCCGGCAACCGACTCGAAGCACTCGCGGGTGATCGGGCCGGCCAGCACAGTATCCGTATCAACGAGCAGTTTCGCGTCTGTTTCGTCTGGACTTCGAACGGACCGAAGGACGTCGAGATCTGCGACTATCATTGAAGGTTGCGTCATGCGCGCCGTACCGTATCCGACACCCGGAGAAATTCTCGCCGAGGAGTTTCTCGATCCGATGGGCATTACTCGTTATCGCCTGGCGAAAGAGATCGGCGTGCCGCAGCGGCGCGTAGATGAGATCGTCAGCGGCCAGCGCGCGATCACGGCCGACACGGCATTGCGGCTTTCGCGTTATTTCGGCATGTCCGACGTGTTCTGGCTCAACGTTCAATCCGGCTATGACGCGAGAGCGACGAAGGCGCGCATGGCGAAGACGCTTGCGCAGATCACGCCGGTGCGCGCGCCGGAATCGGATCGGGTGCAAGGACCTCAGGATGCCTTGCCAGCACCGGTACGGCGTAGCGGACGTCATCGTGCAGAGTAATCCGAATCAAGAGGCAGAAGATTCGAACATCGAAACACGAAGTAAATAAGGATCGAGGAAGAAAACAGAAACAAGTTCTTCTTCGTGTTTCAGTCTTCGTGTTTTTCAATGAAAATCGCGTGACGCGAACGCGAACTCCGGCAGCAGCGCGCTGTAGTCGTGCAGGCGCTTGGCGATCACGTGGCGCACGCCTTCGCTGACCTGCAGCACGCCGTCGACACCCATCACGACCGCTTCGAGCAGCACGCGATGCTGCGCTTCGGCGAGCGCGCGCCAGACCACGATGTTGATGAAGCCGGTTTCGTCTTCGAGCGTCACGAAGGTGACGCCCTTCGCGGTACCCGGATGCTGGCGCACGGTGACGAGACCGGCGCAGCGCAGGCGCAGGCCGTTGCGCGGTTCCTCGCCGATCAGGAAAGCCGGCACGACGCGGTGTTCGTCGAGTTGGGGGCGTATCAGGGCGAGCGGATGGCCCTTCAGCGAAAGGCCTTGCGTGGCGTAGTCGGCCATCACGTCCTGGCGCAGCGAAGGCTTGCGCAAGGCGATGCGTTCCTCGTGGATCGCGGCGTTCGCGAGCATCGGCGTCGGCAATTCGGCTCCGGCGCTGTCCCAGCGTGCGCGATGGCGATGGCCGCTGAGCGTCTGCAGTGCGCCGGCATCGGCGAGGCGGGCGCGGTCGGCGCTGCTGGCGTGTGCGCGCCGGGTCAGATCCGCGACATTCGCAAAGGCGGTTCGGCGGCGCGCCGCGACCAGGCGATCGGCGAACTCCTGCGACAAGCCGCCGATCTGGCGCAGGCCCAGGCGCAGGCCGACCGGGCTGGCCGGCTTGCCGTCGGCGGCCAGCGGCGGCTTCTCGCCGAGCCATTCCAGCGTGCTGTCCCATTCGCTGAAGCAGACGTCGGCCGGCAGTACGTGCACGCGATGGTTGCGCGCATCCTGGATCAGCTGCGAAGGCTGGTAGAAGCCCATCGGCTGCGCGTTGAGCAAGGCGCAGGTGAACGCGGCCGGATGGTAGTGCTTGAGCCAGGACGAGGCGTAGGCCAGGTGCGCGAAACTGGCCGAATGGGATTCGGGAAAGCCGTATTCGCCGAAACCCTTGATCTGCTCGAAGATGCGTTCGAAATAGGCTTCGCTGTAGCCGCGATCCAGCATGCCTTGGCGGATCTTGTCGTGGAAGCGTTCCAGTCCGCCGCGCCGCTTCCAGGCCGCCATCGCGCGGCGCAGTTCGTCGGCTTCGCCCGGAGTGAATCCGGCGACGACCTCGATCAGGCGCATGACCTGCTCCTGGAAAATCGGCACGCCGAGCGTACGGCTCAGGACGCCTTCGACGGCGGATTTTCCGTTTCCCGATTCACGTTCGAACTTCGATTGCGGATAGTCGACCGGTTCCCGGCCTTTGCGCCGCAGCAGATAGGGATGAACCATATGGCCCTGGATCGGCCCCGGCCGCACGATCGCGATCTCGACGACGAGATCGTAGAAATTCCTCGGTTGCAGGCGCGGCAGCATCGACATCTGCGCGCGCGATTCGATCTGGAACACGCCGACGGTGTCGGCCCGGCAGATCATCTCGTAGACGGCTTCGTCGTCATGCGAGGGGATGTCGTGCAGCACGGGTTTCTCGCCGTGGTGAGCGTGATTCCACAAGCCATGCGCGTGCAGCAGGTCCAGGCACTTGCGCAGGCAGGTCAGCATGCCGAGCGCGAGGCAGTCCACCTTGAGCAGCTTCATGCTTTCGAGGTCATCCTTGTCCCACTGGATGATCGTGCGGTCGGGCATCGCGGCGTTCTCGACCGGCACCAGGTGATGCAGCGGCTTTTCCGAGATCACGAAGCCGCCGACATGCTGCGAGAGATGGCGCGGGAAGCCGCGTAGTTCGCCGGCCAGCCGATACAGCCGGTCGAGCGTGGCGTTGCGCGGATCGAAACCCCGCTCGCGCAGCCACGCATCGCGCGACTGCCCGCTGTCGATGCGCGAGAACATGCCGGTCAGGCGGTCGAGCTGGTCTTCCGGCAGGCCGAGCGCGCGACCGACGTCGCGCACCGCGCTCTTGCTGCGGTAGCTGATCACCGTTGCGGCGAGCGCGGCGCGGTCGCGGCCGTATTTGCTGAAGACGTACTGGATGACTTCCTCGCGGCGTTCGTGCTCGAAGTCGACGTCGATGTCCGGCGGTTCGTTGCGCTCCTTCGACAGGAAGCGCTCGAACAGCAGGTTTCCGTTGTGCGGGTTCACCGCCGTGATGCCGAGGCAGTAGCACACCGCCGAGTTCGCCGACGAGCCGCGGCCCTGGCACAGAATCGGCGGCTCCTGCTGGCGCGCCCACCGCACGATGTCCTCGACGGTCAGGAAGAAATGCTCGTATCCGAGCGTGGCGATCAGCGCGAGTTCCTTTTCCACTTGCGCGAGCACGGCCGGAGGAATGCCGTCGGGCCAGTGGCGGGCTGCGCCGAGCCAGGTCTGTTCGCGCAGGAACTCGATCGCCGAACGGCCTTGTGGCACCAGTTCGTGCGGGTACTCGTAATCGAGCGTGCTCAGATCGAACGTGCAGCGCGCCGCGACGGTCGAGGTTTCGGCCAGCAGGTCGGCCGGATACAGCGCCGCGAGATCGTCGACACGGCGCAGATGCCGCTCGCCGTTCGGAAACAGCGCATGTCCAGCCTCGGCGATGGTGCAGCCGAGACGAATGGCGGTCATCACGTCCTGCAGCGCGCGCCGCCTTCGCACATGCATATGCGCATCGCCGGCGGCGACCAGCGGCAGGCCGTGGCGCGCACCGAAGGCGCGCAGCTCGTCGAGCCGGAGAGCGTCGTCGGCGCCGCGATGCAGCTCGACGGCGAGCCAGGTGCGGTCCGGAAAATGCCGCTTCAGCCATGCTGCACAGGATTGCCTTCCCACGGACGGCTGCGCTTCGATGGGCTTTTTCTTCTCGCCACGCAGCGCCATCGATCCGACCGGCACGGAGCGGCCGGTCGTCGCGGCAGGATGCACGGCGGGTGAGGGAAGCGAGTCCGTGTCGCGGACCGTCGTCTTCCGATCGAAAAGGAGAACGTTTGCGGGCGGCTGGATCTTCTCGTTCCTGTCGATGCGCTCCTCCGCCCAGCAGGTGCTCTCCAGCGAAGGCAGCGCGCGATCGCTGTCGAGCCAGAGCACGAGCACGCCTTCGCCAAGCCGTTCGGCATCGGAGCGCATCACGTGGTACTCGCCTTTGCCGCTGCGCCGCCGGCCCGCGGTGATCAGCCGGCAGATGTCCGAATAGCCGTCCTGGTTCTGCGCGAGCAGCACGAGCTTGGGGCCGTCGGCGAGCTGTACTTCGGTGCCGACGATCAGTTTGACGCCGGTTTCCTTCGAGGCTTCGAGCGCGCGCACGATGCCGGCCAGCGAGCATTCGTCGGTGATCGCGAGCGCGCCATAGCCGAGCCGCTTCGCGCGCTCGAACAATTCGTGCGCACTGGAGGCGCCGCGCTGGAACGAGAAGTTCGACAGGCAGTGCAGCTCCGCGTAATGCAAGGGAGCATCGCTCGTGACTGCGCCCGCGTCCATCGATGCGGCCACGGCGGCGTTGCGCGAAGCGTCCCGCTCCACTTCGCCCGTCATCGCGTCGAGTGCGGCCGGCTGACGCCGCAACTGTTTGTGCAGTGCGCTGCGCGGATCGTCGGCGTGCGGATCCAGGCCGGACAGACCCGGTTCGATCGGCGCGCGCAGGCGGCGCCGCTTCGGCGGCTTCGGCGGTTTCACGCGAACCAGCCGTGCAAGGTCCAGTTCGACGTCTCGCCGGCTTCCACGTAGGCCCAGGCGCGCTGGCCGAGGCGTGTTTCGACGATGTAGTAGTCGCGCCGGTAGTCGTGCCCGTCCCACCAGCCGCTTTCGATGCGCTCGGGACCTGCGAGGATGCGCGTCGGCGTTCCGCGCAGCAGGATCGGCCGGCGCAGCAGCCAGAACGGCCGTGGTTTCGCATGCGCAACGGCGGGAACGCTCGATGCGGCAGGAGCGTTTCGGGTGAGGATTCGCTTTGCGGGAACGCCGCGGCTTTTCGCGGGCGCGGCTGATCCATCCGGCGCCGCCACGAATCGCCATGCGCGGCCGGGCCGATGATCGGCGGCCTCGGCGAGGCCGTGCAATGCTTCGTCGCCCAGCCGCGCGCGCAGTCGCTCGGCCAGGGCCGGCCAGTCGAGCTGTTCGCGGCGGCGATCGTCGAACAGGTCGCGATGCAGCGGACAGAGCGGCGGCAGGTCGTCGGCGCACAGCTCCAGCGCATGCACCGGCGCCACCAGCTCGATGCGTTCGAGCCGTGCGCGTGCGAGTTCGAACAGGCTGGCGGCGTCGCGCTGCGGTGCGAGCAGGCCGACCTCGATGCGCGTGCTGGCACCGCGCTCGTGGCCCAGGGCGAGCGTGAAACGCTGCACGCCGCCATCGCGGGCGACCAGGAACAACGCGAGTTCGCGGATCAGGCGCTGCAGCGGGAACGCGAGCGCGGTGTGCGACTCCACGCCATAGGAGAACTCGATGCGCCGTTCGAAACGCGCTGGCGGCTGCCAGCGCGGCAGGGTTTCGGCGGCGAGGCCGCGCATGCGATCCAGATGCGCGAGCGCCTCCTCGCCGATGCGCCGCGTGAGTTCCGCGCGCGGCAGCGGGAACAGGTCGCGCAATTGGCGAAAGCCCATGCCATGCAAGGCCGCGATGGTTTTCGCGGCAAGGCCGCTGGCACCGATCGGCACCACGCCGAGCGCATGGGCCAACGGACCGGCTGCAGGGATCGCGATGCCGTCCGTATGCGTGGCGAGCACGTGCGCGGCGGTGGCGGTCGGAGCGGCGGCGAGTGCGTAGGCGAATCCGAGGCGGGCCAGTTCATGGCGCAGCCGGCGTTCGAGTGCGGGCCAGCCGCCGAACAGGTTCAGGCTGGCGCCGATCTCGATGAAGATCGCGTCGGGCGCAGCGAGATGGATCTCGGCACTGAAACGATAAGCCCAGGCCGCCAGCGATTCGAGCGCCTGGCGCTCGGCGGCTTCATCGCGCGGCAGGATCGCCAGGCGGGGGCAGAGCACTTGGGCGGCGGCAAGCGCCTGGCCCGCGCGCACGCCGTGACGGCACGCCGCCGCATCGGCCAGCACGATATGGCGGCGTTGCTGCGGACCGTCGATGACGGCGCGCGGCTTCGGGCTCGGCGACGGCGAATCCGCGTCGAGACGCAGCGCATCGAGCGCCAGCTGCGGAAAACGGAGGCAAGCCCAGAGCACGCATGCCTCGCACGGTCACGCCAGCAGACGGGTTTGCGCCGCGCCGCCGAGGCGGCCGCGGCATTTCAGGATTTCGATGCGCGGGCCTTGTGCGTCGGCCGTCACACGCAGGCGCAGCGCCGCCGGACTCGCCTGACTGGCTGCGCCGATCGGACGGAACACGAAGCCGATCGCCGCTCCGGTTTCGGCCGCCAGCTGCAGGCGGCGCAGTTGGCGGTAGTCGGCTTGCGGCAGCCAGTTCAGGACGGCGCCGCAGCAGCCGGCGCGCAGGCATTGCTCGGCGGTCCAGTGCGTATCGGTGCCGCTGGCGTCGATGTGCACGAGCTGGGCGAGATCGACGCCGGCGGCCGCCAGCGCCGGCGCATACGGCACATAGGGCGGCGCGATCAGCGCAACGCGACGGCGCGCCTGGGTCAGCGCGGCCAGTGCCGGCAGCAGCAGGGTGCATTCGCCGAGGCCGTCCTGCTCGATCAGGATTTCGCTGAGGGCGCCGCGCGGCCAGCCGCCGCCGGGCAACAGCGCATCGAGTTCGGCCAAGCCTGTCGGTTGCGCGTCGATCGTACCCGCGGGAGCCGCGTTGCGCCGCCAGATGCCGGGATGACGCAGCACCTCGGCGAGGGCGCCTTCGTCGCGCGATACCGGCTCGCGTTCGACCATGGCCGCTTGCGCATCGCGGCGTTGTTCATGCGCGCTCCGCGATGCGGGCAGGGGAAGGCCGAGCGGCGCCAGGACGGGCGGCGAGAACGTCGCGGTGTCGGATGCAGCGGTATCGAACAAGCTCGAAGTCAGCATCGCAACTCATCCCTGGCGTTGGAATTTCGGGGAGACATCGGGACGGACCAGGCCGACATAGAGGCCCTCGATCGCGAACGCATGACGCTCGGGATCGACCTCGATCGGCGCGAAATCCGGATTGGCCGGCAGCAGGCGCACGCGGCCGCGGCGGTGTTCGAGACACTTGACGGTCACTTCGTCGTCGAGCCGCGCGACCACGATGCGGCCATCGTCCGCGCTCGGGCTGCGGTGCACGGCGATGAGGTCGCCATCGAGGATGCCGGCGTCGCGCATGCTGAGGCCCACGACGCGCAGCAGATAGTCGGCGCGCGGGCGGAACAGGTCGGGGTCGACGGCGTGCTGTGCTTCGATGTTCTCGGCGGCGAGGATCGGGCTGCCGGCGGCAACCCGGCCGACGAGGGGAAGCTGGGTTGCCGCCGGCGCCCGGAAACGATGCGGCAGGCGCAGGCCGCGGTGATAGGGTAAACGTTCGAGCACGCCCTTGCGAACCAGGGCCTCGACATAATCCTGGGCTGAGCTATGGCTGCTAAGTCCAAGATTCTCCGAGATTTCCCTCAAGCTGGGGGCGTGGTCGTGCCGCTCCAGATGGCGCTCGATGAAATCCAGTACGCGTTGCTGGTTAGCAGTCAGGCGGGGCTCGTTCATACGTACTAATGTACGTACTCGAAGCGGGCGGCGCAAGAGGGGAGAAGCGTAAATCGGCAGGATTGGAATGGCGCCTGCGCTCGTCCGATCGAGCCGCGTGATGTTTCGCCCCTTCCACTCACCTGATTCGTACACCTTGCGAGGAGCGGATATGCGTGGGCGGATCGGTTCGAAGGGGTGGCGCGTCGTTCTGCGGACGTTGCCGGTGCTGCTGGCCGGCTCAGGCCTGGGATTTTCGAATCCGGTGCCGGCGGCGCCGGGCGACCTCGATCCGGCCTTCGGCATCGCCGGCCTCGTCACGACGGACTTCAGCGGCACCGAGGATCAGAGCGGCGGCAGCGCCGTGCAGGCCGACGGCAAGATCGTCGCGGTGGGCAGCACCTTGCTGGCCGGCCAGTTCGGCGCGAAGGATTTCGCGCTGGCGCGTTATCTCCACGACGGCTCGCTCGATCCCGCCTTCGGCAACGGCGGACGCGTGACGACCCATTTCCCGAACAGCTTTTTTTCCATCGGCACGCGCGTACAGATCCAGGCCGACGGCAAGATCGTCGTGGCCGGCTACAGCGATTCGGGTCTCATGCCGCCGGGCAGCTCCGACCAGCAGTTCGCCCTCGCGCGCTACCTGCCCGATGGGTCACTCGACCCGAGCTTCGGCGACGGCGGACTCGTCCTCACCGATTTCGGCCCGTACTACGATTTCGCCCTGGCGCTGGCGATCCAGCCCGACGGCAAGATCGTCGCAGCTGGCGTCAGCTACGCCGGCATCAGCTACATCGATCCGTCCGCGTTCGCGCTGGCGCGCTACAACGCCGATGGCAGCCTCGACGACGGCTTCGGCACCGGCGGCAAGGTGACCACGGCAATCAACGACCAGACCGATGTCGCCTGGTCGATCGCGATCGACACGGCCGGGCGTCTGGTCGTCGGCGGAACCGTATTCGTCTTCGACGGCGCGTTCGGCATCGCGCGCTACCTGCCGGACGGCAGCCTCGATACGAGCTTCGGCAGCGGTGGATCGGTGATCGACGGGTTTGCCGACGCAGGTCTCGTGCAGGCGGAAATCGCTGCCTTGACCTTGCAGCCGGACGGCAAGATCGTCGCTGCCGGCCGCGCAACGCCGGGTTCGGGGGCGGAAGAATTCGTCGTCGCCCGCTATGCCGACGACGGTTCGCGCGACACCGGATTCGGCGACGGCGGCGTGGTCGATTTCAGCATCGGGGACGCCGACTCGGAAGCCTACGCGGTCGCGATCGACCGCAAGGGTTCGATTCTCGTCGCCGGCCAGAGCGGCGGCTTCGGTTTCGGCACGGTCACCGGCATGGCCATCAGCGTCGATGCCGCGCCGCTGCCGGCGCAGTTCGTGCTCGCGCGCTTGCTCGGTGACGGAACGCCGGACGCGGGATTCGGCAATGCCGGCATCGTGACGACGCGTTTTCCCGGCGACGATGGCATCGCCGACGTGATCGGCGCGATCCACCCGAACGCGAGCGGCATCCTCGTCAGCGGATTGGCGCGCACCGACAACCACGCGATGTCGACGTATTCGTCGAATGCCGATTTCGCGCTGGCGCGCTACGACGACGGCTATCCGATCTTCGCCGACGGCTTCGACGGCGCGGCGACCGGCATCCAGCCGGCACGCGCGGCGATGCGGCATGCGCCGCGCAGGGCGGCGGTGGCGCCTGCACGGTCCGAGTGGCGCGACTTCGCGTGCGCGCTGCTGTGCGCTTATCGCGAGCCGCTGTCTTCCCTGTTCCGTAGTACGGCAACGCCTGTGCGCGTGTCGAACGCATCGGTATCGGCGCAACGCTAGACCGTCTATCGGCGCGCACCCGTCGCGGGCGAAAATGCCCGCATGGGGAATGGGCCGTTGAACATCGCGATCGTCGGCTACGGCACGGCCGGGCAGGCGGCCGCGATCCTGCTGTCGCGCGACGGTCATCGCGTCGAGGTGTTCGAGCGCGCTCCCGTGCTCGGTCCGGTCGGCGCGGGCTTCCTGCTGCAGCCGGTCGGCTTGCACGTGTTGTGGGAGATGGGGCTGCTCGATACGGCGCTCGCGCACGGCCGCCGCATCGGCCGGCTGTACGGCGAGACGCGCGAAGGACGCGCGGTCATGGACATGCGTTATGCGCATCTGGACGCCCGCCTGTTCGGCCTCGGCATGCAGCGCGGCGCCTTGTTCTCGCTGCTCGCGGCGGCGTGGCCCGATGTCGACACCGTACATCGCGGCTGTCGCATCGCCTCGGTCAGCGAAGATGGCCGCCGCATCCGCGAAGAGAACGGTCGCGAGCACGGCCCCTACGACCTGGTCATTGCCGCGGACGGCTCCGCCTCGTGCCTGCGTGCGGCCGCAGGTCCCCCGGCCCTCGATCGACCGTATCCATGGGGCGCGTTGTGGTGCCTGCTGCCGGAACAGGACTGGCCGTTCGCCGGCGAGCTTCGCCAGCGCTACGTCGCTGCGCGCAAGATGATCGGCATGCTGCCGGTCGGCACGCGACCGGGCGATGCGGCCGCGCGGATCAGTTTTTTCTGGAGCCTGCCCGCTGCGCGGATGGACGCCTGGCAGCAGGACGGCATCGCGCGCTGGCGCGACGAAGTCGAAGCGCTCTGGCCGGAACTGCGCCGTCCGCTCGACGGCATCGCCGATTGCGCGCAACTGGCACGCGCGAGCTACCGCGATGCCGTGCTGACGCGCTGGCATCGCGGCCGGCTCGTCCTGCTCGGCGACGCCGCGCATGCGATGAGTCCGCAGTTGGGGCAGGGCGTCAACATGGCGCTGATGGACGCGCTCGCGCTGCGCGATGCGTTGCGTGCGGAGCCTGCGATCGAGGCAGGAATCGCACGCTACGCCCGCATCCGGCGCAGACATGTACGCATCTACCAGTTCTGGAGCCGCTGGCTGACGCCGCTGTTCCAGTCCGACTACGACGCAGTGGCGAAGCTGCGCGACCTGGCCTTCCTGCCGCTCGGGCGCATGCCGGGCGGGCGCGGGCAGATGCTGCATGTGCTGAGCGGATTGCGCAGCGGCCTGTTCGGCAGGCTGCGCCTGCCCGCTGCATTCCTGCAGGCGCTGCATGATTCATCGCCGTGAAGCGCCGCGCTATTCGACGGGCCGACGTTTGCTATCGTCGGCCATCGGCAACGGAGGCGTCATGTCGGCATCGCGATTCGCAACGATCGGCAAGCTCGTGTTTGCGCTGCTGTTCGGCGCATCGCCAGGCTTCGCCGCTGCGGACCCGGCGCTGCTGTTGCTGCCGCAAAAGGTCTGGAGCGGCAGCGGCGATCGTGCCGAAAGCGGTCTCGGCGTGCTCGTGCAGGACGGTGTCATTGTCTCCGTCGCGCCGCCGCAAGCACTGACGCTGCCCGCCGGCACGCTGCGCATCGAGCTGCCCGGCGCGACCTTGATGCCGGGGCTGATCGACCTGCATTCGCATGTCTTCCTGCATCCGTACAACGAGGTGCTGTGGAACGACCAGGTGCTGAAGGAGCCGCAGGACTACCGCACGCTGGAAGCGGCCGAGCATGCGCGCGTCACGCTCCTCGCAGGCTTCACGACGTTGCGCGATCTCGGTACCGAGGGCGCCGGCTACGCCGATGTCTCGGTCAAGCGCGCGATCGACGAGGGTTTGATTCCCGGGCCGCGCCTGTTCGTCGCGACGCGCGCGATCGTGGCCTCGTCGAGCTACGGGCCGGGCCCGCACGGTTTCCGTCCCGATCTCGATCTGCCGCAGGGCGCGCAGGCGGTGACGGGTATCGACGAAGCGGTCCGCGCGGTGCGCGAGCAGGCTGCGCGCGGCGCGGACTGGATCAAGCTGTACGCCGATTATCGCGTGGGCCCGCATGGCGAGACGATGCCGGCGCTGAGCGCCGCCGAGATGAAGGCGATCGTCGACGCCGCGCACCAGATCGGCCGGCCGGTCGCGGCGCATGCCGGGGGCGATGCCGGCGTGCGCATGGCGGTCGAGGCCGGCGTCGATTCGGTCGAACATGGCTACGAGGCGAGCGAAGCGTCGCTGCGCCTGCTGAAGCAGCACGGCGTGAGCTACGAACCGACCCTGACCGCCGTCGCCGCGACCGCCGAATACTTCGACCACTACGTGCCGGGCGGCGAGCCGACGGCGCGCATGCGCGAATCCGAGCGTGCGTTCCGCACGGCCTTGAAGCTCGGCGTGACGATCGGCAATGGCAGCGACGTCGGCGTGTTCAAGCACGGCGAGAACTGGCGCGAACTGGACTGGATGGTCAAGGACGGCATGACGCCTGCGCAGGCGCTGCATGCCGCGACCGATGTCGCGGCGAAGATCCTGCGCCAGTCCGGCACGTTCGGCCGTGTCGCTCCCGGGCTGCGCGCGGATCTTGCCGCCTTCGACGGCGATCCGAGCGAGTCGATCGACGCGCTGAAGAAGCCGGTGTTCGTGATGAAGGACGGAGCGATCTATCGCGGGCCGCACGCACGCGAGCGTTGAGCGTGCGCGGGCCGGGCGAATGGGCGTCGTCGCCCAGACGCGTCGCACGATTCCAGTGTGGGTAAGGGACCGCAATCGGGAAGGCTTCAGTGGAGACCGAGGTGATGTCGGATACGTTCGATCCCATGCAGCAATGGTTCGCTTCGATCGTCGCGGTGATGCGCGACGAGCCGGGGGTCGCATACGGCTCGCAGAACAAGCGCGGCTTCGGCGCTTCGGCATTGAAAGTCGACGGCAGGATCTTCGCGATGATGTCGTCTCGCGGCGGCTTCGTCGTCAAGCTGCCGCGAGAGCGCGTCGAAGCGCTGGAGCGTGCCGGTCAGGGTCGGCGATTCGATCCCGGCCACGGCCGTCTCATGAAGGAATGGCTTGCCGTCGAGCAGGCGACGTACGAGCAATGCCTGTCGCTGGCACGCGAAGCCCTGCAGTTCGTGCGAGCCTGAACCCGAATCGCACGGGCTCGCTTCTGTTCGTGCGTTCGGGTGCCGGCCGCGGGGCAGCCCGATCGACGAATCCGCGAGCGGCTACAACGTCTTGCCGACGACGTCTTCCTTGAGCCGGAAGCGCGAGTCGAGCGACAGCGCCTGGCCGTCCTGGAGCGCCGAATAATCGTGCTGGTCGGCCAGCTGCGCCGGAGTCGCCCACGGCGCCGGATGCACGGGGCCGGGCACGTACGCTTTCCATTGGCCCGTTTTCAGCGTCGTCGATTCGCTGATCCAATACACGATCGGCACGATCGCATTCGTTCCGATCGGCTTGCCGTTGATCGTCTCGGTCAAGTCGTAGTGCCAGCTTTTCGCGGCGGCGACGCTGGCGCGTTCGAAGCGCTTGCGCCATTGCTCGGACTCGAACTCGCTGCGCGTGCGCGCATCGAGACTCGTCTGGTAGGGCTGCGCGTCGACGACGTTGCCGGCGTCGTCCAGGCGCAGCGAGAGCAGCACCTTGGCGCCGAGTCGCGCATGCGCTGCCTCGTCCGGATAATGCGGCGCCTTGCCTTGTGTATTGCGTCGCGGTTCGCCGAAATCGATCGCGGCGACGCGCACGAGATAGCTGTCCCGGCCTTCCTGCGGTTCGGCATTCAGATGCAGGTGCATCGCGGTCTTCGCGACGACCGGCTTGCCGTCGACGACGATCGGTTCGAACTGCCAGGCACGCACACTGCGATCGACGAGCGCGGCGACTTCCGGCGCCAGCGTGCTCTGCAGGCGATAGTCGCTGACGTGGCCATCGGGCGCGATCTGCACTTCGCCCTGGGCGTCCAGTTCCAGGACCGGCGAAGCGTCCTTGGCATCGATCGTGGGAATCGCGGCGAAGAAAAGGGCAACAGCCAGCATCGAATGGCGCGGGAACATATCGATATCCGTGTCCGAGACGTCTGCTCGAAGCCTCGCACGCGGCGCGTCGGCGATGCAAGGCGGGTAGGCGGTTCGTGTGCGAAAAATCGCGGCTGAGAGCAGCTCCTGCGCAGCGGACTGGACGAAACTGTGGGAGCGCACTCCCTGATCGAGGAGTCGGCCACGGGGTCTGCCGAAGGCATCGCGCCTTCGCAGACCCCGCGCGGACATCGGCTAGCCGGCCTTCTTCTTCGCCAGCTGCAGCCAGGTGTCGACGACCGTATCCGGGTTCAGCGACACCGATTCGATGCCCTGGTCCATCAGCCATTCGGCGAGGTCGGGGTGATCGCTCGGGCCCTGGCCGCAGATGCCGACGTACTTGCCCTTCGATTTGGCCGTCTGGATGGCCATCGACAGGAGCTTTTTGACGGCCGGGTCGCGTTCGTCGAACAGGCTGGCGACGATCGACGAGTCGCGATCGAGGCCGAGCGTCAGCTGGGTCAGGTCGTTCGAGCCGATCGAGAAGCCGTCGAAGATGTCGAGGAATTCGGCGGCCATCAGCGCGTTCGACGGCACTTCGCACATCATGATGATCTTCAGGCCGTTCTCGCCCTGCACGAGACCGTTCTTCTTCAGCACCTCGACGACCTTGCGGCCTTCGCCGAGCGTGCGCACGAACGGAATCATGACCCAGGCGTTGGCCAGGCCCATCTCCTCGCGCACCTTCTTCATCGCGCGGCATTCCAGCGCGAAGGCGTCGGCGAAGCTCGGATCGACGTAGCGGCTGGCGCCGCGGAAGCCGATCATCGGGTTTTCCTCGTGCGGCTCGTAGCGCTTGCCGCCGATCAGGTTGGCGTATTCGTTCGACTTGAAGTCGGACAGGCGCACGATGACCGGTTCCGGCGCGAACGCGGCCGTGATCGTCGCGATGCCCTCGGCGAGGCGATCGACGTAGAACTGCACCGGATCGCCGTAGCCGGCGATCTTCTCGTCGATCTGGCGCTTGGTTTCGGCGTCCTGCTTGCCGTATTCGAGCAGGGCCTTCGGATGGATCGCGATGTGGCTGGCGATGATCATCTCCAGACGTGCGAGGCCGACGCCGGCATTGGGCAGCATCGCGAAGTCGAACGCGCGCTCCGGGTTCGCCACGTTCATCATGATCTTCAGCGGTGCCGGCGGCATCGAATCGAGGTCGGCGACGATGCGCTCGAAGTCGAGCTTGCCTTCATAGATGAAGCCGGTGTCGCCTTCGGCGCACGATACGGTCACTTCGGTGCCGTCGGCGATCGCGTCGAGCGCGTTACCGGTGCCGACGATGGCCGGTACGCCGAGTTCGCGCGCGATGATCGCCGCGTGGCAGGTGCGCCCGCCGCGGTTCGTCACGATCGCCGCGGCGCGCTTCATGACCGGTTCCCAGTCCGGGTCGGTCATGTCGGCGATCAGCACGTCGCCCGGCTCGACCCGGCCCATGTCCTTGATCGAGCGAATCACGCGCGCCTTGCCGGCGCCGATCTTCTGGCCGACCGAGCGGCCTTCGGCGAGCACCTTGCCGCGGGCCTTGAGCTGGAAACGTTCGATCTGCGTTGCACGTGCGCGCGACTTCACCGTCTCCGGGCGCGCCTGCACGATGTAGAGCTTTCCGGTGTGGCCGTCCTTCGCCCATTCGATGTCCATCGGGCGGCCGTAGTGCTGCTCGATCACCAGCGCCTGCTTGGACAGCTCGTGCACGTCGGCGTCGCTGATGCAGAACTTCGCGCGGTCGGCGGCCGGCGTTTCCTCGATGCGCACGCGTTCGCCGGGCTTGTCCGAATAGACCATGCGCTGCTGCTTGGCGCCGATCTGGCGGCGCAGGATCGCCTGCTTGCCGGCGCGCAGGGTCGGCTTGTAGACGTAGAACTCGTCCGGATTGACCGCGCCCTGCACGACCATTTCGCCCAGGCCGTAGCTGCCGGTCACGAACACCGCGTCGCGGAAGCCCGATTCGGTGTCGAGCGTGAACAGCACGCCGGAAGCGCCGACGTCCGAACGCACCATCAGCTGCACGCCGGCCGAGAGGAATACGTCCTCATGCTTGAAGCCGTGGTGCACGCGGTAGGCGATCGCACGGTCGTTGTAGAGCGAGGCGAAGACTTCCTTGACCTTGTGCAGGACGTCGTCGATGCCGACCACGTTGAGGAAGGTCTCCTGCTGGCCGGCGAACGAGGCGTCCGGCAGGTCCTCGGCTGTGGCAGATGAGCGCACCGCGACGGCGATGTCGGCGGCGCCGGCGTCCTTGCACAGCTTCGCGTAGGCGTCGCGGATGGCCTGGTCGAGCTCGGCGGGCAGGGCGGTGTCGACGATCCAGCTGCGGATCTCGGTGCCGGCCTTGGTCAGCTCGTCGACCTGCTCGACATCAAGTGTGGTCAGGCGCTGCTGGATGCGCTGGGCGAGGCCGCTCTTCTCCAGATAGGCCTGGAACGCCTGCGCGGTCGTGGCGAAGCCGCCCGGCACCGATACGCCGAGCTTGGCGAGGTTGCCGATCATCTCGCCGAGCGAGGCATTCTTGCCGCCGACCTTGCCGAGGTCGGACATGCGCAGGGTGTCGAGCCAAAGGACCAGGTCGCTCAAGGGACATCTCCGCAAAAAGAGGTACGCCGGCGGGCGCCTGCGTAAACATGCAATTTTCAGGCTTTGTACGGAGAGGGGCAAGCGCGATCGTTCGCGGGCGGCAAGCGCGGGTTCATCCGGTGGCGGGTTGCCTGGACCCACCTGCCTCCGATGCCGTCATTCCCGCGAAAGCGGGAATCCATTTTTTCTTATACGGCAAAAATGCAAATGGATTCCCGCTTTCGCGGGAATGACGGCGAGAGGGATGGGATCGCCCGTGCAGGAAGCGAATCCAAGGCCACGTTGCAGCCGGCCGGCAGGTTTGCCCTAGACTGCAGGCTGCTTTCCAGGGAACCGGGCATGCGCCGCACGATCTTCTACGTCTCCGACGGTACCGGCATCACCGCCGAAACGATCGGCCACAGCGTCCTGACGCAGTTCGATTCGGTCGAATTCGATACCTATCGCATCCCGTTCGTCGATGCGGAGGACAAGGCGCGCGCGGCCGCCGTGCGCATCAAGACCGTGTATGCGCAGAGCGGTGCGCGGCCGATCGTGGTCAACACGATCATGGACCAGAAGCTCAGCGACATCGTCGCCGAGAGCGGCGCCCTGATGCTCGACGTGTTCGCGCCGTTCATCGGGCCGCTCGAGGACGAACTCGGCGCGCCGCGTTCCGCGCGGGTCGGCAAGGCGCACGGCCTGACCGACTTCACCGAATACGAGGCGCGCATCAACGCGACCAACTACGCGCTGACACACGACGACGGCATCGACGTCAACTACGCGGACGCCGACGTGATCCTGGTCGGCGTCTCGCGCGTCGGCAAGACGCCGACCTGCCTCTACATGGCGCTGCACTACGGTGTGAAGGCGGCCAACTACCCGCTCACCGAGGAAGACCTCGACCGCCTGGAGATTCCCAAGCGCCTGTTGCCGCACCGCCCGCGCCTGTACGGCCTGTCGATCGACGCGCAGCGCCTCGCGCAGGTGCGCGAGGCGCGCCGCCCGGGCAGCCGCTATGCCGAGCTCAAGCAATGCCGCTGGGAATTGGAGCAGGCCGACAAGCTGTTCCGCCGCGAGAACATTCCCGTGCAGAACACCACGGCGACCTCGATCGAGGAGATCGCCAGCAAGATCCTCGCCCAGCTCGGCATCGAAAAGCACATGTTCTAGGTCGCGGCCGTCTCCCGGTGCAGTGCGCGCGCCGGGAGCAGGCCACCCCGTTCCGAACCGGCAAGACGCCGGTCGCGACGATCCTGCGCGCGTGCCGGATCATCCGTCGAAGCCATCGGCGAAGATCCGATCGGAAATCTCCACGGTACCGTCGTGCACCGCGCCGAGCAGCCACGCGTAGAGGTTCGGTGCGAACGAGATGAGGATCGAACGTTCGCCGACGAAGACGATGCGGCCGTGGAACGGATCGGCTGCGATCGCGTTGGCCCATTCGCGCTGCGACGGCGCGATGCCGGGCACGCCGGTGTCGTCCAGCGAGGCGAACAGGGTGCCGCTGTGGTCGGCTGCGAACGAACCGTCGACGCTGTAGTCGCTGTTGAAGCGTCGTACCACGCCGTCGGACGGTGCATGCGTCTGGTCGCCGGATGCGCCGATGCCGGCATAGCCGACGGCGACGAGCTTGCCGATGTCGTCCCACACCAGGCCGTCGATCGAATTGAATGCGCCCGCTTCGTTCAAGTCGGCGAAGAAGGCGAAATCGTCATGCCGCGTCACGGACCCGGTCGCGCCGATTTCCTCGAGCGCGTAGTAGCTCGCGCTGCCGAGGGACGCGCTCGGCGGCGTGTAGTAGCGCTCGCCGCCGACGATGACGCCGGTCGGTCCGAGCAGGCTGCCGGGGCGTCGCGCCGCCGTGCGGCAGATGGTGTCGGTGTCCGATACGCCGACCGGGAAATCGACGTTGAGCAGGCCCGCGCCGCTGAAGCCGGGGTCGGCGACGAACGCGCCGCCATCGGTGCGCACGAACGCAGCGATTCCGCAGGAGTGGTGGGCCTGGCCGCTCGGGTAGGCGGGATCGTCGACCACGCCCACCAGATAGACTTCGTCGTGCACGTGGAAATTGCCGAGCGTGCCGGATGACCACGATTCGATCACCGCGGCATTGGCGTCCTCGTTCTTGTCGCTGCCGGCAACGTCCCAGTGTGCTGCGGTGGCCGAGACCTGATTGCCGTTCGTGTCGAGCGTGGCGAGGTAGAAATCGGTATCCGTGAATCCCGGTGCGATCCAGCTGCCGGCGACGAGGACGTCGCCATCGTTCGCGACCAGCACCGTGTTGACGTCGATCCCGAAATTCGCCACGAAGCCGCCGTCGCCGAAACCGGGGTCGCTCGATCCGTCGGCGTTCAGGCGCGCGACCATGGCCGACGGCGTCGGGCCACCCGGCCCGAACACGAGTTGGCCGGCATAGACGATCTTGCCGTCGGGCTGCAGCGCGATCGACTTGGCGTAGCAGTCGAGCTTGGGATCGGAGCCGCTCGAGCTCCAATTCGTCACGACGGCGCCGCCGCTGCCGAAGTTCGTATCGACGCTGCCGTCGCCGTTGTAGCGGCGCACGATGCAGGCATTCTGGTCGGTGCCGTTGTAGGTGTTCCAGCCGAAACCGGCGACGAGCGTCTTGCCGTCGGCCTGCACGGCGGTGGCAGTCGCCGTCATGTCGCCGGCGAACGCGCCGCCGCCGCCGAGGCTCCATGTGTCCTCGAACAGTCCGGGGATGCCCTTCTGGTCCGTATTGCTCGGCATCCAGGTGGCGTCCCACGTGCCGTCCTGTGCGCGCGCGTTTGTCGCTGCGCACGTCGCCAGCAGCGCGAGGGCGAAACCTGCGGCCGCAACCACGACGGGAGCGCGATGACGCGGGACGATCGCAGTGGTACGAACGCGGTTGAATACGGTGTCATTGGAGTTCATCAGGATTCTCCTTTCGTCTTCGGGATGCGGCGATCGCATCGATGGGTCCTTCGTTCGGGCGGTGCTGGCGAGGCTTGCGTCGGGACGAAACTCCCGTTTCACCGGTCCGGGCACTCATTGCGGTCGATGTCGCCACGGCAGCGGTGACGTGCAACCTGCGTCGTAGCGGCACGCCGGTCGCTTCCGTTCGTCTGGATTTTTTCTGGAAGATTTCCTGCCGCGACCGCGGCGCGCAGGTCAGATGCGGTCCGGTGCTGGTACCGGCGGCGAAACGCAGCTCGCTGGTTGCGAAGCCGCCGCGCCGCGCGCCTTTTCCGCAAGCTCGCGGAATTTCGTCGACATCGATTCGAGCTTCGCGCTCCATTGCGCGTTCGGCGCCTGACCCTCGGTGATGCGGTCGTAGACCTGCAGCAGGGCAACCGTCGCGAACGGATCGATCAGCGCGGCCTTCAGGCTCAACGCGGCGATCACCGCGACCATCAGCGAGACGATGCCCGGTTGGATATGGAAGACGCCGAGCGCAGCCGCGACGGGGGCCGCCACGGCGAGGAAGATGAGCAAGGTCAGACCCCAGATGACGAAGGTCAGGACGACGGCGTTCTTCAACGCGCCTTTCGCGTTCTGCGCGTAGAGCACGACGCTGTCGCGCGCGACGGCCCATGGATTGGCCGCGCGCTGGCGCAGAATCTGCGCGAGGATCGCCTGGTCGAGATGGCTCAAGCCGGTGTGCACGATCGCGTCGACGAGCTTGACGAGCGCATCGAGCCCTGGAATCGGCAGCCAGGACGCGAAGCTCATCGTCAACCGGTTGAACGCGCGCAGGATGCCGCGGACCAACTGGTTCAGGCCGAACAGCATCGACGACGTCGCGAAATGTTCCTTGACGACCCGGCGGGCAAATTCGATCTGGCCCATGCCGCCGGGAATCTGCCGCCCGTCGATCAGCTCGACGAGTACCGCGACATGGCCGGCCTCGACCATGTAGAGCAGATACTCGCGCGCCCAGTACAGCACGCCGCTGGCGATGCCGAAGCCGATCAGCGCGCCGAAGCCGGCGCCGCCGCCGCCGCTGCCGCCGATCTTCCCGAACAGCAGGCCGATACCGCCGCCGATGCCGACCGCGAGCACATAGGCGACCGTGATGCCGAGATAGACGCCGAGCCGCAGCAGCAGGAACGGCAGCGTGCGGGCGAGAAGGGCGAGAATCGAGCCGATGCGAAAGTCGATCATGCAGCCTCCGTGACAAGGGGTGGGGGATCGCGTTGCGGGACGACGGGCCCGCGGCCACCGAAAAGCCGGTCCGCGATCACGGCGGCTTCGGCGCAGGTGCGTTCAGCGCGTCCGGTGGCAACACGACGAAGCTGCCGCTCCAGAGGCCGGGGTAGTCGCGCGAGCGGATGTAGTTGCGCTCCGAGCCGACATAGCCGGAGGCGCCGGGGCGAATCTCGATGGTCACGTCGCCGCCTTCCTTGGCATGGATCACGCCGGCATGCACGGCGGCGCTGCAGATCGACGAGTCGTCGGTATACGGTCCGTTGCCCGTGACGCGGCTCGGCTGCGGTTTTCCGGGCGGGCAGGCGAACGCGTAGCGCTCGCCGTTCATGCCGCGCAGGTCGAGATCGAGCGGGCTGGTCTGCCAATCGACTGCCGCCGCAGGTCGGATGCGTCGCAGCGGTTCGTTGCCGGCCGCCGCCCACGCCGGCAGGCTCGACACGACCAGCATCGACATCGTCGCAGCCGTCCCAAGCCAAGACCGGCAAATGGATGGGAAAGCGGACATCAGCTGCGCGCAGCATCGTCGCCGGGCGCCGCGAAGCAGGCACCGGGCGCGGTCGAGGGCGATGCGATTCGCAAACAGGGCATGTCGTTGCTCCGCGTCGGCTGTCGTCGATAGGGGCAACGATCGCGGTGCCGTGCAGGAATGTCCCGGCCGTGCGCATGGCATTTTTCTGGCAGAATTCCTGCCGACGTTCCGCGGCGGCCAAGTCCATGTCGGCAAAGGAAAAGCCGGTCTATCGCTTCGGCGGGTTCGAGCTCGATCCGAACGAACGCCGTCTGCTCGCGCAAGGCGAACCGGTCACGCTGACACCGAAGGTATTCGAGACGCTGGTGCTGCTGGTCGAGCGCGCCGGACATGCGGTCAGCAAGGACGCACTGATGTCGGCCCTGTGGCCGCGCGGTTTCGTGCACGAGTCGAATCTGACCAAGCACATCTGGTTGATCAGGAAAGCGCTCGGCGACGCCGACGGCGAATCGCGTTTCATCGAGACGCTACCGAAACTCGGCTACCGCTTCGTCGCGCCGGTGCAGTGCGTCCCGCGAAACGAGGATGGCCGCGCGCCGCCGCCGGTCGGGACGGGCGCCATCGACGGGGCCTCATACGGCGATTCGATCGACACGGCCGAACTGGCGAGCGTCGATCCGTCGCCGGCGCGCGACGCGCGCGCATCGACGCCATGGCGCAGGCCCGTCGGCATCGCGTCGATCGGACTGGCCATCGTGGCAATCGGTGTTTTCTTCTCGTGGCCGTCCCCGCCGGTGCCTCCGGCGTCGCCGGCGCGCGGCACAGCGCTCGCGATCGTCGACTTCAACAATCTGTCGCAGAATCCGAAGGACGCCTGGCTCGGCCCCGCGCTCGGCGAAATGCTGGCGACCGAGGCCGCACTCGCTGCCGATCTGCACCCGTTGCCGGATGAACTCGTGCGTGCCGCACGCGTCGATCTGCAGCCACCGCTCGCCGGAGGCTATGCGCCGCGCAGCCTGGCCAGCCTGCGGCGGCGCCTTGCTGCCGACTATGTCCTCAGCGGCAGCTACCTGGTCTCCGGAAGCGGCGACGAGGCCAGCCTGCGCGTCGATCTGGCACTGCAGGACGCTCGCGACGGCAGCACGCTGGCGAATATCACGCGCAGCGCATCGGTGGCTCAACTGCCGACCCTGGTCACCGACGCCGGCGTCATGCTGCGCGAGCGCCTCGGCGTGTCGCCTGCCAGCGCCGCCGATCTGGCCGCGACGGCGAACGCGCAGCCGCCGAGCGCCGAAGTGGCGCGGCGCATCGGCTTCGCACTCGGCGCGTTGCATCGCTACGATCCGGCGCGCGCGCGCGACGAATTGCTCGACGCCGTCGCGCAGGCGCCGGACTACGCGCCTGCTTATTCCTACCTTGCGCAGGCCTGGTCGGCGCTCGGTTACAAGGGGAAGGCACTCGCCGCCGCGCGTCAGGCGACCGCGCACGAGCGAGGCCTGCCGGAGGCGCAACGGCTCGAGATCGAAGCGCAGCTGCACAAGGCCGAGTTCGACTGGCCCGCTGCGGTCGCGACGCTGCGCCGGCTGTGCGTTTCGGTGCCGCGCAATCCCGAATATCGCCTGCAGCTCATCGATGCGCTGCTCGCCGCCGGCAAACCGGACGATGCGGCCGTGGCGCAGAAAGAGTTGGCGGCGATCGCTACTGAAGGCGATCCCCGCATCGAATTGGCCGCCGCTCGCGTCGCCTCGGCGCACAACGACCCGAAGTCCTCGCAAGAGCACGCCGCCAACGCGTTGCGGCAGGCGCAGTCGCGCGACGACACCGGGCTGATCGCCGATGCGCGAGTGCAAATGGTGCTGGACTGGAACGAGGCGACGATGACCGCGTCCGAAGCGGGGCTGCGCGCGGCGCTGGCCGACTACCAGCGCATCGGCAATCCGCACGGCGAAGCCTATGCGCGGCAGAACCTGGCGAACCTGCTGTGGGATGCCGGCAAGTCGCAACCCGCGCGCGAGGAATATCAGCGTGCGATGGCGACGTATCAGCGCATCGGCGACCAGAACGGGGTCGCGGCGATCTACAGCAATCTATGCCGAGTCCTCTGGGCGGCCGGCGATCGCGATGCCGCCTTGGCCGCCGCGCAGAGCGCGCTCGATCTGCGCCGCGAGACGGGCGATCTGCAGGGACAGGCGTGGAATTTGACCGCGCTCGCGACGATCAGATCGGACGAATCGGCCGGGGACGACGTCGTCGCGCTCTACCGGCAGGCCATCGCGCTGGACGAGCAGGCCGGCGACCGCGGCCATCGTGTCTTCGTGTTGTCGACGCTGACCGACATCCTGCGCCTGCGCGGCGAACTCGACGAGGCGCAGCGCACCTGCGAGCAGTCGCAGAATGAGGCGCGTGCACTGGCCGATGCCTCGATCGAGAACGACGCTCTGTTCCAGTGCGCGCAGGTGGCCCTGGAGCGTGGCGACATCGGCGGCGCAGCAATGCAGTTCGCACAGGCGGAAGCCTCGTCCAAGGCCGCCGCGAACAATCAGATGCCGGCGAATGCCGAAATGTCGCTCGGGGCGATCGACCTCGGGCGGCGTGACTGGGCGTCCGCGCGCGTGCATCTGCAACGCGCGATCGACGGCTGGGTGCAGGCCGACATTCCGACCGGCGAGGCCGTGGCGCAGAGTCAGCTCGCCTTGTGCGAGGACGCGCTCGGCAACGCGGCGGCGCGCGACAGCGCCGCGGCGCGGGCACGGCAGTTGCGCGGCGGCATCAACGAGCGCGGCGAGATGGTCGAAGTGGACATCGCGCTGGCGCAGTTGCGCGGCGAGGCCGGGGAATCCAAGAAGGCGATCGCGGCGCTGCGCGATCTGGCGGCCGATGCGCGTTCGCGCGGCTGGGTGACGTCGAGCCTGGATGCGCAACTGGCCGAATACGCCCTGCTGTTGGCGAACGCGGACAGCGCCCAGGCCGCACGGCTGGCGAGCGACATCGACGCAGTCGCGCAGGGGCACGGCCTCAAATGGGCCTTGGTGCGGCTGCAGGCGATGAATGCGTCGCCACCGCCGACGCACGGGCCAGCCGATCCTTCCGCCGCGGCTCCGTGAAAGCCGCCGGCGCGCTCGCCGAACCTTCATAGCCGCGCGCACCTTGAAACCGGCTCCGCCGCGCGACGGAGGCAAACGGCGCTGGATTGGGTAAGGTCGGCACGACGACGCCGGCGCGACCGCGCCCGTCGCATCCGCTCAATTCCTGGGGAATTCGATCATGCATTCATCGGCTATCCGCTTCGTGCGCCCGCGCATTCGCGCCAACGCGATGACGCGCGCGATCCGCGCCGCGATCTGTATCGGCATCGCGCTTCCGGCCGTCGCCTTCGATGGCGCAGCCGTGCAATCGGCCACCGCAGCGCCGGCATCTGCCGCCGCCGCTGCCGCGGTTCCGGTGCGCTACACGATTTTGCTGAAGGGCGAACCGCTGGCGACCTATCGCGGCGGCGTCAGCGGCCTGGCCGCGGCGCCTCGCGTGCAGCTGGGACGCAAGGCCGGGCGGCTCGACATTCATGCGCCCGAGGCGCTCGCCTACGTCGATTACCTCGCGCAGCGCCAGGACGGCTTCGTGCACGAGCTGTCGAGTGCGATCGGCCGCCCGTTGACGCCGGTCGCGACGCTGCAGCATGCGCTCAACGCGGTGATCGTCGAGCTCGACGAACGCGAAGCGGCGATCGCCGCCCAGCGCAGCGATGTCGAACTGGTCGAGCGCGAGCACGAACTGAAACTCCTGACCGACCGCGGCCCGACCTTCATCGGCGCGCCGTCGATCTGGGACGGCTCGGCCTCGAACGGCGTCGCCTCGCAGGGCGAAGGCATCATCGTCGCCGACCTCGACACCGGCATCAATTGGGAGAGCCCGGCGTTCGCCGCCATCGGTCCGATCGACGGCTACGTGCACGTCAATCCGAACGGCGCGGGCACCTATCTCGGTCTGTGCGGGCCGAACCCGCCGAACGCCGACCTCGGCCATTGCAACGACAAGCTGATCGGCATGTACGACTTCACCACGACCTCGGCGACGCGCAGCGCGACCGACCTCGACGGTCACGGCTCGCATACCGCGAGCACGATCGCCGGCAACCATTGGGTGGCGCCGTTCGGCGGCGGCACGTTCACGATTTCCGGCGTCGCCCCGCACGCGAACGTCATCGCCTATCGCGTGTGCACGACCGGCTGCAGCTCGTCGGCTTCGTCGCAGGCGGCCAATCGCGCCGTCATCGACGGTGCGGACGCCCTCAACTATTCGATCAGCGGCGGCGTTTCGCCGTGGAACGACTCGGTGTCCATCGCGTTCCGCAATGCGATCGACGCCGGCGTCTTCGTGGCCGCGTCGGCCGGCAACGACGGTCCCGTCGCCGGTTCGGTCAACCACGTCGAGCCGTGGGTCGAGACGGTCGCCGCGTCGACCAAGAACAACGTCGTCGCGTTCAAGTTCAACCTGACCGGGCCAGGCACCCCGCCGCCGGAAACGCAGGGCCTGCCACTGCGCCCGGCCGCGCCGCCGCTGCCGACCGAAGACATCGTCAGCGCGCCGATCGTGCGCAGTCCGACCTTCGACGACGGCAGCAACGACGGCTGCTCGGCGTTCCCTGCCGATACGTTCACCGGGCTCGGCCTGCCGCAGCCGCCCGCCGACACCATCTTCGCCAACGGTTTCGATGCGGCGCCCGAGCCTGTCCAGGTCGGCGCGGTCGCGGTACTCGCGCTCGACCAGAACGCCAGCAACTGCGCCAGCGGCACGCGGCGTTCCAACGCGCTCGCCGCCGGTGCGATCGGCGTGATCTTCGTCGACCGCGATTTCATCAACCTCGGCGCGAGCGGCACGTCGTGGTCGATGCTGCGCGCCGACTGGGACGCGGCCTGGACGCAGATCCAGATCGATCCGGCATCGGCGACCGCTTCGCTGCTGCTGCCGACCTCGTCGTTCCCGCAGCGTGGCGACGTGGTCGCCGATTTCAGTTCGCGCGGGCCTCTCGCGAGCAGCGGCCAGTACCTGGTGAAGCCGGACATCACCGCGCCCGGCGTCGACATCCTCGCCGCCTACGCGGCAGGCGAGGGCGGCGCGACGGCGACGGCGATGGAGAACGGCACCTCGATGTCGAGCCCGCATACCACGGGCTCGGCGGCGCTGCTGCGCGCGGTGCAGCCGACCTGGACGCCGAGCGAAGTGCGTTCTGCGATCAACATGACCTCCAAGATCGACGGATTGATCCGTGCCGACGGCAGCACGGTGGACGCCTGGGATCTCGGCTCCGGCCGCGTGGATCTCACCAAGGCGGCGCTCAGCGGACTGATCCTCGACGAGACCGCGGCGAACTTCGTCGCGGCCAATCCGGCGCAGGGCGGCGATCTGTCGACGCTGAACCTCGCCAGCCTCGCCAGCGCGGATTGCGCGACGACCTGCACGTTTACCCGCACGGTGGCGAGCACGTCGCTGGTCGACCACGACTACGACCTCAGCATCGACGGACTGCCGGCTGGCGCCGCGACGGTGTCGCCGTCGCCGCTGACGGTGCCTGCCGGCGGCACGGCCGTGGTCACGGTGACGATCGACGGTTCGCTGCTGGCGAGCGGCTGGAATTTCGGCCAGCTGCATCTGGCGGCGGACGACGTGCTGCTGCCGCCGCTGCGGATGCCGATTGCCGTGCAGCAGTAAGATCACCGTGCAGCAGTAAGTCAGTCGGTATCGGACGATCGGCGGCAGCGTCGCCGATCGTCCGCGCGCATCGCGAGCCAAGCGGAATCGTGGAACGGCCATGCGTTTCCGCGTGCAGCGCCTGTTGATCGCAAGCCCTGACCGAAGCTCGCACGTCAGCCGAAACTTAGACGTCATTCCCGCGAAAGCGGGAATCCAAATTCGTACGATGGAACGACGCCGGCTCAATGGATTCCCGCTTTCGCGGGAATGACGGCTGCGCGCGATCAGGCCGAACGCACACGCCCGCTGGCATCCCCAGAGAGTGTTCGAGCACTGGCAAAGGACCTCGAAGCCGGCCGGCACGCGATGAGAACCACGAGCTACGTCGAACGGCGTGAAGCACCGCTTGGAACACCCGTGGGGAGCCCCATCTTACTCGTCGCGGCGGCGTCTGCATAAGACTATCCGCTGCCACTCCCCCCGCTTATGATCGCCGCATGTCAGCCGTACTGGAACGCCCGCAATCCCTGCTGCCGAGCCGCTTTTCGTGGCTGATGGGCCTGTATGCCGAGAACTATCACCGGCTGTCGCGCCTGTTCGCGCCGCAGGATCTCGAACTTGGCAGTTACCTGTCGTCGCTCGACGACGGCCTCGATGTGCGCCTCGACGTGCTCGAGCGCCATCGCTACACGCTCGACCTGCATCTGACCTACAACTTCATCGACAGCGCGACCGGCGAGCGCGCGCCGTCGGCCCAGCTGCGCATGTATCGCGACGCGCACATGGCCGAGGTGATCGACTGCCGCGCCGATCGCCGCCTGGCGCGCGCGATCGGCCCGCTGCAGCCTGCGCGCAGCGTCTTCCAGCAGCGCGTGCGCATGAGTTCGTTCCTGAATCGCTGGCTGGAATACCTGGCCGAGCAAGGGCATTCGATCGGCACGCTGGATCCGGTCGCCGGCAATGCCGCGGACGGCCCGTACGGCGTCGTGGCGATGCCGAATCCTCGCTGAGTCAAAACACCCAGTCTGCGCTTGACACTCGTCGCGCCGGAGTCGCTAATCCGCCCATGTCTCTGTCCATGATTCCGGGCGCATCGAGCGCGGATCGCCGGAGTGTCGCGCGTGATCGCGATCCCCGCAGCGGCCGCGGCCGTCGCACGCTCGCGCGCTTCGTCTGCGCGGGCGCCCTCGCGTTCGCCGGTGGCAGTCTCGGCGCGGCCGAGAGCGCCGTCCTTGCCAATCCTGGCGTCGCCAACGGCGACGAATTCGCCTATGCGCTGGCGATGGACGCGACGCATGTCGTCACCGGCACGCCGGGCGAGGCGGGCGCCGCCGGCGCCGTCTATTTCTTCGATTGCTCGACGCAGCCGTGCGCGGCGGCACAGCGTATCGCGGCGTCCGATCTTGCGGCCGGCGATCACTTCGGTGCCGCGCTGGGCCTGGCCGGCGATACCTTGATCGTCGGCGCGCCTGGCCAGTCGCCGGGCGCGGTCTACGTGTTCGTGCGCAGCGGCCCCGTGTGGACGCAGCAGGCCAAGCTCGTCGCGACGACGGGCGGCGCTGCCGGCGATCGGTTCGGCAATGCGGCCGCGCTCGGCACCGATCGATTGCTCGTCGGCGCCGACTACGCCGACACCCGCGCCGGCGCCGTCTACGTGTTCGCGCGCAGCGGCTCGGTATGGACGCAGCAAGCGCGCCTGAGCGCGGCCGACGCCGTGGCCGGCGATCTGTTCGGGCGCAGCGTCGCGCTCGATGGCGACACCGCCGTGGTCGGGGCCCCGATGAAGGCGGGCGCCGCCGCCGGCAGTTTTGCGCGTGGTGCGGCCTACGTCTTCACCGCCAGCGGCAGCAGCTGGTCGCAGCAGGCCAAGCTGCTGGCGGCCGCCGCCGCCGACGGCGACCTGTTCGGACAGAGCGTGGCCGTCGAAGGCGACCGCGCGCTCGTCGGCGCGCCGGCCGCGGCGAGCCGCATCGGCGCCGCGTATGTGTTCTCGCGCAGCGCGAGCACGTGGACGCAGGACGCCGAGCTCGCGGCCGCCGGCAGCACCGGCGGCGACATGCTCGGCTGGTCGGTCGCGCTGAGCGGCACGCACGCGATCGTCGGCGCGCCTTACGCATTGACCACGTGCGGCATCGGCCACGTATTCCAGGATTTCGCCGGCGTCTGGGCCGAAACCGGAGGTGCCGCGATCGCCGCGCCGGTCGTCGGCGACCTGGCCGGGTGGGCGGTCGCCGCCGCCGACGGCCGCTGGACGATCGCCGCGCCCGGTCACGCCGGCCCGCTCCTGCATGCCGGCGTCGCTTACTACTTCGATGCGGCCGAAACGATCTTCGCCGACGGCTTCGACGTGTCGTCGGCCGCCAGCGTCTGCAACGCTGCGAAGACCGTCCAGCGCTGAACGTCGCGCCGGCGACGAGTGCGCGGCACCGGCCGGACCGGCATCAATCGAGCAAGCCGTGCTTGACCGCGTAGCGGATCAGCTCCGCGGTATTGCGTGCGCCGAGCTTGTCGAGCACGCGAAAGCGATGGTTCTCGGCGGTCTTCGCGCTGGTGCCGAGCTGGCGCGCGATTTCCTTCGTCGTCATGCCTTCGGCGATCAGGTGGAACACCTCGCGTTCGCGCGGCGTGAGATCGCGATACGGATCTTCGATCGGCGTGTTCGGCTGCTGTACCTGCTGCGCCAGCACTTTCGAGGCGTGCGATCCGAAATAGCCGCGGCCTCCGGCGAGCGCGCGCACGGCGCTGAGCAGTTCGTTGGTCGCGCTGTCCTTCAGCAGGAAGCCGGCCGCGCCCGCGCGCACCACGTGCAGCACGTATTCCTCTTCGGCATGCATCGTCAGCACCAGCACGCGCGCGCTGTCGAGTTCGCGCGTCAGCCGGCGCACCACTTCGATGCCGTTGAGCTTGGGCATGGAAATGTCGAGCACGACCACGTCGGGCCGCGTCTGCAGCGCGAATTCGACCGTCGCGATGCCGTCGGCGGCCTGCGCGACGACCTGGCAGTCGCCGCTGCTGTTGAGCAGGGCGACCAGGCCTTCGCGCAGGATCGTGTGGTCGTCGGCGACCAGGACTCGGATCGTCTTCATGCGTCAGTCCGTGGCTTGCGCGATCGGCAGCGGCAGGCTGACGCGCAGTTGCACGCCTTCGCCCGGCTGCGAGAGCAGGCTGAAGCGCCCGCCGAACAGGCGTACGCGTTCGCGGATGCTCGCCAGGCCCGTGCTCTGCCCGTTGCTGGACTTGGCGAACGCGGCGTCGACGTCGCACCCGACGCCGTCGTCGACGATCAGCAGGTGCAGGTGGCCGGCGCGATGGCTCAGGCGCAGCACGATGTTGCGCGCTTGCGCGTGCTTGCGCGCATTCGTCAGTGCCTCCTGCGCGACGCGGAAGATCAGCGTCGCCATATCCCCGTCGACGTGCGCCGACAATGCGCCGACCTCGACCACGACCATGCAGTCGGCGCTTTCGTTGGTGTGGCGGGCGAGCCAGCGCAGCGCGGCCTCGAGACCGAGATCGTCGAGGATCTGCGGGCGCAGCAGGCGCGACAGGGCGCGCGTTTCCTCGATCGCCAGCTCGCACAATTCCAGCGCCTGCTGCAGGGGCAGTGGTGGCGGGTCGCCGGCGCGCGCCATCGCGTCGAGACGGTGGCGCAGGGCGGTCAGGTGCTGGCCGATGCCGTCGTGCAGCTCGCGTGCGAGGCGGCGGCGCTCGTCTTCCTGCACGCGCCAGACCGAGCGCGCCAGCTGCTTGAAGTGCTGCTCGCCCGAGTGCAGCTGCGCGAACAAGCGTTCCTGCTGGTCGCGCAGTTGCGCCAGCTGCTGGCGCATTTCGATTTCGCGCGAAGGCGCGGGGGCCGGCTTCTCCGGCATGGCGTGGCTCATGGGGAATTTCCCGTATTCAGGCCGATCGCGGCGGCGAGCGTCGCGAGTGCGGCGCGCTGGGCGTCGGGCGTCTTCGCGAGCAGTTGCGCATACGCTGCGCTCGCCGCGTGCCGGGCATCGGCCGCCTCGCCGCTGCCGCCGCGGCCGAGTGCGTCGGCGCCGTAGGCGTGGATCAGGAACGCGCGGCCGTACGAGGGCAGTCGCGCCAGTTGTGCGCGCGCTTCGCGATAGGTCGCGAGGTTCTTCTCCGGCGCCACGCGCAGGGCGGTTTCCGCCAGCTGCAGGCGCAGCGGCACGCTCGCATAGCCGGCCAGTCCGTCGCGGACGCCGGCGAGTTCGCGCGCGGCGTCGGCCGGCTTGCTCTGCGCGGCGAGCGCGCGGGCGCGCAGCAGGCGCGCCGACAATTCCGATCCGTAGCTGTGCGCCTTCTGCGCACGCGCGATCGCATCGTTCGCGCCGGCGAGCGCGGTCTTGGCATCGCCGCGACCGAGTGCGATCTCGCCGAGCCGCCAGGCCAGCAGGCTCGCCTGTTCGCCGTTCTCGACCGCGTCGACCTGCATGCCGTCGAGCGCCGACTCGGCCGCGTCCCAGTCGCCGACGTCGCAGAACGCGGCGCTGCGCTGGAGTTTCATTTCGGTGATGCCGCGGGGCGCGGCACGTTTCTGGAACTCTTCGAGCGCGGCTGCCGATCGCTGCAGCGAAGAATCGATCAGGCCTTCCAGTCGATCAAGATCGCTCAATCCTGCGAGACTGACGCTGCGTTCCTCGGCCATCTGCAGTTCTTCGGCGCTGCGCAAGCTTTCGTCGAGCGCCATGCGCGCCGAGACGAAGTCGCCGCGCGCGGTATCCGCCAGCCCGAGATTCTGCTTGGCATGTACCGTGCCCGCACGGTCGTCGATGGGAGCGAACGTGGACGCAGCCTGCATCCAGTACACCTGTGCGTTGTCGAATTCGCCGACCTGGTAGTACGCGAAACCTACGTTCAACAGACTGTTGCCGACGTTGTGCTGATCGCCTATGGACTGATAGAGGGCGAGTGCCGCCCGATACGATTCCAGCGCATGACGATATTCGCCGCGCTCCTCGTCGAGCACGCCGGTATCGTTGGCCAGATCGGCAGTCGCCGCGGGGTCGCCGAGCGGCTCGATCAGCGCCCGCGCCTGGTCGAGCGACTGCATGGCCCCCTTGAGGTCGCCCTGCACCGATTGCACCGTCGAGAGATTGCGCAGGCTCACTGCCTGACCGCGACGGTCTCCAAGATCTCCGCGCAGCTGCTGCGCTTCCTCGAACTGTTTCGCAGCGGCTGTGAGTTGGCCGAGATTCTGATAGCCGAGTCCGAGGGCATGCACCACATTCGCCTGCAGGCGGCGATCATTCAGCCGATTGGCGAGGACTTGTGCGCGGATCAGATACTCGTCGACGGCTCGCTTGGAATCTCCGGCTAAAATCGCGTACTTGCCGAGCAGATACCACGCTTCGGTGTTGCGTTGGTCCTCGGCGGTGAGAGCGCCGAGAATCTGTTGCGCGTGGTCGAAGTCTCCGAGGTCGCCGAAGGCTCGGGCCAGAAGCAGGTGAATCGGATGATCGCTCGGCGACGATGCGACCAATTCGCCGAGAATCTTCTTGGCGTCTTCGTCTTCGCCCAGAAGAAGCGATGCGTAGGCGCGACTTCGAAGTGCCATGCGGCCCGATGCACCGGCCAGCGCGTCCTTCGCTTGGCGTGCTGCGGCGGCGGCATCGGCGTTGCGACCTGCGCGATCCAGCGTTTCGAGCAGTTGCCACCAGAGTTCCGGATCATTTGCTTTGCGCGCGTCCCGCAAGGCATCTTCCAGCTTCTGAGCAGTTGCGTCCTCATGTTGATACTTGCCGATAGCCTGGAGAGAGGTACTGTCCGGCCACGCTTGCACATCGTCTGCCACGCGCAGTTGCGCCTGCAGCTGCTGCTGCAGTTTCTCCAAGGCAACGGGTAGATCCTGCGTCGTAACTGGCGGGGTGGCCGCAGTCCAAAGGGGCTGGGTGGCATCGCTGTCGTAGATCGACAGCCGAACCACAGTTCCTGCGGCATCGTGGCTGAGCTCACCCTCGAGCAAGGTCTTGGCGCCTATGGCTTCGGCGACTCGCGGACGATGCCGTTGCGCCGTGGCCATGTCGTAGCCGAGTTCGGTCAATGTGCGCGTGACACGCAGGGGATCGGCACTGTGCAATGTGGATTGCGAGGTCAATGCATCGGCCAAGCGGCGGCCGATGCCGGCAGCGAGGTCCAGATCAGCAGGATCGCGGCTTGTCGTCGTGAACGGCAGCGGCGCGAGGTCCATCTGTGTCGCAGCGACGTGCTTCACGCTCGATCCGACTGGCGCGTGACTCTGCCAATACAAGCCTGCACCGACAAGCGCCATGACAATCAGCGCCGTGGCCGCGGCGGTCATCTTCTTGCGTTGTGCGCGGCCGATTCCAGGAACTCGGCGCGTATCGATCGCGCGAACGACGTCGTCCGCGGACTGGAAGCGTCGCGCCGGTTTCAGTTCGAGCAGACGCATGCATAGGCGTACTGCAAACGAAGGCAGACCGGGTTTGACGCTGTCGATCGGTGGAGGGTCCCGCACGATGCGCTGCGCGAGCATCTCGGCAGGCGTGCCACCGCGGAAGGGTAGGGTCGCGGTGAGCATTTCATGGAAGATCAGGCCGAGTGCGTACAAATCGCTGCGGCCATCGAGCGGCTCCGCACGCGCCTGCTCCGGCGACAGATATTCCGGCGTGCCGATGATGACGCCGCTGCCGGTGATGCCGGTGTTGCCAGCCGAACGCGCGACGCCGAAGTCGGTTATGGCGGCGTCGCCGGCGTGATTGACCAGGATATTGGCCGGCTTCAGGTCTCGGTGTACGACGCCGCGGTGATGCGCCGCCGCGAGGCCTTGAGCGAGCTGCCGCAACATGCCGATCGCGCGCTCCGGCGGCAGTGCTCCTTCCTTGTCGAGCAGGTGTTCCAGCGATTGACCATCGACGAAATCCATGCTGATCAGCCACGCCTGGCCATGCCTGACCAGGTCGTGGATGCGTACGACGTGGGGGCTCGAGACTTGGCGGGCGAGCAACAATTCCTGGCGGAAGCGCTCGAAGGCGTCGGGGCGGCTGGCGAGTTCCGGGCGCAACAGCTTCAGTGCGACATCGATGTCCAGTTCGATATCGTGCGCCTGATAGACCACACCCATGCCGCCCATGCCGAGCAGCTTGAGGATGCGATATCGGCCGGCGACGAGCTCTCCGCTGCGCAGGTCCGTTGCGGCGAGAATGCCGGTCACGGTCGCGTTCAATGCCGCGGCCTCGGCTTCCATGTTGCGGCCGGGTGACGTCATGAGTGCTGGTCGCTGCTGTCTGTCGAGGGCGCCCAGTATGGCGCAGTGCCTTTGCTGTGCACGGTACCGGCTTCGTCGACCGCAAGCAGGGCGGCGATGTTGGCGAGGCTGGCGTCGAGCTCGCCGGCAGCGAGTGCGGCGGCCGCATGACCAACGAAGGCTTCGAGCAATTCGGCGTCGAGATCGGTGAATACCTTGGCTTCGTCGTCGGTGTCCGCGTAGGCGATTCCGAGCAGGCGTTGGTCCTGCTGCAGCGGCAGACAGGCGAGGGCGCGTATGTCGCGGGCGATCACGCTGGCTTGCCCTTGCAGCCAGGCGCGGTCGCGTTGGTCGGAAAGGAATACCGCGCGACGGTGTTGGATCGTACGTTCGACGGCGCTGCGGCTGCCGGAAAAGGTACTGCGTTCGACCTCGTCGGGCTGCAGCGCATAGCAGGCTCGCACGCGCATTTGAGCCTGCGCGTCGGGCACGAGCAGAAAGCCGCGCCGGCATTCGGCGATGTCGACGATGCCGCGCAACAGATCGGTGATGAGGTTGTCGCCGTGTACATCGGCCTGCAGGCGCCGCGTCCACGCCATCGACGAATTGCGCCGTTCGGTAGCACGGGTCGCGAAATGCTCCGCGGCCGTTGCGTCCATCGATTCGAATTCGCAGAACACGTCGCCGACGGCGAACCATCGGCTGCCGGCGAGTTCCGCCGCAGCGACGCGCTCGCCGTCCACGCGGATGCCGTTCTTGGAGCCGAGATCGGCCAGCGACCAAGTATTGGCTCCGGCACCGCGCAGGGCGGCATGGCGTCGCGATACCGAATCATGTGCGATCGTGATGATGCAGGCCGGGTCCCGCCCGATCATGACATCGGCATCGTCGGCCAGGATGCGCACGACGACTGCCTCGCCGGGAACATGCACGCTGAGCTTGGCCGGCATCGCCGCGCTGCTCAGGGAGAGCCGTTCAAACGTCCGAGCGCGAAACGCAGGTTGCCCGTATAGCTGACGACCTCGCCCTCGGCATTGACCAGATCGCGCATGGAGCGCCACGTATTCGGCAACGCCGGCCCGCCGAGCACGGCGCAGTGATAGTCGAGTTGATCTATGTATGCGATCGCCTGCGCATAATTTCCCGCCGCATAGGCGGCGCGACTCAGCGCAAGATCGGTCTGCAAAGTCAGCTGGGCGGTCAGTCCGATCGCGGGATCATTGAGACGGCCTTCGAGTGCATCATAGGCTTGGATCGCATCGGTATCGTAGTTCTGCACGGCATCCTTGATGACCACGAACTCGGAGAATCCGCCGGCTCTTCCTTGCGATCGCACGCTCCCGGACGTGACCGTTTCCGTGATGTTCTGGAACATCCCCCCGATCGGCGCCTTCATCAGCCGATATACCGAATACGGCTGGTAGACCAGATCATCGGTCTCCAGCGTCACCTTCACGTCGTAGTAGAACTGCAGCCCGCACGCCGCCGGCGGTTCGACCACCACGCGCACCGGGAACAGCGGGTCGATGGCTTGCGTGCCCGGGTTCGGCAGGCGGCCGTTGACGTTGATGATGTCGCTGGCCGAGAGCACGTTGGCATCGATGCCGAGGCAGGCAACCGTGAGGTTGTGCGGGGCTTCGAACTCCAGCTCGAGCTCGGCGGTGTAGTTGCCGCTGCCCGGAGGCGGTACCGGCAGGGTGATGTCGGCCTTCGCCTTGTTGCCGTCGATCGTCACGACGACGCTGCCGCCGGCGTGCGCCGCGGCCGTCGCGAGCAGCGTGCAGGCCCCGAACAGGGCAGCGGGCAGCTTGGGTGATTGGAAGCGGCGTGACACGGCTTTCCTCGTTTCGGCCTGGGTCCGTGCCGGCGACGGTCCACGGGATCATGCGGCACAGTATTCCAGCCTCGCGAGGCCGTCGATAGGACCACAGGTCATTCTCGCGGGCGTGGGCGTAGCGCCCGCGCCCGGCTGGGTGGAAACGCCCAGGTCGAAATCGCGCACCGAGGGGCAAGTTCGGTGCCGAGCTGGGTAGGCGTGCATCGGGCGCATGGGTGGAACTGCTCATTGAGCGATACCGCCATCGTGGACGACGATGCAGATGCCGCGACTGCCCGCATTCGGTGTCTCCCTTGCCGCATCGGCGGAGCGGCAGTGGCTGGTACGACATCGGTGTCCGGCATCTGCCCATGCCGGACCGTGATGGGTGTGGCGACGCCCTGCCGCCGCACTGCTGACGGTGGACTGCGGTTATCCCCGACCGCAGTCCACCGCAGGTTTTTCGTCGTGCGTGCCCCGTTCCTGGAACGGGGCACGGTCGAGTCCGAAACCGCCGGCTTTCGCTGCCGCGCCTTCAGACAGGCAGCTTGCGGAACGCGATCGCGAGACGGTTCCAGCTGTTGATCGCACCGACCAGCAGCGTCAGGTCGACGATTTCTTCCGGCGTAAAATGCGGCTGTACGCGCCCCCAGACGTCGTCCGGCACATGCGACTGCGCGACGTTCGTCAGCGACTCGGTCCATTCCAGCGCGGCACGCTCGCGCTCGGTGAAGAACGGCGTTTCGCGCCACACCGTCACCGTCGCCAGGCGCCTTTCGTCTTCGCCGGCCTTGCGCGCATCGGCGCTGTGCATGTCCACGCAGAAGGCGCAGCCGTTGATCTGCGATGCGCGCAGGCGCACCAGGTCCGCCAGCGGTTTCTCGATGCCGCTCTTGGCGATGTGTTCCTCCAGGCCGAGCATGGCCTTGATGGCGTTCGGGCTGGCTTTGTAGAAGTTGAGACGCGTTTCCATGGTGCCTCCGGTGTCGTTGGGGTCCTCGTGCGAGGACGGTTCGAGTTTGTGATTAAAGATATAAACGATGCTAATAATTGATAAGGTGGCAGTATTGAAAAATATTGTCCTACAAACAGGATAGTCGGCATGGACTACAACGACCTCAGGTACTTCGCCTTGATCGTCGAGCACGGCGGGTTCACGGCGGCCGAGCGCTACACCCACATCACCAAGTCCAAGCTGAGCCGGCGCATCGCCGTGCTGGAAGAGCGGCTCGGCGTGCGCCTGCTCCAGCGCAGCACGCGCCGGCTCGGATTGACCGAGGCCGGGCGCGCGTTCTACGAGCATTGCGCGGCGATGATGGTCGAGGCCGAAGCGGCGCAGCAGGCGATCGAGCAGTTGCGCAGCGAACCGAGCGGGAGCGTGCGCCTGACCTGTCCTCTCGGCATGGCGCAGTTCTCCGTCGCCCCGCTCGTGGCGGAGTTCATGCGCATGCATCCGAAGGTGCGCGTCGAGTTCGATGCGACCGATCGCGTCGTCAACCTCATCGAAGAGCGCGTCGATGTCGCGTTGCGCGCGCGCGATGCCGGTTTGCGCGACGCCGGCCTCACCGCGCGCCGCATCGCGTCGGGACGGCTGATCCTGGTCGCGAGCAGGAACTACGCGGCAGCCGCTGCGGTGGAGCGGCCCGAGCAACTTGCGCAGCTCGATACGATCGGCGCGCTCGCGGAAGGGGCCGAGCAAACCTGGTCGCTGGTATCGGACGACGGCGCTGCGGCGAGGATCGCTCACCGGCCGCGGCTGCTCTGCTCGGATTTCGGCGTCCAGTATCAGGCGGCGCTGGCCGGCGTCGGCGTCGCCTTGCTGCCGCAGCGTGTCGCGTGGCGCGCGCTGGAGGAAGGATCGCTGGTGCGCGTCGCCGCAGCGTGGGCCACGCCGGAGCAGGCCATCCATCTGGTCTTCGTGAGCCGGCGCGGCATGCTGCCCTCGGTGCGCGCGCTGGTCGATTTCCTGGTGCTGCATGCGCCGACGGCGCTGGCCCACTGACTCGATCGGGCGGCGGCGCCATTTTTCCCTTTTTGCGCTAATGTCGCGCGGCGTTTCAACCGATCAGAGGCCGGGGAGCCATGCCATGAAGACCATGCCGTTGTCGTTGTGCGCGATCGCCGTCGTTTCTCTCGTGAGCGTTTGCAGCACGTTCCGCGCGAGCGCGCACGACGCGCCCGGCGAGGAAACCGTCAGGCCGGTGATGCAGCAGGACATCCCGGAAACGCCGGGCAAGCATGTCGCGATGGCGACCGTCAGCTACGCGCCGGGCCAGGCGGCCGCGCCGCACAAGCATCCCGGCTCGCTGTTCGCCTACGTGCTCGAAGGCCAGGTGATCTCGCAGCTCGAAGGCCAGCCCGCCAAGACCTACAACGTCGGCGACAGCTGGTACGAGCCGCCGGGCGCGCATCACGTCGTGTGCAGGAACGCGAGTGCCACGCAGCCGGCCAAGCTGCTGGTGTGGGCGATCGTGGGCGCGAACGAGCCGATCAAGCAGGCGCTGCCGGCGTCTCCGTAGCGATCTGCTGCGAAAGCGCACGACCCCGCTCGCGCCGCCGAGCGATGAGCCGCGCCCGGCATCGCAGGCCGCCTCGCGCATCGGCTTCAGGCGAACACGTCGATGCCTTGCGCGAGCAGGCTCGCCAGTCGCTTCTGCCGCAGCTGGTCGAGCCACCATGCGAGCGCGCGGCCCTCGTGGTCGCCGCGCCAGCCGACGTACAGCGTGTTCGGTTCGCGCGGGTCCGCCACGCGTTTCTCGAGCAGTTCGCCGCGCCTGAGCAGCGAGGCCACGCGCGCACGCGGCAGCCAGCCGACGCCGAGGCCGTCGCGCTGCGCTTCGATTTTCGCGCGCATGCTCGGTACGGCGAGCGTAGCCTGTCCGCCGAGGACGCCGTAACCGCGCACGTCCGGACGGCGCGAGGAATCGGCGACCACGACCGCGCGATGCGCCGCGATCGTCTCGCGCTGCAGCGGTTCGGCGGCGCCGGCGAGCGGATGGCGCGGCGCGACCGCGAAGACCCACGCCGTCACGCCGAGTTCGAACCATTGCAGTTTCGGAATCACCGGCGGCTCGTTGGTCGCGCCGATGACGAGCTGGGCGCGCCCGTCGCGCAGCGCTTCCCACGTTCCGCCGAGCACCTCGTGGGTGATGCGCAGGCTGACGCCGGAGCGCAGCTTGTCGAACGCGCGGATCACCGGAACCAGCGTCTCGAATTCGAGCAGCTCGTCGCTGACGATCCACAGGCGATCCTCCCAGCCCCCGGCGATCTGCTTGACCCGGTGCGTCAGGCGCGAGACGTCTTGCATCAGGCGCGCCGATTCCTGCGCCAGCAATTGCCCGGCCGGCGTCAGCTGCAGGCGGTAGCGGCGGCGGTCGAACAGCAGCGCGTCGAAGCGCGCTTCGAGCTGGCGCGCGGCATGCGAAACGGTCGAGGGCGCCTTGCCCAGGCGGGCGGCAGCGCGCGACAGGCTGCCGCTGTCGCGAATCGCTTCCAACAAGGCCAATTCGGGCTCGGACAACATGTTCGATCCTTTCGAACGAGTTCATCGAATCGATGCTACGGCAAAACGAGCGGGTCGGCGCAGGATGCTTGCCATTCAAGCCATCCACCCAGCGGAGAACACCATGAATCGCTTCGAAGGAAAATCGGTCCTCGTCACCGGCGGCAGCAGCGGCATCGGCCTCGCCGCCGCGCAGGCGTTCGCTGCCGAAGGAGCGCACGTCGTCATTACCGGGCGTGACGCGGCAGCCCTCGATCAGGCCAAAGCGCTGCTCGGTCCGCATGCGCTCGCGATCCGCAACGATGCCGGCTCGCTCGCCGCGGCGAAGGATCTGGCCGGCGCGATCGGCGGACACGGCATCAAGCTCGATGCGCTGTTCGTCAATGCCGGCGTCGCCAAGTTCTCGCCGTTCGCCGACGTCGACGAAGCGCTGTGGGACCAGACGTTCGACATCAACGTGAAGGGTGCCTATTTCCAGATCCAGGCGCTGCTGCCGCTGTTCAATCGCGGCGCGTCGATCGTCATCAACGGTTCGATCAATGCGCACCTGGGCATGCCCCACTCGTCGGTCTACGCCGCCAGCAAGGCCGCCGTCATTTCGCTGGCCAAGACGTTGTCGGCCGAGCTGCTGCCGCGCGGCGTACGCGTCAACGTGATCAGCCCGGGGCCGGTGCACACGCCCCTCTACGGCAAGCTCGGCATGGACGCGGCGACGCTGGAAACGGTCGCGGCGCAGATCCAGGCGCAGGTTCCGCTCGGCCGCTTCGGCACGCCGCAGGAAATCGCTTCGACCGTGCTTCATCTCGCGGCTGCGGAATCGGCCTTCATCGTGGGCAGCGAAATCATCGTCGACGGCGGCATGAGCCAGCTCTGAACACCGAGGTTGCATCCGGACTGCAATCGCGCGGTCCGGAGTTCGTCAAAAGGGGAATGTCATGAACTCGATTCAACGATGGTTGAAACAGGCAGGCGCCGCACTGGCGCTCGGCGCGGCGATGCAGGTCGCCGCACACGCGCAGCCGCACGCAGCGGCTGTGCAAAGCCACACCGCCGACGTCAACGGCGTCGAACTGCATTACCTGGAAGCCGGGCAGGGTAGCGAGACGCCGGTCGTCCTGTTGCATGGCTACGCGGAGACCAGCCACATGTGGCTGCCGCTGATACCGAAGCTCGATGACCGCCGTGTCGTGGTCGCGCCCGACCTGCGTGGCAGCGGCGGCTCGTCGAAACCGGCCGACGGTTACGACAAGAAGACGCTGGCCCAGGACATCCACGCACTCGTGCGCAAGCTCGGATTTCCGAAAGTGAAGATCGTCGGACACGACATCGGCCTGATGGTCGCGTATGCGTACGCCGCGCAGTATCCGGATGAAGTCGAAAGCATCGTGCTGATGGACGCGTTCCTGCCCGGCGTCGGCGACTGGCAGTCGGTGTGGCTTCTGCGCGACAAGTGGCATTTCAATTTCTACGGCGAGACGCCGCTGAAACTCGTCGCCGGCCGCGAGCGCATCTACTTCGAGCATTTCTGGAACGATTTTGCTGCCGACCCGAAGCATTCGGTGCCCGAGGCCGATCGCCGCTTCTACGCGGCCGAGTACGCCAAGCCGGGTGGCATGAAGGCGGGTTTCGAATACTTCCGCGCGTTCGAGCAGGACGCGAAGGACTTTGCGGAGTTTGCGAAGAAGCCGCTGCCGATGCCGATGCTGGTATTGGCCGGCGAGAAGGCTTCGGGTGAATTCCTGATCGGGCAGGGCCGCCTGGTCGCGACGAACGTGCAGGGCGTCATCATCAAGGGCTCGGGCCACTGGCTGATGGAAGAGGCGCCGCAGCAGACGATGGCCGAGCTCGTACGGTTTCTCGACGCGCCTGCGTCGAAGTAGGACAAACCAAAAAGACCGAGTACGGACGCCCTCCGCCGTACCCGGATTCAGCCCGAGCGCCGCAGGGAGTGCGGCGCGCGGTATCGACGACTGGGGATCAGTCGAAACCGTCGGCGAAAATCAGATCGAGTGGTCCCTGGCTCTCGAACGCGCCGATGTCCGCGGCGGCGCCGAACACGCGGCCGTAGCCGTCGCCGCGCTGGTCGGTGGCCAGGCCCGCGAGATTGCTGCCGGCGTCGATGGCCGGACTGCCGGGCAGCAGGGCATGCGTCAGCGTCGGGCCGCCGTTGTCGGCGAGCGGAGCGAGCAGCAGATCGCCGCCGAGCGTGTCGGCCGGAAGCGCGGTATTCGCCGAAGCGATGAGATTGTTGGCGCCGCTGATCGTATGCGCCGTGAAGATCTCGACCGGATTCGTCGTGTCGGTCTGGTGATTGCCGGCGATGATGCTGCTGTGAGTGACGATGCCGTACGGTGCTTCGCCGTCGGTATCGGCAAGGCCGCCGCCGTTGCGCGCGGTGTTGTCGGTGATCGTCGAGTTGGCCAGCGTGACCCATCCCTTGTGGCGCGTGTAGAGCGCGCCGCCGTCGAGACTGGTGCTGTTGCCCGAGAACGTCGAATTGGTGATCGTCACCGCCAGCGGCGACCAGCTCGCCAGTCCGCCGCCGCCGCCGACCGTGTACTGGCCGGGTTCGCCGTCGACGATCGCCGAGTTGCCGCTGATCGTGGAATTGTCGATGCTCGACTGCGGCGGAAGGCCGCGCGGAATCGCCATGACGTAGATGCCGGCACCACCGATCGCGCTCGTGTAGACATACGCGCCGCTCGCACCGGCCCCGGGCGTGCCGTGCACCGAGTTGTTCGACACCGTGCTGTTGCTCATGATGATCGTCTGCGGCGTACCGACACCGCCGCCCTTGGCATAGGCATCCTTGGCGGCCGACACGGTCACGTTGACGCCGGTGACCGTACTGTCCCTCAGCACGACGCCGTAGAAGCCGAAGATGCCGCCGCCGAGCGTACCGCTGAAGGCGGTCGTGCTCGAGGCGGAGATCGTCGCGTCGCTGACGGTGCTGCCGTAGACGTAGGCGGCCTTGGCGTAGATCGCGCCGCCGTAGATCGTCGCGGAGATATCGTCCGCGGTCGCCGTCGCGGTGACTCCGCTGACCGTGCTGTCGATCATGTAGAGCTTGCCGAGCGAGCGAAGCGCGCCGCCGGAGACCGATTTTCCGCTGGCGTTGCAATCCTCGATCGTGCTCTGCGTGAGCGTCACGCTCGCGTTGGACAGCACGCAGGCGCCGGGCGCGAGGCCGCCGTAGATGTTCGGGCCATCGTAGACATAGGTGCCGTGCTGCAGGGCCAGGCCGTCGATGGTCAACGTGCCGTAGTAGCTGGAGTGCTCGATGATGCGGCTGGCGTTGCCGGCGTCGATGGCGAGCAGCTCGGCGCCGGGGCCGTTCAAGGTGAGATCGTCGACGCTGGTCGTCAGCGAGCCGGTCGTCAGCGTGATGCTGCTGCAGTCGAGCGCCGTCAGGTTGATGACATCGCCCGACACCGCGTTGGTGACCGCGTCGCGCAGCGAACCGGCACCGCTGTCATCGCAGTTGCCGACGACGATCGTCGCGGCCGGCCGCCTCGGCGCGCTCGTGACCGATGCGCCGTGCGCGCGCAACTGCGGCAGGAATGCTCCGTGCTGATCCGGAAATCGCGACTCGGAGCCGAGCGCAGGCCACAGGCCCGCGCCGAGCAGAGGGGCGTTCGCGGCCGCGCCGGCGGCGCTGCTGCCCAGGATCAGTGCGAGGCCGATGGCCAGCGGCGCCTTGCCGAAGGCGGGAAGGAGGGGCGAGCGATGGGGCGTGCGCATGCGGTGTCACCTCGGGGAAACATGGCCCGATTGCAGCAAAGCCGCCTCCGGCAAGCATGACCTTTTCATGATTTCGACAGGACTTCTCGTGATCCGACGCGGCGCCGCGGCACCTGTCCGCCGAGCGGGCGCGTATCCGGTCGCCCCTTCTTGTCGTCATCCCGGCGCGCGCCGGGATGAGGCGTTCGAGTGGTTGGCGCCAGCCCCAGGAGCCACGAGCCTGCCGGCGCGCTGCCATGAAAAGCGGTTATGGTGTCGCCCCTTCGACGAACGGGCGGAACGGGGATCTCGATGCGGACACTGACGTTGGATGCGGAACCGGGGCAGGCGTCGGCGGGCGCGAGCGAGGCAGAAATCCGCAGGCCCCGCACCGCGAAAGCCCGAAACGGTGCCGCGGTCTCGCTGCTGCTGGCGTGCTGCGCCTTGGCGTTTCCTTCGGTCGCGTCGGCGACCTTCTCGATCGCCGCCTGCGACCGCAACGGCGATTGCGGCGTGGCGGTGGCGACGAACAATCTGGCGGTCGGTGCCAGCGTCGCCTATGCGCAGGCGAAGGCGGGGGCCGTCGTGACCCAGTTCGAGACGAATCCGAACTACGGTCCGAAGGGGCTCGCCCTACTCGCGTCCGGAAACTCGCCGGACGCCGTGGTCAAGGCGCTGCTCGACGGCGACGACCATTTCGACGGCACGACCATCGAGGAACGCCAGATCGCCGTGGTCGACGCGAAAGGCCATGCGGCAACCTTCACCGGCAAGGAGGCGATGGATTCGCCATGGGCCGGCGCGCGTCACGGCGAGGGCTATTCGGTCCAGGGAAACGGTCTGGCGGGCGAGGCCGTCGTCGTCTCGATGGAGCACGTCTTTCTCGCGGCGAAAGGACCGTTGGCCGAGCGCCTGATGGCCAGCCTCGAAGCCGGGCAAGCCGCCGGCGGCCAGACGATCGGCAAGTATTCCGCGGCGCTGCTCGTGCGCACGAGCGAAGGTGCCTGGCAGGACATCGATCTGCGCGTCGACGGTGCGGCCGAACCGATTCCGGATTTGCGCCGTCTGATGGACCAGCACTACGCCTTGCAGGCGATCATCCGTGCCGAGCATCAGGCCAAGAAGGGGGCCAAGGACGAAGCCCGCGCGTCGATCGCGCAAGCGCTCCGTCGCAGCGGCCAATGGGACCGGATCTGGCGCCGCGCCGCGCGATTGGCGATGACGATGGGCGATGCGCGCAGCGCGCTCGACTACCTCGGCGTATTCGTGTCGATCAATCCCGTGTGGGGACGCATCGAACTGCAGGACGATCTCTATGCGCCGCTGCGTGGGCACGCGCCGTTCGACGAGTGGGCTGCGCGAGGATCGGCCCCGTCCAAGACACCGTAGGCGCACGAATCCGGCGACTTGGGGCGCCAGCCATGAACAGGGAGGATGAACGCCAGCGCGCGCACGCCGATACGGGTCATCGAAGATAAAGGAAGGCGTGTCAGACAATGCGCGTTGGGCCGGTCTGGTGGCACTCGGTCCTGGGTCGCGGGTCCGATGGCGAGGGTCGAATCGCCCGGCACGCGCCGCTTGAGTCGGGACGGATCGGCACAACTTCCTTTAGTTCGCGTGCAACACGAGAGCCGGGGGCCCATGAAAGCCAAGCTTTTATTCCGCTCAGCCTTGGAACCGTCGGAGCTCTCGAAGCTGTATCGCACCGTGCGGCAGGCGAGTGCCGGTCTTGCCGCACCGCTGTCCGATGCCGATGCGACCGTGCAATCGATGCCGGATGCGAGTCCTGCGAAATGGCATCTGGCGCACACGACCTGGTTCTTCGAAAGCATGGTCCTGGTGCCGCATGCACCGGGCTATCGCGTCTTCGACGCGAGCTTCGAGTTCCTGTTCAATTCCTACTACGAATCGATCGGCGCACGGCAGCCGAGGCCGCGGCGCGGCATGATCACGCGTCCGACGCTGGCCGCGATTCGCGCGTATCGAGATCACGTCGACGCGGCAGTGTGCGCATTGCTCGAGCGCGAACCTCCCGCTGCCGTCGCGACGCTGATCGAACTCGGCTGCCAGCACGAGCAGCAGCACCAGGAGCTGCTGCTCACCGACATCCTCCATTTGTTCGCTCAGAATCCGCTGCGGCCGGCCTACAAGGATCCTGCTCCGATCGCCGTCGAGCAGGCCGTCACCGGTGCGCCGGGCTATGTCGCCTTCGAAGGCGGACTCGTCGAAATCGGACACGGCCTGCGCGGATTCGCGTTCGACTGCGAACGCCCGCGGCATCGCGTTTTCCTCGAACCGTTCCGTCTCGCCGATCGTCCGGTGACGAACGCGGAGTGGATGGAATTCATCGCCGACGGCGGCTACCGCAATGCTCTGCTGTGGCTGTCGGAAGGATGGGCGAGCGTGCAGGCCGAAGCGTGGTCGATGCCGCTCTACTGGGAAGAACGCGACGGCGAGTACTCGACGATGACGTTGCGTGGCGCGCAGGCGGTCGATCCGTCGGCGCCGGTCGCGCACGTCAGCTATTTCGAGGCCGACGCATTCGCGCGTTGGGCGGGCCGGCGCCTGCCGACCGAAGCCGAGTGGGAACATGCCGCGCAGAGTCTGGCGACGGCCGGCAATTTCGTCGATTCCGGACGCCTGCGGCCCAAGCCCGCTGCCGCTGCGGGGAACGGGCTGCGCCAGATGTTCGGTGACGTGTGGGAATGGACGCAGAGCGCCTACCTGCCGTATCCGCGCTTCCGTCCGTTCGAAGGCGCGCTCGGCGAGTACAACGGCAAGTTCATGTCGGGCCAGTTCGTGCTGCGCGGCGGCTCGTGCGTCACGCCGCCCGGCCACATCCGAGCCAGCTACCGCAATTTCTTCCCTCCCGCTACGCGATGGCAGTTCTCGGGACTGCGATTGGCCGAGGACTTCGAACATGCTTGATCGTGTCGATCTGAAAACCCTGCAGCGCGAAGCGTTCCGCGCCGATGTCGTCGCCGGCTTGTCGCAGCCGTGCAAGACGCTGCCGAGCCGCTGGCTCTACGACGATCGCGGCTCGCAGCTGTTCGAGGACATCACGCGGCTCGAGGAATACTATCCGACGCGCACCGAGACCGGCATCCTGCGCGAGCACGCCGCCGAGATCGCGGCGTTCGTCGGCGCGGGCGCGGTGTTGTTCGAGTACGGCGCCGGCGCGGGGATCAAGACCGAGATCCTGATCGATGCGCTGCAAACGCCGCGGATGTACGTTCCGGTCGACATCGCCGGCGATTTCCTCGACCAGACCATCGAGCGCATGCGCGCGCGCTATCCGCTGCTCGAAACGCGCGGCGTCATCGCCGACTTCACGACGGATTTCGATCTGCCAGCCGACCTGCCGCGCGCGCGGCGCGCCGCGTTCTTTCCGGGCTCGACGATCGGCAACCTCGATGAAGCCGAGACGCTGGCGTTCCTGCGCCGCATGCGCCGCCATGTCGGGCGGCGCGGATCGGCGGTCATCGGCGCCGACCTGAAGAAGGACCTGAACACCTTGTTGGCCGCCTACGACGATCGCGAAGGCGTCACCGCCGCGTTCAACGTCAACCTGCTCGCGCGCGTGAATCGCGAACTGGACGGAGAATTTCCGCTCGATCGCTTCGCGCACGAAGCGCGTTGGAACGCGAGCGAATCGGCGGTCGAGATGCACCTGGTCAGTCTCGATGCGCGCACGGTCCGAGTCGACGGGCATCGCTTCGCGTTCGAGGCGGGCGAGACGATCCACACCGAAAGCTCGCGCAAATACGACGAGCGATCGATCGCCGATCTTGCCGATCGCAGCGGCTGGCGAGTCGCCGCCTGCTGGAGCGACGCCGAACGCCGCTTTGCCGTGTTCGGACTCGAAGCCATCGCGTGAGGCCGCTTCGCACGCCTGCGCGGCTGGCCGAACGCATTCAAAGGAGATCATGAGATGTCGACGAAGCCGATGAGGATTCCCGGGCCGGATCATCCGATCACGATCGAGCCGGATCCGAAGCACGTGACCGTGACCGTCGCAGGCCGCGTCATCGCCGACACGCGCGCCGCGCTGATCCTGCGCGAAGCCAACTACGGGCCGGTGCGGTACATTCCGCGCGCCGACGTGGACATGACGCAGCTGCAGCGTACCGACCATGCCACCTACTGTCCCTACAAGGGCGAATGCGCCTACTACAGCATCCCGGCCGGCGGAACGCGCTCGGTGAATGCCGTATGGACCTACGAGTCGCCGTATGCGGCGGTCGAATCGATCGCCGGGCATCTCGCGTTCTATCCGGATCGCGTCGACGCGATCGCGGAAAACTAGACAGGTTCGGACAGGCCTAGGGTTCGCGATCCCGCAGCTGCGGCGGGGCGAGTGCGGGAGTCGCGTCAACCCGCCTCGGGCATGGATTGTTCCGAATGCGTCCGGCTGGCGTAGATCACGCCGACCAGCAGGATCGCCGCGAGGACGGCCGACGCGCCGATCGTGCCGAGATCGAGGCCGCCTTTTTCCGTGGTCTTGGTCAGGAGGTCGCCGAACGTCGCGCCGAACGGGCGTGTCAGCACGAAGGCGAGCCAGAACAGCAGTACGCGGTTCACGCGCGTGAACGCGGCAAAGGCCGCCACGATGGCGATGGCGCCGCCGATCAGCGCGGCGCCGCCGAGAAAGCCGAGGCCCGAATCGTCGGCGAGAAAGTCCCCCAATGCGGTGCCGAGCGTGTTCGATACGAGAATCGCGGCCCAGTAGAAGATTTCCGATCGGCGCCTCGCGATGTTCTGCACCGACAGCGAGCCTTCGACGATACGCCAGGCGATGAGGACCACGGCGAGGCAGCCGGCCAGGAGGCTCGATCCGGTGGCGTAGCCGAGGCCGAGCGTGCGGTCCATGAAGTCCGAAAGCGTGGTGCCCGCCGTGCTGGTCGAAAGAATCACCAGCCAGTAGATCCATGGCACGAAGCGGCTGCAGGCGAGCTGCAGCGACAGCGTGGCGGCGAAGAAGCCGAGCAGGATGAGCGTGCTCGATGCGTAGCCGATGCCCAGCGTCATCGACAGCAGGTCGCCGCCGGTCTCGCCGAGCGTCGTCGCGCAGATCTTCATCACCCAGAAGAGCAACGTGACGTTCGCAACTTTGTTCACAGTGGACATGAGTATGGCCGCATCCCGAACTGACGCAGCAGGCTAGCCACCGAGGCTTAGCCTAAGCTTAGGAAGGCATGCCGGGCGGGGTTGTCGTCCGGCCGCGCGACAGCCGGTCGGACACGACCGCGTCGACCGCGTCCTGGATCAATCGGCGCGTGGCGGCCGACGATCGCGCCGTCGCGAGCATCCGGAACATCGCGTGGCTGGTGAGCGCGAAGATCACGTCGACCGTATCGCGGCGTGCGGCCGGCGAGGCGCTGCCGTCGCCCAGGCGCTGTACGAAGGCTTCGATCGAACGCCGTCGCCGCTCGTGCCGCTCGCCGAGTGCCGACGCGAACTCCGGATCGATCGCCATCGCGTCGTGCAGCCGCGCGATCGCCGGGTCGCTGCTCCAGAAGTCGCAGAAGATTGCGACGAAGTCGCGCAGCCCCGCGCGCACGTCGGGATTGGCATGGGCGTCTTTCAGGCGATCGAGGCGGCCGCGTTGCGCGATGTCGTCGAAAACCGCTTCGAGCAGACCGCGGCGCGAGCTGAACTGGTTGTATACCGTCAATCGCGTGACGCCGGCCGAGCGGGCAATCGCGTCCAGCGAAAACGAAGCGACGCCGTGCTCCTCGCGCAGGAAGCCGATCGCGGCCCGGATGACCTCGCTTCTCTTCCGTGCGGCAGCGGCCGCGCGCGTGGGACTGACATAGGAACGCGCCGTCACGATCGGCCCTGGAAAATTTAGTATACAAAGTGTATATCTAAAATACCGCACATCCAGGAACTTCGCATGCCGTCGTCGATCGCCATCGCCGTGTCGCTGCACATCCTCGCCGCCGTGTTCTGGGCAGGCTCTACGTTCGCCGTCGCCCGCTCGGGCGGAAGCGGCGCCGTGAAGCTGTTCTTTCCGCAGATCGGCGCCGCCCTCGTCGCCATTCTTGCCGGAGGCTATCTCTGGCATCACCTGCATTCGAACGGTTTCGGTCCGTTCGAACAGCGCCTGGCGATCGGTGCCGTGGCGGCGCTGATCGCGCTGCTCGTGCAGGTGGCCGGCGCCGGCCCGGTCATCGGCAGGTTGCGCCGAAGCGGTGCCGAAAGCGCGCTGCCGGGACGCGTCGTGGTCGCCTATCGCATCGCCGCGATCCTGCTCGCAATCGCCACCTTGTCCATGGCCGCGGCGCGCTACTGGTGAGCCGGATGCCGCGCAGGCGCGAGCGCGGTCCGATGCGGGAGTGATGAAGCCGGCGAGTGTCCGGTCGGCGACGATTCGCCGCGCTGCCGCGTCGTGAAGGCGTCATTCCTCGAGCGGGAGGCCGGCCGTGCACAATCGATGGGCGAAGCATTCGTGCGGGTCGGCATGAGCGCGGCCGCCGAGGTGACGGATTTTCTCGAGCGCGCCGCGCGCGGCGATGCCGGCGCGATCGATGCGCTGATGCCGGAGATCTATGCCTCGCTGCGCCAGCTCGCGAGTCGCCAGCGGGCACGCGAATCGGCGCGCACGCTGGAGACGACCGCACTCGTGCATGAGGCCTATCTGGTGCTCGCCAGGCACAGCTCGACGAAGTTCGACGACCGCGCGCACTTCTACGCCTACATGAGCCGGGTGATGCGGCATCTTCTGGTCGATCATGCGCGACGCCGGAAGGCGTTCAAGCGCCAGGCGCCCGCCGATGGCTTGTCGCAGCCGCAGGGAGGCGAGGGCGATGCGATGCTGGACGTGCTCGCCCTGGACGAGGCCTTGCAACGGCTCGCGGCGACCGATGCGCGGCTGGTGCGCGTTGCCGAGCTGAAACTGTTCGCCGAACTCCCCAATCCGCGCATCGCCGAAATCCTCGACGTCAATCCACGCACGGTGGAGCGCGATTGGCTGAAGGCGCGCACGTTCCTCTGCGGCTGCCTGCTGCCCGAAGGCTGACCGTCGGCCGATGCCGCGAATGTCGGACTTCGCCGCCCGGCTGCGCTGTCGGGAAAGAGATCTGCGACGCGACGACATGCCATGACCGCTGCCTTTGCCGACCGCTGGTGCGAGATCGAGCCCTTGCTCGATCGCATCTTCGACATCCCTGCCGAAGGGCGCGCGGCGTGGTTGCGGCAGCATTGCCCCGATCCGACATTGCGCGGCCTGATCGATGCCGCGTTCGGCAGCACGCACTGCATCGAGTCGCTCGAACGCGGCGCGCTGCAGTGGCTACCCGACGTGGACGAGCTCGACCCGGAGGAGGCCGCGCGCGAATCCGCGCCACCGGTAGTGGCGGGCTATCGCGTGCTCGGGTTCATCGGCGCCGGCGGCATGGCCAGCGTCTTCCTTGCCGAAAGGCAGCTGCCCGGAGGGCCGCAGACGGTCGCACTTAAGTTGCTGCGCGTGAACGTACACGACCCGCACGAACGTCAGCGCTTTCTGCGCGAGCAGCAGATCCTGGCGCGTCTGCAGCATCCGAACATCGCGCAGCTGCTCGACGCGGGATTCACGCCCGCCGGCACGCCGTTCATCGCGCTGGAGTTCGTCGCCGGCGATACCTTGCTCGCGCACTGCGATCGCGCGCGCTTGGGCGTGCGCGCGCGCCTGCGCGTCTTCCTCGATGTGTGCGCAGCCGTCGATCATGCGCATCGCAACCTGATCGTGCATCGGGATTTGAAGCCCGGCAACGTGCTCGTCGGCGCGGACGGCCGCGTCAAATTGCTCGATTTCGGCATCGCCAAGTCGCTGACCGGCGGCGACGACGTCACGCGCACCGAAGCGCAGCGAGTGACGCGCGGCTACGCGTCACCGGAACAGCTCGCCGGCGCTCCGGCGACGACGGGGTTCGACGTATATGCGCTCGGCATGCTGCTCGGCGAATTGCTCGGCGGCAGGCGCCCGGCGCGCGGCGACAGCGACAGGGGCGAGACGGTCGTGGACGCAGTCGTCGACGAAGCGGCAGCGCGCGCGCGCGGCCTGAGCGCCGTTGCCCTGCGGCGCCAACTGCACGGCGATCTTCGCCTGATCGTCCGCAAGGCCGTGCAGCCCGATCCGGGTCGCCGCTACGTCAGCGTCGCAGCACTGCGCGCCGACGTGTCCGCCTATCTTGCCGGCACGCCGCTGCTGGCGCGTCCCGATACGCTGGCCTACCGGGTCGCCACGTTCGTCAGGCGGCACGCAGGGGCCGTCGGCGTCGTGGTGCTGCTGATCGCGCTGCTCGTGGCCACGACCGTATTCAGCGCGTACCAGGCGGCGTGGGCGCATCGCGAAACCGCCAGGGCCACGGCGCAGGCGCGCATCGCGCGTGACGAGGCAAGCCGCGCCGATGCGGTCAAGACGTTCCTGCAGGGCCTGTTCGACAGCGCGACGCCCGGCACGGCGACGATCGAGAGCGCACAGGAGCTGCTCGCGCGCGGGCGCGAGCGCGCCGATCGAGACTTCGCCAGCCTGCCGGCGCTGCGCGTGGAAATTCTCGGACTGATCGGCGATCTCGAGCGCCGCAGCGGCAATCCCGAACGTGCGCGCGAGCCGCTGGAGCAGGCGGCGGCATTGGCGCGGCAGCTGTTCGGCCCGGGCGACAAGCGCACGCTGCATGTCGAATATCTGATCGCCGAGCAGGCCGACGCGCTCGGCCACTTTCGTGAAGGCGCTGCGCGGTTGCAACGCGCCATCGACGATTTTCATATCGGCGCGCAGCCGGAATCCGCCGACGAGGTGCAGGCGCTGGCGTGGCTGGCTGGCCTGTACGAGCGCACCGGCGAGACGGATCGCGCCGTCGCGCTCGGCGCGCAGACATTGGCTTTGGCGCGTCGCGTTCTGGCGCCCGGCGACGCGGCGCTCGACGAAGCGCTCACCAATGTCGGCTGGATCCTCATGGACGCGGGCCGCGCGGCCGATGCCGAACCGCTGCTCGGCGAAGCGCTGTCGAGCAAACGCCATCGGCTCGGCGAGCAGCATGCCGACGTCGCCGACGCGATGGACCTGCTGGCGGCCGCACTGCTCAGGCTCGGGCGTTACGGCGAAGCCGAAGCGCTCATGCGCACCGCGGCAGCGATCGATGCGAAGGCCTACGCGCGGCCACACGCGCGCGTCGTGTGGCATCTGGGCGACCTCGGTGTCGCGCTGGTTCTGCAGGGCAAGCTCGACGAAGGAGCCGATTGCTACGGGCGCGCGTTGGCGATGGACAGGGCGCTTTTCCCCGGCGGCGATCTGAACGGCGCAACCACGTTGGCGAACATCGCCAGGGTCCGCTTCGACCAGGGCCTCTATGTGGAGGCGGAAGGCGCCATGCGCGAGGCGATCGCGCAAAAGACGCGCCTGCTCGGTAGCGACTACGCCGACAACGGCGACGACTACGACGAGGCCAACCTGGCGCGCATGCTGATTGCGCTCGGCAAGTTCGACGAGGCGCAGTTGTGGCTCGATGCCGTGCTCGCCGACGGCGACAGGCGCCACGGCGGCAGGCATGCCGATGTCGCGTTCGCCTTGTTCGTCCAAGCGCAGCTGTTTGCCGCGCGCGGCGACCATGTGCAAGCGGCATCGCGCGCGCGCAAGGCGGTCGCGCTGTACGACGCCTTGATGCCCGCAGGCTATGCGAAGGCGACGGCCGCGAGGCTGCAGCTCGGAGAGGAGCTGCAGGCGCTCGGCCACTCCGTCGAGGCGCAGTCCGTATTCGGCTCGGCACTGGCGCAGGCGCGAGTCGCCGTGCCACCCGTGCCGGTCGTCCTCGCCCACGCGCTCGCCGATGTCGCCGGCGCCGATGCCGGGCTCGGGGATACCGCACAGGCGCAGGCGCTGCGCCGGCAGGCCCGTGCGGTGATCGACGCCATGCCAGCCGGGCGCAATGCCGAGCGCGACGCGGTCGATCGCTTGCTGGCGGGAGACGCACATCGGTGGCCAGCGGCGCGGGATTCGATGCGATGAAGCGGCGCTGCCGGCGAAATGGGCGTCCTCGCGCTCAGAAGAACTCTTCCATCCAGCGCACGAAGGCTTCGCGCCGCCGGCTCGGCACGCGCCGGAAAGCCGTCAGGAGCCGGTCTTCGATCTGGTCGGTGGCGAACGACGAGGCGTCGATGGCCGGTGCTTCGTGGCCGGTCAACGCGACCGGTCCGCGGCCCGTCGCCAGCCATTCGAACGCGACGCCCGACAGCACGGCGATCTCGATCAGGTGATCGATCGTCGGCGAGGTGCCGCTCGGCAATTCCCATTGCGCGGCGGCACTGGGTCCGACGTGAACGGCCTTGGCGAGACCGGCTTGAGTCAGACCCGCGACCCTGCGCGCGTGCCGGATGCGGCTCGACAAGGGTCCGGAAAATGTACGATCGCTCGCGCGGCGCTTCTGCTTGACCATGACTTCCCCTCAGTATGGCTGGTGCATTTGGCAACGATGAGCAGGCTCTCCTGGCTCCATTCTTCTGATTTCTACCTTCGTGCGCTTCGTCTTGGCAGCTCGTCCCGCGCGAGTGTAGCCGAGCGAGATTGCACGGACCTGCCCGGACGTTCCGGCCGGCGTTCGACCGGCCTGCTGGCGGCGATGCTGCTGCTCGCGCGGGCGGCGCATGCCTCGGCACCGGTCTCGATGCCGTCGATCGAGCCTGCCGACCTGGTCTTTCGCGCGGGACCCATCCTGACCCTCGATACGGCGATGCCCGCTGCCGAGGCCGTCGCGGTGCGCGCGGGCCGTATCGTGTTCGTCGGCCGCACGGCCGGCGCGGCGGCCTACATCGGCGCGCGCACGCAGGTGGTCGACCTCGGCCGGCACTTGCTGATGCCGGCGTTCCACGATGCGCACATGCATCCGATGTCCGGCGGCATGCGCCTGCTTCGCTGCACGGTCGACGGCGTCGCGACGACGCAGGGTGTCGTCGATGCGATCGGCGTGTGCGCGCGTCAGCGGCCGTCGTCGCCCTGGCTGATCGTGACGGGCCTTGCGGAAGCGCTCGCGCACGCACCGGCCCTGGATCGCCACGCGCTGGATCGACTCGTGCCGGAGCGGCCGCTCGCGATCGCCATCGGTCCGGGTTTCTCGCTGCGCGTGAACTCGCTCGCGCTTGCGCAGGCCGGCCTCGACCCCGCCCGAGCCGATCCGGCGCGCAGCGACATCGAACGCGATCCAACGACGGGCGAAGCGACCGGTCTGGTATCCGGCGACGCGATGCAGGCGGTCCGGCATGCCTGGCCGCGTCCGACGATCGGCGAATATCGCGAGGCGCTGCACAAGGTGACGGCGATGGCCAACCGAGCGGGCATCGTGTCGGTGCTGGACGCCAGCGTCGATGCCGACATGCTGCGTGCGTATCGCGCGGCCGATGCGGCAGGCGAGCTGACGGTACGGGTCGTCGCCGCGCAGCGCATCGTGCCCGAAGCGGGTCTGGCGCAGGTCGATGCGATGCGCGAGGCGCGCGACGCGATTCATTCCGCGCATCTGCGCGCCGACGTGGCGAAGATCTTCGTCGACGGCGAGATCGAATTGCATACGGCGGCGCTGCTGCAGCCCTACCTCGACAGTCCCGAGGAGCGCGGCCAGCCGATCGATGCCGATCGATTCGACGCGATCGTCGATCGCCTCGACCGCGAAGGATTCGACGTCCACATGCACGTGATGGGCGATCGTGCCGTGCGCGCGGGCCTGGATGCGCTCGCGCATGCAGCAGCCGCCAACGGGGCGCGCGACCGGCGCGACCAGCTTGCGCACGATCAACTGGTCGATCCCGCCGACCTGCCGCGGTTCGCCGCGCTGGGCGTGATCGCGAACGTGCAGCCGGCATGGGCCTGGCACGACCCGGTCAACGAGGATGCCGAGCGCAGGCTCGGTCCTGCACGCGCACGCCTGCTCGTGCCGATTCGCAGTCTGCTCGATGCCGGTGCGCGCGTCGTCGCCAGCAGCGACTGGCCCTCGCCGGTGATGGATCCGCTGGCCGCTATCCAGATCGGCGTCACGCGCCGACCGCTCGACGGCAGCGCGCCGAGCTGGCACCCCGAGCAGCGCGCGACGCTCATGCAGATGCTGCGTGCGTACACCGTCGATGCCGCCTGGGTACTGCGGCAAGAGCGTGAGAGCGGTTCGATCGCGGTCGGAAAGGCGGCCGACCTGATCGTGCTCGATCGGGATCTGCGCCGCGTCGATCCGATGACGCTGCAGAACGTGCGCGTGCTGCTGACCCTGCTCGACGGGAAGCCGGTTTATCGAGATCCGGCCTTCGCCCCGACAGTGGCGGCGCCCGCGCATCGAGGGGCTGGCTCGCAGAGATTGAAACACGAAGAACACGAAGGACACGAAGAAGGCCGGGGACTGCAGCAGGAATGACGTCAGCTGCCGCGATCTTTCGTCTCCTTCTTCGTGCTCTTCGTGTCCTTCATGGTTCGATCTTCTGCGTGCCGTGGCGGCCGGACCGAAGACGCCTCAGGAGCGGAAGAACGCCAGCAGGTCGGCGTTGATCGTCGGTGCCTCGGTCGTGCACATGCCGTGCGGGAAGCCCTTGTACGTCTTGAGCGTGCCGTTCTTCACGAGTTTCGCGCTCAGTGGGGCCGAGTCCGCGTACGGCACGATCTGGTCGTCGTCGCCGTGCATCACGAGCACCGGCACCGTGATCTTCTTCAGGTCCTCGGTGAAGTCGGTCTGCGAGAAGGCGACGATGCCGTCGTAGTGGGCCTTGGTGCCGCCCATCATTCCCTGGCGCCACCAGTTCCAGATCGTGCCCTGCGAGACTTTCGCGCCTGGCCGATTGAAGCCGTAGAAAGGTCCGGCGGGCAGGTCGTAGTAGAACTGCGCGCGGTTGGCGGCGAGTTGCGCCTGCAGACCGTCGAACACGTCCTTGGGCAATCCGCCGGGATTCGACGCCGTCTTCACCATCAGCGGCGGCACGGCACTGATCAATACCGCCTTGGCGACGCGGCTCTCGCCATGGCGCCCCAAATAGTGGGCTACTTCGCCGCCGCCCGTGGAGTGCCCGACGTGGATCGCCTTCTTCAGGTCGAGATGGGCGGTGACCGCGGCGAGATCGTCCGCGTAGTGGTCCATGTCGTGGCCGTCGCTGGTCTGCGTCGAGCGTCCGTGGCCGCGACGGTCGTGCGCGATCACGCGATAGCCGTGATCGAGGAAGAACAGCAGCTGCGCATCCCAGTCGTCCGACGAGAGCGGCCAGCCGTGGCTGAAGACGATCGGCTGCGCGTCGCGCGGACCCCAGTCCTTGAAAAAGATGCTCAAGCCGTCTTTGGTGGTGACGGTATTCATGGCGGTCGTATCTCCCAATAGCCGTAAAAGACGCGGCAGCCGTCTAGGCGGCCGCACGATCGATCGAAAAGGCTCGCCCCAGTGAAGATGCGGCGCTTTCTCGTCCACGCGAACGCAGTCGCCCGGCGGCATCTGCATTCGCGATTGTGAACAAGTATACGAGTTGAAGGCGTCGGTCGCGGCTACCGAAATTTGACAGCCGTCGCGTCGAGGAAGCTTCATCGACCCCGCAGTCGGGTCGGCTCTTCCCGACCCGTCGACGAGGCGCTCGTCATGCGGTGGGAGGTGCCCGTCGAATCGGAATGGCCGGCAAAAACCTAGTGCGTTTCGATGCCGCCGCGCCGCACGTCGACCACGAACGAATCGAAATATCCGCCGCGCTGGCCCCAGCCGCCGATGCGCAGGCCGTCGCCGCTCACCGCTGTTGCCGCCGTCAGAGCCCAATCGGGCGGTACCGCGATGCCGCGTTCGGAAAGCAGACGGCCGAGCGGGAGAAATCCGGTGTCCGCGGTCCATATGACCGCGGTGCGCGCGGCTCCGGTTCCGGCGCTGCCGACGAATACGCTTCCGTCGTCGCTGCTCGCATACAGCCACAGAGGCGCCCGCAGCCCGCGCGGCGGCGAGAGTGGCTCGCCGCGTACGCTGTCGCTCCACCGGTAGACCATGCCCATGCGGCCTTCGGCGTCGGCGAGCCCGAGCAGCACGTGCAGGTCGCGGCTCGCCCCCATCAATTCGCCGCCCATGACCTTCGGCGCTCCGTCATTCCAGATCACGCCATGTCGAGCGCCGCCTTTCTCGATCCAACCGAAGATACGCCGGCCGTCGTCGCTGATGCCGGCGGCCCGAGCCACGTTGACCAGTGGCGGCAACGCCAGCGGCTGCATGCCGCGCGCCGGGCTCCATTCGAATGCCACGGTGCGCTGGGCGGCGTCGCGCGCACTGCCGACGACGCGCGGCTCGTCGGAAACACCACTGGCGATGCTGAGCATGCCGCTCTGCCACGCCGAGCCGGGCAATCCGCCCAGCCGTGTGATGCGACCCTCGTCGTTCCAGTAGCTGGCCACTTCGCGCTGATCCGCATCCAGCGATGACCCGGCGACATAGCGGCCCGAGGCGGAAAGGCCTTGCACCGAGATCGCGCCGGTCAATGCTTCCAATCCTTTCGACGCGGACCAGCGGAATCCGCCACTGCCCGATCCGATCAGTGCTCCGGCAGCGGTGAGTCCATCGTGCGAAAGAGCGATCAGCTGACTGCCGGGCATCTTGAGCGCGACAAAAGCCGGCTCGGCGGCCCGGATCGGCGAAGCAGGCAGGAGGACTAGCGCGAGCCAGGCGGCGAAGCGCGGCCGCGGACGTCGCACCGTTCGAAATAAAATCAGCGCCGCCGCGAACGGCGACGCTGCGCCTGCGCCGCCCGGCATGGGGTACCGGGCGGCGTCGGCATCAAGGTGCCGAGACATCGAAACCATCGGCGAAGATGCGATCGATCGGGCCGCCCGGCGTGACGATCAGCCCTGCGTTCGCCGCGTCCGGGCTGTTGCCGAAATCGGTCTGCAGCGCACCGGCCGCGATCGTATTGAGGTACTCGCCGGGGCTCGCGGAGGTCACCGCGACGCTGACGGTGCAGGTGCCGCCGGGAATCTGCGCGCCGGCCGCGAGCGCGACGCTGCCGGCGCCGGCGGCGGCAGTCACGCTTCCTCCGGGGCACGTGGTCGCGGCCAGCGGCGGATCGGCGACCACGAGCGGCGGCGGCAGTGCGTCGACGAGGTCTGCGGTGAGGGTGGCGGCGTTCGCATGCGCATTGGCCAGCACCAGCGTCAGCGTGCTGCTGCCGCCGGCAGCGATGGTGCCGGGAGCGAACGATTTCGTCAGCGTCGGCGCGATCGGCTGGCCGCTGACGGTCAGCACGGCGCTGGCCGGATCGGGGCTGTCGCCGCCGTCCGTCTGCAAGGCGCCGGCCGCGATCACGTTCGTGAAGCTGCCTGCCGTGTGCGCGATGACCGATACATTCACCGTGCAGGTGCCTTGTGCGGGGATCTGCGCGCCGGCGGCGAGTCGCACGCTGTCCGACCCGGGTGCCGCGTCGATCGTGCCGCCCGGGCAGGTCGTCGACGCATTCGATGGATTGGCGACCACCAATGGCGTCGGCAGCGCATCGACGAGATCGGCGCTCAACGTGTCTGCGCTCGCACCTCCATTGCCCAGCGTCAAAGTCACCGTGCTGATCGAATCGATCATGATCGCGGCCGGCGTGAAATGCTTGCTCAACGTCGGCACGGACGTGCCCTGCTGCATCTCGTAGGCGCCGATATCCGCGGCGGCGCCGTACACGCGCGGGTAGCCGGTGCCGCGCTGGTCGGTATCGAGCGCGAGCAGGTTGTTGCCGATGTCGATCGCCGGGCTACCCGGCAGCAAGGCGTGCGTCCACGTCGGTCCGCCGTTGTCGGCCAGCGGCAGCAGCATCGGATCGGTGGCGATCGTGTCCGGCGGCGGCGGGGCGCCGTAGGAGTTCACTTGCACGAGATTGTTCGCGCCAGTCAGGCTGACGAAAATCCCCGTCGTGGACAGGTCGCACGCGGGCGAGTCGAGGGTCGTACCGACGTTGCCGGCGATGATCGAACTTTCAAGATCGGCGTTCGAGTAGTAGCCGATGCTGCTGTTGCCGAAGTACAGCCCGCAGCCGTTGCCGACATGCTGGTTGAAGGCGATCGTGCTGTTGGCGACCTGCGATGACGCCATGATGATCATGGCGCCGCTGAAGGCGCCTTGGCCGCGCGAGACGTCGATCGCATTGCCCGAGAGAGTGCTGTCGACCATCGAGAACAGGTCCTGCTGCGTCGAGGGGTGGTGTCCGACGTAGAGGCCTCCGGCGGTGAAGTCGGAATGATTGCCGGAGATCGTGGAGCGCGTGATCGACACGCTCGAACCCGCCGCGAAGATGCCGCCGCCGGCGTTGTACGCGGTCTGCGCGGTGGTCGCCCGGTTGTACGCGACGGTCGAGTCGATCAGCAAGAAGTCGCCGCTGACGGAGAGGCCGCCGCCGCAGTAGGCCGTGCTGCCGGTGACGCGCGATCCGACCACCATCGCGCTGCCGACGACGTCCGCGCCGCCGCCGTAGGTCGACGCGCCCGATGCCACGCAACCGCTCAGCGTGACCTCGTCCAGATACAGACTGCCCGCGGTGTAGACGCAGCCGCCGGACGCGTTCGAGTAGCCGTTGGCGAGGCCCAGCGCATCGATCGACAGTTGACCGCTGCCCTGATGGTCGAAGACGCGCGACGCGCCGCCGGCGTCCACCGTGAGCACGGCGGCACCCGGTCCCGCGATCGCGAGCGCATCCTGCGCGATCACGATCTCGCCTTGGGTCAGCGTGATCGTGCTGCAGGCAAGCTGTGAAAGATCGACGGTATCGCCGCTCGCGGCGCCGGCGACGACGCTGCGCAAGGTGCCGGCGGAACCGTCGTCGTCGCAGCGCGTGACCGGCCATGTGGTGGCCGACGGCGTGGGCGAGCGATGCAGCGGATGATCCAGCGCCGGTGCCGCCGACGCGGCCGCAGGCAACGCCAGAGACAAGGCCAGCGCGATCGCGAGCGGATGCCGGCGGGAGGAGAGGGTGATGCGCGAAGCGTGAAAGGTCATCGGGAATATCCCCTTGAAAGCGATGCGGAAGATCGGCTGCGGCGCGGCGTTGCAGGGTCGGCGCGATGCACCGCGCGCGGCCGGAGAAGCCGGCAGTGCCGCTGGGCGAACCCGGCGGCACTGCGGCGACTGCGCGCGTTACGGACCGTCGAAACCGTCGGTGAAGATGCGATCGGCTGCCGAGCCGACGGCAAGCGTGACCGGCAGGCTCTGGTGGTGATGCAGCGGATCGTTGCTGTAGAAGCACAGGTTCGCCGAATAGGTACCGTCGGCGAGGCCGGAAGCGTCGAACGCGATCGTCAGCGGCGCCGCCGGGTCGCCCGGCTCCAACGACCCGCTCGAAGCACCGAGCGAGAGCCACGGGACGCTGGCCGGATCGGTGCAGACGTTGCCGGCGGGATGCGCGATCGCCAATGCGTCGTACTGCGCGGCCGCGCCGTCGATTCCTGGAATCGGACTGACCACGCTCGCAAGGCCGGTGGTTGTGTCGATCGACCACAGCGTGTCGCTGCCGGCCGCGCACGACGTGAGCGAACTGAAGTACAGCGCGTCGGTCGCGTAGTCGAAAGCGAGGCCGGCACCGCAGTTCGCGTCGAAACCGAGCGAGCCGATGGCCTGAGCTTCGCCGGTCGTCTTCGAGATCGCGACCAGTGCGTCGAGCACGATGTCCACGCCGTAGAGGTTGCCCTGCGCATCGAAGGCGATGTCGATGATGCCGGGCGCATCGCTCTGTCCGCCGACGAACTGCACCGCAGCGGTGACCGGATCGATCGTCCACAAGCCGCTCGACTGGCCATCGGCGGTCGACAGGTACACCGTGCCGCTGGTCGGATCCTGCTTCATGCCGGTGACCAGGTCGGCGGGAATCGCCGCAGTGCCGATGACGGCGCCCGCGAAGCCCGTAGCCAGCCATCCCAGCGTACTGTTCGCGCTGTCGAAGACATACAACTTGCTGAAGTCGTCGTCGAGGAACGTCGCGCCGGTCAGGACCGAACGCGGGTTCGGATAGGCGGCGATCTCGCCGCTCGTGGCGATGTTGAACGGATCGAACCGCCACAGGTACGGACCTTCGGCGAGGTCGATGGCGTAGGCGTAGTGCGATGCGTCGCCGAACGGCAACGGCGGCGCGTTGCCCGTTGCGGCAGGCGCGGAGGCGCTGCCGGCCGCCTGCGACGGACGGCCGAACGAGACGTTCTTGCGGTCGCCGACCGGTGCGACGAAATGCTTGACGTGAGGCATGTTGCTCGGCGCGGCGGCGCTCTGCACCGACCAGTCCAGGCGCCCGTCGCCGCCGTTGGAGACGGCCAGCGAGGCGCTCGAGTTGCCGTGCGACGGCGCCGTCGCGTTGATCGCGTCGTGGTCGAGCGCGAGCGCTGGCACGCCGGCGTTGACGGTGACCTGTCGCGTCGCCGTGTAGTCTGGTCCTTGTGAGGGTGTCCACAGCAGGCTGCCGACGCCGTCCAGGCTTTCCGTATTCGACGAGTACACGTCGGCCAGCCACTGGTTCTGCAGTCCGACGATCGCCGATCCGCTTTCGACGCCGTAGTCGTCGGCATAGCGCACCTCGATCGTGTCGGTGCCCTCGTTGAGAATGATTTCGTCGGTGAAGCTGCCGTCGAACCATTGGAACGGAACGTCCTTCCATTCGACGATGAACTGGCGATGCGGCGCGGTGCCGACGAGCTTGTAGAACAGGCTGCCGCCGGTCGGCGGGTCCGGCGTGCGCACCCACATCGGAAGGATCGACGGCGTGCCGATGAATGCGTCGGCCGGAATGCCGCCGGCGTACTGGCCATAGAAGAAGTTGGAAGAACAACTCTGCTCGATCGATTCGAAGATGCCCTGCGCCAGCACGCAGAAGTGCGTGATCGGACGGCCATACAGGCGGAAGTCGAAATCGCTCGGGAACGTCAGTGCATCCGGGTAGTACTGGTCGGCGATCGGCGTGCCGTCGCTGATGTCGATGAAGTCGGACGGTTGCGGAGCGGTGACGCTGGAATAGCCGGAGGGGCCCGATTGCGCGGTCCAGGTCGAGGAGGGCGCCTGCGACTCGCCGATGGTGACGGTGCGGTTGTATTGGTAGCTCGCGCCTGGCGCCAGCGTCTGCGGCATCTGCGTCAGCAGGCTTCCGAGGACATCATCGCGCAGATACTGGTAGTTGAGCGTGTCTTGGGAATGGTTGGTCACCTTGTAGCAGTAGGTGACCTGGTCGCCGACGGTGACGTCGGCCACGGTCGAGGTTGCGCAGGCGTCAGGATGGGCGGCATCCGCCGGCGCCACGGTGACCGCCAGATCGATCGGACTGGCGGCGTCTTGGCCGGTCGTGACCACGACGCGATCGAGCCCGATCAGGTTGCCGCGCGAGCCGTTCGGGCCGCTGTCGTGCACGTAGTAGCGAAACGCGATGCGCCCGTTGCCGGACGTCGGCAGACCTTCGGAAAAGTCGACCACGTACTGCGTCCAGTCCTCGGGATAGACGCCTTGCGCCTCGCCGGGATCGATGTCGAGCAGCAGGGTGGTGAAATCGCCGACGTCTTCGGAGCCGGTGCCGAGGTCGGTACAAGGCTCGGCCGAACAGGCGCGGACCTGCAAGCGGTCCGGGAACGTACTGCCCGGCTTGGTACGGGTGTAGAAGGACACCGTCGATCCGCTGCCGAAGCTCACGAGCGGAGTCACGATCCAGTTGCTGATCGTGCCGCCGTCGATCAGCGTGCTCGTGTAGCCGGCCAGGCCGCACGAATCGTCCGGACCGTCGGCGGCATTCCAAAATCCGCCTTCGCTGGTGCGTATGCATTGCCACCAGTAGGAATCAGCCTCGTCGCTGTTGTTCTGGCGGATCCAGCCGTTGGCGAACATGCCGCCGCCGAAGACGTTGAACTGCTCGAATCCTTCGTCGAGCGCGGTGGGACCGGTGCTGCCGGCCGGGACGAGGCCGGCTTGCGGCGCACGCGTGTCCGGCGCGAGCCCGTCGGGCCGCCCGCGCCAGGGCGCGGCGTCGGTGCCGCCAGCGCTTGCGCCGGCGCCCAGTGCGCCTGCGATGAGAAAGGTCAATGCGGTGATGCGCTTCACGTAGTCGTTCCCCTCTACCGGTCGCACCGCTGCCGGATTGGCATCGCGGCGAGCCACGCCCTGCGTGGTCGATCGAGCATCGCGGCTCACCGGCATGAGCGCATTCACGGCACGCCACAGGACGCGCCGCGGCGTGCCAACAAACTTCCACATCGCGTTCAAATGCACGCCAACGGATTGATCGGTGGGATTTTTGGCGATGCGCGCGCGACCGGCGCCGGTGCTTCAGGCGCCGGGGGCGGGATCGCGTTCGCCGGCCAACCGGCGCGCATCGGCCTGTGCACGCGCGGCAAGGTCGTGCTTGCCGAGGGCCTCGTACAGGCGCGCGACCGCGCGCGCGGCGTCGTAGTCGCGAGCCGCGTAGGGCATCAGGCGGCCGAGCACGGCGGTCGCGTCCTGCGGATTGCCGCGAGCGAGCAGATAGTCCGCATACGGAGCTCCCGCCTCGACCACGTCCTTCGGCGCGCCGCTCTCCGCGAGTTTGAGCGCGCGGGCGAACAGGTCGGCGATGTCGGCGATGTGCTGCGCGAAACCGAGCCGAGCCTCGCCCAGCGCGAGCACGAACGCGCGGTCGTCGTCCTGCGGGATTTCTTTCGCGGCGGCGAGACGGTGCAGGTAGCGTTGGGCGAGGTCGACGCGTCCGGCGTGTAGGGCGGCATCGAGGTAGGTCTGCACCGCATCGGAGAGGAAGAGTTCGCTGCTCGGGTTGGGCTCGTTCTCGATCGCGTCGAGCACCCCGTCCGCCTCCGGCAGCACCGTGGCTGCGCGCCCCTGCGCGATGCGCAACGCGGCGCGCCGGACGGCGAACGGCGGATCGCCGCCGGGCGCCGCTGCTTCATCCAGATAGCGGTCGATCAGCGCTTCGGCCGCCTGCAGATGGCCGTTGTCGAGCAGCACCGGAATGCGAGCCAGTGCCACCCGGCGCAGCAGCACCGGATTGTCCAGGTGCTCGGCGAGGGTGGCGAGGCGCTCGCTGGTTGCCAGCGCACCTTCGGGGTCGAGCAGCATGCGCTGCACATACGACTTGCCTTGCAGCGCGATCGCCAGGTTGTCGTCGACGCCGAAGCGCGCGAATGTGGTGACCGCGCGATCGTAGGCTGCGAGCGATTCGTTGAAGCGCTTGCGAAACGTTTCCACCAGGCCGATGTTGGTGTCGAGGTTCGCATTGCCGAGTCGGTCTCCGGCCAGTTCCAGTTGCACCCGCGCACGACCGAGATCCGCAGCGGCTGCGTCGAACTGCTGCGAGACGCCGCGAATGACGCCGCGTTCCATGTAGGCCTTGCCGAGAATCGCCGGCGAGCCGTTGCTGTCGAGCGCGGCGATCGCCTCGGTGTAGGCGCGCTCGGCAGAGGCGAAGTCCTGCCGGTACACCGCGATCGCACCGAGGCCGATCGCGGCCTGCGCACGCAGTTCGGCCGGCAGCGCGCCGTCGTTGCGGTCGATCGACGCCAGCTGCCGCTCGGCCGCGTCGACGTCGCCGCTGCGGAATGCGATGCGCCCGGCGCGCAAGACGAAGGCGGGATCGCGTTGAAGTTCGGCCGGCGCCGTCTCCGTCAGCGCGCGCGCTTGTGCGACGTCGCCGCCGAGCAGTGCCGCATCGATACGCTGCAGGCGTTCGCTCGGCGAGCCGCCGAGCAGGGCGGGTGCGGCCAGGCCCAGGCTCTCGACGAAGCGATCCGCCGCCGTTGCAGCGGCTTGCAGCGGCGTGGCCGCCTCGGCTTCGAAGCTGCGCGTGCCGCGGTCGTGGTACACGTCGAGCGTCAGGTTCCAGCGCTCGCCCGCACGCGAGGCCTGCGGAGCGACGATGTACGCCGCAGCGGTCATCTGTTCGATGCGGAACCAGTCGTTCTCGCCGCGCGAGTTCACGATGCCGTCATGGCCGAGCAGGGCGACCGTCTGCTCGCTCGGCAGCACCTGCAGACCGCGCGCACCGCGCAGATGCGAGGCGAGGTAGTCCATCGCACCGAGCCGGATCCAGCTGTCCTCGGCGCCGTCGACGCCCGCCACGGGCAGCACCAGCACGCTCGGCGCTGCGGACGCCGAAACGGACGTCGCATCGCGGCGTAGCGCCGCGATGGCCACGGCGACTGCGAATGTGACCACCGCAATCGCGGCGAACAGCCGCCGCGATGCTCGCGGCCGGCCGGGCAAGGACGGCACTTCGGTCGATCGCGGCGGCCGACGCTCCGTTGCCGCCGAGTCCGACCGCTCGACCGGGATGGCGGCCGATGGATCGTGTGAGTGCGCTGCCGGCTCGACCTCGACGGGTTCCTCCCAGTGATAGCCGAAGCGCGGCAAGGTACGGATGAATACGCGTTCTCCGCCGGCCTCGCCGATCGCCCGGCGCGCGCGCAGCAAAGTCTGGCCCAGCAACTTGTCGCTGACTTCGGCGCGTCCCCAGACCGCGGCGATCAGCTCGTCGCGACCGACCGCGCGATCGCGGTGTTCGATCAGATAGGTCAGGCAGTCGAACGATTTCAGCGGCAGCGGCACGCGTGCGCCGTCACGCCAGAGCTGGCGCGTCGCAGGATCGAGACGGACGTTGCGGAATCGGAAGGTCATCGACGGCACCGCGTCAGCGTAGCGCGCGGCGAACGCCGGTAGCTACCGCGCGGTTCACCGGTGCGGGACCGAAGCCGTCGCCGGTGCGTGCCCGAAAACCTCGAATAGGGCGCATAAAAAAGCCGATTCGAGACACGTCTCGAATCGGCTGGGTATATGGCGGAGCGGACGGGACTCGAACCCGCGACCTCCGGCGTGACAGGCCAGCATTCTAACCAGCTGAACTACCGCTCCGCGTTTTTCTGACCGCTCGGCACTTCCGGTGCCGTGAACGGGCGGCGAGTGTAGTGCACTGCGCCGATCAAACCAAGCCGGATCATCCTGATCCGTATCGCCCTTCACCTTATGGCGTCCCCAAGGGGATTCGAACCCCTGTTACTGCCGTGAAAGGGCGGTGTCCTAGGCCTCTAGACGATGGGGACGCTTAGGAAACTGCCGACAACCAAAAACATGAAACTGGTGGAGCCAGCCGGGATCGAACCGGCGACCTCTACAATGCCATTGTAGCGCTCTCCCAGCTGAGCTATGGCCCCGGGAAAGGCGCGAGAGAATAGTGACCGCTCGCGCGTTCGTCAACCTAATTCGCAGAACTTCGGCGCATGCGTGCGAACAAACCGCGGCGCGCATCGTCCTGGACGGGTGCCGCTGCCTCGACTTCGACATAGCCGATGGCGTGGTAGGCATTGATGAAATCGGCCACGTCGGCGAGCGTGGCGCCGCTCTGTGCCGCGATTTCTTCGGGCGTCGCCAGCTGTTTCAGCATCATCGTGGCGATGCGGAAATGCTTCGGGAATTCGCGTTCGCTCTGCGGCCAGCGTGACAATTTGTAGCGCGACAGGGGATCGAGGCCGGCCTCGAACTGGCCGTCGCCGCGCACCAGGTGCGCCAGCCAGCGCAGACGCGAGTACGGATGCGCGGGCAATGCAGCGGCTTCGGTGTCGAATTCGGAGGCATTCGGGCGCTGGATCTCGTCGGACGCGATGCTGCGCTTGCACCAGCCGGCCACCGCCTTGAGGTTTCCTTCGGCGCGCCAGGTGCGCAGTCCGGGGTCGATCAGCAGCGTCGGCAAGCCTGCCGCGACGAGGCGCAGGCGGTTGGTCGGCGCCGTGTCCTCGAGCAAGTCGATCAGTTGCATCGGCTTGGCGGGCAGCGTGGGTGCGGCGGCCGGAGGCGGCGCGACACTTTCCAACCGGGCAGGTTTTGCGCGCAGCGGAGGCGCCTCGACGGCAGATGGGGCCGGTGGCGTCTCGAGCGCGACGAGTTCGAGCGGAGCAGGTTCGACACGGGCCGCGTCATTTCCTGCGCGTCCGATCGCGACCTTTTCCGGCGCATTCGCACCGAGCCGGGCGCCGACTTGATTGAGCAGATTGACGAGGTTGCCCGCGAGGATGGGCTTGGGCAGGCACAGTTCGCCGGTGTGCGCGTGCGGCGACGCGCTGCAGGCGGCGACGAGGCGGCCGCTCGCTTTCGCGCGCAGCCAGTCCATGTGCCCGTAGACCGATTCGGCATCGACCAGGAGCAGGTCGGCGCTGGCGTGGTCGGCCATTTCCCAGCGCGAGTCGAAGCGTTCGCGCTGGTTTTCAAGGAGAGCGGCGACGCGCGAGCTGACTTCGGCGTTGGCGCCCACGATGCAGACGGTGCAGGTTCTTGCGGTGGTCACGGCGGTTCCCCCCTTGGCGAGCGGTTCAGCTTTAGCAAGGACCATGCCGTGGATCTTGGGAATCGTGCAAAACGCGACCTTGTGGACGGCGGGGCCGGTCCGCGGGGAACCGCGTGACAGCGAATGTCAGGCTTGGACGGGCTCGACGGCTGGTACGGCCAATGCGCGTTCGCGTTGCTGCATATTCCACAATTGCGCATAACGGCCGCGTTCGGCGAGCAGCTCCTCGTGGGTGCCGCGTTCGACGATGCGGCCGTGCTCCAGCACCAGGATCTGGTCGGCATCGACGATCGTCGACAGGCGGTGCGCGATGACCAGCGTCGTGCGCCCCTGCGCCACGTCGGCCAGTTCGCCCTGGATGATCTTCTCGGTACGCGTATCCAGCGCCGAGGTCGCCTCGTCGAAGACCAGGATGGCCGGGTTCTTGAGCAAGGTGCGCGCGATCGCGACGCGCTGCTTCTCGCCGCCGGAGAGCTTCAGGCCACGCTCGCCGACACCGGTGTCGTAGCCCTGCGGCAGCGACTCGATGAAGCCGTGGATGTGAGCGGCCTTCGCGGCAGCGATCACTTCCTCGCGCGTGGCGTCCGGGCGGCCGTAGGCGATGTTGTAGTAGATCGTGTCGTTGAACAGCACCGTGTCCTGCGGAACGATGCCGATCGCGGCGCGCAGGCTCGCCTGCGTGACGTCGCGGATGTCCTGGCCGTCGATGGTGATGCGTCCGGCGCTGGCGTCGTAGAAGCGGAACAGCAGCCGCGCGAGCGTGGACTTGCCGGCGCCGGTGGTGCCGACCACGGCGACGGTGTGGCCGGCCGGGATGCGGAAATCGACGCCGCGCAGGATCGGCCGCGCCGGGTCATAGTGGAAGTCGACGTGCTCGAAGCGCACGTCGCCGCCGCCGACGGCGAGTGCCGGCGCGTCCGGCGCGTCCTCGATTTCGCGCTGCTCGCCGAGCAGGGCGAACATGCGTTCGATGTTGGTCAGCGCCTGCTTGACCTCGCGGTAGACCATGCCGAGGTAGTTCAGCGGGATCGACAGCTGGATCAGGAACGCGTTGACCAGCACGAAATCGCCGAGCGTCATCGTGCCGGCGACGACGCCGGCGGCGGCGCGCCAGAGCAGCATGGTCAAGCCGATCGCGACGATGCTGGCCTGGCCGATGTTCAGCACGGCCAGCGTCTTCAGGCTCTTGACCGTCGACTCTTCGAGATTGATCAGGCTGGCGTCGTAGCGTGCGAATTCGTGGCGCTCGTTGCCGAAATACTTGACCGTCTCGTAGTTCAGCAGCGAATCGACCGCGCGCTCGTTCGCTTCGGTGTCGGCCGCGTTCGCCGCGCGGTAGTAGCGCAGGCGCCACTCGGTGATCGAGAACGTGAAGACGATGTAGGCGGCCAAGGTCGCCAGCGTGATCGCGGCGAACGTCCAGTCGAAGCGCGAAATCAGGATGGCGCAGACCAGGGCGACTTCGAGCAGGGTCGGCAGGATCGTGTAGATCGTCCAGTCGAGCAGGTCCGAGGTCGCCGTCATGCCGCGCTCGACGTCGCGCGCGACGCCGCCGGTGCGGCGATCGAGGTGGAAACGCAGCGAAAGCGCATGCAGATGCTCGAACACGCGCAGGGTGATCTGCCGCGACGTGCGAGCCAGCACGCGCGCGAACACGATCGAGCGCAGCTCCTGGAACAGCGAGGTCGACAGCCGCAGCGCGCCGTAGGCGACCAGCAGCATCAGGGGGATCAGCAGCGGTTTCGGGGTGAGGTCGAGCTTGTCGATGAGGCCCTTCATCACCAGCGGCACGCCGATGTTGGCGAGCTTGGCGGCGACCAGGAACACGAGCGCGACGCCGACGCGCGCACGGTACTGCCACACCTGCGGCCACAGGCGTCGGAAGGCGGAAATCAGGCTGGCGCGGGGGGCTTCGCTCATCGTCGTGACATTCAAGCCTCAGCCAGATGGGGGCCTTACGCCGATTAACAATCCGCTCAGTACCAGCGGCGCTATCATGCGGTCCCCTTCGACTCGGAGTCACCAACATGCGCGCTGTTTCCATTCTCGCCGCCGCCCTGATGCTCGGCTGCGGCATTGCCGGAGCCCAGGAAGCCATGAAGGCTGCCGCACCGATGGCCATGAAGGCCTTGCCGGCCGCCCGCGAGAAAGCGCCGCACGGCGCCAAGGTCTTCATCGAATCGCCGAAGGACGGCGCCACGGTCGGTCAGGACGTGACGGTCAAGTTCGGTGCCAAGGGCATCGACATCAAGCCGGCCGGCGACGCGACGCCGAACAGCGGTCACCACCACCTGCTGATCGACGGCAAGGAACTGCCGCCGCTCGATGCGCCGATCCCGAACGACGCTACGCACAAGCACTACGGCAAGGCCCAGACCGAGGACACGATCCACCTCGAGCCCGGCACCCACACGCTGCAGCTCGAACTCGGCGACCTCAAGCACATGTCGTTCGACCCGCCGATCGTCTCCAAGAAAATAACCATCCATGTGAAGTGAGCGCAGGATGCGCTCATCCCGTGCAGGCCATGGATGGCCGATGACACGGGATCCAGTTCCTCATAAGCGGCCGTCATCCCGTGCAGCACAGGGATGTGCGGTGACACGGGATCCAGTTTCTTGGAAGCTGCCGTCATCCCGTGCAGGCCATGGATGGCCGATGACACGGGCTCCAGTTCTCTGCGATGGAACCCTCTCCCCGGCAAAAAGTCGGGGAAGAGGGCCTGGCCCGCATCAATCGATCGCTTCGTCGAACATCAGCTCGCGCACGTAGCGCACCGGCGGCGAGCCGAATGACAGCACGGTGTCGTGGTAGCGCTTCAGGTCGAACTTGTCGCCGTCGCGCTTCTCCGCTTCGCGGCGCAGATCGAGATGTTCCTGCCAGCCGACGAAATACGTCGGCAGCTGCGCCGAGGTCAGCTCGGCGCGCACCCATTTGCCGGCGGCCTCGCGCTCCTCCTGGAAGGTCTGCACCGTCATCAGCTGCATCGCTTCCTCGCGCGTCATGCCGTCGACGTGCATGGCCTGGTCGAGGATCGCATTGGCGATCACGCGCAGGTCCCACTTGAGGTGCACGAGGCGATAGAGGGGATCGTTGTCGAGAAAGCCCTGGTCGACCATCAGCTTCTCGCCGTACACGGCCCAGCCTTCGACGAACGCGCCGGACGACAGCACCGCGCGAAGCACCGACGGATATTTGTTCGAATGCCACAGCTGCAGGTAGTGGCCCGGCATCGCTTCGTGCACGGTCAGTTCGGCGATCGAGCGCGTGTTGTACTCGCGCAGGTACGAATCGACCTGCTTGGCGGTCCAGTCGTCCGGAATCGGCGAGACCGCGTAGAAGGTATCGAGCGCCTTGTCGAGCGGGCCGGGCGAGTCGCAGTAGGCGAGCGCGACGCCGCGCTGGAACACCGGCATCGGAATGATCTTCACCGGCGCGTCGGGCATGCCGACCAGATTCTTGGCGCGCACGAATTCGGTCGCCTTCGCGAGCGCCTCCTCGGCCGTCGCGACCACCTTGTCGCGCGCCGGGTGCTCGGCGTACGCGAGCTCCAGCGCAGCCTGGATGGCTGCCTGCTGCTGGCTGTCGTTCGGCGTCTCCGGCAACGGCGGCGCCTTCGGTTTGCCGGCGAGGACCTTGCGCGCGATCGCATACATCTCGGCGCGCGTGCTGGCGAGCTGCGCCTGCGCACGCGTACGGATCTCCTGTCGGCTGAGCGGCGAGTTCAGTGCGAACGCGAGCTTGGCGTCGTACAGCGCCGCGCCGATACGAAAATCGCCTTTCGCGTTCGGCACCAGTTGCTTGTCGATCCAGGCCTGGTTCTCGTCGACCGCCTTGCGCAAATCGGCGATGGCCGCTTCGAGTTTCTGGCGATCGCCGTCCGGCAGTTCCTTCGCCTGCGGCACGATCTGTTCGTCGACGATGCTGAGCACGCCCTTGTTCTGCTTGGCGATCGTCTCGGCATGGATCTTCGGCACGCGCGCAGGATCGAGATTGGCGCGCATCTGCGCGAACAACCCCGGCAGCTTCTGCATGCGCGCCGTCGCGGCGCGCAGGCGGTCGGGCAGCGGCGCGAATTCGCGCGCCATCAAGGTGTACAGCGAACCGCCGGCGATCTGGCTGTAGAGCAACGGATCCCACGCCCAGCTTTGCAGGGTTTCACCGGTCCAGATGTCGGAGCGCAATTGATTGCGCAGGATGCCGAAGTCGACCTGGTTCGCGCGCGACAGCTTCGTCCGGTCGATCTTTTCGAGATCGGCGAGCATGCCTTTGGAGAAATCGAGGCTGGCCTTGCGTCCTGCCTCGCTGAGGTCGTCGAGTTCGGCATCGAAGCGATGGTCGCCGGTCTGGGTCGCGCTGACCGGGTTCAATTTCATGTAGCCGTCGAGCCAGCGCTTGCCGATGTCGGCGAACTGTTCGTCGGCGCTCGGCGCAGCCGGCTGCGCAGGCGTCGCAGCGGTGGCCGCAGCTTGCTGAGGCGGCGGCGCCTCCGACGTGCAAGCCGCGAGCAGCAGGCCGATCGACAACACGTACGGCAGACGCGACATGGCGATACTCCGTTGAGAGGAAGGATTCAGCAGAAAGCGACCCGGCTGTAAGTGAACCGGCAGTTCCTTCCCCCGCCCGCGGGGGAAGGTGGCCGAAGGCCGGAAGGGGGCGCCGTTGCGTTCGAAGCATGCCCCCTTCCGCCTGCCGGCACCTTCCCCCGCTGCGCAGGGGAAGGATTCAATAGGAGATGCCACCGCCGTTCCTTTCCCCGCTGCGCAGGGGAGGGAATCGATAGAAAGCGGCTCAACCATTCCTTCTCCGTCGAAGGCAGGGGCGCCGGCGAACCTGCCTAGCCTAATGCGCGACGCACTCTACAACAGCCCTTCGATGCGCCGCACGCTGCAGTGGCGCATGCGGCGCTATCCGTGTTCGCCTCAGGGCTTGCCGCGCGCCGCCAGATCGATCGTGTACGTCGCGGTGCCGTCGCCGTTGTCCTTCAGCAGGCGCACGGCGGAAAGCCCCGAGGCCTTGGCGAGATCGAGCTTGCCGTTGGCAGACGTGAACACGACCGGTCCCGCCGTCTTCACCGGAGCGAAGCGCCAGTTGCGGTCGGAACCGTCCTGCTTGCGCGTCAGATGCTTGTGCTCGCGCACCCAGTCGATCAAGGCGTCGCGGTTCGCGTCCGGCGCGGACAGCACGATGTTGCTGCCGTCGAGGCCGGGGAACTTGCCGCCGCCGCTGGCGCGGTAGTTGTTGGTGACGACGATGAACGACTGCGCGGCGTCGACCGGCTTGCCGCGGTAGCGCAGGTCGCCGATGCGCGAGCCCTCCGCTTGCGTCACGTCGATCGAGTAGGTCAGCTCTTTCTGGATCACGTCGAAGTTGTAGCCGGAGAACTTCGTGTTGATCAGCGGCTGCGGCTCGGCCTTGGACGGATCGATGCGGTTGAAGCGGCCCGCGGCGCGTTCGAGCCAGCCCTTGAGGACGGCGCCGTCGATCTTCACCGCGGTCAGCGTGTTCGGGTACAGGTACAGGTCGGCTGCGTTGCGGATCGCGAGCGGGCCGGCCGGGATGTCGGTGTAGTCGTTCGGGCCGCCGAAGCCTCCCTTGAACGGCGCCGCGGCCGACAGCACGGGGACGTCCTTGTACTGCGGCAGGTTCTTCTCGATGTAGCGGCGCGTGTATTCGTACTGCGCGGTGTTCACCGGCTGCAGCGCGGTGACGTCGCCGACGTCGGCGAAGTAGGTCGTCATCGCGAAATCGCTGTCGCCGATCGGGGTGGCGACGTATTGGCGCGTCGCCTCGTGCACGGGCTGCACCAGCGCGGCGATCTCGGCGTCGGCTTCGACGAAGCTGCCGTCGGCCTTCTTGATGTCGCGCACTTCCGAATGCGTCGCTGCCGGATCGACCTGCCAGCGGCCGTCGCGGCGCACCAGGCCGAGTTCGATCACGCCGAGGCTCTTGCCCCAGAAGTTGCCCATCACCGCGGGCTTGCCGTGGATGAAGCCGCGTTCGTTGTCGACGCCCGCGATGTGGCCGAAGCGATATTTCGACGCTGGGCTGTGCGCTTCCGGAAACGAGGCATGCGAGTGGCCGAGCAGCAGCGCATCGATGCCGGGCTCCTGCGCGAGATAAAGATTGGCGTTCTCCATCATCGGCGTGTACTGCGAGCCGTCGATGCCGCCATGCGAGATCGCGACGACGAGGTCGACGTTCTGCGCGCGCAGCTTCGGCAGGTACTCGCGCGCGGCGTCGACCAGTCCCTTGGTGTAGACCTTGCCTTCGAGGTTGCGCTGGTCCCACAGCATGATCGTCGGCGGCGTGAAGCCGATGATGCCGATGCGGATCGGCGCTTCGGTCACGTGGCCGTCGGCGTCGCGCACCTTCAGCTTGCGCTCGAGCACGGCGTAGGGTTGATAGATCGGCTGGTCGTCGCGCTTGCTGTAGACGTTGGACAGCACCTGCGGATAGTGCGGGCCCTGGCAGTGCTGCGCCGGCACGCCGTCGACGTTCATCGTTCGGCCGGTGACCTGCGCGAGGAAGGGCAGGCCATAGTTGAATTCGTGGTTGCCGATCGTGCCGCCGTCGTAGCCGAGCGCGTCCATTGCGCGGTAGATCGCCAGTTCCTCGTCGCAGCCGACCGGCTTGACCAGGGCCTGGTAGTCGGCCAGCGCCGTGCCCTGGATCGTGTCGCCGGCATCGAACAGCAAGGAATTCTCATATTGCGACCGCGCCTGCTTGACCAGCGTGGCCATGCGCTCGAAGCCGAGCGTGGGGTCGTCCTTGTCCTGGAAGTAGTCGAAGCTGCGGATGTTCGAATGCAGGTCGGTCGATTCGAGCAGGGCGAGCGTCGCGCGGGTGCCTTCGGCGACGGCGGCAGGATGCTTGGACGGCGTGTTGCCGCAGGCGGCGAGGGCGGCGGCGAGGCAGATCGACGAAACGAGGCGCAGGGGGGAAATCGAGCTCATGCGGATTCCGATGCAAGGGTTGCGACAGGCGTGCTCTGGTAATCTTGCGCGCCTTTCCAGTTCCCAAGTCTAGCGCGATGACCGTTCGTACCCGTTTCGCCCCGAGTCCCACCGGCTATCTGCATATCGGCGGGGCGCGCACTGCGCTGTACTGTTGGCTGGAGGCGCGGCATCGCGGCGGCGAGTTCATCCTGCGCATCGAGGACACCGATCGCGAACGCTCCACGCAGGAAGCCGTGCAGGCCATCCTCGACGGCATGAACTGGCTCGGCCTGGCCCCCGACGAAGGGCCGTACTACCAGACCCTACGCATGGATCGTTACCGCGAGGTTGCGGCCGACCTGCTGAAGGCCGGCAAGGCCTACTACGCCTACGAAAGCAAGGACGACATCGAGGCGATGCGCAACGAGGCGATGGCGAAGGGCCTTAAGCCGCGCTACAACGGGTTCTATCGCGAGAAGAACGAGCCGCTGCGCGACGATCCGAACCGCGTGCTGCGCTTCAAGAATCCGCTGTCGGGCAGCGTCGTGTTCGACGACAAGGTCAAGGGTCGCATCGAATGGTCGAACGAGGAGCTCGACGACCTCGTGCTGATCCGCTCCGACGGCTTTCCGACCTACAACTTCGCCGTGGTCGTCGACGACATCGACATGCGCATCACCGACGTGATTCGCGGCGACGACCATGTCAACAACACGCCGCGCCAGATCAACATCTACAAGGCGCTCGGCGCCGAGGTGCCGAGCTTCGCGCACCTGCCGATGATCCTCGGCCCGGACGGACAGAAGCTCAGCAAGCGCCACGGCGCGGTCGGCGTGATGCAGTATCGCGACGACGGCTTCCTGCCGCATGCGCTGTTGAACTACCTGGTACGCCTGGGCTGGTCGCACGGCGACCAGGAGATCTTCTCGACGGCGCAGATGATCGAGCTGTTCGACGCGAACGACGTGAACAAGTCGGCTTCGCGCTTCGACGTCGAGAAGCTGTCGTGGCTGAACCAGCAGTACTTGAAGAACGACGATCCGCAGGACATCGCGCCGCATTTCGAGTGGCACCTGCGCGCGGCCGGCATCGATCCGGCGCACGGTCCCGCGCCCGCCGACGTGATCGTCGCGCTGCGCGACCGCGCCAAGACGCTGAAGGAGATGGCCGAGAAGGCGCGCGTCTGGTATGCGCCGCTGGAAACCTACGACGAGCAGGCGGTGGCCAAGCACTTGAAGACGCCGACCGCACGCGTGGCGCTGGAAGCCGCTCTTGCCCAGTTCGCCGCGCTCGCCGATTGGAAGGTCGAGGGCATCCATGGCGCGATCGAGGCCGCCGCCGCGTCGATCGGCGAAGGCATGGGCAAGGTCGCGCAGCCGCTGCGCGTGGCGCTGACCGGCACCCAGATATCGCCGTCGATCGACCAGACCGTGTTCCTGGCCGGCCGCGACGAGGCGTTGCGGCGCATCGAAGCGGCGATAGCTCGAACGGATTGAGACGGCCATGACCCTCGGCGAATGCTATTCCGGCTTGGTGAATATCGATTTCAGCGATCCCGATGCCGTGCAGACGATCGTGCAGGGCTGCACCGCTGCGCTGCTCGATCCGGCGCTGTGGGCCTGGGCGGTCGGCATCACGCTCGGCTGCGGCGCCGTCGGCGCGCTGATCGGTCTCGCCAAGGGGCGCTGGGTCGCCGGCCTGGTCTGGGGCCTGGTGCTCGGGCCGATCGGCTGGATCGTGATCGCGCTGTCGAAATCCTCGCTGGTCGAGTGCTCCGAGTGCGGACGGCGCAACGTGCCGGCCGCGAAGGCGTGCCGCCACTGCGGCGTCAACCTGCGCGCCGCGGCACAGCGCTCGGTACGTGCGAGCTTCAAGCGCAACGACAGCGGGCGCGGCTGGTAGCGGAGCGGCTCGTAGCGGATCGGCGCTGCGCTTGATCGCGGCGCGCACGGCGCCATATTCAGGCTGCGATGCGCGCGGCCGCCGGGGCTACGCGCTAAGATGGGTTGCCCGAGCCACGCCATGTCCATGTCCCAGACCGCCAGCCACCGCCACGGACGCCACGACCACCATCATGACGCCGACGCGTTCATCGGTGCCGTGTCGAGCGCGTGCGAACTGCGCGGCCTGCGCCTGACGCCGCTGCGCCTGCGCGTACTGGAGCTGATCGCGGCCGAGTCGAAGCCGGTCAAGGCCTACGACCTGCTCGATCGCCTGAAGGACGAGCACAGCGGGGCGGCGCCGCCGACGATCTATCGCGCGCTCGATTTCCTGCTCGAGAACCGCTTCATCCACAAGCTCGAATCGATCAACGCGTTCGTCGGCTGCCACCATCCCAACGAAGCGCACCAGGTGCCGTTTCTGATCTGCGACGTCTGCGCGGCCGCCGTCGAAGTGTGCGACGAGCGCGTGTCCAAGCTGCTCAGCGAACAGGCCAAGGACCGCGGCTTCCGGCCGCGTGCGCAGACGCTCGAAGTGCACGGCGTGTGCGCCGATTGCCGCGACGCCGCACCGGCGCCGGCGAAGGTTTCCTGAGCGCGCGCCGCGCGGGCTTTTCCTACCGCAGCAGCGGCGCCAGCGCCGAAATCCACAGCGCGTAGCCGCTGCGGTTCATGTGCAGACGATCCTCGATGAACAGCTCGGCGCGCGGCTGCCCGTTCGCGTCCAGCATCGGCGTGAAGACGTCGACATAGCGAATGTTCTTCTGCGCACGCGCGTAGTCGGCGATCAGCGCATTGGCCGTGCGCACCGCCGGCAGCAGATGCGCGCGCGACGGGCTCGGCTTGATCGAGATGAAGGCGATCGGCTCGTCGGGAAGGTCCTTACGCACGGCGGCGACGAAATCCTTGAAGTCGGCGAACACCTGCTCGGCGCTGTGGCCTTCGAAGAGGTCGTTGTCGCCGGCATAGAGCACGATCAGGCGTGGCCGGTACTTGGTCGCGATGCGGTGCGCGAAATAGGTCGAGTCGGCGAGACGGGATCCGCCGAAGCCGCGGTTGATCGCATTGCGGCCGGGAAAATCCTCCGGCAGCGAGGCCCACTTCTGGATCGACGAGCTGCCGATGAAGACGACGCCCCCGGGCGCGGGCGGATGGATCGCGTCGGCCGCTTCGAACGCGCGGATCGCCGGCTCCCATGGATTGACGGGGGCGAGCTGGGCAACAGCGTGCCCCGCGGAGAGCGCCAGCAGCGAGCCGGCCGCTGCCGCGAGAAAGAACGAACGCAGGCTGCGCGGCATCATGCGGCGGTCTCCAGCCGGCGCTCGCTGGCCGGGTCGAACAGATGCAGGCGCTGCGGCTCGAACGTGAAGCGGAGTTCGCTGCCGGCCGCGGGAATCGCCTGCGGCGGCACGCGCGCGACGATGCCGTGATCGCCCGCCCGCAGGTTCAGGAAAATCTCGTTGCCGACCGGCTCGGCCAGCTCCAGTCGCGCGGCCAGCTGCGGTCCCGCGGCGCCGTCCGGCGCAGGCACGAGGTCTTCGGGCCGCAGTCCGACCACCAGTTCGCTACCGGGTTTCACGCCGGCGTTCGGGGCGAGCGCGAGCGTCGCGTTGCCGAGATCGAGCGCGAGCCCGTTGTCGGCAACGACCTTGCCGCGGAAGAAATTCATCGCCGGGCTGCCGAGGAAGCCTGCCACGAACAGATTGACCGGCCGTTCGTACAAGCGCATCGGCGTGTCGATCTGCTGGATCTGTCCGCTGTTCATGACGACGATGCGATGGCCGAGCGTCATCGCTTCGATCTGGTCGTGCGTGACGTAGATCATCGTCGCGTCGAGATCGCGGTGCAGCTTGGCGATTTCCACGCGCGTGGACAGGCGCAGTTTCGCATCGAGGTTGGACAGCGGCTCGTCGAGCAGGAACACCGCCGGCTTGCGCACCAGCGCGCGGCCGAGCGCGACGCGCTGGCGCTGGCCGCCGGAAAGCTGCGCGGGCTTGAGCGGCAGCATGCGGCCGAGGTCGAGCATGCGCGCCGCCTCGTCGACGCGCTGGTCGATCTCCTGTTTCGGCGTGCCGCGCAGCTTCAATCCGAACGCGAGGTTCTCGGCGACGCTCATGTGCGGATAGAGCGCGTAGTTCTGGAACACCATCGCGATGTCGCGATCGCGCGGGGAAACCTCGTTGACGATGCGATCGCCGATTTCGAGCGTGCCGCCGGTGATCGATTCGAGCCCGGCGATCATGCGCAGCAGGGTCGACTTGCCGCAGCCGGAAGGCCCGACCAGCACCAGCAGTTCGCCATGCGCGACCTCGAAGGTCGCATCGGCGACGCCGACATAGCCGTTGTCGTAGACCTTGCGCAGATGATCGAGCCGTACGGTCGCCATGATGTCCTTGGAGTCGGTGGATGTCGTCGCGACGTGCGTGCGATCGCGCCGGCGCTGGGCCGATCCGGTCGCGATGAGCCGTGCCGCCGATGCGCCGTACTCGCGCGCAGTCTGCCAATCGTGAGATTCTTACGCTATCCTGCGAATGTAAACGTTTTCATTCCTGCAGTTCCAGTCGCCAACAAGGACACGGACGATTCGATGAGTCGGAATTTTGAGTTTCCGCGTGGATTCCTATGGGGTAGCGCCACCTCGGCCTATCAGATCGAAGGCTCGCCGCTCGCCGATGGCGCCGGGCAGAGCATCTGGCATCGCTTCGTGCGCACGCCGAACATGGTGCGCGACGGCGACACCGGCGACATCGCCTGCGACCACTATCGCCGCTACAAGGACGACGTCAAGCTGATGCGCGACCTCGGCCTCAAGGCCTACCGCTTCAGCGTGGCCTGGGCGCGCGTGCTGCCGGAAGGCAAGGGCAAGGTGAATCCGGGCGGCCTCGATTTCTACGAGCGCCTGGTCGATACGCTGCTCGAGAACGACATCGAGCCGTTGCTGACGCTGTACCACTGGGACCTGCCGGCGGCGCTCGACGACCGCGGCGGCTGGCTGAACCCCGACATTGCGCATTGGTTCGCCGACTACGCCAGCGTCATGTACCGCAAGCTCGACGGCCGCGTGAAGAAGTGGGCGACGCTGAACGAGCCCTGGGTCGTCACCGACGGCGGCTACCTGCACGGCGCGCTCGCGCCAGGGCACCGCAACCGCTTCGAGGCGCCGATCGCCTCGCATCACCTGCTGCGCTCGCATGGCGCGGCGGTGCAGGCGTACCGCGCCGAGGGCAAGCACGAGATCGGCATCGTCGTGAACCTGGAGCCGAAGTATCCGGCTACGGACAGCGCCGAAGACGCCGCCGCCGTGAAGCGCGCCGACGCCTACATGAATCGCCAGTACCTCGATCCGGTCTTCCTCGGCAGCTATCCGCCGGAGATGCGCGAGATCTTCGGCGAGGCGTGGCCGGAATGGCCCGCCGAAGACTACGCGCTGATCAAGCAGCCGATCGATTTCCTCGGCTTCAACTACTACACGCGCAGCGTGACCAGGCACGACGAGCAGTCGTGGCCGCTCAAGGCCTCGGCCGTGCGCCAGCACGCCACCTACAGCGAAACCGGCTGGGAGGTATTCCCGCAAGGCCTCACCGACACGCTGGTCTGGCTGCGCGACCGCTACGGCAACCCGCCGGTGTACATCACCGAGAACGGGTCGGCCTTCTACGATCCGCCGGTCGCCGAAAACGACACGATCGACGATCCGCTGCGCGTGGACTACCTCAAGAAGCACCTGCGCGCGATCCACGACGCGATCGGGCTCGGCTGCGACGTGCGCGGCTACATGGCGTGGTCGCTGCTCGACAACCTCGAATGGTCGCTCGGCTTTTCCAAGCGCTTCGGCATCGTGCACGTCGACTTCCAGACGCAGAAGCGCACGCCGAAGGCGAGCGGCAAGCTGTATGCGAAGATCGTCGCCTCGAACGGCGGCGAGCTGTCGGAGTCCTGAGCCGCCCGCGTCAGCTTCAGGGCCGCGATACCGCCGCGCGCCGGTGTCGCGGCAGAAGGTATGCTATCGATAACAATTGACAGCCGGCCCCCAGCGGAGAAAACGCCTCGTGCACGACACGTTACTGCTCTTCGGCGCTACCGGCGATCTCGCCGCGCGACAGTTGTTTCCCTCGTTGCTGCACCTGCTGCGCGATCGCCTGCTGCCGGAAGACTTCCGCATCATCGCCGTCGCACGGCACAGCTACGACAGTGAAGGATTTCGCGCCTGGCTCGGCGAGCACATGCCGGCCGAGGAGGGCGACGCCGAGGCACGCGGCGAACTGCTGAAGCGGATCGAATACGTTCCGGTCGACCTCAGCCAGCCGCCCGCGATCGCCGAGGCGCTGCGCGGGATCGCCGAAGGCCGCCGCTGCGTCAGCTACCTGGCGACGCCGCCTTACCTGTTCGTGCAGATCGCCCAGGGCCTGAAGGCTGCCGGCCTGCTCGAAGACCCCTCGCGCCTCGTGCTGGAAAAGCCGATCGGCAGCGACCTGGAGTCGGCGCGCGCGATCAACGCGGCGCTGCGTGCCTGCCTCAGCGAAGACCGCATCTTTCGCATCGATCACTATCTCGGCAAGGCCGCCGTGCAGAACCTGCTCGCGCTGCGCTTCGGCAACACGCTGCTCGAGGCGGTGTGGCATCACCGCTGGATCGAGTCGGTCGACATCCTGGTCGCCGAGACGGCCGGCGTCGACGGCCGCGAAAGCTACTACGCCGACTACGGTGCGCTGCGCGACATGGTGCAGAACCACGTGATGCAGCTGCTCTGCCTGATCGCGATGGAACCGCCGACCTCGCTCGACGCCGACGTGCTGCGCGACGAGAAGTTGAAAGTGCTGCGCGCGCTGCGTCCGTTCCGCGCCGACTGCGCGCAGGCCGATTCGGTGCGCGGCCGCTACGAAGCCGGCCTGATCGACGGTGCGCCGGTGAAGGGCTTCGACCTGCATTCGGTGCAAGGGCGCGAGCCGGTCGAAACCTTCGTCGCCTTGCGCGCTTCGATCGACAACTGGCGCTGGGCCGGCGTGCCGTTCCGCCTGTGCACCGGCAAGCGCCTCGGCGAGCGCGTGACCGAAGTGGTCGTCACGTTCCGCCCGACCTCGCACTGGCTGTTCGAGAAGCCGCGCCGCGAGCGCGCAGCGCCCAATCGCCTCGTGCTGCGCCTGCAGCCGCAGGAGAACGTCGAGCTGCAGCTGATGAGCAGCCTGGCCGGCCCGGAGTGGGGCGCGCTCGCCCTGCAGATGCTGCCGCTGGACCTGTCGATGCCGACCGTGCAGCGGCGCATCGCGTACGAAAGGCTTCTGCTGGATGCCCTGAACGGCAATTCGACGCTGTTCGTGCGCAGCGACGAGGTCGAGGCCTCGTGGACCTGGATCGACAGCATCATCGCCGCCTGGCGCGAGTCGGAAACGCCGATCCTGCCGTACATGGCCGGGTCCTGGGGTCCGGCCGCCGCGGCGAGCTTCCTGCCGGCGCGCACACTCGGCGCGCAGCGCGAGCGGCGCACGTCGTGAGGGCGCCTTCGTTGTCCGACAGCGTGCTGCTCGCCGATGTCGGCGGTACCAACGTGCGCTTCGCGCTGGCCGACCTGTCGCTGGCGCAGCCGCTGCTCGGCGACAGCATCCGGCGCTATCGCGTCGCCGATTTCGCGACGTTCACCGATGCCGCACTGGCCTACCTCGGCGACAGCGGCGCGCGTCCGCATCGCGGCGTATTCGCGTTCGCGGGCCAGGTGCGCGACGGCGAGGTGCAGGTCACCAATCATTCCTGGTCTGTGTCGCGCGAGCGCGTGCGTGCCGAACTCGCGCTCGCCGATGTGCATTTCGTCAACGATTTCGCGGCGATGAGCCTGTGCGTGCCGCTGCTCGGCAGCGGCGACGTGCATCTCATCGGCGCAGCGCCGCCGCCGTCGCTCGATGCGTCGCAGGCGCGCACGTTCGCGGTGATCGGTCCCGGCACCGGCCTCGGCGTCGGCGCGCTGCTGCTGCGCGACGGTCGCGTCTCCGCGCTCGAAACGGAGGGAGGCCATACGACCTTTGCGCCGCGCACCGAGGAAGAGATCGACATCCTGCGCCGCCTCAGTGCGCGCTTCGGCCGCGTGTCGAACGAGCGCGTGCTGTGCGGCAGCGGGCTTTCGAACCTGCACGAAGCGCTCGGCGGCTTGCACGGCAACTTCGAAGGGCGCCTGATTCCGGAAGAGATCACGCGCCGCGCGGATGCCGGCATCGACCCGACCTGCACGCGCGCCGTCGAAGTGTTTTGCGAGCTGCTCGGCGCGGTCGCCGGCGATTTCGTGCTCGCCTTCGGCGCCTGGAACGGCGTCTATCTTGCCGGCGGCCTGACACCGCTGCTGCTGCCCTGGCTCGAACGCGGCGGCTTTCGCCGGCGCTTCGAGGACAAAGGGCGCTTCGTCGAGACGCTGGCGCGCGTGCCGACGCTGGCGATCCTGCATCCGGATGCGGGCCTGCTCGGCGCGGCCGCGGCTGCGCTCGCCGATGTCGACGCCGCAGCAGTGAAACATTGACCATGGCCGCCGCAGGCTCGCCGCCTCGCACGGCTCGCGTCGTCTGGCATGAAAGCGCCGACGAGCATGCCTGGGTGACGAACTCGGCATCGGCAATCGCGCATGCCTTGCGCGTCGCGCTGGCCGCGACCGGCCGCGCGCACCTGCTGCTCTCCGGCGGCACGACGCCGGCGCCGATCTATCGCGCGCTTGCCGCGCAGGACCTGGACTGGTCGCGCGTCATCGTCGGACTCGTCGACGAACGCGACGTCGAGCCGGATGCCGAAGGCAGCAATGCGCGCTTGATCCGCGAGAGTTTGCTGCACGGCCCCGCCGCGGCGGCCCGTTTCGAACTGCTGCGCGCATCGCATCAATCGATCGAAGCCGCCGTGCGCGAGGCGAATGCGCAGTGGAACGCGCGGATTCCGCTGTCCGCCGACGACGCGGGCGCGGAGGCCGGGAACATCGTCGCCGTGCTCGGCATGGGCGACGATGGACACACCGCTTCACTGTTTCCGGGCGCAGCGAATCTTGCCGACGCGCTGGCCAGTACGGAACCTTACGCTTTCGTCGACGCGACCGGCTGCAAAGTCGCGGGCGCGTATTCGCACCGCATCAGCCTCACGCCGTTCGGTCTCGCGGAAGCGGGTACGCGGCTGCTGCTGATCCGCGGCGCCGGCAAACGCGACGTCCTCGAACGCGCGCTCGGCGAGGGCGTCGTCGAGACGATGCCCATCCGCGCCGCGATCGACCTCCCCGGTGCGCCCTTGCATGTCCACTGGTGCCCTTGAGCACTCGGAAGAACCTCATGCCCCTGCATCCCCGTATCGAAGAAGTCGCCGCGCGCATCCGCGAGCGCAGCCGGCGCAGCCGGCGCGCGTATCTCGACCTGATCGAGGCTTCGCGCGTGCGCGGCCCCAATCGCGGGCATTTGTCCTGCGGCAATCTCGCCCACGGCTTCGCCGCCTGCGGGCCCGGCGACAAGGCTGCGCTGAAGGCGGCGCAGGCGGCCAATCTCGGCATCGTCACCGCGTTCAACGACATGCTGTCGGCACACCAGCCGTTCGAGACGTATCCCGATCGCATCAAGCAGGCCGCACGCGCGGCCGGCGCGACGGCGCAGGTCGCCGGTGGCGTTCCGGCGATGTGCGACGGCGTCACCCAGGGCCGCGTCGGCATGGAGCTGTCGCTGTTTTCGCGCGACGTCATCGCGCAGTCGACCGCGATCGCCTTGTGCCACGACATGTTCGATGCCGCGATCTGCCTCGGCGTGTGCGACAAGATCGTGCCGGGCCTTCTGATCGGCGCGCTCGCATTTGGCCATCTGCCGGTCGTGTTCGTGCCGGCCGGACCGATGCCGAGCGGCCTGTCGAACAAGGCCAAGGCCGAAGTGCGCGAGCGCTATGCCGCCGGCCAGGCGACGCGCGAAGAGCTGCTCGAAACCGAAGCCGCCTCGTATCATGCACCGGGCACGTGCACGTTCTACGGTACTGCCAATTCGAACCAGATCCTGCTCGAAGCGATGGGCCTGCAGCTGCCCGGCGCATCGTTCGTCAATCCGGGCACGCCGCTGCGCGATGCGTTGACCGATGCGGCAACCACGCGTGCGGCGGCGATCACGGCGCTCGGCGACGACTACCGCCCGATCGGCAGGCTGGTCGACGAGCGAGCGATCGTCAACGCGATCGTCGCGCTGCTCGCGACCGGCGGCTCGACCAATCACACGATCCATTTCGTCGCGGTCGCCCGCGCGGCCGGCCTGGTCGTGACCTGGGAGGATTTCGACGCGCTCGCCAAAGTCGTACCGCTGCTCGCGCGCATCTATCCGAACGGCGAGGCCGACGTGAACCGCTTCCACGCCGCAGGCGGCACCGCGTTCCTGCTACGCGAACTGCTCGACGCGGGATTGCTGTTCGACCTGGAGACGATCGCGGCGGGCGGCATGCGCGCGTACGCGCAGGAGCCGCGGCTCGTCGACGGCGCGCTGTCCTGGGTCGATGCGCCGGCGGCCAGCGCCGACGACGCGGTCGTGCGGCCGGCATCGAATCCATTCGAGGCGACCGGCGGCTTGCGCCTCGTGCGCGGCACGCTCGGCAACGCGCTGGCGAAGGTCTCGGCGGTCAAGCACCAGCATCGGCGCGTCGAAGCGCCGGCCGTCGTCATCGACGACCCGGCCGAGCTGCGCGCGCGCCACAAGGCCGGCACGCTGCCGCACGATTTCATCGCGGTCGTGCGCTATCAGGGTCCGCGCGCGAACGGCATGCCGGAAATGCACAGCCTGATGCCGCTGCTCGGCATGCTGCAGAACCAGGGCCGCCAGGTCGCGCTGGTGACCGACGGCCGTCTGTCCGGGGCCTCCGGCAAGGTGCCGTCGGCGATCCACGTCACGCCGGAGGCCGCCGTCGGCGGCAGCATCGCCTGCGTGCGCGACGGCGACATCATTCTGCTCGATTGCGAAAACGGCCGGCTCGACGTGCGTATCGGCGAGGACGAATGGAAGACGCGCCGCCCGGCGGCGAATTCCGCACCGGCCGGGCAGGACATCGGCCGCGCGCTGTTCGCCTACAGCCGCGCCAACGTCGGGCCGGCCGACGAAGGCGCGCTGTCGATCTCGTGCGGACCGATGTTCGCGCCGTCCGGCGGCGAGAAACAGCGCACCGAAACTGAATACGACGTCGGCCGCCTGGCCGCGTATGCGCCATTCGAGGCAAAGGACGCGTAATGAATGCTTCTGCATTTCCCGATCTGGAAAAGAGCCAGCAGGTGGCGATCGCGCTGCTGCGCGCCACGCGCGTATTGCCGGTCGTCACGGTCGATTCGGCAGAGCAGGGCGTCGCCACCGCGCGCGCCTTGCTCGACGGCGGCCTGACCGCGATCGAAGTCACCTTGCGCACCCCGGCCGCGCTCGACGCGATAGCGGCGATCAGGCGCGACGTGCCCGGCATCGCGCTCGGTGCCGGCACGGTGCTGACGCCGCAGCAGATCGACGACGCTCGCCAAGCCGGCGCGGCTTTCCTCGTCACTCCCGGCACGCCGCCTGCGCTCGCGGCCGCGCTCGCGGCGTGCGGCTTACCCGTTGTTCCCGGTGCCGCGACGCCGAGCGAACTGATCGCGCTCGCCACGCTCGGCTATCGCGTCGCCAAGTTGTTCCCGGCAGCGGCGATCGGCGGACTCGCGTTGATCCGCGCATTGCAGGGGCCGCTCGCCGACCTGCTGCTGTGTCCGACCGGCGGCATTCGCGAAGCCGACGCGCCGGCGTATCTGGCCGAGAAGAACGTGATCGCGATCGGCGGTTCGTGGATGGTGCCGCGCGACTGGCTGCAGGCGGGACGCTTCGGCGAGGTGACGGCATCGGCGCGCACCGCGAGCCGCTTCGCTGCGGCTTGAACTTTCGCGCGGACGTGCACTGCATCCTTTCCAGGTGCGCAAACAGGCGGCCCGCAATCCGCTCGCGTAGCCGCGGGTGCCGATCAGGCTGCAGGTGATGCCGTTGCCGCCTTAGGCCACCGCAAAGTGATGCAGGGCACGGGTACGTTGCAAGGGCCGCTTGCCTGTCGCCGGTCGGCGGAAAAGAGGCAGGCTTCCTCTCTTCCGCCGATTCGTCGACGCTCGCAGCTAGTGACGAATGGCGCCGTCCGCCGTGGGATTGCCGACGTCGAATTCGACCGGCACCGCGACGCTGCGGTGAACCGGATCGTTGCTTTGCACGCACAGGTTCGCGCTGTAGGTGCCGGCGTTCAGGCCCGCGGCATTCAGCGTGACGGTGACGACCGCACTCCCACCTCCCGTAGTGGTGCCGCCGGCAAGGTCGTAGCTCAGCCATGGGATGTCCGTGGCCGCCGAGCAGGCGGTGGCCTGGTGCGCGATGGCGAACGCGTCGATCTGGATCTGGCCCGGCGTCGTCGACACGGGACTGATCAAGGTCGCCGCGCCGGTGACCGTGTCGATCGTCCACATCTCCTGCACGACGTTGAAGCCGCCGAAGTCCTCGACCGTGGCGAAGTAGAGGGTATTGGTCTGCAGATCGAACGCAAGTCCCGAGGCGTAGTTCGCGTTGAAGCCGAGCGAGCCGATCACGCTGCCTTCGGCGGTCGTCTTGTCGATCGCCACCAGGGCATCGTCGGCGATGTCCACGCCGTACATCTGACCCTGGGCATTGAATGCGATGTCGATGATCGCGATGCTGTTGGTGACGGTGCCGACCAGCGTCGTCTGCGTGGTCGTGGGATCGATCGTCCACAATTGCGACACCCCGCTGCTGTCGGGCGGCAGCGTAGTGACGTAGACCGTGCCCGTGACCGGGTCCTGCTTCATGCCGGAGATGCTGGAACCCGGCAGGCCGCTGGCCGTGCCGATCACGCTGGCGCTGCCGGTGGCGGTGTCCACCGCCACGAGCTGGTTGTTGTCGTAGTTCAGCGCGTAGAGCGTGCTGAAATCGCCGAAAAAGAAATCGCCGGCCGTGAAGAAATTGTCGTCGAGGCCGAGCGCGCCGACGGTGGTCCAGTCGCGTGGCCATTCGGCCGAGAAGGTTTCCAGCTCGCCGCCGATCGATTCGATGGCGTAGGAAGGCACGACGGGGACGCCTGACGATATGCGCGTCGTCGAGCGCGACGCGTTCGTTCGCGCGTGACCACCAGCAAGCGGCGCCCTCCCGCCCGATGTCGTGCGCGGATCGCCGAACGGCAGCACGAATGCGGAGACCACGGGTAGATGCGCGTTGCTGGCCGCTTCGCGCAAGCTCCAGTCGAGATCGCGGTTGCCGGTATTGGCGATCGTCAGCGGCATCGATGTCGAGCTGCCCACGACGGCGGTCCCGCTGAGGGACGACGGAGCGACGGCGACGACGGGGGCGCCGGCGGTGATGCTCACCGTTGCGGTGCCCGTGTACGTCGCCGGCACGTTCGGCGCCCACGTGATCTTCGATCCGCTGCCGATCGAGGCCTGATCGTAGGAGAACTGGTCGGCCTGGGTGTTGTTGCGCTGCAAGCCGATCGTCGCGGTTGCGCCGTCGTCGTGCACGGGATCGCCGAACACCGTGTCGAGGTACTGGAACGAGATTGCGCTGCCGGCCTCGTCGAGGATCGTCTCGAACGTGATGGTGTCGGTGCTGCTCGGATTGAACCCGGAATCCTTCTGGTACCACTCGACGACGAAGCGGCGGTTCGGTGCCTCGCCGAGTGTCGCGTAGTAGACCTGTCCATTCGTGTACAGATAATCCCAGTACGACAAGATCGCCGCGCCGAAATTGAAGTAGGGCAACGCGAAGTTCGGGAAGCCTTCGCAACCGCTGATGCCGAACTGGATGTCGCCGTTGTTGCCGATGCAGAGCTGGTTCGACGTCTGTCCGTAGAAGGAGAACGAAAACGGCATCGAGACATCGGCCGTCGACACGTCGTTGAACAGATCGAGCGGCGTGCCGGTCGCGCTGATGTCGATGAAGCCGCTCTGGACGGGCGCCGCCGTACCGTCGAAGCCGTCGGCGAAGACGCGATCGGCATCGCTGCTGCCCAAGGTGGCGGTATAGCCGCCGGAGAGGATGTCTTGTGCCGCCCAGGCCGCCGTCACGGTTTCGCTGGCGCCGAGGGTGACCGTGCGGTTGTATTGCCAGGTGGCGCCGGCGGCCAGCGGGCGGTCCATCTCGCTGAAGATCGTGCCGTCGACGTTGTCGCTGAGCGTCTGGAAATCGAGGTCGACGCCGCTGTTGTTGGTGACTCGATAGCAGAAATTGATCTGGTCGCCGACGTCGGCGGTGAGGCTGGTGTCGGTGCCGCACAGGCCCGGGATCGCACGATCGGCCGGTGCCAGCGTCAGTTGCAGGCAGATGCCGGCATCGGTGCAGTTCGCGCCGCCGTTGCCGTTGACCGAACCGACGACCTGGAACAGGAAATTCGGAATGCCGGCGCCGATGAGGTTGCCGTCGGCGTCGCCGCACATCGATATCGGCGACCACTCCGTGCAGCCGACGCCGAAGCCGCCATTCGGGTTCTTCCATTGCGCTACGTTGCCGAATTGCACGAAGGCCGAGGTCCACGAATTCAGCCAGAACGCCTGCGGCGGCGAATCGAACACCGGTTGGAATTCGAGCCAGTAGATGCCGGTCGGAAGAACGCAGGGCGTCGGTAGCGCGACCGACAGGTAGGTATTGGAACCATCGAGCGTTCCGCTCACGCCCGGGTACGAACACAGCAGCGAGCCGCCGATCTGGCGGTTGTCGTCCGCGTAGACGTTGATGTTGTAGACGATGCCGGCGGGCGGATCGGCGGGCTCGCCGCCGGCCTGGAACGCAACCTCGAAATTGAATCCGCTGATCGTCCAGCCGTTGACGTCGGTGACCGTGAAATCGTCCGCTGCATCGGTGTCGAAAGCCGCGTTGGCCGCCTGGAATTTCTGCACGGGCGCGCCGTTGTCGAATGCTCCGCTCTGGTCGTACAGCACCGTGCTGCCGGAGGGACGCGCCGGCCGCGGGAGCGGAAACTTCGTGCGGAGGTTCGTCGGGGACGAGGAGGGCGTCATGGCGATCGCCATCGCGGCAGTCGCGACTTTCGTGCCGATCAGTGCCTGTGTCGAAAGAGCGATCGCGACGCCGGTCGCGAGAATGCGGGTGCGCATGGTGGATTCACTGCCTGGAAGTGGAGGGCGTCATCGTGCCGCCGCAGCGACATCGGGCTGCAATCTCGGCGCGATGCGCGAACGTCGCATTCGGTTTCCTTCAGGTCACCGTTTGGTCTGCATCAAGTGCCTATCACGGCTCGATTTTTCACCGCGGCACGCGTGCGCGCGCAGGCGGGTGGCCTGGATGGTTTCATGCTCCCGAACGCGAGCGGCCGGAGGACTACCGGCTGTCGAGTGCGGGTGCGCCCGGCTCCTCGCCGAGGTCTGCAGGGATGATGCGTTCACCCGCCAGCGAACGTGTCCGCGCCAGCGCCGCGCGCCAGGCAGGCGAGGGACCCATGGCGTGGAAGGCGCGCAACTGCAGCAGGGAAGCGCCGTAGTCCTGGCTCGTCCAGCCCGACAGCCGCTCGGCGACGGCGCTGACCTTAGCGAGATCGCCCATCGAAGCGAGATAGGGCACGTACAATTCGGCCACCTGCAGCAGATCGGCGGGCACCCGGTCGCCTTCGGCCTCGGCGAGCGCTCGTTCGAACGAGGCTGACGCTGCAGCGGCGTCGCCGTCCGTACTGGCAACCACCGCCTTGGCCAGCGCGGCATAGCATCGTGCCGCTGGCGACGCTTCGCGGGCAGCCCAAGCCTCCGCCTGTGCCGCGCTTTCTCGTGCCGCTGCGCGATCGCCGGAAGCGGCCTGCGCGCGAACGCGCGTCAGCCACGCCCGCGCGCGGCCGCGCGGATCGTTCGGGTCGGAAGGATGTTCCAGCGCCGCGCCGGCATGCGCGATGGCTTCGCCGAAACGGCCGGCGATCAGCGATTGCTCCGCCTCGACGATGTCGACATCGAGCAGGATGTCCGCATCGTTCGCCGCCGTCGCTTCCGCACGCACCTGACGCAGGAGGGCGCCGGCCTCGCTCGATCTGCCCAGATGAAACATGACGTCGGCCCGAGTCAGATTCGCGCTGCGGCGCCGTTGCGGATCGGCCACTTCGGCGAGCAACTCGACGACGCGGCGGTCGTTCGCAGCCGCGGCTGCGGGATTCAGCAGGCCGAGGTTTGCCTTCGCCGCGTTCGTGCGGGCGTCGAGTTCGAAATTCGGCGCGCCGAACGTCTCGAATCGGGCGGCCGCGCGCGCGAACGCCGGCACGGCTTCGGCGAAGCGGTCCCGGCTCATATCGAGTCCGCCGAGATTGCCGTCGAGAACGGCGAGCGCCAAGCCGTCGCCGGCGTCTTCGAGCGCGATGCGCGCCTGGGCGAAGTCGGCCAGGGCACCGTCGTAGTTGCGCTGCGCGGCGCGCGCGGCGGCGCGGCCGTTCAGCGCCTTGCCGAGCCATTGCGCCTGGTCGGCGCCCAGCAACTGGATCGCGCTGCCGAAATGATGCTCGGCCGACGCGTAGTCCAGTCGTTTCAGGGCCACGGCACCGAGGGCGCTGAAGGCCCGCGCGCGCGCCACGGCATCCTGCTCCGGCGAGACGCTGGCGATCAGTGCCGAGAACGTCGCCTGCGCGGCGTCGAGCCGGCCCGCCTGGTAGTCGATGCGTCCGGCGATCAGGCGCACGTCGGCGCGATCGCGCTGGCCGGGCGGTACGCTTTCGAGCAGGCGAGCCGCCGCATCGACTTGTTCGGCGAGCAGCGCGGCATCCGCACGCCGCAACAGATTCGCCAGCGCGCGTTCGCCCCCGGCATCGCCGATGTCCGCCGGCGGCGTCAGACCGAGCGAGCGCGCCAGCCGGTCCGCCGCGTCGCTCGCTGCCGTCAGCACGTCGTCGGATTCGGTGCTCACCGACAGGGCCGGCGAATGGCCGTAGGGTGTTCCGAGGATGACGCGCCAGCGCGAACCGGTCTGTTCGGCGCGCGCGTCGACGACGAGTCCGGCCGCCGCGGCTTGCGCCAGCGCAGCCACGTCGCGATGCGCGGGCGTCATGTCGAATCGCCGTGCCAAGGCCACCATGTTGTCGCTCGGCACGACCGGCCGACCCGCGGCGCGCAAGCGTTCGGCGATCAAGTCCATCACGCCCAGGCGGATCCAGGCGAATTGCGCCTCGCCCGTCGGCGTGACCGAAACCGGCAGCACCAGGGTCGTATCCGTTCGATTGGACGCTGCCGCGCCAGGCGGCTTGCCGGGCTTGCGGGTGGCGCCCCATACGACAAGCCCGATCAAGACGAGCATCGCCAGCGCCACGATCAGAATCGGGAAACCGCGCGGGTTGGAACGCGCCGGGGCGAGGTCGGCATGCGATGTGGAAGCGGCAGCGGCGGACGTATCGACCGGCTCGGCGGCTGTCGGGCCGATCGAGGGCAGCCCATCGGCGGAAGCGTGCTGGGGTGCGTTCGGCGAAACCGCCACGTCCGCCCCGTCGAGCAGGACCACCGGCGCAACCCACTGATAGCCGAAGCGCAGCACCGTGCGAATGGTGCTCTGTTCGCGACCGGTGTCGTCGAGTGCGCGTCGCGCTTGCAGAATCGTCTGGCCGAGCACGCTGTCGCTGATATCGGTCTTGCCCCACACCGCGGAGATCAGTTCGTCGCGGCCGACGGCGCGCGCGCGCTGCTCCAGCAGGTACACGATGCAGTCGAATACTTTCGGCGGCAGCGCGATGGCCTCGTTGCCGCGCCAGAGGCGGCGCGCTGCGGCATCCAGGCGGAAATCGCCGAAACCGTGCAAAGTTGCGGTCATTCGTCGGGTCTGCTGACAGCCGTCCAGGTAAGTAGGAAAACGCGAGCCGAGGGTGCGGGCACCTCGCGAACATCCTGGCTGGGGCGGTTGCAGTCTACCGCACCGTGGCGGCGGCTCGGTGCCTGCCGCCGGTCTCGCGGCCGATGCGCGGCAGGCGCACAGCGGCAAGGGACGCTCAGCGGCTTCGCTTGCCCGGCGCGGGGATTTGCACGGCCAGTTCCGCCGGCAGCGACGCGATCGCGAGTTCATCGCCGCGCCAATCGACGGGCTTGCCGTTGAGGCGCGCCGCGCCGCCGCGGTAATCGGCGGGTGCCGCGAACGCGAATCCACCCGGCGGCGGCGTCATGCCGTCTCCTGCGATCTTCAGCAGCAACCGGCCGCCATCGTGCCGCAACGAATAGCTGAGTTGGCCGTACGGCGTGCGTAATCTTTCGATCGCGACGCCGTCGCCGTCGAGCCAGCTGCCAGGCACGCCTGCCGCGAGCACGAGCGCGTGGTCCGCGTCGCGTTCGTAGGCGAACAGGTCGAGTGCGGAACGGATGAAGTCGGATGCGACCCAGCCGTGCGGCATGTCGCCGATGAAGCGCGATTCGCGCGCATCGCGGCCGACGACTTCGGCCCACTGGTTCCAGCCAGCCGGTCGGCGGTCGTGCATGAAGAAGTCGATCGCGGCCTGCGCGCGCTCGCGCCAGCCCAGGCGCACGAAGGTACCGACGGTGCGCCACTCGTACGGGGTGTAGTCTTTCCAGGCGGCGCCGTCGCGGCGCTCGACGAACTGTTTCCAGTAACGTTCGAAGGTATTGTGCAGCAGATCCTGCGGCAGGCTCGCCTGTTCGCCGGCGGGCGACAGAGCGATCGTCGTCGAGGTGGCGTCGAAGTCGCCGAGTTCGGCGCTCCCGGGCAGGTAGTCGATGCGATGATCGGCGACGGCGGTACGGATCGAGGCATAGAGGTCGGCGCGGAACTGGTCGCGCGAGGCCGCCAGGCGCTTGGCGTCGTCCGGCTTGCCGAGCGCGGTCGCGATGTCGACGGCGTTCTTGTATCCGGTCAGCGCCCAGAAATCGTCCCAGTACGAATGCATCGGCTTGGCCGAATAGCCTTCGTGGCTGATCGATGCCGGCATCATGCCGTAGAACGCGGCGCGCTCGCCGCTGCGATTGGCTGGAGTACGTTCGCTCGCGCGCAGCTCGTCCATGTAGCGCGCAGCCGCATCGACGTGGGGCCACATCGACTCGAGCAGCGAGCGATCGCCGGTGTAGCGATAGACCGCGTCGGCGAGATGGATCAGCTCGCCATGGCTGTCGTTCTCGGGCACCGGGTCGGAGCCGCGCTGGTCGACGCAGCAGGGCACCTTGCCGTTCTTGAACTGGTACGGCGCGTACCACGCGAGGTAGTCGCGCGCGACGTCGTCGCGGCCGAGGCGCAGCAGCGCGTCGGACGTCATCGCGCCGTCGCGGATCCACGAGCGCGCGTACGAACGCGTGCCTGGCCGGATCGCCGCGCCGTCGCGATTGATCAGGATGTGCGCGAGCGCCGTGCGCAGCGTATCGGCGAGCGGCTGCGCGGCAGCGGGCAGGTGCAGCGCGACACGGCCGAGCTTTTCGCGCCAGTCGTCGGCCACCTTGGCGTGGACGAGGCGGAACCATTCGCCGACGTTCAACTGGAACGCGTCCGCTTCCAGGGGACCGGTCATCGGTATCTGCACGAACGCGCGGACCGAGCGGCCTGGCGCAATCTCCAACGCGTAGAGCAGGGCGCCGGAGGCCAGGCCGTTGTCGTCGTGCACCGCGCTCGTCGTGGGAGACGAAGCGGTCGCCAGGCGGTCGGTGATCATGCCGGCGTCGAAAGGCGTCGCGGCGAAGGTCTGTTTCGATCCGGTGGGCAGGAGATAGCTCGGCCCGGCGGGCGTGCTTGCCGCAGTGGTGTTGCCGGCATCGGACGCGAGGTCCAATGAACCGAAGGCGCCGAACGGAAACACGCGCGGCTTGCCGTCGACAAGAACGGCACCTCGGAGGTCTGCGCGGGTGTCGAAGCCCAGATCGTGGATCGGACTGACGCCGCCCGGCGTGCTCAGGAACTGCACGGAAGGATTGACCTGGAACGGCCGCACCGCGAGTGCCAGCGTGAGCTTGCGCGGCACCGCCGACGTGTTCGTCACCGTGTACAGCGCGTAGAGGCTGCTCTTGTCGGGCGTGCCTGCCGCGAAGACTTCGATGTCGAGATCGATCCCGTCTTCGCTGCGCCGGACCTTCGGAATCGGGAGATAGCCGTCGAGCAGCGACTGCGTCGTCTCGCCGTCGGCCCAGGTCAGCAGCTTCGAATGCTCGTCGAGCAGGAACGGCTCGATCGAGAAACCGCCGCGCGCGACCTCGAGCGCTCCGTCTTCGGAGAACAGGCCGGTCTCGTGGCCGCCATCGATGCCGACGACCGTCCAATAGGTCTGTTCGTCGTAGAAGCCGCGCGGATAGCGGCCGCGCGGCGCCGCCTTGGCGAGTTCGGAAAAGAACGAGTTGGCCGATGCGCCGAACGCGAGTTCCTTGATCTCGACCTCCGCGAGCGCATAGGTCTTCGCCGGGCCGCCATGCAGGTCGAACCGGACGTAGCGCGCTTCCGATTCCGGCAGGTAGAGCGGATCGACGCCGCCGTTGCCTTCCTCGACGCGGCGTACGCGGCGCCAGGTCTTGCCGTCGTCGGACAGCGCGACGTCGTAGCGCGACGCGAACGCGCCCTCGGCCCAATGCAGCACGAGACCGCCGAATTCGCGCAGGGTACCGAGGTCCAGCGTGAGACTCTGCTCGCCGGCGCTCTTGCTGCGCCAGGCCGTGTTGGCATCGCCATCGACGGCGCGCGCTGCCGGCGCGTCGCGCGATTCGGAGGATGCGTGCGCCGTCGGTTGCGGCCAGTTCGCCGGCGGCAGCGGAAGCGCTTCGAGGGAGAGCCGGTCGAAACAGGCCGAACCGCGCCCCCCGTTGACCGCGTAGATCGTGAACTCGACGCTGTCGCTGTGGCGCAGCACCTTGTCCTTGGTCGGGCCCCAGGCGAAATCGACCTGGCGTTTCTTGTAGCGCTGCGTCGTCCAGTCGGCGGGGAACGCGAAGTTCGGCCGGTTGACCCACCAGACGTTGTCGCCGCTCGCGTCGCCCAGCTTGAACTGCAGCGCGTTGCCCGGCGCTTGCCCGCGCACGCGGAACGAGAAGGCGTAGTTGGCCGGGTAGTCGATCGGCAAGGTACGGCGCATCGCGGCGTAGCCGGAGACGCCGTGGAAGTCGAAGTCGAGGCAGAGGGCGCTGCCGTCGCCGTCGTTCTCTCCGCGTACTTTGGCGGTGACTTGATCGGACGTGGCGGCATGCCAGGCGGACGTATCGGCGAAGTCGTCGAGGACGCGCCTGGCGGTCGAGGCGGCGGCCGCGGGGACGGTTCCCGCGGCTTGCGCCGCGCGAGCGTCGGAAATCGCCATCGAACCGGTTGCCGCCAGGCAGAATGCCCAGGCCGCCAGGTTCCCCATCGCTGCGATCGGTCGAATGTCGCCGGCCAGACCTTTCACCCCTTCACGCTCCCGAGCAGCAGACCTTGGATGTAGTGCCGCTGCAGCACGAGGAACAGCAGCAGCACCGGAATGATCGTCACAACCGAACCGGCCATCATCAGTTCGTTGTCCTGCACGTGCTCGCGCGAAAGCCCGGCCAGCGCGACCGGCGCCGTCTGCCAGGCCTGGTCGCTCAGCACGATCAGCGGCCACATGAAATCGTTCCAGCTGGCCAGGAACGTGAAGATCGCCAGCGTCACGACGATGGGCTTGAGCAGCGGCAGCACGATCGTCGCGAAGATGCGCAGCTCGCCGGCGCCGTCGATGCGCGCGGCTTCGAGCAGGTCGTCGGGAATCGAGCGCGCGTACTGTCGCACCAGGAAGATGCCGAACACGCCGGCCAGCGCCGGCACGATCACGCCGCCGTAGCTGTTGACCAGGCCGAGCCATTTCATGATCAGGAACAGCGGAATCATCGCGACCTGCGCCGGAATGACCAGCGCGCCGAGCAGCGTCTGGAACACGCGCTCGCGGCCGGCGAAGCGCAGCTTCGCGAAGGCGTAGCCGGCAGCGAGGTTGAACAGCAGCGAGAGCACGGTCGTCGCGGCTGCGATCAGCAGGCTGTTGAACAGGTATCGACCCATGCCGGCGCGTTCGAACAGCTCGTGGTAGTTCGCCAGCGTCGCATGCGCCGGCAACAGCGGCGGCGGAAACGTGCTCGCTTCGCCGCGCTGCATGAACGACACCGAGAGCATCCAGAGCAGCGGGAACAGCGTGATGAACGCGCCTGCGATCAACAGCCCGTTGACGACCGCCTTCTGCCACAGCGAGTTCTTCATGCGATGCCTCCCCGCCGGCCCAGCCGCAGCAGCGCGCTCGTCACGCCGAGGATCAGCGCGAACAGCAGGAACGCGATCGCCGAGGCGCGCCCGAGGCTCCACCAGGTGAAGCCTTCCTCGTACATGAAGTACAGCACGCTCACCGTGCTCTGCAGCGGGTCGCCGCGCGTCATCACGTAGGGCTCTGCGAACAGCTGGAAATAACCCGACACCGTGATGATCGAAACGAGCAGCAGGGCAGGGCGCAGCATCGGCAGGGTGATGTGGCGGAACTGCTGCGCGAAGTTCGCGCCGTCGATGCGCGCGGCTTCGTAGAGATCGGCTGGAATGCTCTGCAGCGCGGCGAGCAGAATGATCATGTTGTAGCCGAAGTTCTTCCAGACCGCGAACAAGATGATCGCCGGCATCGACCAGTGCGGGTCGCCGAGCCAGTCGATCGGCGCGATGCCGAAGTGCGCCAGCGTGTAGTTGATGAGGCCGTAGCGCGTGTGCAGCAGATAGCGCCAGATCACCGCGACCGCCACGACCGTCGTGACCACCGGCGCGAACAGCGCGGTGCGGAAGAAGCCCTTGAAGCGCGCGAGCTTCGAGTCGAGCAGCAGGGCGGCGCCGAGCGATGCCGCGATCGACAGCGGGACGCCGACGCCGACGAAGTAGAAGGTATTGAGCAGCGACTTCCAGAACAGCGGCGTCTGCAGGATGTCGATGTAGTTGCCGAGGCCGACGAAGCGCAGGTTGTGCAGGTCGGCGAGCGAGTACAGGTCGAAATCGGTCAGGCTGAGCGCGAACGCCGCCAGCACCGGCACGAAGAAGAATGCGCCGATCACGGTCAGCGCGGGGGCGGCGAACAGCCAGGCGGCGCGGCGTTCGGTCATGGCGCGGGCTTCCGTTGCGCGAGGATCCAGCGGCGTTTCTCCAGGATCGTATCGACGCGTGCATCGAGATCGCGCAGTACGCGATCCGCCGGTTGGCCGCCGCGGATCGCGCGCTCGGCGGCAAGGCGGATTTCCTGCGCGATGCGCTCCCATTCCGGCACCTTCGGCGGCGGCACCACGCGTTCGAGCTGGTCGCGAAACGCCTTCGCGTAGGGATCGTCGGCCAGCGCGGGCGACGTCCACGCGCTGCGCCGGGGCGGCAGGTCGCCGCACAGTTCGTGGAAGCGCTGCTGCTGCGCCGGTGCGGAGAGGAATTCGATCAGCTGCCAGACTTCGCGCTTGTGCTTGGAGCTCTCGAACATGACGAGGCTGCTGCCGCCGCCGATCGCGGCGCCGGGGCCGTCCGGTCCCGGTATCGGCGCGGTGCTCCAGTCATTCTGCACGCGCGCGGGCAAGCGGCGCTTGAACTCGCCGACATTCCAGGGGCCGGTGATGTAGAACGCGTAGAAGCCGTTGGCGAATTCGTCCCAGACATTGGAGATCTGCGTGTCGCTCATGCGCGGCGCCCAGTTCTGGTTGAACATGTCCACGTAGTAGGCGAACGCGCGGCGGAATCCTGCACTCTCGAAATTGCCGCGCGTTCCGTCGTCCCGCAACAGCGGATCGGGCTGCTGCACGGCGAAATTGACGAGCGATTCGAACTCGTTGAGTGGCAGCAGGATCGCATACTTGTTCGGACCGGCTTGCTGCTTGATCGCGGCGAGCTGGCGCTGCCATTCCTGCCAGTCGCGCGGCGGCGCATCGAAGCCGGCAGCGGCGAGCAGATCCTTGCGGTAGAACACCAGGCGAGTATCGACGTACCACGGTACGCCGTACAGCTGCCCGTCCATGACGTTGGTGTCCCAGATGCCGGCGAAATAGTCGTCGCGCCGGATCGCCGGGGACGCATCGACACGGGCCTGCAGCGGTTCCAGTGCGCCGAGCGTGGCGAGCTCGGGCAGCCAGGTATTGCCGAGCTGGCCGATGTCGGGCAAGGCGTCGCCGGCGAAGGCGGTCAGCAGTTTCTCGTGCGCGGCCGTCAGCGGCAGTGCCTGCACTTCGACGTGGACGCCGGGATGCTCGCGCTCGAAATCGGCGAGCAGCGTCGGTACGACTTCGGCTTCGCGGCCGATCGCCCAGAACTTGATGACGGTGGCGCCGGAGTCGGCCTTGCCGCAGCCGGCGAGCAGCAGGGAAGCGATGCCGATGGCCAGAAGCGCGAAGGCACCCCGTCTCCGTCTCCCCGCGGCAGTGTTCGGGGTAGGGATCCAGGAGCTTTCGCCACCATCGCGTTCGTACGGCGCGGAGCTCGCCCATCGCCGATTCATTTCGCCGCTTTCGCCGCCGCGCCTTCCGCCTTGGCCGCCTCGTCGAGCCAGCCGCCGGTGAAGCCCGCGCGTTGCAGGCCCTTGCGGATGTACGGGTTCTTCTTCATCACGTTCCAGACGAAGTCGTTGCGGTAGTTCGCGATCATCGCGACGATCGGGCCCTCGTCGATGCCGATGTAGTCGCTGGCGACCCAGCCGAACCCCGGAATCATCTGGCCGGTCTTCAGCGGCACATCGTAGGTGAAGCTCGGATTGAACGCGTCGAGGAAGCCGTATTTGGAATAGATGTCCTTGCCGTAGAGGTTGTGCATCTCCTCGACGGCCGGGATCACGATCTCCGGCGCGAACGGCAGCGAGGCCGCCGCCGCCGTCGGCGCGATGGTGCCGTCGTCGAATGCATCGGCGATGCCGGCGCCGCGCGCCGAGTAGTGGCGGAACTCGCGCAGGCCGCCTTCGTAGTCGAGGTTGGCGCCTTGCGGACCGTCGCTGGCCGTCAGACCCCAGACGTTTTCGCCGTAGAGCTTCCAGCCCATCGGATTGGCGATCGCATAGGCGCGCTGCGCGTAGGTCGCGCGGCGGCTGTTCTCGAAATAGTCGAAGCCGTGCTCGCGCATGAACGCGTCGCGGATGCCGCGGAAGTCGACCCAGACATGTGAGTACTGATGTCCGAGCGACGGCGCGAAGGCAAGATATTCCTGCTCCTGGAACGTGCCCCACGCGCGCGGATAGCTTTTCGTCCATGCCGCCCACGCGTCGCTGCCGATCGCCTGCGTCGGCGAGCCGAGCGCGAGGATGTAGAGCAGCATGCCTTCGTTGTAGCCCTCCCAGTCGTACGGGATGTAGCCCTGCTTCGGGTACCAGCCCATCGAAATCAGCGGCGGTCGCGCCTGCATCCAAGGCCATTCGACGCGACGGTAGATCGTGTCGGCCAGGCGCCGGATTTCCGCTTCTCCCGGATCGTCGCGGTCGTAGTACGACTGCGCGAACAGCACGCCGCCGAGCAGCAAGGCCGTGTCGACCGAGGACAGTTCGACCCAGTCCAAGTAGCGTGCACCGGTCTTCATGTTGAGGAAGTGATAGTAGAAGCCGCGATAGCCGGCCATGCCCTCGGCGCGCGAGCCTTGCGGCAGCCCTTCGAGGTAGCGCAGCGTCAGCAGCGTGCGCTGCACGGCCTGATCGCGCGTGACGTAGCTGCGCTCGACACCGATGCCGTACGCGGTCAGGCCGAAGCCGATCGCGGCGACGCTGGCGAACGGTTCGGTATACGGATAGCGATCGGGAATCAGTCCGCTTTCGGGATCGGCGGTTTCCCAGAAATAGTCGAACGTGCGTTTCTCGATATCGTCGAACAGCGGCGGCAGCGGCGGACGCAGCAGCGGCGTGACGGTGGCGCGGGGAACCGTGGGTTCTTCGCGATGGCAGGCACCCAGCGTGAACACGGCCAGGGCGAGCAGGAGGATGGCCAGACGCGAGGCTGGAGTTCGATATGGGAGAGGCACTGGCTGGATTGTAGGCGATGCACGTGAACGAAGGATCGATCGCGAAAAGTCCGGCCATCCCGTTCCTGGGACGGCCGGTTCCCGAGCGTGGAACAAACGAAAAGCTTGCAACAAAACGAAGCGGAAGCGTGCGCCGCCGACGGATGCCGGCGGCGCGGGGTGCGTCAGAACCGGAAGCCCATGGTCAGTTTGAAGGTGCGCGGCACGCTGAACATGTTGCCGGCCTTGTTGAAGACCGCATTGCCGAGGTACACGCCGTTGCTGCCCCAGTTGACCGCGTAGTCCGAGTAGTTCTTCGTATTGAACACGTTGATCATGTCGCCTCGGATGTACATCGTCAGACCGCCGGTGAGGTCGATATCCTTGTTGACGGCGAGATCGACTTCGCGCGTGCCGAAGATCGGGCCGCCGAACAGGAAGCTCGCACCCGGAGCGGAAATCGCCTTGGGCTCGCAATGGCTTGCCTGGCCCCAGCATGCGATGTCCGAAATCGGCATCGGCGTGGCGAGGGTCAGCTTGGCGGTATAGGTCATGTCCCAGGGGCCGTCGATGCTGCCGACGGCGACCAGCCGGTGCTTGGCGACGCCGGACGAGCGCAGGAACGGATAGTCGTTAATGTCCTCTTCGTCGAGCGAATAGTGCTCGCCCGATTTGCGGTTTTCCTTCGCGTCGGTGTAGGTGTAGGCGACCGAGGCGTACCAGCCGGATTCCTTGGTGTACGGCTTCTCGAGCGAGACCAGCAGCGAGTTGCTCTTCGTTTCGATGCCGTTCTTGCCGAGGATCAGGCTGCCGTAGCCGGGAACGCCGAAGCCCCACGGCTGGCCGTAGTCGCCGCCGGTGCCGTCGCCCCAGAACGATCCGTCCGCGCGCCGATTGCCGAGCACGAACGCGAAGCCGTCCTTGCTGACGATGCGCGACAGCACGACGCTGGTGTTCCAGTCGCCGACCTTGTTGCGCATGCCGATGCTGGCCTGGTCCGAGTAGGGCACCTTCAGGTTGTTGTTGAGCAGGTCGATTTCGCGGCCGCCGCCGGTCGAGCTCACGAGGCCCTGCAGGCTGCCCGGCGAGAAGAAGCGCGGATCCCAGTTGACGCAATTGGCCTGCGTCGTGTCGCACGGGCGGCCGTCGGGCGAGTTGAAGAACATCGTGTAGGACGGGAACGTCGCTTTCGACTGTTCGAGCTGGAGGTAGTCGAAGCTGTCGCGATCGTACGAGCGGCCGATGCCGCCGATGAAGACGTGCCGTTCGTCGGCGTCGAGGTCGTAGGAGAAGCCGAGTCGCGGCTGCCACTCGTCCTTCTGCGCGTTGCGGTTGTTGCCGTTGCTGATGTAGTCGTTGATGTTGATGCCGGAATTGGGATTGTTGATGTTCGACCAGCCGCGCAACGCGGAAACGACATCGGCCGGCGTGACGTAGTTGAGGAACGACGGCGTTTCTTCGTAGTCCCAGCGCACGCCGAAGTTGAACGTCAGCTTGTCGTTCACGGCCCAGTCGTCCTGGATATAGGCGCCGAACTGCTTGTTGCTCGATTCCGCGGTGCCGTTGCCGACTCCGGCGATCGGCACGCCGAAGAATGCCTTGTACGGCACGGTGCTCGTGCCGTCGGGCGTCACGTCGTAGAAGAACTGCGGATTGGCCGGGTTGATCTCCTGCGTGTTGAGTTTCACTTCCTTGTACTTGATCCCCATCTTGACGAGATGGTCGCCGTTCCAATGCAGATCGGTGAGGCTGAAATCGTCCTGCAGCGAAGGTCCTTTCTGCCCTTTGTTCTGATAGTTGGCGCCCGCGCCCGTGTTGATCAGTACGTGGTCGGCGTTGGCCGGGTCGGTGTAGATCTGCGCATAGCCGTTGTTGACCGGTCGCGGACCCCACGTCGTGTCTTCCCACGTGACGTGGCCGTCGTTGAGCCAATGATCCGCCGTGTGCTGCCAGCGCAAGTCGACGCGCTTCTCGTTGTTGACGGTGTCGGTACCGAAGGATGACGCCTGCTGGTCGCCGACGTTGTCACGCTGCTTTTCGCTGCGGTACTTGCCGGTCAGTTCGACCAGGTCGCGATCGGTCGGTTCCCAATCGATTTTGCCGAAATACAGGTCCTCGTGGAACGGCAGGCTGGACGGACCGAAATTGTCGGCAACGCCCGGCGGCAGCGGACCCGGCAACGGAAGTTCGCCCGGCGTCACCGCCACCGGCGTCGTGTAGTCCTTGCCTTCGTAGGTGAAGAAGAAGTGCGCGAGATCCTTGAGGATCGGGCCGCCGAGGGAGAGACCGTAGTTCTGCTCCTCGCTGTCGACCTTGTGCCCGGCCGACAATTCGCTCGGATACTTCGAACGCCAGTCGCTGTCGGTGTAGTCGCCGAACACCTCGCCGTGGAATTCGTTCGTTCCCGACTTCGTGACGGCGGTCACCGCCGCACTGCTGAGCTGGTCGTATTCGGCCTTGTAGTTCTGCGTGATGACCTTGTACTCGCCGATGCCGAGCTGGGGGAAGGGATTGCCGCGGCTCGAATCCTGGCCGGTGATGCCGCCCTGGAGCACATAGTTCTTCTGGCCGACGCCGTCGATGTAGACGTTGATGTTGCTCGCCGACTGGGCACCGCCCTGCAGGCTCGTGGTGCCGGTCGCAGGATCGCGGCTGAACGCCATGCCGGGCACGGTGTCGGCGAATTCGAGGAAGTTGCGCGTCACCTGCGGAATCGTGTTGATCTGGCGCTGCGAAATCGTGTTGCCGACTTCCGACGTCTTGACTTCGGCGAGCGCGCTGGCGGAAACCGTGATGCCCTCGAGTTGCGTGCCGCCGGTCGGCGCCGCGCCGCTCACCAGGTCCAGCTCGGCCGTCGAGGCGACGCTGAGGGTGATCGTCTTTTCGGTGCCGGGACCGGCATCGACGCGATACGTACCCGGCGGCAGGCCCGCGAGCGCGTAGCTGCCGTCAGCCGTCACGGTGGTGCGGCGGACCAATCCCGTGTCGACATTGGTGGCGGTCACCGCTTTGCCGGCGGTCGCCTGTCCGCGCAACGTGGCGCTGGTGCTCTGCGCGAACACGCTCGGTGCTGCGAGCCCGAGGCAACTGGCCAGGGCGCAGGCCAGCAGTTTGCGCTGCGTGGGACGTGTCGTGGTGCTGCATGCTTTCATCGAGTGCTCCTCCCCGGAGGCGTGAACAAGGTGGAAATGCGATCTGGTCTTATGGGCTTGCGGTCGTTCAACTGGTGTCGGTGTGCGGTTCGGCCTGGGTGCCGGAAGACTGCCGGACGACGAGGCTGCAGCCGATCTCGTGGGCCAGACGCGGTTGCGTCGATCCGTCGATCGCCTCGGCCAGCCGCTGCAAGGCCTGCGATCCCATGTCGGCGATGCGCACGCGCATCGTCGTCAGCGGCGGGCTGACGAAACGCGCTATCGGGATGTCGTCGAAGCCGGCGAGGGCGATGTCGTCGGGGACCTTGAGCCCGAGTTCGTTGAGCGCGAACAGGCAGCCGATCGCCATCATGTCGTTGGCGGCGAAGATCGCCTCGGGACGCTCGGCGACACCACGCAGCGCGAGGCCGGCGCGGTAGCCCGACTCCTCGCTGAAATCGCCGTCGAGCACCGACGCGGCGTATCCAGGCGGCAATTGCGCCAGCGCATCGCGATAGCCGCGCAAGCGCTCGTCGGCGTCGAAGTTGTGGGCCGGGCCGCCGATGAAGGCGATGCGGCGATAGCCGTGGCGCGCCAGGTGCCGTGTCATCGCATAGGCACCGCCGTAGTTGTCGATCGACAGCGACAGATACTTGCCGCCCGGCACGCGCGTATTCATCAGCACGGTCGGCAAGGCGGCCGGCAAGTTGGTGGCGAGCATGTCGGCATCGGCGTGCGGCGACATGATCAGCACGCCGTCGACGCGGCCGCGCAAGGTGCGCAGCACGTCGCCGACCTCGGAGGCCGAGCCATGCGAGCTCGAAACGAGCAGATGCAGGCCGCGTGCGCGCGCGGCGGAGTCCATGCCGCGGATCAGTTCGGAGAAGAACTCGCCGTGCAGGTCCGGCAGGACGGCGCCGATCGTCTGCGTGCGCTGCGTGATCAGGCTGCGCGCGGCCCCGTTGGGCATGTAGCGCAGGCGATCGGCGGCATCCTGGATGCGCTTGCGTGTCTCGCCGGTCACGTTGTCATGACCGTTGAGCGCGCGCGAGACCGAGGCGACAGACACGCCGGCGGCCCTGGCCACGTCTTTGATGGTCACGCTCACGCCCAGTCGCCCCGGTTGCCCGCATGTAAACGTTTACATCATGCTGACTTATTAAATTATTGTCATGCTGCGATACAGCAGTCCGGCGCGACGAAGAGGGGCCGGCGAGCGTGTCTGCAAGCGGCGTCGAGGAGGTCCGAGCGGCCGCCGGGGGCGGCCTGATGGCAAACAATTGTCAATAAGACGCCAGGGGCGCCACTTCGCGTGACGCCCCGGCAGGTTCAGGCGGCGATCAACCGCTCAGAAGTCCTTCTGCAGGCTCAGATACAGGCCGCGGCGCGGCCCGAACTGCGGTGCGCCGACGCCGATGCCGGAACCGTCGCGCAGTTCGTAGACGCGATCGGTCACGTTGACGGCGGTCAGGCGCACGTCGAGCTTGCCCATCTGCGGCAGGTCGAACTTGTGGTCGACCGACAGGTTGACGCTGTAGTACTGCGGAAGATGCGCGCTGTTGGCGAAATCGGCGCGCAGGCCTGAACCGTACAGATAGTCGGCGCCGATGCGGTAGCCGCTCCAGTCGTAGCTGACGCCGCCGGACGAGGTCAGGCGCTGGTCGTGGTCCAGATGCACCCAGTGCGTGGCGATGTAGGCGAGCTCGTCCGGATCGAAGTTGTACTGGCCGGTGACGACGTCCTTGCCTTCGGCGCGGCTGGAAGACAGGTTGAAGAACGCCGAGAAGCCGTCGTGGTCGTAGTTGGCGGTGAACTCGGCGCCGCGTACCCGGCCCTGGTCGTAGTTGAACGGCGAGAAGATCAGCGCCGCGCCGAACTGGCCTTCGTCGAGCAGGTTGTGCACTTCGCGGTAGTAGAGGTCGAGGCCGAGGGTCAGGTCGCTGCCGATCTTCTGCGAGATGCCGGCGTCGTAGTAGTTCGAACGTTCCGACAAGGTCTCGGCGTTGACGTTCGACGGCAGCGCGTTGGTCGTGCCCTGGAACAGGGCGATGTCGGTCTGCCCGATCAGTTCCGCCGGCGGCGGCGTGAAGTAGCGCGCATAGCCGGCGTGCAGGGTCGTGCTGTCGCTCAGCTGGTAGACCAGGCCGAGGCGCGGGCTCAACTGGCCTTCCTTGACGTAGGCATCGACCTTGTCGCCGCGTACGCCGTAGTTCACGGTCAGCTTGTCGCTGAGCTGCCACTCGTCCTGCAGGTACAAGCCGTAGGTGCGCGCGTCGATGTGCGGCGCGTTGTCGACGATCGTGATCGGCGTGGTGCTGGTCTGGTTGCCGTCTGCGTCGGCCGGGAACACCTGCGAGGTGCTGTTCGAAAGCGGATGTTCCTCGCTGACGTAGAGGCCGTAGCGCACCGTATGCGCGTCGCCGAACGGCGTGGAGAAATCCGCCTGCAGCGTGTTGGCGCGATTGGCGCGGGCGATCGTGCCGGCGACGCCGTTGAAGATCAGGTCGCCGATCGGATCGGGCTGGTAGTTCACGCTGGTGTAGCGCTGGCCGAGCGAGACCTGGTAGTTCGTCGTGCCGAGTTCACCCTGCAGCGCCAGCACGCCGAAGCGCGTCTGTTCGTTCTGGCGTTCGTCGAGATTGCGCGAGTCGAAGTCGTTGACGCCGTCGAGCTGGTAAACCGGCTCCTGGTCCGGGTTGTTCGGGATCTGGAAACGGTTGTTGGTCGCGCCGAACATGAAGCTGAGTCGCGCCGAGTCGCTCAGCAGGTAGGACAGGTAGCCGAAGCTCTTGAACTGGTTGGTGTGGTCGTGGATCGCGTTGCGCGACGAGGTCGGGTTCTCGATGCCGATGTCGCTTTCGAGATAGTTCGCGGTCAGGAAGAAGCTCCACGGTCCTTCATTGCCGAAGATCGTCGCGTTCGGATTCAAGGTGCCGAAGGAACCGGCCGTCAGGCCCACGCTGCCGCCGACCGTGTCGGTGTCCTTGCCGTTGGTGCCCGATTTCGTCGTGATGTCGACGACGCCAGCGGTGCGATAGCCGTACTGCGCGGGCAGCGCGCCGGTCAGGAACGACAGGTTGTCGATGACGCGCGTGTCGAGCGTCTGCCCGAAGCCGCTGATGCTTTCCGGCACGATCACGCCGTTGATGCGGTACTGCAGGTCGGCGTGGTCGCCGCGCACGTGCAACTGCCCATAGGAATCGTCGACGACGCCGGGCGCGCGCAGCAGTACCTGGTTCAGCGAGGTCGCATCGCCGAGCGGCAGCTGGTCGATCGCCTTGCGGTCGAACACGTACTGGCTGCTGCCGACATCCGGCGACAGCTGGTTGCGCGCTTCGTCGAGCTTGCCGACGACACTGATCGTCCCCAAGGTCGTGTCGTTCTGCTGCGCGGCGGTCGTTGCGCTCTTGGCGTTGCGCGCGGTCGAGGCCGTACCCGGGTCGTTGTCGGTGACGGTCAGCTGCGGCGATGCCTGCGGGGCGTCGTCGTCGGCAGCCAACGCTGCGCCGGACTGCGAGAAAGCGATGCCGATGCACAGGGCGAGTGCGGTCTTCTTCATTTGCTTGGGAGGGGCCTTGGAAAAAGGAGGGGAGGCAACAATTGTTATAATATAACTTGAACGCCGCCGGCGATGCATGTCGAAAGTCATGCCGCGCCGGGCTGCATGCGCCATATCCAGGGCGCCGGCACCGCTCTTGCGAACCCCTGGGTTATGTTATAACGTGAGTGAACACCGATGAACGTCCCGTCGCCGCGCCCCTCGTTGTTGACCCGCTTGGCCGATCGCTTCGGCGCGACGGCGTCGTTTCTCTGCGCGATCCATTGCGCGGCGCTGCCGCTGGTCATCGCCGCATTGCCCGCACTCGGGCTCGGCTTCCTCGCCGACCACCGTTTCGAGCGCACCTTCATCGCGTTCGCCAGCGTGCTCGCGTTGACGACGCTGATCACCGGCTATCGCCGGCACCAGCGCTTCAGCGCGTTCTGGTTCCTCGGTCCCGGGCTCCTGCTGCTGCTCGCCGGCATGGTCATCGATCACGAGGACGGCGCTTCGCTGCATGCGGTCCTCGTCGCGGTCGGCGGCACGCTCGTCGCGCTCGCTCACCTGACGAACCTGCGCCTCTCGCACGGCCACGTGCACAGCGCAGCCTGCAGTCACTGAGCGCGCGGCCGTCCAGACGGCCATCCGGGCGACGCGAAGGGCCGTTGTGATTGTGTAACCCCTGCGATGCTGCCTAGCATCGCCCGTATTCCGTTCGCCGATTCCACGACCGCATGAGCCACGACCACGCGCACGCACATGTCCACGCCGGCGACCTGCGCGAGCGGCGTCTGCTGATCGCCTTTGCGCTGACGGTCTGCACCCTGGGCGCCGAAGCGGTCGGCGGCTGGCTGTCCGGCTCGCTCGCCCTGCTCGCCGATGCCGGCCACATGCTCGTCGATGCCGCAGCGTTGCTGTTCGCGTGGCTCGGCGCGCACTACGCCCGCCGTCCAGCCGATGCGCGGCGCAGCTTCGGCTACTCGCGGCTCGAAGTGCTGGTCGGCTACAGCAATGCGCTGATCCAGTTCGCCCTGGTGGCGTGGATCGTCGTCGAGGCGCTCTGGCGCCTGGCCGAGCCGCAGCCGATCCTCTCGGGCACGATGTTCTTCGTCGCTTTGACCGGACTGATGGTCAATGCGTTCGTGCTGTTCGTGCTGTCGGACCACGACCACGACGACCTCAATACGGCCAGCGCGCGCCTGCACGTGCTCGGCGACCTGTTCGGCTCGCTCGGCGCGGTGGCCGCCGCGTTGCTGATCCGCTGGCTCGGCTGGCTGTGGTCCGATCCGGTCGTGTCGGTGCTCGTCTCGCTGCTGATCCTCGCCAGCGCGTGGCGGCTGTTGCGCCGTTCGGCGCACATCCTGCTGGAAGGTGCGCCTGAAGGCATCGATGCGGATCGGGTCAGCGATGCGCTCAAGCGCGAGGCCGCCGGCGTGAGCGACGTGCACCACGTGCACGTATGGCAGCTGGCCGGCGGCTATCACGTGGCGACCTTGCACGCGAACCCGGCCGAGGGCGCGACGCACGACCAGGTCATCCGCTCGATCCATGCGGTGCTGCTCGAACGCTTCCGCATCCGCCACGCCACCGTGCAGATCGAAACGCAGTCCTGCCCGAATGGCGACTGCAGTGACACCGCGCACTGAGCGCGTTGGGCTCTTGAACAGGCGGGAAGAAGAAGAGCGGAAGATTGAAACACGGAGCACACGGAGCACACAGAGAAAAAGCTCAGTTGTTTTTTCTTCTCCGTGTGCTCCGTGTTTCAGGCTCTCGCTCTCGCCCTCGCCCTCGCTTTCGCTTAGCGATCGACGCAGTGCCGCGGTGGCATGTCAACGTCCCTGCATGCGTTCGAGCAGGTCCTTGGCGTACGGCGAAGGGGACGCCTTCAGCAACGGCTCGATCTCGCTGCGCAGCGCCTGCGCGTCGGATTCGCGCTGCAGCGCGGCCAGCGTCGCGGCGAGGCTCGCCTTGACCTCCAGCACGCGCAGGTCGCTGCCGGGGTAGGGCGGACTGCGCACGGCGAGCGCTTCGCGCAGCAGCGGCTCGGCGCGCTCCGGGTGTCCGCCGGCGAGTTCCGCGCGCGCCTGCGCGAACAGAGGGCCGCCGAGGCGATAGTTGCGCGGCGGCATCGCGCGGCGGGCCATCTCGAGCGCGCGCGTGGCGATCTTCAATGCGTCGGCGGAGTTGCCGGCGTCGAGTTCGGCCTCGGCCCATTGCGATTGCAGGACGCCGAAGATCGGATCGTGGCTGCCGTTCGGCGCGCCGATCGCGGCGTTCGCCTCGCGCAGTTCCTTCAGCGCCTCGTCGGTGCGATGGCGCAGGCGCAGGAGTTCGCCGAGGAAGCCGCGATCGCGGTTCAGCCAATGCGAATCGGCCGGCTCGTGCTTCGCTTCGACGGCGAGTGCTGCGCGGTACGCGGCTTCCGCCTCGTCGAAGCGGCCCTGCAGCTGCAGCGCCTGCGCCAATCCGCGCATCGGGTCGGCGCTGTCCCATTCGTCGTTCGAGCCCTGCACCTTGGCCCATACGGCCAGCGCTTCGCGCGACGCTTTCTCTGCTTCGACCGCGCGGCCGAGGTTGCGATAGTCGAGCGCGATGAAATTGTAGGCATAGGCGACCTGCTCGGGTCGCGCGTCGCCGATGGCCTGGGTCGCCTGCAGCACGTCCAGCCGTCCTTGCAGGGCCTCTTCGAAGCGCCCCTGGTTCTCCAGTACGCGCAGCAGGTTCGAGCGCGATACCAGCGTCTCGCGATGGTCGGCGCCGTACAGTTGCCGATTGATCTCGAGCGCCTCGCGCAGCGGACCCTCGGAGGCGGCGATGTCGCCCTTGTGTCCGAGCATGAGGCCGAGCGTGTTGAGGCCGTCGGCGACGCTGCTGTGAAGGTTGCCGTGGACCGCGCGCGCAGTGGCGATGCTCTCGCGCAGCACGGCTTCGGATTCCTCGTAGTCCGACAGCTCGTCGAGCGCGTCGCCGAGCAGGTGCAGGTCGAGCGCGACCGCCTCGCTGCGGTCGCCGAACGCTTCGCGGTCTTCGCCGAGCACTTCGCGCAGCAGCGGCACGGCGTCCTTGGAGCGGCCCTGCCCGATCATCGCGAGCGCCATCACGCGCCGCGCCGCGGTGGCGTCGCGCGCGCCCGCGCTGCCGGCGCGACGCGCGAACGCCAGGGCGCGCTGCGCGTGTTCGATCGTCGCATCGAAGGTGCGCTTGTCGTGCTCGATCCGGGCCAGGCGGCCGAGATTGCGCGCCTTGATCTCGTCCGGCACGCGCGGATCGTCGGTCATCGCGACCGCCTTGCCGATCAGCGTCTCGGCGCGGTCGTAGTCGCCGATGTCCCAGTACAGCGCGCCGATCAGCCCGGTCAGGTCGGCCTGCACCGCGGGCTGGCGCGTGGTGTTGCCGGCGAGCTGGCGTTCGCCTTTTTCGAGCAGCGATCGCGCCGAGATCGCGCCGCCCTTGTTCTGGTCGGGATCGGCCTGCTCGAACACGCCGACGAGGAACTGTTGCGCCGCCTCGGCGCGCGTGGCCTGCTCGCCGGCGATGCGCGCCTGCCACAGGCTCACCAGCGTCGCCGCGATGCTGACCAGGAAGATGCTGACGGCGGCGCCGAGCACGTAGCGGTGGCGCAGCACGAACATGCGGAAGCGATACGCGTTGCCGTCGCCGCGGGCCGCGATCGGACGGCCGTCGAGAAAGCGCCGGATGTCCGTCGCCAGCGCCTCGGCCGATGCGTAGCGACGATGCGGGTCGGTGGCCAGCGCGCTCAGCACGATGCGATCGGCATCGCCGCGCAGGGCACGCCGGTTGATCGATGAGGATGAGCCGGCCAGAGCGGCGCTCGGCGGCATCGAGGTGGTCGTGCGTGCCGGCCCGATGATCTCGCCGGGGGACACACGGGGCGGTCGTCTTCCGGCCAGCAGCTCGTACAGCACGACGCCGAGCGCATAGACGTCCGTGGCGGTCGTGATCACGCCGCCGCTGAACTGCTCCGGCGCGGCGTAGTCGGGCGTGAGCAGGCGCGCCATCGTCTGCGTCGGCGCGCCGCCGTCGGTCACCGTCAGCACCTTGGCGATGCCGAAATCGAGCAGCTTGGGCGTGCCGTCGGCCGTCACGAAGATGTTCGACGGTTTCAGGTCGCGATGCACCACGAGGTTCTGGTGCGCGTACTGCACGGCGGTGCACACGCGCAGGAACAGTCGCAGGCAGGCGGGCAGGTCGAGCGCCTGCGCACGCACGTAGTCGGTGATCGGCACGCCGTCGACGTATTCCATCACCAGGTAAGGCGTGCCGTCGGCGGCGAGACCGCCATCGATCAGGCGCGCGATGTTCGGATGCTCCAGGCGTGCCAGGATCTGGCGCTCCTGGCGGAAGCGATGCAGGAGCCCTGGCGTCGGATAGGCGACCTGTTTGATCGCCACGCGCTGCTCGAACTCGCCGTCGTCGCGTTCGCCGAGCCAGACCTCGCCCATGCCGCCCTGGCCGAGCGAGCGCACCACGCGATAGGCGCCGAACGCGCGCGGCAAGCCGTCGCCGTCCGGCGTGGCGGCCTGTGCGGCGGCGCCCGCGATCAGGGCGGGAGGCTGTTCCATGAAGCGCGCCGACGCAGCGTCCCAACGCAGCAGGCGCTCGACTTCGGCGAGCAGGGCGGCATCGTCCGCGCATTGCGCGGCGAGCCACGCGGCGCGATCGGCCTGCGCCATCTCGATGGCCTGGCCGAACAGCTCGCCGACGCGCTGGCGGTCCACCGCGGGGCCGCTCAGGCGTCCGGATGCAGGCTGGCGTAGAGCTGCGCCTTCGCGCGGCGCCAATCGCGATTGACGGTGCGCTCGCTCAGCGACTGCAGCAAGGCGATCTCGGAAAGCCCGAGCCCGGCGAAGAAGCGCAGTTCGACGATCTGCGCCAGGCGCGGCTCCTCCGCTTCGAGATGGGCGAGCGCGCGATCCAGGCGCAGCAGTTCGTCCGGCGGAAGCTCGCCGTCGGCGACCTCCAGGCCCTCGTCGAGCGGAACGATCTGCAGGTGTTCGCCGCCGCGCTTCTCGGTCAGGCGTGCACGCGCATGGTCGATCACGATCTGGCGCATCGCCTTCGCCGCCAGCGCGAAGAAATGCGCGCGTCCGTGCAGGCTTCGCCCATCCGGTCCGACGAGTTTCAGGTAGGCCTCGTGGACGAGGCCGGTCGTGTTCAGCGTGGGGGCGGCGGAGGCGGCGAGCTGCCGTCGCGCCAGCCGCTTCAACTCGTCGTAGACATGGACGAACAGGCCCTGCAGCGCGCGCGCATCGCCGTTGTTCGCCGCATCGATGAGGGCGGTGACATCGTCGGCCATCGTAGCGCCCCAGGAAGACTACGCGCCCGAGTATAGACGACCTGTTCGAGCCCGATGCACGCCGGTCCCGCACGAATTCCGGGGCGGCCGCTCGGCAGCCGGGAACCATGTCAGCTATGGGAGCGTTTTATCGTAATCCACAGATATACCGCCTCGTCCCGCGCGGCAACCGTGCGAGAACGGCAAAGCGCCCGAGGCAGGCGCCGTCCTCGACGAGCGCCCGGAGGATTCATGCATCGGCAACGCCACCCGCAGACGCGAAAAAGGCACGTGGTCGCCGCGATCGTGCTCGCCTGCGCAGCGGTATCCGCGCCGAGGACGTCCGCGCAGGCGTCGGAACCGGCGGCCTACGGCGCGATGCCGGAACGGGTCGCCGCCGCCGAGTGGATCGTGGTCGCCGACCTGGTCGAGATGCCGGTGCGGCGCAGCACGAACGACCATCGCCTCGTCACCGACTACCGCTTCAGCGCGATGCGCACCTTGTTCGGCCAGCCGCCGTCGGTCGACCTAGTGCTGAGCGAGGAGGGCGGCAGTCTCGACGGGGAAGCACCGCCGTTCGTTCTCGGCGCGCGCTACGTCCTGTTCGTACGCCCGGGCAGCGGCGGCTCGACGATCGTCGGCGGCGCACAAGGCATCTATCGGCTGTCCATCGACGGCAAGGCGATGGCGCTGGGCGGCGAGCGCGAGATCCTCGACGGCGACGATCTGCTGGCCGAGATCGATCGCCTGGTCGCCGCACGCAAGGGACCGGAACCGACGACGCCGGCGCAGAGCGCGACTGCTGGCCGCAGCGGGGCGGCCCACTGAAGCGCGCGGACCGATTCGCGGCGCGCTAGGTCCCTGCGGCACTGCGCTCCTGCAGCCACGCTTCGCAGGTGGCACGGCCGAGTTCGCGCAACTCGTGCAGAAACCCCGGTTCGGTATTGAGGCGGCTCTTCGCGCGGAACTCGGCCAGCGACTCGCCCGGTTCGATCACGTGCAATCGCAGCGCCTTCATGCGCCGCCCGAGCGAACTCAGCGGAACGGCGCCGCGCAAGGCGGCTTGCGCCTGGACCAGCGATTCGTACTCGCGCACGAACGTCGTCGAGAAGCCGAGTTCGGCCACGCGTTCGGCAATCGCACGCGCGCTGGCCGGCAGCGTGGCGCGCGACAGCGGCTGCACCAGCACGCAGACGATCGCCTGCGCCGTACAGCGGTAGACCAGCGGTTGCAGCGCCGGGTTGCCCGCGTAGCCGCCATCCCAGTAGGTTTCTCCGTCGATCACGACGGCGGCGAACAACTGCGGCAGGCAGGTCGAGGCGAGCAGGGCATCGACGCTGAGTTCGTCGTTGCCGAACAGGGTCAGCGCGCCGTCGCGAACGCGAGTCGCCGCGACGAACAGCTTGAACGGCGATGCCCGGCGCAGGCGCTCGAAATCGAACAGGCGTTCGGCGATCGCGCGCAGCGGATTGAGACCGAGCGGATTGAACTGCTCCGGCGTGAAATGATGCGTCCAGCTCGACAGCAGCTGTTCGGCGCCGCTCGCCGCGACTCCGGCGAATGCCCAGCGCGCCAGGCTCGATTGCGCGGCGATGCTCGTCCACAGCTCGTCGAGCTTGGCGCGTGCGCCGTCACGTCCGCCTTCCATCCAGCCCTGCGCCAGCGCCAGGGCGTTCATCGCGCCGCTGCTGGTCGCGCTGATGCCGTCGAGCGTCAGCGAGGGCTCCTCCAGCAGGCGATCCAGCACGCCCCAGGTGAGCGCGCCGTGCGCGCCACCGCCCTGAAGCGCGAGGCTGAGCGGCGGCAGCGGAGGGGCGATCAGCATAGGGCTCTCACGCGCGGCGAGGCCGCAATTCTTGCATAGCGGACGCAGACTGCTATCCTGCGCGCCCCGATTTCACATCGATACGCAGAAAGAGCAGGACATGGGCAGAGGCGACCGCAAGACCAAGAAAGGCAAGATCGCGATCCGCAGCTACGGCAACACGCGTCCGCACGCCGCCAAGAGCGCCGCCGGCGAAGCCGTGGCCAAGCCTGCCGCCAAGCCGGCGGTGAAGAAGGCGGCTCCGGCCGTCAAGAAAGCCGCGGCGAAGAAAACCGCGTAATCCCGCGTCGGCGCCTGGTTCACCGGGCGCTGCCCACCTCGACGGCGGCCACTGCCGCGTCGAGGAAAGCGTTGCATCGATGACCGTCGCCGCAGGCTGCTGCGTGTTCGCATGAGCCGCGGTATCGGCGTGCGCGTCGTTCGCTGCGCGCGCCGCATGGCCGACCCGGCAGCGGGCGTTGCGCGCTAGCATGCGACCCTCCCGTTTCAAGGTCGCGACAGTTCCGATGCCCAGCGCTTCCCGGAAAGACAAGCAGCGCAGCCCGTTCGCGTTCGCGCGCAGGCGCCCGCGCCTGAACTTCTGCACGCTGCTCTTCGTCGTGTTGATCGGGACCGGCTGCGCGTTCGGCATCGAGCCGGCGCGGGCCATCCTGCTCGCCTTCGTCGTCGCGGCGATCGTGTTCCTCTGCCTGATCGCGTACATGTTCGCGCGCGCCGATACCGCGTCGATCCGCAGCCGCGCACGCGAAGAAGACGAAGGCCGCTGGGGCGCGCTGTGGAGCAGCGTGGTCGTTTCCGGCGTGATGCTGGTCGCATTGGGCCTGGAGCTCCACGCGAGCCACGCCGGCGGCGTGTTCGAAATCGTGCTTGCCGCGACGACGCTGCTGCTGTCGTGGCTGTTCATGAACACGATGTTCGCGATCCACTATGCGCATGCGTTCTACGGCGACGATGCGAACAGGCGCAAGCGCGGCGGCCTGGATTTCCCGGGCGAAGGCGATGCCGACTACTGGGACTTCGTCTATTTCGCGTTCGTGATCGGCATGACGTTCCAGGTTTCGGACGTGCAGGTCAGCGATCGCCGCCTGCGCAGGATCGTCCTCATGCACGGCGTGATCGCGTTCTTCTTCAATGTCGTCATCATCGCGCTCAGCGTGAACGTGGTCGCCGGCAAGGCTTGACGCCCGGCCGGGGCCGCCGCCGTACACTTGGTACGCTAATTGCTTTTTATACTCCGTCGGTGCCGCTGCGCGGCGCCTCTGACGGATGCTTACTGCCGATGTTGCTGTCCAGCGCCATGGCCGCACTGCCCGAAACCGTCGATGGCGGACGTTTCGTCGCGCGCGTGTATCGGCTGCGGGCACTCGGGTTGGGCCTCGGCGCACTGGCGGTCGCGTCGGTGCTCTACCAGAACACGGCGGCGCCGGTGCTGTGGACGCTGCTGCTCTGCCACGGCCTGCTGTGGCCGCACCTGGCACGCGCGTTGGCGAGTGCGAGCGCGGATCCCAAGCGCACCGAGCTGCGCAGTCTGCTGATCGACTCGGCGATGGGCGGCTTCTGGGTCGCGGCGATGCGCTTCAACCTGCTGCCGAGCGTGCTGCTGCTGACGATGCTGGCGGTCGACAAGATCAGCGTCGGCGGCTGGCGGATGCTCTGGCGCGCGCTGGCGGTGCAGGTCGCCGCGTGCGCGGGGACCGTATTGCTGTTCTGGGCTGCCGCCGGTGCGTTTCCGTGGCAGCCGGAATCGACGATGTCCAACATCGTGGCATCGTTGCCGTTCCTGGTGGCCTACCCGTTGATGGTGAGCGCCGCGACGCACGCGCTGGCGAGCAAGGCGCGTCGGCAGAATCGCGAGCTGGCGTTGACCAGCACGGTCGATGCGGTGACGGGCCTGTGGAATCGCGTGACCTGGCAGAAGGCGCTGGAACTCGAACTGCGCCATCTGCACCGGTACGGCCGGCCCGCGTCGCTGCTGATGATCGACATCGACCATTTCAAGCAGGTCAACGATCGCTACGGCCACCCGGTCGGGGATGCCGTCATCGCGATGGTGGCGCTGGCGATTCGCGAAAGCGTTCGCGACATCGACGTCGCCTGCCGCTACGGCGGCGACGAGTTCGGCGTGCTGCTGACGCATACGGGGGAGCGCGCCGCCACGGTCGTGGCCGAGCGGGTGCGCGCGCGGGTGGCCGCCGCCCTGGTCGCCAACGCGCCGGGCCTGCGTTGCACCCTCAGCATCGGGATCGCCAGCGCCCGGATCGACATGCAAAGCGCGGCGGCCTGGATCGAAAGGGCGGATGCGGGCCTCTACCGGGCCAAGACGCTCGGCCGCAACCAGACCGCCTGCCTGCCCGACGACCCCCTCTGAGGCCGATTGTTCCCCGGTTTACACAAAGTTAGCGTTCGCACAAGTTTGCGGGTATAGTCGGCCCACTGTGTTTGCTAGGGTCACTGTGAATCGTGGCCTTGATGCGATTGGTCCCGACGGGTCCGCTCCATCGTTTCGCCTCGCTAGCTCCCTGCAACCCAGTCTCGATGCGGAATGTTCCGCTTTCGCGATGTCATCAGTGTCATCAGGAGTTTCAGAGATGTCGAATCGTCAGAACGGTACCGTCAAGTGGTTCAATGACGCCAAGGGCTTTGGTTTCATCACCCCGGAAAGCGGCCCCGACCTGTTCGTGCACTTCCGTGCGATCCAGGGCACCGGCTTCAAGTCGTTGCAGGAAGGTCAGCGCGTCAGCTTCGTCGCCGTGCAGGGCCAGAAGGGCATGCAGGCCGACCAGGTCCAGGTGCTCTGAGCCGCGAGGCGTTCTAAAGATATAGGGGAAACCCCGGGTGGCGACACCCGGGGTTTTTTATTGCGCGGATTTCGGCGATGCCGATCCGCTGCCTGGGATTTCCCAGCGCCTTCCCGCCAGCCGATCTTGCGTTTGCGGCGACCGCGCACACCGATAATGCGGCGCATTTGTCGCCCCGCGCTGTCGGCTTAGATGCTGCCGCGAAAACCGCACGGCACGCCGTTTCAGCCAGTCATTTGCTCATTGATCGCTCCGGACAATCGGCCGTCTCCATCGCTCAGCCTGTTTCGAAGGGAAGCGTGGACGTCCTTCCCTGTCGATGTTTTCCACGCAGGCGGCGAAGCAATTTATGACAGTTTGCTATTGAAAATAGACAAATATTTTTAACGCGACTGTTTAAACTTCACGCAGTCTTCTCAGGGGAAGACTGCGTCCTGGTGGTGCGTGGCAACGCTGGCGCGGCGGTTGAAACAAGGCGAGGGCGGCGAAGACTTCCAGAGCCCCGCCTCCGGAACACTTCCTCCGGAACACGAAGGGATTGTCCGGCGCCGATTTGTGTCGGCGGCTCCCGTCGCGATGCATCGAGAGGTATCGGGTCGCGGCTGAAGCCGCTCCCACGGGCAAGGTCCTGGCCGATATCGCTGCCGGAGTCGCAGCGGTTGCCAGGCGCGCGTCTGCGCGCGGCCATCGGGGAGGGGCCCCGGACGGTGCGGCAGGGTCTTCATGGCTCTGGAAGAGACAGCCCGTGGGAGCGGCCTCAGCCGCGATATGCATGTTCGGGCCCGCGATACTCGTCGCCTTGTCGCAGCTGAAGCCGCTCCCACGCCTCCTGGTGGACGCGACGCAGCATCGGCACCCGGCTCAAGCGATCGCCGACACGCTCAACGATGAGGCCATTGGGCCTGCCCGCTGACGACCGTGTGCGTCTGCCCTCCGACCCAGACATGGCTGCCGCTGCCGGCGTCGGCGATGCGGATCGTGATCGACGCATCGCGGCCGATCTCGCGGCCCTGGCTGACGCGGTAACCGTGCGCGAGCGGGCCTTCTGGTTCGCGCAGCGCGATCCAGGCGGCGATCAGGCCGTTCGCCGCGCCCGATGCGGGATCTTCGACGATGCCGACACCGGCCGGAAACGCGCGCACGACGAGGTCGTAGTCGGCGTTCGTGCTGCGAGCGAAGGCGCACAAGCCGAGCGTGTCGGTTTCGCGCGCCAGCGTGCCGATCGACGCATGATCGGGCTTCCACCCGCGCAGCGCAGCCTCGCTGGCGAATTCGGCGACCCACCAGCGCCGCCCGCCTTCGACGCAGGCTGGCGGCAGTGCACCGAGTGCGATCCCGCGCAGCAGATAGGAAAGAATCGGCTCGACGTGCACGCCCTCGCGCACGACGCGTGCGGCCGGTGCCTGCACGAACAGGCGGCGCTGATCCTGTTCGCCTTCGACGCGGATCGGCAGCAGTCCGGCCGCGCACTCCTGCAGCAGCACGCCGTCGCGCGCCGCCGAATAGCCGGTTTCGAGCACGGCGTGTGCGCTGCCGATGGTCGGGTGGCCGGCAAACGGAATCTCCTTCGCCGGAGTGAAGATGCGCAGTCGATAGCTCGCCTGCGGCTGCGTCGGCTTCAGCACGAAGGTCGTCTCGACCAGGTTCGTCCAGGCGGCGAAGCGCTGCATGTCGGCGGCGTCCCAATCGTCGGCACCGATCACGACGCCGAGCGGATTGCCGCCGCCGGCGCGCGCACAGAACACGTCGAGTTGCAGGTAGCGCGGAAAGCTCATGCGAGGCGGTCGGCAGCGAAGGGGGCGAGATCATAGCCCCTGCGGGCATTGCCGGGCGGCAACGTCTTCATGGCATGCTCATGCCTGGTCATTTTCTTTCGCAATGAGGAGAGCGCGTCGATGAGTCAACCCCGTGATATCGCCGTCATCGTCGGCAGCCTGCGCAAGGCGTCGTGGAACCGCAAGATGGCGCACGCGCTGATCGCGCTGGCGCCGCCGGCGCTGAAACTCGAGATCGTCGAGATCGGTGCGCTCCCGCTGTACAACCCGGACGAAGAAGATGCCGGTCCGCCGGCCGCGTACACGGCATTCCGCGAGCGCATGCACCGTGTCGACGGCGTGATCTTCGCCACGCCCGAGTACAACCGCTCGGTGCCGGCGCCGCTGAAGAACGCGATCGACGTCGGCTCGCGTCCGTACGGCAAGAGCGTATGGAGCGGCAAGCCGGCCGCCGTCATCAGCGTCTCGCCGGGCGCGCTCGGTGCCTATGGGGCGAACCATCAGCTGCGCCAGTGCTTCGTGTTCCTCGACATGCCGGTCCTGCAGCAGCCGGAGGCCTACATCGGCGGCGTCGAGAAGCTGTTCGACGAAGCCGGCCAGCTGTCCAGCGATTCGACGCGCGCGTTCCTCGAGAAATACCTGCACGCCTACGCGGCGTGGGTCGAACGCACGCGGCGTGCGTGAAACGATGAAGTGAATCCGGAAGAGAAGGGCGGGGCGTCAGCGTGGCAGGAAAGCGGCCTCGGCCGCGATGTCGTTCGAAGCGGCGCCGCCGAAGCCGTGACCGCGACCCGTCACGCCGAGCATGGAACGGGTCTCCGTCGGGACCGCTTCGTCCTCGAGGCGCGCCTGCTCAAAGCCATCCGCGCCGCTTGAACCACAGTACCGGAATGATCACGCTCAGCACGATCGCGGTCAGCGCCATCGGATAGCCGTACGGCCATTTCAGTTCGGGCATGCGCACGAAGTTCATGCCCCAGATGCCGACCAGGATGACCGGCGGAATCGAAGCGACCGACGCCACGGTGAGGATCTTCATCACGTCGTTCTGGTCGATGTTGATGAAGCCGAGCACCGCGTCGAGCAGGAACTGCAGCTTGTCGGTCAGCTGGGCGTCGAGTTCGCACAGCACGTCCAGATCCTTGTGCGCGAGCTTCATCCGCGCGGCCGCGGGCTTGTCGATCCATTCCGGCGCGCTCTCGTGCACGAACACGATGATGCGCAGCAGGCCGGTCATGGTCAGGCGCGCTCGCGTCAGGTGGCTTTCGAGGCTGCCGACTTCCTTCAGCGTGGCGCGCAACATCGGCGTGGTGTGTTTCTGCGCGCCGAGGATGCGCAGCGACAGCGCGCCGGTCTTCGCGGTGATCGCCTCCATGCGATCGGCGATCTGACCGACGATGGCGCCGATCAATCCGGTGAAGGCCGTCGTGCCGCTGCGTTCCTTTGCCGCACGCAACGTCTCGGTGGCGATGCTGAAGGCCGGCGAATCGGCATAGCGGATCGACACCAGCGTCTTCGGCGTGACGATCAGGCCGAACGGCGTCGGCGGCTGGTCTTCGTCGTGCGTGAAGTAGGGCACGTTGAGGTGGAGCACGTCGTCGTCGAAGCGGACGCGGCTGGACATCTCGACCGCGCGGATCTGCTCCTGCGAGGGCAGCGCGAGCCCGGTCGCGTGCTCGACGCGGCCGATTTCCTCCGCGCTCGGGTCCCGGAGGTCGAACCATACGCATCCTGCGGGAATTTCACCGTCCGCCGCGGGCGTGAAGGTCTTGCCGTCGATTCCCTGGCAGCTCAGCATGCGGTGCTCGCGCGGTCAATGCTTGTGGGTGACATGGGCGGCATCATATCGTGGGCTTCGCCCGTCAGCCGCAGGATCGCGCGCCTCCATGTCCATCACCTTGATCATCATTGCCGTCACCTGCGTGGTGTCGTTCATGGGATTTTCCAACCCGCAGCTGATCGACCGCCTGATCCTGTGGCCCCCGGCGATCACGCGCGGCAAGGAATACTGGCGCCTGGCGAGCTGCGGCCTGATCCACGCCGACGTGCCGCACCTCTTGTTCAACATGCTCACGCTGTACTTCTTCGGCCGCGCGATGGAGGGGTTCTACGCGAACCGCGTCGGCTTCATCGGCTACCTGATCTTCTATGTCGGCGGCCTGGTCGTTTCCAGCTTGCCGAGCTACCTGCAGCACAAGAACGACAGCCGCTACCGCAGCCTCGGCGCATCGGGTGCGGTGTCGGCGATATTGTTCGCCTACATCCTGCTGTCGCCGTGGAGCAAGATCATCGTCTTCGTCATCCCGATGCCGGCGATCCTGTACGCGATTCTGTACGTCGTCTATTCGATCTACATGGATCGCCAGCGCACCGACAACATCAACCACAGCGCCCACTTGTGGGGCGCGCTGTACGGCGTCGTCGCGACGATCCTGGTCGAGCCGCGCGCGCTCGGCGTGTTCCTGCAGCAGCTGGCGAGCCCGATGCTGGGCAACTAGCCCGCCATCGCCGCCGCGGAATCGACGACTCGCCGAACCCGGCTTGCATGAGCCGCGCCGCTGTCCATACTAGCCGCCCCTGACAGGCGGAGCGTTCGTCATGACCACCTACACCGGCAGCTGCCATTGCGGCCAGATCGCGTTCGAAGTCGATGCCGAAATCGACTAGGTGATTGACTGCAATTGCTCGATGTGTGCCAAGCGCGGCGGATTGCTGGCTTTCGTGCCGGCCGATCACCTACGCTTGAAGACGCCGGCGACGCAGCTGGCGACGTATACGTTCAACAAGCACAGGATCCAGCACCATTTCTGCTCGGTCTGCGGTATCGCGCCGCTCGGGCGCGGCACCGACCGGAGCGGCAACGCGATGTGGTCGATCAACGTGCGCTGCCTCGAAGGCGTCGACATCGCGGCGCTCGACGTCCAGCACTACGACGGGCGAAGCGCCTGACCCGAGCGGCGCAGCGGGGCGGCCGTGACTTCTGGTAGTGGAGCAAGCGACGTACGCGCTCGACACTGCGTATCCCTTCGCATGCGCGTATCGCCGAGCGCGCCTGCCTCATCTGCCTGCAAGGAATCTCGATGAAAGTCCTGCCCAAAGCTGCCCTGGCGTCCCTGCTGCTCGCGATCTCGGTCGCTGCCGCTGCGGACGACGCGCCGGACAAATCCGCCAAGCCCGATGCCGCCAAGCAGGAGGAACCGAAGCCGAAGAAGCTCGAGGCCAAGCAGAGCGAGACCGACGGTAGCGTGACGATCGGCGGCAAGCGCATCGACTACAAGGCGGTCGCCGGCACGATCCTGCTCGACGACAAGAAGGAGCAGCCGACCGCGAGCATCTTCTACGCGGCCTACTTCAAGAAGGACGCGAAGTCCGATCATCGCCCGATCACCTTCCTCTACAACGGCGGTCCCGGCTCGGCGACGGTGTGGCTGCACATGGGCGCCTTCGGTCCCAAGCGCGTCGTCACGGCCGACGACCAGCACACTGCGGCGGCGCCGTACGGCCTGGTCGACAACGACGAAAGCCTGCTCGATGTCAGCGATCTCGTCTTCATCGACGCGCCGGGCGCCGGCTTCAGCACGTTCGCCGACAAGGAAAAGGGCCCGAAGGAATACTTCGGCGTCGATGCCGACGCCAACGCGTTCGCGCAGTTCATCGGCAAATTCCTGTCCAAGTACGGCCGCTGGAATTCGCCGAAATACCTGTTCGGCGAAAGCTACGGAACCACGCGTTCCGCGGTGCTCGCCAACCTGCTGCAGAACGACCATGCCATCGACCTCAACGGCGTGATCCTGCTGTCGCAAGTGCTGAACATGGCGATGCTGATCGATTTCCCGGAGATCAACCCCGGCGTCGACCTGTCCTATCAGCTGGCCTTGCCGACCTATGCGGCGACCGCCTGGTATCACGACAAGCTGGCCAACAAGCCGGCCGACATGAAATCGTTCCTGGCCGAAGTCGAACAGTTCGCGATGGGCGACTACGCGCAGGCGCTGGCGGTCGGCAACGCGATCGATCCTGCGCGCAAGCACGCGATCGCGGCGAAGCTGCACGACTACACCGGCCTGCCGGTCGACTACATCGAGCGTGCGGATCTGCGCATCAACGGCGGCGAGTTCGAGCAGAACCTGCAGATCGATCGCGGTCTGGTCACCGGCCGGCTCGACTCGCGTTTCTCCGGTCCCGCGATGGACGTGCTGAACCAGGCGGCGCCGTACGATCCGCAGTCGGCGGCGATCTCGTCGGCCTATGTCGCCGCGTTCAACGACTACGTGCGCAAGCAGCTCAAGTTCGGCCAGGACCAGAGCTACCAGCTGTTCGCCGAGGGCACGTTTCCGGGCTGGAAGTTCGAGCACAAGCAGCCGGGCGCGCCGTTCGCGGTCCCCGGCTTCCCGAACGTGATTCCGGATCTCGCCGCGGCGATGAAGACCAACCCGAACCTGCGCGTGATGCTCAATTCGGGCTACTTCGACCTCGCCACGCCGTTCTTCACGGCCGACTACGAAATGAAGCACCTGCCGATCCCGCAGTCGCTGACGAAGAACATCGAGACGCACTACTACGAGTCCGGCCACATGGTCTACGCGCACCTGCCGGCGCTGAAGCAGCTGCACGACAACGTCGCCGCGTTCATCGGCGCGACCGACAACGCGAAGGATTGACGAGGCGGAAATGCGCGACGCGCGCCGGCCCTGCGCCGGTGCGCGTTCTCTGGTATAAAACCTCTCGTTTTCGCAATGTAGCCCGGCGCCCGCCGCCGTTCATTCGCGTGACTCGGAGGTTCGGCCATGCCGCGGATCCTCGTTGTTCTGGCGTTGCTCCTGATCGGTTTCGGCAGCGGTGCCGCACGTGCAGCCGACGGCTACGTGACGGCGAACGTGAACCTGCGTGCCGGTCCCGATCCGGAATACCCGCGCATCGACACGCTGCCGATCGGTACGCCGGTGTCGATCCAGGGCTGCCTCGACGACTACATCTGGTGCGACGTCGTCGCGCGCGGCAATCGCGGCTGGATCGCCGGCGACTACCTGCAGTTCGACTACGAGAGCCGGCGCGTACTCGTGCCCGAGTACGGCGCCCGCATCGGCATTCCCGTCGTGTCGTTCGTGCTCGGCGCCTATTGGGACAACTACTACCGCTCGCGGCCGTGGTATCGCGATCGCGATCGCTGGGGCAACCGCCCGATCCACATCCATCGCCCGCCGGTGCGTCCGCGCCCGCCAGTCCATCGTCCGCCCGTACGGCCGCCACGGCCGCCGGTCACGCGTCCTCCGGTCAGGCCGCGGCCCCCGGTCGACCGGCCGCAACCGCCGGTGCGGCCGAAGCCGCCGATCAACAACCGGCCGGTGCAGCCGCCGCGTCCGCCGGTGAACCGCCCGCAACCGCGCCCGCCCGCGACGACGAAGCCGGCGCCGCGACCGGCACCGGCGCGCGGCACGCGTCCTGCACCTCCGCCGCCGAAGAAGGACGGCGATCAGAACGGGCGCTGATCGGCCGCGCGGCTCCCGCGTTTCGCGCCGGCTGCGAGGCGCGCGTCCGTTCTCATCGGACCTCTTGCCGAGCACGGCAACGACGGGCATGTTGTAGTGTGCGATGCGCGATGCGCGACGCCCGGCGGGTGTCGCGGCGACGTCAATCACTACCGGGGTCCGTTCCTATGCGCAGAACCTTTTCGAGCTTGCCGCTGCTGCCGCTCGCGCTGGCGTTGAATTCCGCTTTCGCGGCCGATATCGAGCCCGCGCTCTCCGCGCAGGCACGCACGCAATCACGCGTCGATGCGCTGATCGTGTTCGCCGACCAGTCGCGTCCGCTGCTCGCGCCGATGGATGCGAAGGCGGACTATCGCGAGCGCCGCCGCGTGCTGGTCGACGCCCTGCGCGCACGCGCACAAGTGCAGCAGGCCGGAGTACGCCAGTGGCTCGATGCGAACGCGATCGCCTATCGGCCTTACTGGATCGCCAACACGATCGCCGCGAAATTGTCGGCGAGCGACCTCGCCGCGTTGGCCCGGCGCGACGACATCGCGCGCGTCGCCGCCAATCCGCAGCTGTCGGCGCGATTGCCGCGGCCTGCGGCAGGAACGCCTGCGCCGCAGGCGGTCGAATCGATCGCCTGGGGCGTCAGCAAGATCAATGCCCCCGCCGCCTGGGCCGCGGGCTACACCGGCCAGGATGTCGTCATCGCCGGCGAGGACACCGGCTACCAGTGGGACCATCCCGCGCTGCAGCCGCAATACCGCGGCTGGGACGGAAGCGCAGCGGACCACGATCACAACTGGCACGATTCGATTCACGACTCGGTCGGCAATCCTTGCGGCAACGATTCGACCGAGCCCTGTGACGACTACGGCCACGGCACGCACACGGCCGGCACGTTCGCCGGCGACGACGGCGGCACGCACCAGATCGGCGTGGCGCCCGGCGCGAAGTGGATCGGTTGCCGCAACATGGACGTCGGCACGGGGACCCCGGCGCGCTACATCGAATGCATGCAGTGGATGCTCGCGCCGACCGACCTCGCCGGCGAAAACCCCGACCCGGATCTCGCGCCCGACGTCATCAACAACTCGTGGGGCTGTCCGCCGGAGGAAGGCTGCACGGTCGGCGACGAACTGCAGGCGGCGGTCGACAGCGTGGTCGCGGGCGGCATCTTCTTCGCCGCGGCTGCGGCGAACGACGGACCGGGCTGCAGCACGATCACGGCACCGCCGGCGATCTACGATTCGAGCTTCGTCGTCGGCGCGACCGACAGTGACGACGACATGGCGGGGTTCTCGAGCCGCGGTCCGGTCGTCGGCGTCGGCCTGATTCGTCCCGATCTTTCGGCGCCGGGGGTCAATATCACTTCCTCGTGGCCGCCGAATACGTATGTGCAGGAGAACGGCACGAGCATGGCGACGCCCCATGTCGCCGGCACCGTCGCGCTGATTCTGTCGGCCGTACCTGCATTGAAAGGACATCCCGATCACGTCGCGCAGATCCTGCGCGCGACCACCGTGACCGACGGCATCACCGATTCCTCCAACGCCGGCTGCGGCGGCCTCACGATGACGGACTGGCCGAACTACCAGGCCGGCTACGGCCGCCTCGATGCATGGGCCGCCGTGCAGGCCGCTCTGGTCGAGGCCGATACGCTCTTCGCCGATGGCTTCGATGGCTGACGCAGTTCCCGCAGCGGACACCTCCGATCGCGCCGACACGCTCGTCGTCGCGATTTCCTCGCGCGCCTTGTTCGATCTCGGCGAAAGCCACGACTTGTTCGAGCGCGACGGCATCGAAGCGTTCGCGCAGCACCAGATCGAACGCGAGAACGAACTGCTGCAGCCCGGCATCGCGTTTCCACTGGTGCAGAAGCTGCTGCGCCTGAACCGCGCGCCGCCGGAAGCCCCGCATGTCGAAGTGATCCTGCTGTCGCGCAATTCCGCCGACACGGGCCTGCGCATCTTCAACTCGATCGAGCATTACGGCCTCGACATCGTGCGCGCCGCCTTCACGCGCGGCGAGCCGACCTTGCCCTATGTGCAGGCGTTCGGCGCGGACCTGTTCCTCTCGGCCAATCCGGACAGCGTCGCCAAGGCGCTGGCCGGCGGCATCGCCGCGGCGACGATCCTGCCGTCGAAAGCGCCGCAGCGGCAGTCCGATCAGCTGCGCATCGCGTTTGACGGCGACGCGGTGCTGTTCGGCGACGAGTCCGAACGGATCAGCGAGGAGGGCGGCATCGACGCGTTCCATCGCCATGAAACCGAACGCGTGCGCGAACCCTTGTCGGGCGGGCCGTTCCGCGGTTTCCTCGATGCGCTGCACCGGCTGCAGGCGGCGTTTCCGAGCGAGGCCTCGCCGATCCGCACGGCCCTGGTGACGGCGCGTTCGGCGCCGGCGCACAAGCGCGTGATCTTGACCTTGCGCCACTGGGGCGTGCGTATCGACGAAGCGCTGTTCCTCGGCGGCCGCTCGAAAGGGCCGTTCCTGGAAGCATTCGGCGCGGATATTTTTTTCGACGACTCCACGGTCAATGTCGAGTCGGCGCGCCAACATGTCGCGACAGGTCACGTGCCGCGTCGCGATGGCCGCGTGCAGCGCGGTTGACCGTCGCTGCCGCAGCGGCATCGTCCATTCTTCGAATCGCAGCGGGAGATCGTTGGTGTTTCCGGAACCCCTCAATTCCTTTCTGGCCATTACCGAACTCGATGACGCGCGTCCGTTCTTCGGCGAGCTGTTCGTTCGCAAATTCGGCGACCCGATACCCACCTACGCGCATCATTTCGGCGTCTTTCTCGCTGTCGGCGACGGAAGCTTCGTGCCTCTGTCGTATCTGCACTTCATGCCGTTCGGCGACATCATCCTGGTCGGCGGCCTATGCACCGACGGGCGTACGTTCGCGCGCATGAGTCAGGAGCAGCGATCGGAGATCGACGCTGCCGGCGGCGTCATGGTGCATGCCCTGCGATACGCCTTCGTGCATCTGGCTGAGGCGTGCGACGCGTTCTTCGGCTATTGCGGCGATCCACGCGCATATGCCGTCGACATGCAGGCGGGCTTCGAGCCGACCGAGCACGACAAATTGATTGCGCGGTGGCACAAGCCGCTCGATCCGGTCCGCCGGCGCAGCCTTATCGCCAAGGCGCACGCGATCGGCCCATTCTGATCGCGCAACGTCTCGTGCCCACGGCATCGAGGGCGGCGAGACGGGCACGAGGATGGCGACCGGTTATCCTGTCGGCCCCCTCCGCCTGCCGATGATGTCCGACGTGTCTCCATCCTCGACTGCATCGGCACAACGCATCGGACCCGCGCGGCGGGTCTCGGCACGTGGCTGGACGCTCGCCGGATACGCGCTGTGTACGTTGATGCTCGGTCTGCACGTTGCGGCGGGCCTGAATTCGGCAGGACAACCCGATTCGTGGCGCGACGCGTACTGGGCGACCGCCATCGCCCACGGCGAACAGTTTCCGCTTGCCGGGCCGCCGATCTACGGTCTTTTCGAGCTGGGGCCTTGGTGGTTCTACCTGCTCGCGTTGCCGGTCCGCCTCACCGGCAGCATCGCGGCGATGATGGCGTTCGTGCAGGCGCTCGCGGCGGCGAAGTATTTTCTTGCCCGCCATATGGGCGCCCGGCTGGCAGGCGCGCGCTTCGGCTTCGTATTCGCTGCCAGCATGAGTGTGTGTGGCTGGTCGTTGGTGCCGCTGCTGTTTCCATCGCATACCGCGCTAGTCGAGACCTGCGTGCTCCTGCTGGCGTTGGCCAGCTGGCGCTTTCTCGAACACGCCTCGGCGTTCAACGCGGTGCTGCTCGGAATAGCCGGGGCGGCGTGTCTGCACGCGCATCCGAGTACGCTCGGAGTGGTCGCTTGCGCGTTCGCGATGCTGGCGTGGACGCGGCGATCGAAGGCCAGCGTGTGGCTGCATCTGGCATTGGCGGCCGCCATCCTCGCGCTGGCTTTGCTGCCGTCTTGGCTCGACCGCGATGCATCGACGGCGCATACGCTGAAGCCGGTGATGTCGTACCTGGGGGGCGATCTTTTCCTGCGCCCGCTTCAGCGCATTCCGGTCGTCGCTGCGAGCATCGTCAGCGGCGGTGCATGGTGGGGACCGGTGATGATGACGCGCTGGAGCATGCGGCTCGCCGCGTTCGCGCAGTGGATTTTTTGCGGCTGCCTGCTGATTGCAGCGTGGGGAATGCTTCGGCCCGGCCTCGAGGCGCGCTACCTGTCCCGGCTGGGTCTGGCGGCGCTGGCGCTGTTCCTGGTGCAGGTGGGGTTCGTCGTGGCGATCCGGCCGATCACGCCGATGTGGATGGTCTCTTCGTGCCTGCCTCCGCTCGCGTTCGCTATTGCCGTCGGACTGAATGCTTGGCTCGGCGAGGAAAAGGCTCCCGCTCGCGCACTCGGTGCGGCTGCAGTGGCCGCTTATCTGCTACTCGCGCTGGCATTGTTTCCGGCGATGCTGCGCGACAATCGGACGATGCGCTGGATCGAAGGGGCCAATCCGCTGATCGACGTCGTCGAAACCGGCGACCGCGTCGTCGACGTCCCGCTGGCGTTCTATCCGGTGAGGAGGTTGGATCGGCTGAGCCGCGCGTTGTGCGAGCCGGCGGTACTGCACGCCAACCTCGCTGCGGTCGTGCAGTGGTCATTCGGCGCGACCCTGCGCAACGTCTGCGGTCGTTGGCCGGAGCACGTCCGATTCGGCGGCGTCGAGGGTGACGGCGCGCATGTGGCCGGAATTTCGCCGCAGGCTTCGATCGCTTCGGGCATCGCGCCGAGTCGCGTCGTCGATGGTATGGCGTTGTACGAAGATGTCGTCGCCGTCGCGCCCAAGTCGGGGAGCTTCTGGCGTCCGCTGCGCCGGCTGCAGATCGTTCCCGACAGCGGTCCTGGACCGGCCACGGCTGTCGGCTACGCCTTTCGCGCGGACCCAGACGATGTCGTCGTCGTCACCAATCGCTTGCTGGCGTCGGCGCCGATGCATGTCGGCGCGGTTCTGGCGGACGGGCGACCCGCCCGGACGCTGTTCGACGGCGGCGGATCCTTCATCTACGGCTGCGACCAATGCAAGCCTGGAGCACCGGCCGACTGGCACGTCGATCTCGACGGCGTCCAGCAGAATCTGGATGTGATCGTGCTCCGGCACCGACGCGCGGCGACCGTGGAACCCGTCGGTCCATCCGGTCGAGGCGACCCGTCGCAGTGACAACCGTGGCCGCCGGTCCGATGCTCAGTGCGGGCGGCGTGCGTGCAGACCGTCGTTCGATTCGCACATCCGGCGGCCGGGTTCGGCGACGGCGGCTCCGCCGCGAGTGCCCGCCCGTGCGCGATCAGCGACGGTTTCGGCCGGTCGCCTCTTTCAACAGGCCTTCCAGCGCGGCCGGATCGGTCCAATGCTGGCCGCACAC
>Ga0070667_100000046_pt1 | contig 162942 bp, 137 predicted proteins | sample KBSS33metaG_FD_64659 | JGI IMG/M metagenome (GOLD analysis project Ga0070667, IMG submission 64659) | Switchgrass rhizosphere microbial communities from Kellogg Biological Station, Michigan, USA - KBS S3-3 metaG | ecosystem: Host-associated > Plants > Roots > Rhizosphere > Soil ...
ATTGCGCGACCTCCTTGCTTCCAACACGGCGCTTACCCGCAAGCTCGATGAGCTTGAGCGCAAGTACCGACATCACGACGAGACCATCATTGCCATCCTCTCGGCCATCCGCGAGCTCACAGCCAGCCCTCCCGCATCCAAGGCCTACAAACGCCGCACGATCGGATTACCTCTCGGTGCCTGAAAATGCACTGCACAAAAAACGGCCTTGGGAGTTTTCACACAGCCTCAACCCAAAGCGGACCTCTGGGTGAGAGAGTTGAATGCGGGTACCTGATGGAGAGCGCACAGCTCACCGACGGAGTCTGTCTGGCGTTTGCGTCACTCACCACCCAGGAGTTGTCGGTGCCAGTCACTTAGTCCCGCAGGATTGGCCAGGCTTGCCTCAGCCTCCCGTGATGTGTGCGCCGGACGAATCAATGGACTCCTACGCGCGACGCAGGTCGCGGAAAGTGCGTAGTTTGCCGTCACAAGAGCGGCGTCGTGGCGAATAATATGGTCCAGTATCGCAAGGAGCTTCACCGGATTTCTTGTGATACGCGGAAATGACGGCGCAATAAACCTCGGAATCTCGCCTCTTTGGATCCCAGCCAGGATGCTGCTCAACAGCGGGTCGACGCGTGAACCAATTCCGCTCGCGACGACTGGCGTGAGCGCGCCTGCTGCCTGTGCCCGGGCGACTTTAGGCAGCTCGGCAGTCTCTTTGGCCAAGACATACTTGGCCTCATTGTCGGTGGCATGCGCAAGCATAGTCAGGCATTGCCATGCGTTTGGAAATCGACGTGGCAGATCTCCGAACAGGTCCTTACCCGGGGTCACCGCTACATGCACAATATCAACTGTTCGAAAGTAGCTTATAGCCTCTGTGGTCAACTGCGGCATATCTGCGTCTGACAGCACCTGTTTTAGCGTCCCGGAGGACACATGGAGGTCTTCAATGAGACTATTGCGCACGCCCAGAACTACGAGCGACCGAACCTCGAGACTAGCCTCGCTTGGCTCCCAAAACGTAGCTTCCTCGATGCCAAGCGTGAGAGCCGTGCGCCGGAATGATTCATCGCCCCAATGCAAAACTAACGATGCCAATCGCAAGCGCACATCCGAACAGATCTGTTCTATTCGGTGCTTGTTGAGCCCGTACTTTCTCAACCGCGGAGCAAGCAGTCTCTTGGTGTATGTTTCAATCGAGTGCATTACGGATCCTATGAAATGTAGCCGGTCTCCATCCTGATTGAGTGTAAGCCGGTCAGCGTGCCGGTCCCTCGCTATATTAAACTGACGCTGGAGGATCGAACTACTGCTCTCCAGATCAGGTTTGACTGGCCTCGAAGGACAGCTTCTGGCCGATAGCGGACGTCCATGGGAACCCACGCCCCCCCAGGGAGCCAGAATCCGAACCTCGTTGAGTCGTACCATAAATCTACAAAGCGCGACATACCCGCCAGCCCGATCAAGCCGATAGCTGACGAACCGTTCTATTGATGCCCGACATCATTTCCCACTTGCATTATACGCAGCCGTCGCCCTGCGAATCGGGGAAGGCAGTTGCACAGCTTTACTCGTCGGCTTCGGTTGCCGCTTCCACCTTGATCCGTTCGTAAATTTCCTCACGGTGTACCGCAATATCCCTGGGCGCATCGATACCGATGTGCACCTGATTGCCTTTCGTTCTAAGGACAGTGACAGTAATCCGCTCGCCGATTTTAATACTCTCCCCCACTCTTCTGGTCAAGATGAGCATCTTCGCCTCCCAGGCGGCTCCATAGATCGTCAAATTATCTGATTTTCAGATATCGGAAAGTGAGATATATCTTCCGAGGCCGCACACCAGCAGGCGGCCCATGCCGAAAACCATCCATCGAAACGAGTACCGTGTTCTTCTTGACCTCCTGAAAGAACACCGCGTCCGAGCGAGTGTCACGCAAAACGAGGTTTCGGTCGCCTTGAAACGCAGCCAATCGTTCATGAGCGATATCGAGCGGGGCGTCAGGCGTCTGGACTTGGTGGAGCTGCGGGACATCTGCACGTTTCTGAAAATTGGCCTCAGCCGGTTCGTGCAGGAGTTCGAACAGGCACTGCCGCGGCGGCATAAGCGGAATTAACACGCTCATGGCTTGCGCCGAGTCCCGGTAGGAAGTTACTGGCTAGGGACTTCGAGCGCGTTTAGCTCAATGACGGCTTCACCCGGACGGATGGCGGCCAGTCGCACCCCAAGGCAGGCGGTGGCGGGGATTCACTTCTTGAAGTGAATCCCCGGCATCGCCTTCCATACGTAAGTCATGTTTTAACTGGCGTCCCCAAGTCTAGAAAGTTCGAACCAGCTCTTTGAAACTCTTGAAGAATGGGATGCCACTCTCAAACGCTAACGCGCCCTTCCCGATAAGAACGGCCAACATGATAATTGAGTGCCGTAGCGGAGTCTGCAAGCAGTTTCCAGGAAGTTTCGGGGGTTACACGGTCTTTAGGATACGAATTCAAGCCGCCTTGTGAACAGCGCGTGGCGAGACAAACAGATCCTCCAGCGTTGCCACACCGCCGGTCAATTCCTCCGCATAGAGGCTATCCGCCACTCCGTTCGCCGCCACCATGGCCAGGGCCAGTTGCTTCCTTGAGCGCGCCCGCGTCGCGAAAATCCGCTGCTTCTCCTTAAGCTGCCGCGCGCACTCCTTGTCGATAACGAACGGCCCGGAGGAGTACTTGATCTCACATAGCGTGATCACGCCATCGCGACGGTCGAACAGCAGATCGATCTGCGCCCCCTGATCCTTCGATCTCTTCGGAGGAACGTAGCGCCAGCTATGCGCGATGGCCGTCGGCGGTATCTCGAGCTTTCTGCGGATGGGCGATAGGTGCTTGAAGCAAAGTGCCTCGAATGCGCAGCCGGACCAGGCATGCCAGCTGGCCGATTGCTGTAGGCCTTGCCAGTAGCCTGCTTCCAGCGATTGTTCCTGCAGTGTCTCGCGAATGGGCTCGATCCAGGCCAGATAAAACAGCGAGTATTCGTCGATCACGCGATAGTAGACCCCTTTCTTCGCCCGCTTGTAGGGCTTGAAAGGGAGAATGAATCCGGCCCTGACCAGATCTTCCAGTTTTTCGGCGATGCGTCCGCCTTTCGAGAAGCGCCTCGACTGCCTGACGATGTCCTCTACGGCGGCGCCGTACCTGGCTTTCGCAATGATCCTGATCAGCTCGACGTAAGGCGCCGCCTTGGCGAATAGTGAAGAGAAGAGATTGGCGAATTCATCGAGCAGGAGACCATTGCGGGTGAATGCGATTTTCTCGATGGTCTGGGCGGCAGAATTCCCTTTGGTGACGGCGGCCAGATAAAACGGAATACCGCCCATGGCCATGTACAGCTGCACGACTTGCGCGTGATTGAGGCGCAGGCCCTGCACCGCCAGAAACTCCGCGGTCTCGGCCAGATCGAACGGCTTGAGCTCGATTCTGCGCGTAACGCGGTTGTGGAGCCCGCCTTTGCTGTTGATGATCTTCTTGACGATCCAGGACGCCGAGGAGCCGCAGACGATGAGCTTGACTCTGGTGTCATTGGACCAGTGATGATTCCAGTAGTAATCGAGGCTCTGCAGGAGTCGGGAGTTCTTAGTGGCCATCCACGGCAGCTCGTCGAAGAACAGCACGATTTTTTTCGGCTTGGGCACTCCCTGGATGGCTTTCGTCAGGGTCTCGAAGGTTTTCGGCCAGTTGGCGCCGCCCCGTGGCGTCACCCCACCGAAAAAAGCGCTGCCCATGGCTTCGGTGAAATGAGCGATCTGCTCCTCCAGCGTCCCGTCTTTCATCCCCGTGGAATTGAAGAACAACGCATCGGAAAAAGCAGAGAAGAACTGCCGGACAAGGAATGTTTTCCCGACTCGACGTCTGCCGTAGATGGCGACGAATTCCGGGCGCTTGGAGGTATAGACACTGTGAAAAGTGTCCTGCTCGGCCTTTCTGCCGATCAAGGTCGTGTTCATTGCCACACTCCTGCAAGATGGGGCCGCCTGCGAGGATGCTTCAAGTGGCCCCATCTTGCAATAATTTTATGATATGGGGCCGCTTGTAAAGGTGCTCAAAGCGGCCCCATCCTGAAGCCATGCGTTTGCTTGGCTCCTTGCCGGCCATAGAACCGCCGCCCGCAGTCCAAGTCCTCCATCGGTGCGTCGAAAGCGCTCGTTATCGGCCCAAGGAGATTCGAACCCCTCCACCGGGGCGCAAGCTATTGAACTCGAAGGAGTTCGGAGCAAATGGACCGCACGGGTTAAAGCACCGAGCTTCTTTGCCGATGAGGCAATTTTGTTTGCCTCTAACCCGTGAAGCGTTGACTGTTTGTCAGCGGCCCCTGCGATGTACCACCACCGCCGGAGCCTAACCACAACGCATCTTTACAGGAGACATCATGGCTACCCGCAAGAATATCCCGGCACGCGCTCGGCGTGCGAAGCCTACCCCCACCGTAGTCATCGAGATACGCGACGTGCGCCAACGGCTGGAAGGTATCCACGCCTGCGTGCTTACCGTCATCGCCGCCCTGCGTGAGCAGGCCGCCGATAACAACACCGTTTTCGCCGCATGCCTGATGGGCTGCGCGGCTAATCCTCTAAGCGTGCAGATGGAGCGCCTGGATAGCGTAGTCACAGAGCGCGCTGAAAGGCCCAACGGTGGCATGACGGAGCCCTACGCGATGCCCGTAAAAAATATATTTTTACCGCATTTTTACCGCAAAGGCCCCTTTTGGAAGGGGCCTGATAGCGTAAGTGCTTGTTTTAACTGGCGTCCCCACGGGGATTCGAACCCCGGTTACCACCGTGAAAGGGTGATGTCCTAGGCCTCTAGACGATGGGGACGCCGATCGGAAATGGTGGAGCCAGGCGGGATCGAACCGCCGACCTCTTGCATGCCATGCAAGCGCTCTCCCAGCTGAGCTATGGCCCCCACGAGAGGGCCGCGACCTTACGCAAGCGCTGGGAAGCTGTCAACCGAGACTCCCGCACCCTAAAAATGATAGCTCGCCTCAAGCCCGATCCGCCGCGGACTGCCCGGCGCCGAGCGGACCGGCAACGGCCAGGTGAACTGTCCCGCTTCGATGTACTGGCTGAACGTGAGCTTGTCGAAGGCATTGTCCACATAGGCCGCGACGCTGTATTTGTCGTCCGGGCCGTGATACGTCAGACGGAAATTGACCAGCGCGTAGCCCGGCACCTGCTCCGTCAGCTCATCGTCGTTGCGGTAACGGCTGCGGAAACTCACCACCGTGCCCATCACCGTATCCCCCGGCAGACCGAAAAGATGCGGCAGGGTGAGATCCCCGCCTCCCGCCCCGCTCCACCTCGGCGCATAGTTGAGCGGCAAACCCACCTGCGCCGGATCCGGGTCGTAGCTCTCCACCCGGGTATGGCTCAGCGCCACGTTCGCGAACACAGTCAGCAGGCGCACCGGCCGCGCCGTCAGCTCAAGATCCACTCCCTCGCCCTGCGCCCGCCCCACATTGCTCACGATCAGCCGCGGGCCGATCTGCACCTGCTTCTGCAGATCGCGGTAGTAGTAGCGGTAGGCGGCCACATTGAAGCCCAGTCGCCTCTCGAAAGCCGAGCCCTTCAGCCCCAGCTCATAGTTATTGGCATGCTCCGGGTTCACGAAGCTCAACGTCCCGCCCGCCGCCGACAGATCGTTGCCGAAGCCCACCTCGAAGCCGGGCGGCGTGTTCGCTACAAAAGTGTTGAAGGAGCCCGCCTTGTAGCCCTGGCTGACCGTGAAGTACGCCGTGGTCGCCTCATTGAGCTCGTAGTTGATGGCCCCGCGCAGCGACGTGTCATTCCAGCTCTTCGTGCCCTCGAGAGGCGTGCTGGTGAAAAAGCCCCAGTTGTAGCAGGCACAGGCGAAATCCTTGCCCGCATTCACATCGAGCCCCGCCGGATCCGGCACATCCAGCCGGAAGAATTTCTTGTCGGCGCTGTAGCGGACCCCACCCGTGAACTTCCAGCGCGGCGCGAGCGGAATCGTCGTATCCCCGTACACCGACCAGCCCGTGAAGCGGCCGTACACGAAACCATTCTCGCGGAAGGCATTGCTGAAATCGCCCGGCGCGAGCGCCGCAAGGTCGAGGAAAGTGCCATCGTCCACCGAGCCGCCCGGCCACGCCCCGTTGTTGCCGAAGTCATTGTCCACCCAGGTGCGCACCCCCGCCTGACGGCGGAAAAGATAGCCCGAGACTCCGCCCATGACCACCAGCCCATTGCTCTGCTGATAGCTCAGGCGGAATTCCTGCTGGGTGAGACGGTCGTCCTGGAACTGCCCATAGGGTCCCAGCACGATCTGCGGCAGACCGTCGGACTTCTCCTGGTAGTCATTCTTCACCCGGCGGTAGCTGGTCAGCGACTTGAAGTGCCAGGCCTCAGCGATATTCACATTGATCTCGCTGGTCAGATCGAGGTTGGTCGTGTGGCTGAAGTTGTTGGCATCGCCTAATGGTGCGATATCGGCCTTCCAATCGGGCAACGCCAGCGGCAGGAAGACATTCGATCCCAGGCGGCGGCGCTCGTAATTGACCGTAAAGGTGGGATCGACCACCTCGCTGCCGAACCAGCGAAAGGCCACCCGCGCCGCTTTGATATCCCGGCCGTTGAGATCCGGCCCCCCGGCGAGGTTTTTGAAGTAGCCGTCCTCATTCTCCGAATCGCCGGAGAATCGCATCGCCCAATTTCCCGGCAGCGGAATGTTCACGAAGCCATCCGCCGTATAGCGCCCGTAATCTCCCACCCCCGCGTTCAGCTCCGCATCGAAGCTGCGCTTGGGCCGGGCGCGGGTGACACTGATGGCGCCGGCGATGGAGCTGCGGCCGAAGAGCGTAGCCTGCGGCCCCTTGATCACCTCGATGCGGTCGATGTCATAGAGCGCATTCTCCTGCCCGCCGTTCAGGCCCTGGTACACGCCGTCCACATAGATGCCGATGGACGGATCGTCCGCGAAACCGAAGCCGTTGGTACCGATGCCGCGGATAGCCGAAAGCTCGATGAAGCCGTAGTCGGGAGGTGCGGTGAAGCCCGCGGCAATCTTGGCGATATCGCCAAACCCATCGATATGATTTTCCTGCACCATCTGTGCGGAGACCACGCTGACCGACAGGGGCACATCCTGAATGCGCTGCTCGCGCTTCTGCGCCGAGACCACCACCTCGGGAATCTCGGCCGCGCTGATATCCGCAGGAGGCGGCGCCTCCTGGGCAGAGGCCTGCTCCATTCCACAGAGAGACATCAGACACGACAGCGCAAGAACCGTCCCACGATGAGCTTTAAGCATGTCTCTCCCCCTTTTTAGAACGGACTTACCGGATGGCGCTGCCTAACCTCACCAGAGTGCGCTCGCGGCCCAGCAGCGCCACCGTCGCATCGATGGGCGGCGATACTGTGCCTCCCGTCAGGGCCACGCGCAATGGCTGCGCGATCTTTCCTAGGCCCAGCCCACGCTCGGTGGCAAGCTGGTTGAGTACATCGTGGATGGCTGGAGCCGACCAGTCCGCCAGCGCGGCAAGCCGCTTCGAGAGCTCCGTCAGCAGCGGCGCCTGCTCGGCCGTCAAATGCTTCTCCACGGCCTTGGGATCGCGCTCGATACTCTCCCCAAAAAAGAAGCGACTGTTCTGCGCCATCTCCTTGAAGGTCTTGGCGCGCTCGCGCTGCGCGACGATCACCCCCTCCAGTAGAGCGCTATCCTCGGCCTGAATGCCGATGCGCCACAGCTGGTCGCGCAGGAACGGCACGAGATCGGCCGGGTTGGCGCGCACCATGTGCTGCTGGTTGAGCCACAATAGTTTCTCGGGATTGAACGCCGAGGCGGCCTTGTTCACATCGTGAATATCGAAGGCGGCGATCATCTCCTCCATCGTGAACACTTCCTGATCGCCGTGAGACCACCCCAAGCGCACCAGGTAGTTGAGCAGCGCCTGCGGCAGGAAGCCGTCCTCCTGGTACTGCAGCACGCTCACGGCGCCGTGGCGCTTGGAGAGCTTGGCGCCGTCGGGCCCCAGGATCATGGGCACGTGCGCATACACCGGCGGCGTGGCGCCGAGGGCGCACAGCATGTTCATCTGCCGTGGCGTGTTGTTTAGATGGTCGTCGCCGCGGATGACCTCGGTGACGCCCATGTCCATGTCATCCACCACCACGCAGAAATTGTAGGTGGGGGTGCCGTCCGAGCGCGCGATGATGAGATCGTCGAGCTCGCTGTTCTTGAAAGTGACCGGGCCGTGGATCAGGTCATCGACCACGACGGCGCCCTCGAACGGGTTCTTGAAGCGCACCACGGGCTCCACCCCCGGCCGCGGCTCGGTGCGGTTGCGGCACAGCCCCGTGTAGCGCGGCTTCTCCTTAGCAAGGGTCTGCTGCGCGCGCATCTCATCGAGCTCCTGCTTGGTGCAGTAGCAGCGGTAGGCGGTGCCGGCCGCCAGCATTTGCTGGATGACCTCGGCATAGCGGGGAAAGCGCCGGGTCTGGTAGTACGGACCCTCATCGGCCGTCAGGCCCAGCCACTGCATGCCCTCGAGGATCACCCGCACCGCATCCTCGGTGGAGCGCTCGCGGTCGGTATCCTCGACACGCAGGATGAACTTGCCGCCGTGGCGGCGGGCCTGCAGCCAACTGAAAAGCGCGGTGCGGACACCTCCGACATGCAGCAGGCCGGTGGGGCTGGGGGCGAAGCGGGTGACGACGGTCATAGCCCGCGAATGTTAACACCTACCCCGCGGAGCGGGCGCGCCAGACGGTCACGGCGCGATACAGGGTGGGCAGGACGAACAATGTCAGCACCGTTGCCGACAGCAGCCCGCCGATCACCACCACGGCTAGCGGCCGCTGCGTCTCCGATCCCAGGTCGTGCGACAGCGCCATCGGCAGCAGCCCCAGCATGGCAAGGAGCGCCGTCATCAGCACCGTCCGCAACCGGTCGATTGCGCCCTGACGCACCGCCTCATCGACAGGCAGACCGCTGGCGCGCAGTCCCTCGATGCAGCTGATCATGACCACGCCATTGAGCACCGCCTGGCCGAAAAGCGCGATGAAGCCGATGGCGGCCGACACCGACAGTGGAATCGTCGTGATCCGCAACAGCACGATGCCGCCGATCAGCGCGAAGGGCACATTGGCGAGGATCAGCCCGGCATTCACCACGGAGCCAAAGGCATTGAAGAGAATGACGAAGATCACCAGGATAGAGAGCGGCACGACGATTTCCAGGCGTGTCATGGCACGCTTCTGATTCTCGAACTCTCCCGACCAGGAGATAGTGTAGCCGCGCGGCAGCTGGACAGATCGATCCACCCGCTGCTGCATTTCCGCCACAGTGCTGCCCAGATCGCGGTCCTTGATGAAGATGCCCACCGGTATGACCCTCCGGCCATTCTCGCGCGCGATGTTCATGGCGCCGCTTCGCACGCGGAAGCTCGCAAGCGCCGACAGCGGCACCTGCGGGCCGTCCGCGGTGGCCACCGGCAATTGGCGCAGACCCTCCAGCGCGCGCTCGGCTTCGCCGAGGCGCACCACGACCGCGAAATGCTTCTCGCCCTCCCACAGCTCGCTGGTGCTTTTACCGGCGAGCGCGGTCTCGATGAGGTCCTGCACATCCGCGACGTTGACTCCATAGTGCGCGGCGCGAGCGCGGTCGATGTCGATCAGCATCTGCGGCAGCTCGCCGTCGCGATCGATGAAGGCGCGATCGACGCCGCGTACTTTTTTGACCTGAGTGACGATGTCGACGGCCGCCCGGCGCAGCTCTCCAATATCCTCACCGCTCACCTTGATGACCACCTGACCGTCCACCTGCGAGATGCTCTCCAGCACATTGTCGCGGATCGGCTGCGAGAAGGAGGTGACGATGCCGGGCAGCTTCGCAATGGCACGGTCCATCTGCGCGATCAAATCCTCTTTGTCGAGGCCGGCGCGCCAGCGATTCTCCGGAATGAAGTCCACATAAAGCTCGGCGCTGTTGAATAGCTTGGGATCCGTGCCGTCATCGGGCCGCCCCACCTTGCTCACCACCGTGCGCACTTCCGGCACCGAGTGCAGCAGGGTGCGCATGCGACGCGCCTCGGCCCTGGCTTCCTCGGGCGAAAGACCCGCCGGAAAGGTGGCGTTCACCCAGATGGTACCTTCGTTCAGCTCCGGCAGGAACTCGCTCCCCAGCGACCGTGCCAGCAGCAGGCTCGCCGCCAGCGCGCCCAGCGCGCCGCACAACACCAGCCGGTGCCGGGCGAGAGTCCAATCCAGCGCGCGGCGGTAGCGGGCGCTCAAAGTCTGCATGAAACGCGGCTCGCGATGCGGCCGTCGCGGATCGAGCCATCCCAAAGCGAGCACGGGCACCAGCGTCACCGCCATCACGAGCGCGCCGAGCAGCGCGAACACCACCGTGTAGGCCATGGGCGCGAAAATGCGCCCTTCCTGGCGCTGCAGGGCGAAGATGGGCAGGTGCGCGGCGATGATGATGGCGAGAGCAAACACGGTGGGACGGCCTACTTCGCGCGCGCCCTCGAACACCACCCGCAGCCGCTCCCGCGGATCGGCTCGTGTCGCCGCCGGCATGGCGTGCAGCCGCCGCAGCACATTCTCGATCAGAATGACCGCGCCATCGACGATGATCCCGAAATCGAGCGCGCCGAGCGACAGAAGATTGGCCGGAATCCCGATGAGCGTCAGACCGATGAAGGTGGCCAGCAGCGCCAGAGGAATGGTCAGCGCGACGATGCAGGCGGCGCGCAGGTCGAGCAGAAACGCATACAGCACCAGCACCACCAGCGTCGCACCCTCGAGCAGATTGCGGAACACGGTGTGCAGCGTGCGCTCGATCAGCCACGAGCGATCGTAGTACGGCTCGATCCGCACGCCCTTGGGTAATATGCGCTCATTGAGCTCGGCGATGCGGACCTTCAGCGCCTCGAGCACCTTGGAGGGATTCTCGCCCTTGCGCATCAGGACAATGCCGTTGACGATATCGTCCTGTGCATCCTGCCCGACGAGTCCCTGCTGGGGCGCGTGTCCGATGTGGACCGCCGCCACATCGCGGACCCGGACCGGCGCGCCGTTGACCGAGGCCACCAGCACATCGGCGATGTCGGCCGATGAGGCGAACGCACCGAGGCTGCGAATCAAATACTGCTGCGAGCCCTGGGTCACGGCACCGCCCCCGGTGTTGGCATTGGCGCGCGTCAGGGCCGTGAAGAGCTGGGACAGCGTCAGGTGCAGCGAGCGCAGCCGCTGCAGATCCGGCTGCACCTCGTACTGCTTGACGCTGCCGCCCATGGTCACGACATCCGCCACGCCCTGCGCCAGACGCACATGCTTCTCGACCACCCAGTCCTCGAGCGTGCGCAGGTCCTGGGGACTGACACCGGCGCCGGCCAGACGAAAGCGGAAAATCTCCCCGATGGCGGTGGACAGCGGCTCGACATCGGCTTTGACATCCTGCGGCAGATCCACACCGGCAAGCCTTTCGGTCACGGTGAGCCGCGCATCCTTGTCCGTGATGCCATCGTCATAGGTGATCATCACGAAGCTCAGGCCTGCCTGCGTATGAGAGAACACTCGCACCGCGTGCGGCAGGCCGGACAGCACCGTCTCCAGAGGCAGCGTGACCTGCTGCTCCACTTCCTCAGCGGCATGCCCGGGATAGAGTGCGACGATATTGACCTGAATGTCCGAGACGTCAGGGAAAGCCTCCACCGGCAGCGCGATGAAGGCAGCGATCCCGGCGCCGATGAAAATCGCCAGCCCCAGCAGGACAAACAGCGGCCGGGCGAGCGCAGCGCGCAGAATCTTCTCGAGCATGGGCGCCTCAGGCTTGCGCGGCGTCTTCGAGCAGCTGCTCGAGATACAGCGCGCCATCAAGAACGATGGCCTGGCCCGGCTGCAACCCGCTCGTGACCTCGACCGCATCGCTCCCCAGCACACCCACCGTCACCGCTACCCGCCGATAGCGGGCGCCTTGCGCCGCGAACAGATAGTACCGGTCGCCCACCAGTATCAGCGCATCGGCCGGAACCCGCACGGAATGCGCGCCTGTCCCGGTGAGCGGCACCGAGGCCTCGATGTAGGATTCACCGCGCAACGCCAGGTTTTGATTCAGCACCACGCCACGGGCCTTCACGGCTTGAGTCAGTGGGTCGACCTCGGCCGCCACGTGTGTGATGCGTGCCCGGCCCTTCCTTTCAGGCTCGCTCGAATTGGAAAACACGACTTCCTCTCCCACCGACAGAGCGCCCGACAGCGACTCGGGCACATCGAGCAGAACGGTCATGCGGCTGGGATCGGTGATCACGTATAGTGGCTGCGGCGCATCCGAGCGGACCTCGGTGCCGACATTGACGGCGCGCTCCACCACTACTCCGGCGATGGGGCTGCGCAGCACGAAGGTGCCGTCAACATCGTCACGCAGCTCTCCGAGCGAGCGCAGCCGCGAGTGGGTGCGCGCCGACTCCGTCTGCGCGTGCCGCAGGTCCGCTTCGGATTGCTCGAAGTCCTTGGCCGCCAGGACGCCGGCATCGAGCAGATCCTTGGCGCGCTCGAACTGCCGCCGGGCCACGTTCAGGTCCGCATCCGCCTTGCTGGCTTCGGCCTGCGCCTGCCCGTAGTCGCTCGAGCTCAGCTTCAGCAGTGGCTGATTGCGAGCTACCCGTGCGCCGGGCTCTACCAGAATCTGCTCGATGCGGCCGTTGAAGGGGGTGAATACTCTGGCCGTGGAGTCTTCGGTCCACACCAGACGTCCCGGAATCTGCACATGGGCGGTCGCAGCGGCAGTCGTGACGCCGGTGCGCACGCCGGCGAGCGGCTTGCCGTCGGTGGCGAGAACGGTCTGTCCCTCGACGCGCCAGTGCGGGGCGCCTTCCTCGGACGCCGCGCTATGGCCGCAGGCCGAGAGCGTCAGCGCCAAAAGCGGGATCACTACGGACAAGACAGAATGAGTCACTCGCATCGTTCTCTCCAGTCAATGTTCTACAAGGCCGTCCTCGCGCAAAAAGAGCGCGAGCGGATCGCTGCCCAGCGCCAACGCCAGACGCCCCGCGGCCACCTGGGCGTCGCGTTCGGCCGCGACCGCGGCCAGGAATACCTGACGGGCATTGCGGCGCGCATCGAGCAGATCGAGCAGACTCGCGCCGCCACGGCGATAGGCACGCTCCTGCGCCGCAAGGATCCGATTGGCTCCGGGAACCCAGTCCTCACGGTAGCGTGCGGCCAGTGCGTCGGCCCGCGACAGCGTCTCGCGCGCCGTGCGCATCTCGCTCTCCGCATCCGTTTGAGTGCGCAGCCATTCGGTCTGCGCGGAATGCAGGTCGGCGAACGCATGGCCCACCGCACCGCGGCCGCTGTCAAACCATTGCAGAGGGATGCTCGCGCCGATCGTGAAGCTGTCGCCGGTGCCCTGCGGGTCCGCGGCGCTCACGGGCCAGTGATCGAAGCCGAGCGAGACATCGACATCGCGGACGCGCGCCGCCTTCGCGGCCGCCAGCGCACCCTCGGCCGCATCGACCCTGGCGGCCGCGGCCTGCACATCCGCACGATCATGGATGAGCTGCGCGGTAGGCACGCGATCTGCCGGGGGACTGCCGCGACGCGATGCAAGCTCGGCCAGGGTCAGCAGGCGCGTATCGGGTGGTAGTGGGCCGGCGCCCAGCAGGGCGGCCAGATCCGCGCGGGCCTGAGTCAGGACGGTCTGCGCGGCCTGCGCATCGGCCGCCGCGCGTCCCGCATCGAGAGCTGTGCGATCCACCTCGATGCGGGCGACATCCCCGGCCGCCAATCGCCGGTCCATGGCGGCGGCGCTCTCGCGGTAGCTCGCAGCAGCCTGATTCAGCAGCTCCACGGATTGCGCCGCGGCGGCGGCCGTAACGTAGGCCTCCAGCAGTGACTGCCCGCTACGCAGTTCGGTGTCATGCAGGGTGAGGCCGGCGGCGAGAGTGCCGGCAAGGGCGGCATGACGTCTCGCGGTGCGCTTGCCGCCGCGCTCCACGAGCTCATCGATGCGCAGCCCGGAATCCACCGTGCGGTGGATCAGCGGGCCGCTGCCCACACCCACCTTGGGATTGATATTGCTGAGGCTCATTCCCAGCGTGGGGTTGGGCGCATGGTCGGCGGTGATGAGGTCGGCCTGCGCGGCCGCGAGGTCGTCCTGCGCCTCGAGCAGCGCTGCATTGCAGCGGCGCAACCGGTCCGCGGCGGCCTGCAAGGTGAGCACCGCGCCGGCCACCGGCCGCTCGCACTGCGGTTCAAGGAGGGGTACCGCCTCCCCTTTCGCGATCGTCAGCGAAATGAAAGCCAGCGCTGGGAGTATGTAGGGTCGGCTGCGGCTCAACATGCGTCGCGAGCCTAAAGGAGCGGTCTTTCAACGACCTTACGCGAGCGAGCATAATCTGATGCACATCCTGATCGTGGAGGACGACACCGCCATCGCGCAGGCGCTGCAGTCGCAGTTCGCGCGGAGTGGCTACTCCGTGCACCACGCGGCGACGCTTCAGGAGGCCAGTCACCTCATCGAGCAGTCCGCGGTGCAGGCTCTGATCCTCGATCTGGGATTGCCCGATGGCCAGGGGCTCGAGCTCGTGCGGCAGCTGCGTGCGGCGCGCAGGACATTGCCGACGCTGATCATGACGGCGCGCGATGCGCTGACCGACCGGGTGCGCGGGCTCGACGCCGGCGCGGACGACTACATCGTGAAACCCTTCGCCTTCGAGGAATTGCTGGCGCGCCTGCGCGCCGTGCTGCGGCGCACCGGCGTGCTGGATCAGCCCGACCGGTACGGACTGCTGGAGCGGCGGCCTCACGATGCGCGCTACTTCCTGGAAGGTGCGCCTCTACTGTTGTCGCGGCGCGAGGATGCGGTGTTCACGCTGCTCTGGGAGCGGCGCGAGCGCCTGGTGAGCAAAGCCGATCTGCTGCAGAGGATCGATCCCACCGGCAATGAGATCGCCGACGCGGCCATCGAGGTGTATGTGCATCGCTTGCGCAGAAAGCTCGAGAAGACCGGTGTCACGATCAATACCTTGCGTGGTTTCGGCTACCTGCTGCAAGCTCAGGACCGCGATGCGGCCCGTTGATTGCGCGGCCCGCTCGCTGCGGCGGCGCATGGACCTGGCGCTGCTTTTCCCGCTCTGCGCTATCCTGGCTCTCGCGGCCATCATCGCCTACTACCTCGCGGCGCACTTCTCGCGCGTGGTTCACGACCGCTGGCTCAGCGACTCGGTCAACTCGCTGGCGCAGGTGGTCTCGCGCGGCCCGCAAGGCGTGCGGCTCGACTTGAGCGGATCGGCGCGTGCGCTCTTTGCCTGGGATGCCGAGGACCGCACCTGGCTGCGGTTGCTGTCACTGTCGCGAGGTACTCTGGCGGGCGCGCCAAACGTACCGGTCAAGGGCTCCGCCTACGCTGCCATTGGCGATACCCGGCTGTTTGACGCGCGCATCGACGGCGAGCCGGTGCGAGTGGCGCGACTCGAACTGCCGGCGGCGCGCTACGGCGAGCCGCTGGTGCTGGAAGTCGCCGAGACGGTGCGCAAGCGGACACGCACCGCGCGGGAGATCGCCACCGCGGTGCTCATCCCGCAGTCGCTGCTGAGCGCGCTCGCCGTGCTAATGCTGCTGCGGGCGGTACGGCGCACCATGCATCCCCTCGAGAAGCTCGCCGGTGCGCTCAATGCGCAGACCCATCTGAGCCTTGACCCACTGGCGCTCGATGATGCCCCGCTCGAGGTGCATCCCTTGATCCTGGCGCTGAACGATCTGCTCGCGCGGCTGAAAACCGTGGTCGAATCGCAGCAGGAATTCCTGGCGACCTCGGCGCACGACCTGCGCACACCGCTGGCGGCGGCCCTGCTGCACCTGGAGCAGGTGCAGGCCTCGGACACACACAGTGCCGCGGCGCTCGCGACCGCGCGTGCCGCACTGGCCCGCGTCACCCGCGCCGCCCAGCAGCTGCTGAGTCTGGCGGAGGCCGAGGCGGCCGCCGCGCGCCCGGCCCAATTTGCCGCGGTGGACTTGTGCGCGCTCGCGCAGCAGATCGGTGCCGAGTTCGCCCCCGCGGCGCTCGCCAAACGGCAGTCGCTGTCGCTCGAAGTGCCGCGCACCGGGGTACTCGCGCGCGGCGATCACGACCTGCTGGCCGCGGCGATCGCGAATCTGATCGACAACGCCGTCAAATACACCCCGGCGGCCGCGGAGATCGCCGTCACGGTACTCGATGGGGAGCGGGTGGGAATCCGCATTGCGGATACGGGTCCAGGGTTGCCGCAGGAGGCGCAGGACTGCGGTCTGGAGAAACGCTTCGTGCGCGGCGGGCGCGCGGTCCGCGCGGGAATCGAGGGCGCGGGCCTTGGACTGGCCATTGCCCGCGAGGTGGCCGCCCGGCACGGCGGAGCTTTGCAGCTGTGCACCGGCGCGCAAGGGAAAGGCACGGTCGCGACGCTGTGGCTGCGCCCGGCACAGGCCGCTTGAGCGGACAGCGATTGAAGCCTGCGTAGTCTGCCGTCTCACCGGCATCGCGTTAACAAAAAACGATTCCATGCGGGCTCAGTATTCGGTAACGGCTGCCGTGTCCAGGCCGCATCGGTGGGCTTGGGCTTTCGTGATCTCGATTCCCGCGGTGTATGCCGCGGTGCTGGCCCTTTTCTGGAACCGGGTGGGACCTGCGGACTACGATCAGTTCCTGGTATTCCACGAGTTGCAGTACTGGAATGCCAGCCTGTTCGGACTCGCCAAGCAGTGGACGCCGGTGATGTGCTCCGGATTGTCCTTGGCGGGGGAGCCGCAAGTCCCGTTCGCTTCGCTCACGATGATCCTGACCTATCTATTCGGGGCGCAGGCGGGGCTGGCACTGGGCAGCGCGCTGTACTTTGTCGCGGGCTGGGTGGGCACCTATCTTTATTCCGGCCTGTATGTCCGGGAGCGTCTGCAACGGGCCCTGGCCGCCTCGCTGTTTCTCGGCAACGGCTTTTTCATCTGCCGCATGGCCTACGGCCATGTCGATTTCCTGCCCTTCCTGTCGTTGCCGCTTGCGCTGTGGATAATTCATGCCACGCTGCAAAAATCCACCACGGACCCACCCGTCATCGCCCTGCCGGCGGCGATGGCCATGCTGGGAGTCCTCATCGCGCTCGCCATCGATGGCTCGCCGGTCGGCATCCTCCACTGGCTCTTCTGGATCGTGCTCTACTGCGGGGTATTGGCGGCCGTCGCCCGCTCCTTTCGTCCGCTGGCGCTGATTGTCGGCGCCTGTCTCGCGGCCGGTGTGCTCGATGCCGGCTATCTATGGCCGATGATCGAGGCTCAGGCATCGTTCCCGAGGCTAACCCCCGACACCTTCACCGGTCCTTGGAACCTGCTGTGGTATCTGCTGGTGCCGATGCGCGGCAAGCTTTTCCCCGCAAACGGCAAAGGGCTCGAGCTCAGCGTATTCATCGGCCCGGTGCTCTTCTATCTGATCTGGCGCTACCGCAAGCAGCTGGTGCAGCAGTTGCCGCCCACACTGCGGATCCCGCTGCTCATTGTGAGCGTCGTATCCATCCTGCTCGGGATGGGCAGCTTCCACGCCATCGATGCGCCCACAGGCTTAAGTCTCTTTGATGCCCTGCGCCCGCTGCCCGGCTTTCGTTCCATAGGCGTCACAGGCCGCTTCTGGGGATTTCTCGCTCTGCCGCTTGCCCTGCTGTCCGCGGCAGCCCTGTGGCGCTGGCTTCTCAAAGAGCGGCAGACCCGGCGCTGGTCGATGGTGCTGGCGCTGGCTTTACTGCTGCAGCTGATCTTCCAGACTCAATCGCTGCTGTCGCAGTGGCAGTGGCGCAGGTACCCGCCCATCGACACCTCGAACACCTTCAACCGCGGCACCCAGGCCATTCGTGCGGTGCGCATGGACGATACCGATGAGGCGCGGCAAGGCGAGCACATCACGCCCACCCAGCAACTGATCAATTGCTATGACATGGACGACTTCCTGCGGGCCGATATCCGTCCGGGCACGGCGCTCGTCAAAGAGGTCCATGCCGAGGCGGCGCAGCGCATGCTCCCCACCGTCACGGCACAATTTCTGACGTGGAACCGCATTCGGATCTTTGGCACCGCCGCATCGGCAGCGGATCGCGTGCAAATCACTCTCAATCAGGCCTATCACCGAGGGTGGCAGGCGATCGGCTGCGACATCACGCAGGGATCGCAAAACAATCTCGTTCTGTCTTGCCCGGCGGTGCTGTTCGCTGATGGGGCGGTGGAAGTGTCCTTCCACGACGCCCTCAGCGCGACCGGCGCGCGCGTCTCGCAGATCGGGTGGGGACTTCTCGGCGGTATCGGCTTCCTCGCCCTGCTCTACGCCCCATATCGGAGCCGGGAGCGGTCCGTTGCCGTGGCCGCCGATGCTAATACTTCCGGCGCGTAACGCGACCGCTCGGGCCCTTCCTCCCATTTTCAGATTTTCGGGTACCGTGGTAGGATGCACGCCCCCCGAATGGACGGTTAGCTCAGCTGGTAGAGCGCTGCTTTCACACGGCAGAGGTCACAGGTTCAATCCCTGTACCGTCCACCAGTCAAAATCTTTTATGGCAGGACTCCAGCACGGGTTGCGATCCAGTCGCGCACGGCGAACAGAAAATCGCTATGCGTAAGATCGTCAAGCGGATCGAGACGTCGTGGGACGAGAAGCGCACCGACCTCTGCCTGAAACAAACGATAGTCGCTGGCCATCGCAGTCGCGCCGGGGAGGGGCGGCTGGTCGCGGCTACGATGTTCTGACAACCAGTCGCGCACGCAGCGAATCGCTCGAACCGGATCATTTGCGTGAGCCTCGATGTCCTGACCGCTGATATCCGAAAGTGCGGCGTCATAGCGGTGGGACTTGGCCTCGAGAATCAAGGCGCGCTTGCGCCGATGGCGCCCTTGTCCGAAAAGACGGGCTCCGAGATGCAAACCAAGCTCCAAAGGCATGTTAAAGCGCGGCAGGCCGGCAGTTGGGTCGAGCTCGATTCGAGACAAGTCGTGAATACCCCAGTCGCATTCGCCGATCATTGCGGCGATCTTGCTGACCCGAACCTCCGCTCCGTCTGTCGAGTCGAGGGCACACCGCGGATAATAGCCGGACGAGATGACTGTAAAGACGATAGCGCGAAGAATGGGCTTGAACCCGTCGTCGAACGGGCAATTGATGAAAACGGATTTGGGGGCCGACAGCTTAGCCGTGGGCCGGCGCGGCACGCGAATGCTCGGATTTGGTCCGCAGCGCGTCCCGAATGGCCTGAGCGATGGCGGAACGCTTGCCAACCATGGGAGCGATCTTAATTCCGCGGTATACGACCGTACGTTCGGACTTGGTCGAAGACCGCACCCGCGAGATTGTTTTTGCTGCAGTCACCATAGTTAACAATATGGGTCTTCTAGGCCAGAATTGCAAGCCGCGACGCGTGTGCAAGGTCTCAGAAAATGACAACGCTCCGTAGCACCGTCCGCAGCGGTTAATGGCCATACCAGTGGCCAGAGCACCTTAGTCATAAGGCTAGTCCGTTAATCATCGCATGCCAATTGCATGCCATTTCATGCGGCATGTAAGCGCCGCTCCGCTATCGGCTTTCGGCCATTCGACTCCATGACCCCACTCATCGAGCTTCACGGTCGCGAAGAATTTGGGATTGCGCAGGCGCTCATGACCGGCGCATCCAGATACTCGCTGACATCGACCTCCGTTTGCGCCTGCTTGCATAGTGAATATTATTCACTAAATCAACACGCCGCCATTCCCCAGACGAGGCGGTCTTCAGATACCCCGTAAGGTCCGCCAACTGCTCGATCTCAGACGGCATGACTGCCGCCTCCGTAAGATGCTGTTCACTGATATTGGTCGAACGACGGCTCCTGGAAGAGAAGCAGTCCTCACGGTCTCGCCCCCGAGTCGTCTGCCGCCGAATAATCTCCCGCTCGCCGATAAGCTTCGAAGCGAATGCCGACGTCCCTCCGCCGTCGCTACTCGAGCAGCGCAGAATCAGTGTCGTACCGCAGTTCTCGACGATGGTCTGAGCCTCCTGGGTGCCGTAAGTGCTCGAGACCTGCGCGATGGATTGAAATCCGAGGACGACGCGGCCACCGAATTTTCGCAACCGCGCCAGAGCATCCTTCAGCCCGTCAATCGCGCCCAGCGCATCGAGCTCATCCACCACGAACCACAGGCGCTGATCCTGGTTTTCCGGCCGGCTCATCGCCTCAAAGATGGCCAACCGCAGCCACGTGGCGATGATGGAGCGCAACGCAGCAATTTGCCGTGCCTGGTAAGGGATAAACAGCACACCCCGCCCCGACCCCACCCATTTGCGTACGGAAAAAGGAGCCGCTCGCTGCGCCTGAATGTATTCCAGTGCGGCAATCGCCGATCCACCTACCGACCGGATGGAGCTGAACATGCGAGCGTTATCAGGATCGAGAAAGGGCTGCGCCGGCGTGCCACTGACAATGGGCCGCAGCTCATCAGCCGAAGCCACCATGAGCAGACGCCACAATTCTGCCGTGTCGTGCCAGCCGTTCTGAAAGCAGCGGCGTAACACCGCAGTCAGAAAGGTTCGCGCATAGCCGCGCCACTCCTGCCCCGAGGTGTCTTCCACGGAAGGAATCAGGCCGCTGGACACCTGCTCGACGTCATAGGGGTTGCGAATCTCCTCGAACAAATCCCATTTCACGGAGCCCGGCTCGAAGGGATTGAGGATGACATCGCCGCGGTAGCGCTGGTAGAACCGTGCCAAATAGCCGCCATCCGGATCGGCGATAATGGCGCGATCCCCCCGTGCCAGCGCCGTGCCCAATATCTCCCGGATCGCTGTGGACTTACCGGTCCCGGTAGTGCCGATGAGCTTAAAATGCTTGGTCTCATCCAATGGCGGAATCGCGACGCCGGCCAGAGTCAATGTACCCGGCTCACTCCTTCTAAGACGAGCGCCGGCACGTTGCGCCGCTGCCCCATCCCTGATCTGCGTCCCGCGCTTGTGGCGCTCCCGATGCCCAAGCAGCAACTCAGTACCCCTTGACGATGAAGTAGTCGCGCTTCGACCCCAAGGCCGGGGTCTGCGTGTCGACATGCACGCAAAGTCGTGCATCGCCTTCCCCGCAGCGCCGCAGCTCAATACGCGCTCCCCGCCGCTCCAACTGAGCGATATTCGCTGCATATCGGTCGCGCTCTGCCCGAAGGGCCGCGATCTGCGACGGGCGGGGCAGCACGTACCACAAGACTGCCAGTGCCAATCCCGTGCAAACGGCCGTGATGCCGATACTTAGGCAGGCGAAGCGCAGATTGGCTGCTCCCTTGAGCGCCTCGAGGGCTCGTGTCGCGCGCCGGCACTCCGCGCTCAGCTCCACGAGCTCCTCCACCATTGTCCGACGGATCTCCTCGCGCACGATTGTATCGAGGCCCTGAGTATGTGCTTTCAACCGATTGAGCGATTCTTCGGCGGATTGCTGATACGTCACGGCGGCTTCCATCAGCAGGCCGAATTTGACCATCCGCTTGTCGGCGGTCGGCGCATCGCGCTCTGTGTTTTCCGTCATCAAAATGCTCACTCGGGCGTCGCGTCCTGGCGGTTACGTTCGGCAGGCGCTTTTACCTTTTGGCGGACTCCTTTTGCGCTCTTGGCGGAATCTGCAGAAGTCTGCGCCTGCTTCTTCGAGTGTCGACGCGCCTGCTTGCGCGCTTCGGCGGCCGGCTTCACCTCGCTGGCAGGGGCCTTACCCTGCGCCAATCGAGCATGGTCTTCCGGCTGCGGCTCGAAACCATTGACCTCAAGCCCAAGCCGACACGCCTGCAACCAGGCCTCGCGGCGGAAGGACTCACTGCCCTTCACCGTAATCACCTGCCAGCGGCGCGCCGCCGCGATCTGCACCAGGCTGCCAATCACCTCGGCATCCTCCGCCCGCGTGGCAAGCCTCAGCCCTTCGTCGCGAAAGGCCTCGGTTTTCGTATCGTGACGAAAATAGGTGCGGCTATCGTGCAGGCACGTATAGAAGCGAGCGGCCACCTCTTTTGGAACGGTGGTGCGATCGGTTTGTAAAGGGCTCGCAGCGTTTTCCCCGCCATGCTCAATGGAGTTGATTTCCCGGGCGCTCTTCTGCGCCGCCGGCGCCTCCACAGCCGGATCCGCATTGCGGCGCCGACCGGAAAAAAGGGCCGAGATGAAGGAAGCACGCCTGGGCTGCGCCTCCGATCGCTCCACCCTCACCTGCAGCCATTCCGGACGCGAACTCACTCGGAGATAGCCGACCTGGTTGGGCAGCTGCTCGATCTCGGCGGGCATGACCGCAGGCTCGGTGTAGAAATGCCGACTGGTGGTCCTGGTGCCGATGAGATCCGTGAATCCGCGGTGGCTGCGCGACACCGCATCACGCGCCATCTCCCGCTCGCCGATGAGTTGCGAGGCGAAGCGGGAGGTGCCGCCCCGATCCGCGGTTCCGCAGCGCAGCAGCAGGGTATTGCCGCAATTCTCCACGATGGTATTGGCCTCGCTCCTGCCGTACAGCGCCTGCACCTGATCGATGGATTGGAATCCGAGCACGATGCGGCCGCCGAACTTGCGCAGGCGCGTGAGGCCATCGCTCAAGCCGCCGATCCTCCCCAGCGCGCCGAGCTCGTCCACCACGAACCATAGACGCTGATCGCCCTCCTCCCGATTCATGGCCTCGAAGATACCGAGGCGCATCCAGGCGGCGATGGTGGCGCGCAGCGGCTCGATCTGACCGGCCTTGTAGGGCAGAAAGAGCACACCACCCCGCCCTGCCTGGCCGCGCCTGACCCACTCGCGGACGGAGAAGCCCTCGCCCTGCTGCCGCGCGATATATTTGAAGGCCCGCACCGCCGAGCCGGTCACCGCGCGAATGCCGGCGAACATCTTGGATGCGTCCTCGTGCAGGAAGGTGGCGGAGGCGGTATCGCCCAAAAGCTGGCGCAGCTCCGTCACCGGGGCGCGGGTCAGAAGCCGATGCAGCTCCCCGGTGCTCGCAAGCTGCCGCAGAGTACCTGCGTCCGCGAGGCCAGGAACAGTCCCCACCTTTTGAATTTTCCACAGGCTCTGCATGACGTCCGTGAAGAAGGTGCGGGCGTAGCCACGCCACTCGTTGTCATGGCTCTCCGGAGTATCGGGGATGAGCGAGCGGGCGATGTCCTCGATGTCGTAGTCGTCTTTGATCTCGCTGAAAATGTCCCATCGGGCCGAACGCTCATCGAAGGGATTGAAGATGATGTCACCCCGCGACGGAGCGTAGAACCGCCGGGTATAGACGCCGTCGGGATCGGCGATGATGGCCCGGTCGCCGCGCGCGAACGCACCCTGCAGCAGAGAGCCGATGGCCGTGGTCTTGCCCGCTCCCGTGATGCCGATGAACTTACAATGCTGAGTCTCATCGGTCGTCGTGAGCGGCATGCCGGCGATCGACAGTACCGCGTTGGGACCGTGCCGTTCATCGTGCCTTACATAAGCCCATTCCTTACGCAGGAGCTCGCGCGCCACCGAGTGTCTGAGTATCACCGTGCCGCGCTGGTAAGTGCTGCGGGCGAGCATGCTATTCCTCCGCCGTAAGACCACGACGCTTGCGGGCCGGGTCGTACCAGACCTCCTTGATGAAGCGCTCGTGACGCTCCACGCCGAACTGGATCACCACGTCCACCAGCATGTAGAGCAGGCTCTTGATATCGCGCCGCGCGAGCTCGCGGCCTCCCTGGCTCTGCTTGACCAGCAGCACCAGCTGCTCGAAGGCGAGCTCCGCGCTGGTGGCGTGCACACTGGTGATGGAGCCGGGATGGCCCGAGTTCACATTGCGCAGATAGTCGAAGGCCTCCTCCGCGCGTAGCTCGGCGAGCAGAATGCGGTCGGGTTTCATGCGTAGACAGGACTCGAGCAGCTGCTTGGGTGTCACCCGCGCCAGGCCCTGGTCGTCCTTGGAATAGAAGAGCCGCACATGGTTGGGATGGCGATCTAGCACCAGCTCCTGTGCGTCCTCGATGGTCACCAGCCGCTCATCCGCTGGAATCTCGCGGATCAGCGCCTTAGTCCAGGTGGTCTTGCCCGAGCCGGTGGGGCCGGACACCAGGATGTTCTTGCGGCTGCGTACCGCCAGGCACATGAACTCCTCGTGCCGGCTGGACGCCAGCAACCGCAGCAGCTCCGTCTCCACCTCATCCAGCGACTCGGTGGCGCGGCGCGTGGCGCGGAAAATGCCCCGCCGCGACAGCTCTCCGATCGACCACACCTCATCGGCGGGCCGGCGCAGAGTAATGGCGACGCATCCGGCGGAGGTGGCCGGAGGCGTCACGATCTGCACCCGCTCGCCGCTCGGCAGCGAGGCGGAAAGGATGGGTGAGGACTCATCGATGCGCTGCCGCGTGGAATTGGCGACCAGTTTGGCAAGACGCCGGCACCAGTCGAAATCGGCGAAGGGCAGAGCCTCGCGACGCCAGCCGCCGCGCGTCTCGACAAAAGCCTCGCCAGGCCGGTTGATGCAGACCTCCGTTACCTCGGCATGGCTCAACAAAGGGCGCAGCGAGCGCAAGGTCAGATCGAGCGCCGAGCTGTCCGCGAGCGCTGTGCCCACCGCGCTAGCGGGCGCCCGGGAAATGCAGCTCATAGACCGGCCGGAAATCGAGATCGCGCGCCACCAGAACCTGGATGCGGTCGCCCTGCGCTTTGACCACCGTGGGAGGGATGCTCACGGTGCTCTTGAGCACCTCGGTCATGATGCCTTCAGTGCCCGAGGGGTTATAGATAACCGTGCCGCCATCGCCGGCAGAGCGCGTGCTGGCTTGAATGGCGCCGTCGATCATGGAGATCAGGATGGCCGCGCCAAAGCGATCCCAGAAATGACGGTTGACCCGTCCGGTGAGACCCGCCCGTCCGAGCTCATCCGCTCCCGGTGAGTCGAGCGGCACCACGACGCCGGTCGGAGTCCGCGCCTCGGTCCACAAGACAAAGATGCGTGCAGAGCCCTGTTGCACCTGCCCGCGCGTTTCCCCGACCAGCTTGGTGCCACGCTCCAGCAGCACCACCTTGCCGTCGGCGCCGAAGGTGTCGGTGGCGGTGATACAGGTGGTCATTCCCGGCAGTGAGGAATCGATGGCGGTCTCGAGCGTGCAGTCGATGAAAGCCCCCTTGGGCAGCAGCAGCCGCTGCGTCGGAAGTACCTGAGCGCTGACGGCCTGCGTCAGCGATGGTTTGAGCAGGGTAGCCAGTGCGGAGCCCTGCGACTCCATACGTTCATCGATACGCGGCACGCTGGCTTCGCCCGTGGAGTCCATGTGCGCAGCCGTTGCGGCATCCAGAATGCCCGCCGTGGCTCGTGAAAACGCCGCACCGGACAGCCGGCGCTCCAGCGCCAATTGAGCGGGTGATTTCTCTGCTGCGTTCGATGTGCCATCGGCCTGCGGCAGCGGCGGTAGCGGCTGCAGACCGGAGCTGGTGTCACCGGATGGAAGCGGCGCTGGCGGATCCGCAGATGCCGGCTTCACCGCGGCCTCCTGCACAAGCGCCGGCGGATCGATGCGTCCCAGTGACGGCAGCTCCATCTCGCTCTGCGCTCGCCCGCTGACCGCCGCTTTCGCCGTATCGCGGACCCGTGTCTCACGGGCCAGGGCATTGCTGTAGTACCAGACCAGAATGCCGACACCCAGCACACCGATCAAACCCAGCGCCAATGCCCGGCTGGCCCGGGACTGCATGGAGATTGCGTGGCTGACCACCGGCTCATGACGCTCGCCCGGCACCTGATTCACGGAGCACCTCCCTGCGTCGAGCGCTCCACATCCGGTGCCACGGTGCCCGATCTCAGACGCTCACCCGAGCCGTCGTATCCCTTGTTCACGATGCAGCCGGTGAGCTTGCCCCGCCGCAGAACGAATTGCCGTGCGATGCGGTGCACCACCACATCGCCGTCCTCCACGCTGAAGTTGAGCAGCGACTCGCTGCCATCCTCATTGCGCACGAATATCGCCGGCTGCTCCCCGCGCACTCCAAAGCGCAGCCGGGTATGCACGCCGTCATCGGAGGCTGCGACCGGCTGCAGCTGCGGATGACCGCAGTACCAGTAATCGAGATTCTGGGTGCGTCGCCCAGCGGCCGCCTGCAGGTGAGTCTCGATTTTCGCAGCGGCGGTGGGGCCGGGAGAGGGGTTCGGTGCCGGATAGAGGAATCGAAGCGCGTAAATCACATCCCGCCCGTCCACCGGCGGATGGCGGCCTGCGGCGGCGTAGTCGAGTTGGTAGTGACGGCGATCGGTCAGTACAGTGAGATTGGTTCCCACGATGGCTGCCTTGGGCTTGAGAAAAAGATGGTTGCCCTCGGCGACAAAGGCAACGCCCTCGATATCTCCGGCGCCGAGGCCGACAAAGGTCTCGCCCGCCTCGAACTGCAGGTCGATCTGATAGCCGACGTAGCCCGTCAAACGATAGACCTGCTCGCTGTTGTAGGCCACCTGGCGAACCCGTCCGTCCACCATTCCTCTGGCGGGTAGGACCTCTGCGGTCACCAGGGCTGGCAGCAACATGGCAAGAACCAGAGAGATCGTCCGGCAAAGCGATACATTCATGGCGCCACTCCTTTCATACCGCTCAGCACCTCCGGCTCCGATTTGAGCTCGATAATCTTGAAACCCAGCGGATTCCAGCGCCGGATCCGCGGCTCTTTCGACGGCGGACCGTAGGCGTATTGAATAGTGGCAATCCAGTAGGTGGGCCGCTCCGCGGCCGTGCCCTGCCGCTCGGCCTTCAGATACCGCACCTGCGCCAGATCGCCGATCCCGTTGGCCCGCTCGAAGAAACTGACCGATTGCACCTGCACCCTCACCGTGGCGCCGTTCTTATAGAGATTGAGAGGAGAGGATGGATTATTCGGACTCCACTGCGCGTACCAGGCTTGATTACGCGCGGCGCCGTGGAATGCACCGCACTCCTCGTAATCACTCTCCGCCGTCGAGAAATTGAAACGCTCGCAGGTGGCGATATAGTGCGTCAGGAAGTACCGCGTGACCGACTCTTCCATCTTCGCCCGTCCGGTATAGACCGGAACCACATCGACGATGCCCGTGCTATTATCGACCCGCACGACAAAGGGCTCGACATGCTTCAGGGGCATGAGCAGCATCAATGCCGCTGCCAGCGCCAGCGTGGCCGCCCATCCGGCGCCCGCGACCCACCAGGCCAGCCGCGCCACCCGCCGCGTTTGCGCGACCCGGTCGGCGTCCCAGGACACCGCCTCGCTCAGATAGCCCTTCAGATCAGGATCGGATGTCATGGCTTGTGCCCGGCCGCGGCGGGAGGATTGATCGGCCGCAGCGATCCATCGCAGCGGATGCCGCGCGGAGAGCAGGCCGACAGGGTCATGAGCAGAAAACAAATAAAGAGTGTTCTCATACTTGCGCCTCAATGCTGTTACGGTGGATCAATCGACCACCCGACACGATGCGAGGCACGGGAGTGCCGGCTCGCGAAGGCCCCATGCCGAGAAGGAAGCGGCCCGTGCGCCATCCCAGGACGCCCGTGAGCAGCGCGGCCTGCCTCGTCTTGCCATAGGCCCAACGTCCATAACCCAGTGTATTGAGCGCCACCCCACCTCCGCATACCGCGGCGGCGATATGCGTGACCTGCATCATGAAGAGGAAGGCCAGAGCACATACCAGGATCATGTCGAGAGCGTCCACAGTGCGCATCGCGAAACCCAGACCCAGGATATTCGCGGCGTACTTACGCACGACTCCCAGCATCAGAGCGCAGACCATCACGGCAAGGATGGTCACCATCGCATAGTTGGCGAGCTGCGCGATCCAGGAGCGGAAGAAATGTCGGGTCTCCTCGAACAGCAGCATCACAATGAACAATGGCCCGAGCGCCAGCAGCACCGCCAGCGCGACTTTGGACAGGGCGATGAGGAAAACCGTATAGACACACAACAGGCCTATCGCCAGACGGATGACGTAGGCCATCACGAAAAAATCCCAGCTTGGCGGCGACCACGAGACTCTGGATTGCAGGTTCTCGGCGACGCGCGATCCGTCCGACCAGATGGCATCGACAATCTGCACCGGATCGCCCGCGCCGACCACCGCCGCGGCTAGCTGCGAGGGCGCGCGGTAGAAGGTGTCGACAATGAGCTCGTTGTAGAACAAGAACTGCCAGCTGAGCGTAAAAACCACGGCCAGCATGGCGATGCGCTTCAACCCAGTGGTGAAGGGCTCATCGATCCTGCCGGTCATGTGCAGCAGTCCCCACGCCAGAACGTAGGTTGTGCCGAGGGAGATCATCGCCGGCGCGAGCGCCATCCCGACACGCTGCATGTTGTCGCCGATGTACAGCTGCAGCGCTGCATCGAGCCAGGCCCAGAATGTCTGAAAGAACTCCATGGCACTTACGGTTGCGGACGGAACCGCGTCGCAAAGCGTCCCTGGCCGGCCACGGCCGTCTCCCAATCGCGCTGACGGCGTGCTGCCTCGTCGGCCCGCGCCGCCTGCTCGAGGATTTGCAGCTTGGTCTGCTCATTCTGCAGCATGCCGAGCTCCACTTGAATGCGGGCCTGCAGGTCGAGCACCGCCTTGGGATCGGCTGCACGGGGAATGGCGTCGGTCAATTGCTGGATGGCGCGGAACCGGTTGCTGGTGTTGGCCAGAGCGTCGCGGGTGATGGCCTGGCGCAGCGCGGTCGCGTGCCGCTCGGCGTCGACCTGCGCACGGATATCGGGAGGCAGGTAGCCGAGCTGCGCCGTCGTGAGTACGGCGTTATCGGCCATGGCGGTGCGTTGCAGGCTCGTGAGAGCGGAATGACTGCCGCTGACTCCCTGCAGAGCCTGCGCAAGCTCCGCCCAATCCGCCGGCAGATAATTGCGCTCCGTCGCCGACAACAGCCGTTCCATGCCGCGGCTGCCCGTCATAGACTGATAGGTCTGCCTGGCCTGCGTCAGATGATCGCGTGCGGTCGCGAGCTGATCCTGCAGCGTGCGGATCTCCTGGACCATCTGCGCAATGGCTCTGACGTCCACCACCGGCATTGCCGCCTGCGCATCAGGCAGATTGGCGGCGGCCAGCAGCAGCCCCAGCATGGGAATCGACCATCTTCGCTTCAACATATGCCCTCACCTCTCAAATGGATTGCCGGAAAGTTGGAAGCCACAGGGACGGATCGGAGCCGAGCTCCGCAATGATGCGGTGCATGCGCTCGACCGAGCTCGCTCTTCCGGAGATCACCGCGAGCTCCGCGTCGAAGCCCTTGAGATCAAGCTGGCAGACAACGCTGTAGTGGCCCTGCTTGATCAGGAATTTCCTCGAGCCCGGCTCGAGCTGCTCCTTGAGCAGCCTGAACTCGCGCTCGCTGAGTCCAAACCCTTCCATGTATTCGGCGGCATCGGCGTCCGAGTTCGGAAAAAACACCTTGGTGGGTGTCTGCTCGACGATGGTGCGGCTGATGGGACTTTGCAGCACGTCACTGGCGCTCTGGGTCGCAAGACACATGACGCCGTTCAGCTTGCGCCAGGTCTTGGGGCCATCCTTCGCGAAGCTCTCGAAGGCGGCATCGGCCAGCAGCCGCCAGAACTCGTCCATCCAGCAGACGAGCTTGCGTCCATCGAGAAGCTGCCTCACCAGATGGAAGAGGTATGCGGTGACGGCGGGTCGGGTCACGGCATTGTCGAGGAATTCGCTGACATCAAAGCCCACGATTGTGTTACCGGCCAGCCGCGCGACGATGGAGTCCTCGGGATTGTCGAACACCCAGGCGTAGTCCCCGCGCGTGGCCTCGCACCAGCGCGATAGACACGCGTAGATGCCCTCAAGATCCGTGGCATCCAGAAACTCGATCAGCCGCGACAGACGCCGTGCCGGCCATTCGAGAGCCAGAGTGCCGCGCAACGCCTGGTCCAGATCGGTCTGCTCCCGCGCCGTCAATGCGCCGGCGTGCACCGGCCGCACGAGCAGGGCGAGCCAGCTCTTCAGGAATTCTGTGGATGCTGCCGAAACCGGCAGCTGTAAGGGATTGAAGCCCGTTGCCACGCCGTTGCGCAGCGCCAGGTACTCCCCACCCATGGCGCGGGTCAGGATCTCAAGTCCCCGATCCTTGTCGAATATGATCTGTGTGACGCCCTGGCGGCTCAGCATGGCGACCAGAAAGCCGATGAACACCGTCTTGCCGGAACCCGTCGGACCGCAGATCAGCGTATGGCCGATGTCCTTGCGGCTGCCGCCATCGGGATCGCTCGGATCGCTGGCATGAAGGGAGAAGTAGTAAGGCGAGCGGGCGCTGCTCACCAGGAGCGCGAGCGCATCGCCCCAATGATTGTCTGTCGCGCGACCCGTGGGATAGTTGTGAAAGGGCACCATGGCGGCGAAGTTGCGCGAGGTGATCGGCGCCTTGCGGGGACGCAGCGCGAAACTGCCCGGCAGCTGCGCCCAGAAAGCCGCCTCGAGCGCCAGGTCCTCGCGCGCCACGCTCATGCCGGTATCCGCCAGTATGCTGCGGGCGAGCGCCACATCGTCGTTCAATGCCTTCAGCCGACGGGCGCCGGTATCCTCGGCTTGTGAGGGCGGCAGATCGCAGATCAGCTGCAGCGAGAAATGATGGTCGCCCATGACGAACTCATTGCTGGTGAGCGCATCGAGCGCATCCTTGAGCTCCTCGGCCTGCGAGACCGCGAAATCGCCCGCGTTGGCCATGCGGTTGTACTGGCGCAGCAGCAAGCCCTGGCCCGCCGCCTTGGATATGAACGTGAACGACTGCGTCAGAACGAATGAGAAAGATGCGGACAGCAGCCGGTCGTACATGCCGACGATGCTGGGGGTGGGATATTCCTTGATGCCCAGCATGGCTCCCACGCGCGTGGCGGTAGGCGCGCGATATTCCAGCGCTTCGGTGCCGAACAGCAGCCGCGTGGTGGCCAGCGCCTGGCCGACGGGGCCGCGCGGCAGCGCCACCGGCTGCCACTCGCCGTTGACCAGTACGCCGAGATATTCCAGCAGCGCGGAATACCAGGTATTGCCGCGCCGATAGGTCTGCAGCAGCTCGGGCTCGTAACGCGCCAGAGAGGCACGCAAGGTCTGTCCCAACTTCTCGCACGCATCCAGTGCATCGGCCAGCTCGAGCTGCGATGCCGTGCGGCGGGTTCTGGCCAGCGTCCGGGACGCAAGACCCGAGGCCACTCCGACGGTGGGCCGATAGAGAAGAGCCAGGTACAGCTCGTTGACCATCAGGGTCTCACCGGCCAAGCGCGCGCGATACTTGCGGTGCAGCTCGCCGGCGAATCCAGGGCCGTCCCCCACGATCGCGCCCGTGCGCTCGCGGCGGCGGATCACATGCGTCCACAGGGCCACCTGGGGGCTTGCGATATTGCGCCACAGGACATTCAGCCGCTCGTGCCAATTGTTGAGCTGATCGTCGTCCGCGCTCTCGAAGCTGGCGCCGGTCAGCCTGAACGCCTGCAGATAATCCCCCTGCAGGGTTTTGATCACTGCGGGCGCCACCACGGAGGCGTAGGGTATACGTTCGCCCGCGGTGGCCTCGCGGCGCAGCGCCGCGGCACGATTCCTCGCGCCGATCACTGTGCGACTCTCCTCAGGCAGGCTGCGAATTGCACCGCTGCGCCGCGCCGAGCACGGCGATTGGGCAGGTCGATAGTCAGCGGGCTGTAGCTGCTGGCCTTCCAAAATCGCAGCGTGCCGAGGGTGGCCGGCAGGCGCGTCCTGGCCCACATCAGCATCAGATCGAAGCAGCGCGGATCGCGCGCGCACAGCAGCATACACACTCCATGCACAGGCAGCGTAATCAGCAGCACCAGGAGGTTCCTGCTCAGCAGGAACAGCTCCAGGACCGCCACCATGTTGAGCAGCAGCGCCGAGTAGGTGACGCCCCAGCGCATCGGCGGCCGGGTGGCGCCGACGAACAGGGGATCTGCGATCAAACCACCATTGCGTCCGCTCATGGCCTTAGCCCACTCCGAACATGCCGCGGATCCAGCTGACGATCTGCGGCGCGCCGAAAGCGATGGCGATGCCGATGACGGCGCAGATGCACCATCCCCAGGACATACGGTTTGCCATGGCCATGGCGCCCAGCACCATCACGAGAATGATGGCCACGGGAGTCAGCCAGGCGAGGATGTTGCTCTGCAGTGAGTTCGCGCCGGTCATGAAAGGCGAGGTCTGCGCCAGCGCCAGATCGGGCAAGGCGAACAGCGCCGCGCACAGCAGCGCGTGGGCCGCGACCGATCGGATATCGATACTATTTGTCTTCGTCATGGTGGGGTTCAGACCAGTGCGTCCACAGGGTCCGACGCGGTAGCTTCGAGCTCGGCATCCTGCGCCGGCGATCCGCCGGAGGGCCGCGCGACAAACTCCTGGCGCTTGGCCCGACCGGGCGCGCCGAACCTGAAGCCGTCGACGATGAAGGCGTAGCGATACTGCTTCTCGCCATTGCTGTCCACCCAGTCGTCCGCGCGCATGCGCGCGACGACGATGAGCTGATCGCCCCTTCTGGCATTGATCGCGATGGCCTCGGCCACGGCGCCGAACGCCACGAACTGCACGCCGGTCACCACTTCGCGCGGCGCGCCCTGCTCATCCCGGCCGCCGTAATCGTTGGCGACCAGGCGGAAGCGCGTGTAAAGCCGGTCGCCCTTGGCGGACATCTCGGGATCTTTGGCCAGATTGCCGATGGCGGTGAGAGTGAAGCTGTTCATGGCGATTTCCAACTCGTGTGGTGGCGGATGGCGCGCAGTCTATTGAATTCCCGTTTTCGTTAAACCCAGTTTCAGTGGTGCGTTTGACCGGAAAAACGCTCAAATTTTCGCAAGTCACTGATTGTGAATTTGCGCCTCGCGGAAAGCCTGTAAGTTGCGCGCACCACCAACCTTTGCGAGTCACTCCCATGCCCCTCTCCCTCTCTTCGAACCGTATTGAATTAGGACGGCAGGCCGAAGCGGCCGCACGCGATCATCTAATCGCGCAAGGACTTGAGATCGTTGCGGAAAATTTCAGATGCCGGCGCGGTGAGCTCGACCTGGTGGCCTTTGACGGCAAGGTGCTGGCGGTGATCGAGGTTCGGCTGCGTACTCAGATCCGCTACGTGGACGCCGCGGCCAGCGTTGGGCCCCGCAAGCAGGCGCGGATCATTGCCGCGACGCAGTACCTGCTGCTGACCCGGCCACGGCTGCGGCGCTTTGCGGTGCGGTTCGACGTTGTTGCCCTAGATCGGGCGACGCCGCAGGATCCTTTGCGAATCGAGTGGATCCGCGATGCGTTTCAAGCGTAAATCAGGCCGGCTCCCGAGCGAATGGGAGCCGGCCTGGCGCAACGCGCAGACGGCGAGCTCGTCCTTTTGCCGAAAGACAGCCGCCGGGGGTTGTGCGCGTCAGGCAGGGAGACTCTAAACAAAACGCAGCATGCAAATAAGGCGGTTCCAGCGTTGTCTTTGACCGGAAAACCGGTGCAAAACGAGTTAAGTGCTTGAATGGAAACTTCTCGCTCAGTCCGTGTCGCAAGCCCCGCGAAATTGCGTCGGACACGCCATCGTCAACGGCAGCCCGCCCGCCTCAAGCAGGCTCTTGATCCCCGGGTGGCCGTCCTGCCGCCCGCCCACCGCCGCGCTGTTCCACATGATGCCAGTGCGGGCGAACGAGGCATTCCAGTCCCAGGTCTTGCGCAGCCAGGCCACATGAGTCGCTTGCAGGACATTGTGTGCCTGGTCGTACAGTTCCTTGAAGGAGAAATCGCCTTCCTTGCCGCCCATCTCCGGCCCCTGCACCTCGAAAATAAAGGGCACGCTGCCGCGATAATCAAAGGGAGCATAGGCCGCGCCGTCCGTAGAGATACCCCGCATGATGCGCGACCCCGAGGTATCGCTGTGCGGCGGAGGCAGAACATCGGGACCACCCAATGCAATACCGCGCTCATAGCAATGATCCACCAGACCGCTCATCTCTCCCACCAGATTGTTGATCTTCTGCACGGCGACGGTGCGTTGGAACATCTGTGCCCAGGCGTCGGTCAGACGGTTGAGCTGTGCGACGGTCGCGGGCCGGGACCAGTCGGCTGGCATAACGCCGGGCTGAAAGCCGGGTGAGGACTCATCATTGGTCACCGCCTCGAGCGCGGGCTCGGAATCGGAGCGCTCCGCAAACGCCTGCCACAGCGCGATGTAGCGGTCCATGACGGCCGGCAGCCAGAATTTCGATACGACGCCATGCGAGGCACCATCGCTGTCGACCTTGGTAAACCAGCCTCCGCCGGCACCCGGCTCCTTGGCCAGATAGCCCGGCAGCGCGACAGACGCGCCGACACCACCGCCGAAAGTGCGATCCTGGAACTCGATGATCAGCCGCTTGCCGGCCGGCTTCAACAAGGACAGATAGTGGTCGATCCGGCTGAAGTCATACACGCCGCGCGACGGCTCGAGCGTGCGCCAATACACGGAGTGTTTCATCCCCTGGATATTCGGCATGGCGGCGATCTCACGGATCGCGGCGTCCGAGATATCGGAGCTGCCGCTCGCCACGGTGCCGGTCCAGATGTAGTGGCCGGGGTGCCACTTTTTCGTAGCTGTCATTAATTCTTCTTCAAATGCCTCCATCACCCAGCGGCCGTCGTGCTCCCCCGATGCGGTCTGCCGGTTGACCAGTGGCCCGCGGACACCCGGCGCCGCATCGAGGCGGTACGCCATGGAAAGGGTCATAGCACCGCCCTGCACATTGGTGAGCGCCGCGAGCCCCGGCACATTCGACCAGCCTTCAGTCTGCAGCGACCAATCACTGTCTTCGGGAGTGATAAACGCCGCGACCGTGACGGTGCGCGCGGCAGCGGAGCTCTGCCTCAGCGTGGTCACATCCAGCGGTGCGGCCGGTGAGCCGAACCAGGCGCTGGCCTGCGGTACGGCGATACCCCATTGATTCGACGGATGGCTGGGACGGAACACCAGCATGGCAAGGGTCAGGCCCGCGCCGGTTTTACTGTCGGTTTCAACGGACGGAGTGGCACTCCACTGGCCGTTGAAGCGGCTGTGGAAAACCCGGATGTGCGCCTGCCCATTGACCAGCAGCTGATTTTCCGCGCTCCAGGCCTGGCCGCCGATATCCGCCAGCGACAGATTCGCCGTCGGGGAGCGGACCGCCGCCACCAGCTCGACGAGATCGCCTTCGCTCATACCCTGGGGAGGCTCGATGGCCCGCGCGACGGAATCGTCGAGCTTGGCATGGTCGGCGGGCAACGAGCGGGCCGCGAGGAAGGTGATGGCGGAGGTCGGCAGCGCGGCGAGGACAGTGGAAGAGAGAAAAACACAAGCGAACAGCCGTTTACAGAGCGTCATGACGACTCCTGTGAAGTGAGATGGATTGAGGGGCCGCTCCCGGACGGCACGGCAACACCGCGGGGAGTGACAGGCGAGAGCACAGTATGGGGATGCGGGCCTTGCGCGTAAGGCCCTTTCAGCGTTGTCTTTGCACGGAAAACTGAGTGTTATTCGGAAATTTGGCGCCGCGACGCGGACTTACGCGTTGGCCAGACCGGCCGGACGGATGGCTGGCAAGAAGCTATGATACGACCCAGTCGCCTGTGGGTTCCCGACGAAATGAGCGAAGAACATTATTTCGATCCCGGACCTGCGGAGCGCGAAGACCCCGTCACCGTTCCCTACCTAGAGCTGGCGCCCGAGACGCTGCGAGCCGTCATCGAGTCTTTCGTATTGCGTGAGGGGACAGATTACGGTGAGCGGGAGATCTCGCTCGAGGGCAAAGTAGCACGGGTGATGGCGCAGCTGGAACGCGGCGAGGCGCGGATTCTGTTTGATCCGAACACCGAGAGCGTGGATATCGTCAAGGCCAGCGCGGCGGCTGGCAGCCGGCAAATCAAACCCTAGATCCGCCCGCCACCGCTTGCACCACCGATTCAGTGCGACTTATTCTCCGGCAGACTCAAGCCTCGGTACTCGAGTAGCGGTCCGATATCGGGCGCATGGCCATAGAATTCCTGGAACAGCACGCTGGGCTCTTTAGTACGACCGCGCGATAGAATCTTGGCGCGAAACGCCTGGCCATTGGCGCGGGTAAGACCCCCATGCGCACGGAACCAGGCGCCGGAATCACGCGCAAGCACCTCGCTCCAGATATAGGCGTAATAGCCCGACTCGTAGCCTCCCGCGAAAATATGCGAGAAATAAGGCGAGTGGTACCGGGGTGGCACGGGCGGGTACGCAACGCCGTGCTGGGTCAGCGCCGTCCCATCGAAGGACAGCACCTTCGCTGCCGGCAGCACCTCGGCTGGCGGCATCTGATGCCAGGCCTGGTCCAGGATCGCGGCCTCCAGATACTCGAGCGTGGCATACCCCTGACCGTAGTTCTGCGCCTGGATCACCTTGTCGAACAGCGCCTTGGGCAGCGGCGCACCCGTCTGGTAGTGCTTGGCGAAATGCGCCAGCACGGAAGGCTCGCGCGCCCACATCTCGTTGAACTGCGAAGGGAACTCGACGAAGTCCGGCGGCACGCTGGTGCCGGACAGCAGCGGATACCTCGTCGCAGACAGCAGTCCGTGCAGCCCGTGTCCGAACTCATGAAACGCGGTGATCACCTCATCGAAGGTCAGCATCGCCGGCTGTCCTTCGGCCGGCTTCGGGATATTGAGATTGTTGATGATGACGGGCTTGTGCTTGAGCAGCTCGCTCTGGTCGACGAAGGAATCCATCCAGGCGCCGCCCTGCTTGTTGTCGCGCTTGAAGTAATCGAGCAGCAGCAACCCCAAAGCCGAGCCGTCCCGGTCGAAAACCTCGAATACCCGCACGTCCTTCTGGTAGACGGAGAGGTCCTTGCGTTCTTTGAACGTCAGGCCATAGAGCTCGTGGGCCGCATAGAAGACCCCATCCTGCAGCACATGGTTGAGCTCAAAATAGGGCTTCACTTCCCCATCCTCGAAATTGAATTTCGCCTTCTTCACCTGCTGCGCGTAAAAATCCCAGTCCCAGGGCTGAAGCTGGAAGGATTGCGCATGAGACGCCGCGGCGTCGGCGTCGATCCGGCTCTGGATGTCGGCGGTCTCCTCTTTGGCCTTGGCCAGTGCCGCGGGTGCGAGCTGATTCAATATGCGGTTGACCTCCTGCGGCGTTCCGGCGGTCTCCTCGGCCAGCGCATAGGCTGCGTAATTTGGATAGCCGAGCAGTGCGGCCTTCTTCCCCCGCAGCGCGATGATTTTCGCGATGACCGGGGTATTGTCGGCATCGCCAGCCCGCGCGCGCCCGACCGAGGCTTTGAAGATGCGTTCGCGCAGGGCCCGGCTCTTCAATTCCCCCAACGACGGCTGGGTGGTGGTGTTCTGCAGTGCGATGATCCACTTGTCGGTGAGCCCCCGGCTTTTGGCCGCCTCGGCCGCCGCGCCGATCTCATCCTGAGACAGCCCGTCGAGCTCTTTGACGTCGGTGACGGTCACCGCCGCTTCTTTGGTGGCCTTGAGCACGTTCTGCCGAAACTGCGTGGTCAGCGAGGACAGATCGGCGTTGATTTTCTTGAGCGTGGCTTTGTCGGCCGCAGGCAGCCGGGCGCCCGCGCGCAGAAACATCTTCTCATAGCGGTCGAGCAGCTGTATGGACTCGGGATCGAGGCCGAGCTTGGCGCACTGCCGGTAGACCGCATCGACCCGCGCGAAGAGTTCGGGATCCATCAAAATGGAATCCTGGTGCGCGGAGAGCTGCGGTGCGAAATCAGAGTCGACTTTTTGCAGCGTATCATTGGTGTTCGAGGCATTGAGGTTGGCGAACACCTTGGAGACACGGGTCAGAAGCTGCCCCGAGCGCTCCAGGGCAACGATGGTGTTGTCGAAGGTGGGCGCGGCTGGATTGTGGGCAATGGCTTTGATCTCGGCGCTCTGCCCGGCCATACCGGCCTTGAATGCGGGAGCGAAGTCGCTGTCCTTGATCTTGTCGAATGGCGGCAGCTCGTAGGGGAGCGAGCTCGCCTTGGCGAAGGGGTTGTCGGGGGGTAGCAAGGCGGTCGGTGCGGAAAAAGTGGTGCTTAGGGCGAGAATGCTGACGGCTGCGAAAAATGGCGTTTTCATGGGTCGTCCCGGCCTGAGAAGCGGGGGCTGGAATATAGCAGGGCGCGCGGTTAAGGGAAGATTCATCAAAAGCCCAGTATAGTATTACTATCCGACCGAGGAGGGATGATGCGCCGAGTAGTCATTTACGGCTTGCCGGTGTTCCTGATGCTGGCCGGCTGCGTGTCCGTCAAAAATACGCCGCCTGCCGCCGAGCCAGCCCCAGTAACCGCTCCCGCACCCCTGGCCCCGACGCCGCAGAATCCGCCAGTACCTGCGTCCGCTGCGCAAACCGCCGAGCCGACAGCCCCATCGGCTGCGCCGCCTCCCGTCACAGCGCCCGCGACTCCCTCCCCTGCCCCGGCTCGTAAGTCGCAGGCAAAGCCCAAGAATGTCGCAAAAACACAGGTAACGCCGGCTCCTGCCGCCCCGCAAAAAACCGCCACGCAACAGACTCCAACCGCACCCAGCGCGCCCGCGACTACCGCCGCTCCAAGCCGTCCCGCTGCTCCCACGCTCGACCTCGCCGCCCTGGAGCAAAGACTGCGCGACACTCGTGCGATCGGCGTCTTCACCAAGCTTTCTCTCAAGAACCAGGTCGACGATCTGCTCGATCGGTTCCGGCAGTTCCACCGCAGGCAGACTCCGCCCACGCTCGATCAGCTGCGCCAGCAATACGATCTGCTGCTCCTGAAGGTCTTGAGTCTGCTGCAGGACGGCGACCCTTCTTTGGCGCAGGCCATCTCCTCCTCGCGGTCGGCTATCTGGAACGTACTCACCGATCCGCAGAAATTCCAGCAAATCTGATCATCTACAGGAAAACATCATGACTCCACGCACACTCTACGCTGTCGCTTGCGCCGCCGCGGCATCGATGGGCGGATATTCCGCGAGCGCCGAGGATGCCGCCATGGGGAAGGATCTCGCCGCCACCATCGCGCTGCAGGGCATGACCTGCGACAAGGTGGTTGAATCCAAACGCAATGGCGACAGCGACTACACGGCCGTTTGCAAGGACGGCAACCGCTACCATGTGTTTGTCGACGCCAAGGGGCGCGTGGTGGTGAAAAAACTGTAGACGAATTAGGGGCTGCTGACGGATCGCAGCTGGTCGATGAGTCGGCCAAGCGGCTCCATGACGTTACGGCGCAGCACCGTCGCGACATCCAGATCGATATCGGCGTTCTGGTGAGTCAACGCGCTGCGCGCAACCCCTATGGTCGCCATGATGATATCGAGCTGATGGATGATGGCGGGAAGATCCGGAATATCCTGTACCTTGATATGGGAACGGCGCGGCGCCTGAAGCACCCCGCTAAGACGCTTGGGCCGCTTCGGATTGGACTTGCGTTTCGCCATGGCTCGGATCACTATATTGATAATCAACACTATAATGTCTGGACAGTATAATGTCCAGCGCCGCACGCTATCCCTGTGCGACCCAAGATTTTCCTCAAAGCGGTGGGCGACGAGGTTCGCGAACGGCGCCGCCAAGCCAAGCTGAGCCAGGAAGCGCTAGCCCATCGGGCGGGCATTCACACCAATATCGTCGGGCGTCTGGAGCGCGGGGACAACAATCCTACTCTGCTCACGCTGCTGGCGATTGCGAGTGAGCTGGGCGTATCGGTGGCCGACCTTTTAGGGTCGGCGCTGCAGCGGACGCCGGAGTAAACTATCGCTGACCCTGCGCCGCAAAGATCCGCCGCACCGACTCCATCGTATCCGCCTCCTCCACCCGCTTATCGTCCCGATAACGCTTCACCCGTGCCAGGCGCAACGCCAGGCCACCCGGATACCGTGGACTCGCCTGCAAGTCGCTGAAGGCAATCTCGGCCACCAGCTCCGGACGCACATACACCGTGCCCTGATCACGGTGCGTCTCTCGCGCCAGAAATTCCCGTGTCTGCCATTCCAGCATGGCATCCGTCAGGCCCTTGAATGTCTTGCCCAGCATGACGTACTCGCCGGTAGCGGGGTCGAGCGCGCCGAGATGCAGATTGGAGAGCTTGCCGGTGCGGCGTCCATGGCCCCACTCCGCAGCCAGAACGACAAGATCCAGCGTATGCGCCCGTTTGATCTTGAGCCAGCTTGCGCCGCGGTTGCCGGCCTCGTAGGGCGCATCCAGGGATTTGGCCATGACGCCTTCGTGCCCCGCAGCAATGGCCGCGTCATAAAATTCCCGTGCTTGCGGCTCGGATGCCGTCACCAGACGCGGAATGAGAAGCTCGGGTGGCACCGCCTGAGCGAGTGCCGCAAAGCGCTCGCGGGCTGGCCGATCGGCGAGACTGCGACCTTCAAGCCGCAGGCAATCGAAAAAGAAGGCCCGCATCGGCAGCTCCGCGCGCAACGTCTCCACATCGAGCTTGCGGCCGAAACGGCGCATGGTGATCTGAAAGGGATGCGGGCGGCCGGTAGGGTTGAAGGCAATAGCTTCGCCATCGAGGATGATTTCCTGTGCCGCAAGCTCCTCCACTATCGTGACAATTTCCGGCAAGGCAGCTGTCACATCGTTGAGTGTGCGCGTGTAGATCCTCACCGTGCCGGCACCCTTGTGCACCTGAATGCGCGCGCCATCCATCTTCCACTCAAAGTCCGTCTCGCCCGCAAACTGCTGCAGAGCCTCGCCGACATCGGTGGCGGTTTGCGCCAGCATGGGCACGATGGGCGAGAACAGTTCCAGCTGAAAACGTTCCAGCGCCGCTGTGCCTTCGAGCAAAGCCGCGCAGGCCACCGCGCCGAGATCCTTGGCATACATGGCCGCGCGCCGTACCTGGGCGACGGGCAATGACGCCGCGGATGCGATTGTATCGACCATGACGCCGGCCAGCGCGCCCTGACGAAGCTCACCGACCAGTAACCGGATGAGAAATTCCTGCTCGGACGGTGTGGCATTCGAGAACAGCTCGCGTAACGCTTGCGCGCGGGATGCGGCCGAGCCGGCACCGCGAATGGCGGCGATGCCGGTCAGGCGACGGTCGACGTCGCCGATCGAGAGCGTGGGGGCGGCCGCGGCCTGACTTGCGGCTGCCTGCAATGTTGCATAGCCCAGGCCAAAGCGACCTTGCGGAGTCTCGCCTGAAAGGTAGAGGACAGCGGTCTCGATCTCATCTGGCGCAAGTGCGCGCAAGCAGCCGGCCAGCTCGCGCACCTTGCTGAGACGGGCGGAGGTGGCGCCAACACGCTGGGAAACCTCGACCAGGGCGGCGAGCAGGGTCATGCGCCCTAAGGATTGCAGGGCTCGGCGTCAGCTGTAAAGATACTCCTTACAACTGACGCCGCTGCGACTACTTGACGATGTCGAGCAGCTGCACCTCGAAGATCAGCGTGGCGCCCGGCTTGATGTCGGGCGGCGCGCCGCGATCGCCATAGGCGATATTGGCCGGGCAGACCAGGCGGCTCTTGCCACCCACCTTCATGAGCTGCAAACCCTCGGTCCAGCAGGGAATGACGCCATTTAAGGGGAATGTCGCCGGCTCGCCGCGCTGCACCGAGCTGTCGAACACCTTACCGTCGGTCAGGGTGCCGTGATAGTGGACCTTCACTTGATCCGTGGATTTGGGTGAGGGGCCCGTGCCGGCCTTGAGCTCGGTGATCACCAGACCGCTGGCGGTCTTTTTCGCGCCCGGCTCGGCGGCCGCTTTCTCGAGGAAAGCCTTCCCCGCCTCAGCCTCCACTTTGCCGGCGGTGGCCATCCGGGTCTGATGCAGTTGCTCGACCTGCTGGCGGTACTTGTCGGTATCGACCTGCAGCGTCTGATGGGTGACGCCATCGGTGAGGCCGAGCTTCACAAGATCGAGCTCCTTCGGCGTCAACTGGAAACCCTGCAGGTTCTGGCTGATGAGTGCGCCCAGGGCGTACAGGGTCTTGTCTTCTTCGGTGATCACTTGGGTCTCGGCGGTGGTGGCGGGAGGAGGAGCGGCCTTGGGCTGGCAGGCACAAAGCAGGGTCGCAGCGGCCAGTAGGGTGGCCGCGGAGGCGATCATTCGCATGGGGGCTCCGAAGGATGAAAGGGGCGCGGATGCTAGCACGGGTTCCGCTGGCGCGGGTTTGTTGATGACTTGCGCGTCTCCTCAAGTCCGAGGCGCTGCGCCATGCGCTCGCGCATGACGAACTTCTGCACTTTTCCGGTGACGGTCATGGGGAAGTCCTCGACGAACTCAACATGAGAGGGGATCTTGTAGTGCGCGATCTGGCCGCGGCAGAAACTCACGATGTCTTCCGCCGCGCATTGCGCACCGCTCTTGAGTTTGATCCAGGCGCAAACCTGCTCGCCGAACTGCGGATGCGGCACGCCGAACACCTGCGCCGCCTGCACCTGCGGGTGGGTGTAGAGGAATTCCTCGATCTCACGCGGATAGATGTTCTCGCCGCCGCGGATGATCATGTCCTTTACCCGGCCGACGATGTTGCAATAGCCCTCCGCGTCCATGATGGCCAGATCCCCCGTGTGCATCCAGCGCGCCGCATCGATGACCTCGCGGGTTTGAGCGTCATCGTCCCAGTAGCCGAGCATGACGCTGTAGCCGCGCGTCAGAAGCTCGCCCTTGTCTCCCAGGGGCACGGTGCGGCCCTGCTCATCGACGATCTTGGCTTCGACAAAGGGATGCACGCGTCCGACCGTGGACACCCGCTTCTCAATGGGGTCGTCCACTTCGCTCTGGAAGCTGACCGGGCTCGTCTCCGTCATGCCATAGCAGATGGTCACTTCCCGCATGTGCAGGTCGCGCATGACGCGCTTCATGGTCTCGATGGGACAGGGCGCGCCGGCCATGATCCCGGTGCGCAGGCTGCTGAGATCGTGGCGAGCGAAGTGCGGATGATCGAGCTCGGCGATGAACATGGTCGGCACGCCGTAAAGAGCCGTGCAGCGCTCGGCGGCAACGGTCTCAAGCACGCTCCCCGCGTCGAATCCCTCACCGGGTAGCACCATGGCCGCGCCATGCGTGACGCAGCCGAGCACTCCCATGACCATGCCGAAACAGTGGTACAGGGGAACGGGAATGCAGAGTCTATCCTCGGGGCCGAGGCGGATGCGCTGCGCCACCTGATAGGCGTTGTTGACAATGTTGCCGTGCGTGAGCGTGGCGCCCTTGGGAGAACCGGTGGTGCCGCTGGTGAATTGAATGTTGATGGGATCGTCGGGTTGCAGCACCGATGCCAGACGTGCCACTTCGGCGCGACTCGCGGCGTCGGCCCGGGACTGAAGCTCGGCGAAGCGCAGGAAACCGGCGCGGGTTTGCGTGCCTAATGCAATCGCGGCCCGCAGATGCGGCAGGCGCACGGCCTGCAGCCGCCCCGGCTCGCTCTGAGCAATCTCCGGAGCGAGTTCCAAGAGCATGTTAATGTAGTGGCTGGATTTGAAGGCCTCGGCCAGCACCAGCGCGCGGCAGCCCACCTTGTTGAGCACATACTCGAGCTCGCGCAGCCGGTAAGCGGGGTTGATGGTGACCAGGATCAATCCGGCTTTCGCGGCAGCGAACTGCGTCAGCACCCACTCGGCATTGTTCGGCGACCAGATACCGATGCGCTCGCCGGGGCGCAGGCCGAGCGCGAGCAGTCCGGCCGCCGTGCGCTCGGCGCGGTCGGCGAGCTCCGCGTAAGTCCAGCGGATATTCTGCGAGCGCGAGACGAGCGCGAGGGCCTTGCCGCCATCCCGCGCGGTATCGTCCAGTATGCCGCCCACGGTTCGATGCAGTAGCGGGGGTCCGCCGACTCCGCACACATAACTGACCTGTCGATCGCTGCTCTGCATCGGCCATCAGCCCCGCCCTACGTAGGGCATCTGGGTGGCCATCACCGTCATGGATAGCACATTGGCCTCAAGCGGCAGGCCTGCCATGTAGAGCACAGCGTCGGCCACGTGCTTCACGGCAAAGGTCGGTTCAGGCTTCAATGACAAATCTGCCTGCAACGTGCCGTGGGTAAAGGGACTCGCCAGCTCGGTCGCCGCATTACCGATGTCGATCTGGCCGCAGGCCACATCGTATTGACGGCCCTCGAGCGCAAGGGTCTTGGTGAGTCCGGTGATGGCATGCTTCGAAGCGGTGTAAGCCACCATGTGCGGCCGTGGTGTGGTGGCGGCGATGGAGCCATTGTTGATGATGCGTCCGCCGCGCGGCTGCTGCCGCTTCATCAAACGGAACGCCGCCTGGGCGCAGAGGAAGGCGCCGGTCAGATTGGTGTCGATGACGGAGCGCCACTGCGCGAGACTCAGGTCTTCCAGGGGCGCCGCAGCGGTCGTGCCGGCGTTGTTGAACAGCAGGTCGAGCCGCCCGAAGCGCTCGGCCACGCGAGCGAACAGCGCCTCAACAGAGGCCTGATCCGTCACGTCCACCGCGAGAGGCCAGCACGCAGCGCCGCCTTCGCGCGCCGCCTCTTCCAGCGCGGCAAGCCTGCGACCCGCCAGCACCACGGTGTAATCCGCGCGGGCGAGCGCCAGCGCCACGGCCCGCCCGATGCCGGAACCGGCACCCGTGACAAGAGCTATTTTGGGTGTCATCACTCGGTCAGTCCCCGGTCAATCGGCCCCTCGACCATGATACAGCTCACATCGATGTCGAGCGATTCATCGTTATCCTTTTTACCGGTCGGCGCCTCATTACATGTAAGGCGTGTATATTTTCCCGGTTTCCTGAGCGCCCTAGCGTTGATTTTCAGACGTGAGCCGGTGCATTTCGCGGATAGCCGCCGAAAATCGGCCTCAAAACCCGACATGCGTCTCAGTTCAATCGTCGCAATCCGACAATAGTCGCCACGCGACGACAGTGGCATAAGCCGTGCTTCTTCAACCCAATGCCGGCGGAGGGAGCTGCCGATATCGGTGCCGCGGACCGGGGACCACGACGCGTGAAACATAAGGTGTTGCTCGGCTTGGGATGAGCGGGTGGGATGACAGCGCGATTAGGGAGGCGGGAGGCCAAAAGGCGGGCGGCGACAGGATGACGCCGCCCTTTTTATTTGGTGCCCGGAAGAGGACTCGAACCTCCACGGTGTTACCCGCTAGTACCTGAAACTAGTGCGTCTACCAATTCCGCCACCCGGGCAGGGTGAGGAGGCGGCGGGGCCGCCCGAAAGAGCGGCGCAATGTACGCAGGGCGGCCGGGGCTGTCAAACTGTCGGCCCTCTCCCGGAGACCCCCATGCCTGCGCTCGTCCCCACTACCCTGCTGCTCATTGCCTCGAACGTTTTCATGACCTTCGCCTGGTACGCCCACCTGCGGAACCTGGCCGGCAAGCCCTGGTACGTGGCCGCCCTCGCCAGCTGGGGCATCGCCCTCCTCGAGTACCTGCTGCAGGTGCCAGCCAATCGCATCGGCTACACCGAGCTCAGCCTCGGGCAGCTGAAAATCCTGCAGGAGATTATTACCCTAGCGGTGTTCGTCCCCTTTGTGGTGCTCTATATGGGCAAGACCCTGAAGCTCGACTACCTCTGGGCGGGGCTGTGCATGGCCGGCGCCGCGTACTTCATCTTTCGCGGTCCGAGTACCTCTTAAGATGTGCCTGCTCGTCCTCGCCTGGCAGGCACACCCCCGCTACCACCTGATCGTGGCTGCGAACCGCGATGAGTATCATGATCGCGCCGCGGCGGCACTCGCCCCATGGCCGGATGCGCCGCATATCCTCGCCGGGCGCGATCTGCGTGCCGGGGGCACCTGGCTGGGGATGGACCGGCAGCGCCGCTTCGGCATCATCACGAATTTTCGCGATCTGCAGCGGCCGCGGCCTAATGGACCGTCGCGCGGAGCGCTGATTCCGGGGTACTTGAGCCAGGGGGCTGGCGCGGAGGCCTACCTGAAAACGCTGGCGCCCACGGCTTCAGGCTATTCCGGCTTCAATCTCTTGCTGGCGGACGGCGATTCGCTCTGGTACGCGACGAATCGCAGCGAGCCCTTCGCCCGCTTACTGCAACCGGGCGTGCACGGTCTCAGCAACCACTCGCTCGACACGCCGTGGCCGAAGCTGCTGCGCGTGCGTCAGCGCTTTGAGGAATGGCTGCGGGCATCGTCCTCCTTGGCCGCCGGCGAGCTGTTCGACATGCTCAACGACCGGGAACCCGCACCCGACGACGCGAGCATTCCGGTGGGGCTGACACCCGAGCTCGCGCAGGCGCTGTCCGCGCCCTTCGTGCTCAATCCGGTTTATGGGACGCGCTGCTCTACGGTGCTGATGCTCGAGGCGTCCGGCGCCATGAATCTCATCGAGCGCCGCTTCGATGCCAGCGGCCGGCTCAGCGGCGAGACAATATTCGAATTGTCTGCCGCTGAGTGGCCTTAAGTCTTAGATCGAACCAACGAAATCGGTTTTGCCGAGCCCCACGCCATTGTGACGCAGGATGGCGTACGTCGTCGTCACGTGGAAGTAGAAGTTGGGCTTGGAGAACCCTTCGAGATACTGCAGACCCGGCAGCTTTATCGTCAGCGTGCGCATCTCGTGCACGATCTGGCGGTCTTCCGCGCCGTTGAACTTGTCGCGCGGGATGGAGCCGATGAAGTCCCGCGTCCAGGCGATGCGCGCCTTCAGCTGATCGAGGGTGGTCTCGTTGTCCTCGCGCTTCGGCACTTCCATGCCCGCCAGGCGCGCCGAGCAGCCCTTGGCGAAGTCGCAGGCGATCTGCACCTGCTTGACCAGCGGCAGCATGTCGGGAGCGAGACGGGAGTTGACGAAGACGGCGCTGTCGAACTTCTTCTCCTCGGCGAAGGCGGCGGCCTTGTCGAGGAAGCCCGAGAGCTGCCCGAGCATGCGGGAGAAGATCGTGACGGAAATATCGTGCATTGAGATGGCCATGGGAATTCCTTGCGGACTAAAGTGAGACGGGGACAGCGACTGTACTCAGTTTTCGCGCACTGTCTAGCGCGTCACCGCGCAGCCGTCTCCTCCCTCGTGCGCATGCCCGCGAAGCGCTCACCCAGTCGCGCAGGCGAGAACACGAAGCTCAGCGTGGCGAAGTCCTGCCCGCGGTTCGGCAGCCTGATCCCGGCGTTCGACCAATGGCGCATGGACAGCTCGACGATAGTGCCGGTGCCGTTCAGGGCATAGCGCACACCGAGCTGCGAGGCAAAATTCAGCCGGGTCACGGAGAGCTGGTCCGCCTCGGTCTTGTAAGAGGCCCCGAAACCAAAAAATACCCGCCACAGCGGCCGCCTGATCAGCTCCCAGCGCCGGGAAGCCGAGAGGCCCCAGTAAGGGTCGGCGGTCGGGTGCTGTCGATGCAGGTACGGATCGTAAAAACTCTGCGTGCTCGCCATACGGAACACCCCCACCTCGTAACGGTCCCTGTCCCAGACCAGCGTGAGCGGGACAACGGTGCCGCCGGTCGAGCTCCAGAAGTGATAGGTGCCGCCGATACCCGCGAGCAGCTGGCAGTCGCTGCACCGGGGAGGCGCCGCCTGGGCCCGGGCCCCTGGAAAGATCAGAGCGAGCAAAACAAACGCAATCGAGCTTTGCCGGACCTGCATGGCTTAAACCTCCGCTTGATCTACGGAGGCCACGCCAGCGCTCCGCAACGCGGGTTAAGTTAGCTGGGTGCGGCTCACAAAACATGCCGCGGAAGGGGCAAGGGCGCTGCGGAGTTTGGTTGAGGCGGGACTCTCTCTTTAGATAGAGGAATTACCCAAACGGATGCCGCAGCACAATCGTCTCATCCCGGTCCGGCCCGGTCGAGATCATATCGAAGGGAACCTTGACCAGAGTCTGCAGCCGCTCGAGGTAGCTGCGGGCATTGGCGGGCAAAGCCTCATAATCTCGCAACCCCACAGTGGATTCTTTCCAGCCCGGCAGCTCCTCGTACACCGGCTCGACCTGCGAATACCCGTCCACAAAGAGCGGCGGCTCGGCCACCACCTCGCCTCCAATGCGGTAGCCGGTCGCGATGCGAATGACATCCAGCCCATCGAGCACATCGAGCTTGGTGACACAAAGACCCGTGACGCTCGAATGGATCACCGCACGGCGCAGCGCCACCGCGTCGAACCAGCCGCAGCGGCGCGCGCGGCCGGTGACTGAGCCGAATTCCTGACCGACCTTCGATAGGTGCTGACCGACATTGTCAGCCGTAGGCAGCTCCGTCGGAAACGGCCCCGCCCCCACCCGCGTGGTGTAGGCCTTCACGATTCCCAGTACCGCATCGAAAGCCTTGGGTCCCAGACCCGTGCCCGTTCCCGCAAAGCTCGCCGTGGTGTTGGAGGAGGTCACGAAAGGATACGTGCCCAGATCCACATCCAGCATCGCCCCCTGCGCCCCCTCGAACATGACATTGGCATTTTGCTCACGCAGCCTCTGCAGCGCCTGCGTCACATCGGTGACCAAAGGCTTCAAGCGCTCGCCGAACGCCAGCTGCTCATCCAGCGTCTTCTGGAAATCCACCGCGGGCTTGTGAAAGTAGTGCTGCAGCACGAAGTTGTGGAAATCGAGCACTTCGTTCAAGCGGGCCGCGAAACGCTCGCGCTGGAACAGATCCGCGACCCGCAAGGCGCGCCGCGCCGCCTTGTCCTCATAGGCCGGACCGATGCCGCGCCCCGTGGTGCCGATGGCATTGGCGCCGCGTGCCTCCTCGCGCGCCAGGTCAAGATCCACATGCGATTGCAGGATCAGCGGACAATTCGGTGACACGCGCAAGCGCTCGAACACCGGCACACCACCGGCGATCAGCGCATCCGCCTCCCTGAAGAACGCCGGCAACGACAGCACCACTCCATTGCCGATGAAGCAGCGCACATGCTCGTGCAATATCCCCGACGGAATCAGCGACAGCACCGTCTTCTTCCCGCCGATGACCAGCGTATGCCCGGCATTGTGCCCGCCCTGGAAGCGCGCCACCGCCGCCGCCCGCTCGGTGAGCAGATCCACGATCTTGCCTTTGCCCTCATCGCCCCACTGGGTGCCGATGACGACCACGAACTTTCCCATGTGTCGACCTACTTGGAGGAGGATTTCAGATACTTGAAGAACTCACCGTCCGGCGCCAGCACCAGCACATCGCCCTCCTGGCCGAGCGTGCGCCGATAGGCCTCGAGACTGCGGTAGAAGGCGTAGAACTCGGGGTTGCGTGAATAGGCCCGCGCATGAACCTGCGCCGCCTGCGCATCCGCGACGCCGCGCATCCGCAACGCCTCGCTCTCCGCGCTCGCCTGGATCTCGGTGCGCTCGCGCTCCGCCGATGCCTTGATGCGCAGCGCCTCGCTCTGTCCCTGCGCGCGCGCGCGGTTGGCCTGCTGCGCGAAGCCCTGCTTCATGCTCTCATACACCTGCGTGCTCACCTCTTCCGGCAGATCGATGTGCTGCACACGCACGTCAATCAGCTCAATCCCTAAATCCGCCGCCTCGCGGCTCGCCGCGCTGAACATGTCGCCGGTCACCGCGGCCCGCTCCGCCGTCACGATCTGCTGCAGGGTGCTCTGCGCCACCACGCCCTTGATGCCGTTCTTGACGATGTCCGCCAGACGCTGGCCGGCCGTGCTCTCCTGCCCGCCCGTCGACTGATAGAAGCGCGAGGCATCCTTCACGCGCCATTTCGCATAAACGTCCATGATCAGCGCGCGGTTGTCATGGGTCAAAAAAGTATCGCCCTGGTAGGACTGCGACAGAATGCGCCGGTCGAACTTGACCACCTGGTCCCACGGCAGCTTCCAGTGAAGGCCGGGCGCATAGTCGATGCCCGCAATGGCGCCGAACTGCCTGCGGATGGCAAGCTCGCTCTCCGACACCGTGAACACCGAGGCGAACGCCGCCACTAGGGCAATGGCCACTATCACCAGAACCGGGAAAAATCGCGGCGCCATCAGCGCTCCCCCCGACCGCGCGGATCCGTAGCCGTTTCCGGCTCATCCGGCGTCACCCGCACAGTGGGCTCGCCCTGAGGCTCCGGGGCATGGGCCGCCGCGCGCTGCCCCATGAGCTTATCGAGCGGCAGAGACAGCAGGTTACCGACCGCCTTGCCGTCCACGATCACCTTGCGCGCACGGCCCAGCACCTCCTCCATTGTCTCGAGATACAGCCGCTTGCGCGTCACGTCCGGCGCCTGCGCATAGGCATCCGCGATCAGGTTGAAACGCGCCGCCTCGCCCTCCGCCAGCGCCAGAGTCTTCGCCTTGTAGCCCTCCGCCTCCTGCTGCATCCGCGCCGCGGTGCCGCGCGCCACTGGAATGATGTCATTCGCATAAGTCTGCGCCTCCTTGATGGAGCGTTCCTCCTCCGCCAGCGCTTTGTTGGCATCGCGCTGCGCCGGCATCACAGGCTCCGGCACCTGCACCTCCGTCAGGTTGACGCTGGTCACCGTGAGACCGCAGTTGTAGAAATCGAGCGTGCGCTGGATCAGCTCCTGGCTGCGGCGCGTGGCCTCCCGGCGCGTCGCGCCCACCAGCACCTCATCCAGCGTGCTGCGCCCGACGATCTGGCGCAGTGCGCTCTCGCTGACCTCCTTCAAAGTGTCCTCGGGCTGTCTCACCCGGAACAGCACCTTGATGGGATCGCTATAGCGGTACTGCACCGCCAGATGCAGGTCCACCAGGCTCTCATCCGCCGTCAGTACCCGCGATTTGTAGTCGCCGCTGCGCACGCTCTGCACATTGAGCTTGGTGAGTGTCTCGATCGGCCAGGGCCAGTGCCACCCCGCGCCCTGTGGCGTCACTGCGATGAGCCTGCCGAAGCGCTGAATGACCCCGCGCTCCGCCGCATCCACCTGGAAGAACCCCGTGGCCAGCCACCCCGCCACCAGCAACAGCAACAGCACAACGATCGCGATCGGCAAAGTCGAGTCCCTGCCGCCGCCCTCGCCCTCACCGCCACCGCTCCTGCCGCCACGGAACAGCGTCGTAAGCCTGCGCTGCCATTCCTTGAGCTGCGCATCGAGAGGGGAGCCACCGGGGCGGCGGCCCCAGGGATTGCTGTTTTGCCCGCCGGGCTGATTCCAGGCCATTTGCGCTTAACTTATCTGTACGCCTGGTGACCGCGCAAGCCGCGTGAGCTCCACATCCGGCAGCTCCACATCGAGCTCGATCTCGCTGGCATCGATCACCCGCTCGGCGCTGACCGCCCCAGACTGATAGAGACTGGAGCGCAGCGCCCCCGCGGCGAGCGGCAGGCGCACCCGCGCGCGGCGCGCCTGAAGCGCCAGCCGTTCCGCCACCGCCCCCTCGAGCAGATCGAGCCCGCAGCGCTGCGCCGCGGAAATCCACACCGCGGCAGCGCGCCCCCCGGCATCCCGCTCGAGCCGCGGCGCAACTCCCAAGCGATCCACCTTGTTATAGACCAGAATCTGCTGAATCCCCTCCGCACCGATCTCCTTGAGCACCCGGTTGACCTCCTCGATATGCTCCTCACGGCGCGGATCCGCGGCATCCACCACATGCAGCAGCAGCGTCGCCTCGCGCGCCTCCGTCAGCGTCGACTGGAAGGCCGCCACCAGCTCATGCGGCAGCTCGCGAATGAAGCCCACCGTATCCGCCATCACCACCGGCGTGCCGCCCGGTAGCTCGATGCGGCGCACAGTGGGATCAAGCGTCGCGAACAGCTGATCCGCCACATAGGCGTCGGCGCCCGTGACCGCACGGAACAGCGTGGATTTACCCGCGTTCGTGTAGCCCACCAGCGTCACCGACGGCACCGGAATCTGCGCGCGCTGCTGCCGGCCGGTCTCCCGTTGCTGCTTGATCTTCGTAAGGCGCCTGGTCAGCACCCGCACCCGCTGCCCGATCAGGCGCCGGTCCGTCTCGAGCTGCGTCTCACCAGGTCCGCGCAGGCCGATACCGCCCTTCTGCCGCTCGAGGTGGGTCCAGCCGCGCACCAGGCGGCTCGCGATATGCTTCAGCTGCGCCAGCTCCACTTCGAGCTTGCCCTCGAAGCTGCGCGCGCGCTGCGCGAAAATATCCAGGATCAGACTATTGCGGTCGAGCACCCGCCGCTCCGTGAGCTTCTCGAGATTGCGCTCCTGGCTGGGCGAGAGCGCGTGATCCACCAGGATCACATCCGCGTTCTCCTGCTGCGCCGCGAGCCGCACCTCATCCGCCTTGCCGCTGCCCATGAAGTAGCGCGGATCCGGCCGCTCGCGCCGTCCCGTGACCGTGGCCACCGGCTGCGCGCCAGCCGACACCGCCAGCTGCGTGAACTCCTGTAAGTCCTCGCAGTCCACCGGCGCGCCCAGCCCTAAGCGCACCAGCACCGCACGCTCACCGCTACGGGGGCGCTCGAACATTACTCGACGACGGGCTCCGTCGGCGGCGACGAGTCGTCACCCTCCTCACTCGAGGTCATGCGCACATTGCGTCCCGGAACCACGGTGGAGATGGCGTGTTTGTAAACCATTTGGCTCACGCTGTTCTTCAACAGCACGACGAACTGGTCGAATGAATCGATCTGGCCCTGCAGCTTGATGCCGTTGACCAGATAGATGGAGACAGGCACCCGCTCTTTACGTAGGGCATTCAGGAAAGGGTCCTGCAACGATTGGCCTTTGGCCATCAGGTTCTCCTTAATTCTCTCGAATTTCTAATTGTTGAGTTTGACGCGCACGTGATCGTCCGTGAAGTGCGTTCCAGCAAGCTCCGTTCCTCGCGCAATGCGAGGGATCGGCGACCTACGCATCTTATCACGCGGCCCCCCGGGCCGCTAAGCTTGTTGCAGAATTGTCTGCACCTGACGACGCCAGGCCGCAAAAGCGCCGGCCGACTCCGGGTCGATCGTGGTCATCTCCCGCTCCGAGCGCAGCCAGGTGAGCTGCCGCTTGGCCAGCTGACGCGTCGCCGCCACCCCCTGTGCCACAGCCTCATCCAGCGTACAGGCCCCTTCGAGATGCTCCCAGAGCTGCCGGTACCCCACCGCGCGAACCGCCGGATGCCGCGCCGTCAGGTCGCCGCGGGCCCGCAAAGCGCGCACCTCATCGAGAAATCCCGCCCGCATCATTTCGTCAAATCGCCCCGCCAGCCGCGCCGCCAATGCGCCGCGGTCGACCGGCACCAAAGCCCAGCGGTGCAGCGCTTGCCCTGCGAGGGGACTGCGGGTCACCACCTGTAGATCGGATAACGGGCGACCCGTCGCATGGCACACCTCCAGCGCCCGCTGAATCCGCTGGCTGTCGTTGGGGTGGATGCGCGCCGCCGCGCGCGGATCGAGCCTAGCAAGCTCCCCATGTAGCGCCGCCCAGCCCACCTCCATCGCTTGGGCATCGATCTCCTCCCGCAGCCCGGCCGACGCTTGAGGCAGCTCCGCCAGACCGCCGAACAGCGCCCGCAAATAAAGCAGTGTCCCCCCCACCAGCAACGGCACCCGCCCGCGCGACTCGATATCCGCAATGCAGCGCAGCGCATCCGCCACGAACCGCCCCGCCGAGTAGCTCTCCACCGCATCGCAGATATCGATGAGATGGTGCGCGATCCGCTGCCGAAGCTCGCTCGCAGGCTTTGCCGTGCCAATATTCAACCCTCGGTAAACCAGCACCGAGTCGACGCTGACGATCTCCACCGGCGCTGATTCCGCCAGGCGCACCGCCCAGTCGCTTTTTCCCATGCCCGTGACGCCGGTGAGCACCAGCACTGTCACTAGCGCCCCCGCAGAAACAGCTGATCCAACTCCTTGAGCGACAGCCGCGTCCAGGTCGGCCGCCCGTGATTGCATTGATTGGCCCGGTCCGTCGCCTCCATCTGCCGCAGCAGCGCGTTCATCTCGGGCAGCGTCAGCCGACGGTGAGCGTGAATGGCCGTGCGGCAGGCCAAAGTGCCGAGAAACCGGTCCGCGGCCCCATCCAGATGGTGATGGCCTCCTTCCGCTCCCAGATCCCCCACCACCGCATGCACAATATCCGCCACCTTCTCACCCGCCAGCAGCGCCGGCACCGCCCGCAGCGCAAGAGTCGTGGGACCCAGCGCATCGAGCGCAAATCCCGCCCGCTCCCACAGCTCCCGCTCTTCCAGCAGCGCCGCAAGCTCATCCGCTTTGAGCGCAACCACGATGGGTTCCAGCAACTGCTGCGAGGCCGCGGCCCCGTCGCCGCGCTGCGCCTTCAGCCGCTCATACAGCACTCGCTCGTGCGCCGCGTGCATGTCCACCAGCACCAGCCCCTGATCGCTCTGTGCCACGATGTAGACTCCGTGGAGCTGTGCGAGCGCGGTCCCCAGCGGTTGGACTTCATTTTGAGATGCCTCATAAGGCGGCGGCTCGCTCTCGCGCACCGCCTGTACCAGCTGCCAGGGATCGCGTGACGGCTCGGGAAAACTCAAATGCTCGCTGGCCCGCCAGACCGGCATCGCCACCCGCGCCGTCCCGGGCGTGAGCGCGTCATCCGCCGCAACACCCTTCAGGGTTGCCGCGGCCGCCCCGTCGCCCGCCACCGGCTTGGTCGCGGCCAGCGCCCGCTCGATGGCCCGGAACACAAAATCATGGATCTGCCGGCTGTCCCTGAAGCGCACCTCGAGCTTCTGCGGATGCGCGTTCACATCCACCAGCTGCGGGTCGAGCGTGAGATACAGCACATAGGCCGGATAGCGGCCCCCATAAAGCACATCCCGATAAGCCACCCGCACCGCATTCATCAGCAGACGGTCGCGCACACTGCGCCCGTTTACGAACCAGAACTGCCGGTCGCCCTGTGCCCGCGAAGCCGTCGGCAGCGACACCCAGCCTTCCAAAACCACCGGACCTGCCTGGTGCGCTATCGATAGCGCCGTAGCCGTGAAATCCTGGTCGATGACCGCGGCGAGCCGCAAGCAGGCTTCGTCCTCGGAGCGCAGCGCCGGCGTATCGAGCAGCACCCGCTCCCCGTTGCGCAGCCGGAACCCCACATCGAAACGGGACAGCGCCAGGCGCTCGAGCCACCGCGCGATATGCGTAAGCTCCGTGGCCTCGCTGCGCACGAACTTGCGCCGCGCCGGCACATTGAAAAAAAGATCGCGCACCTCGATGGTGGTGCCCGGCGGGTGCGCGGCCGGGCGCACCGCCGCCACCGTGCCGCCGTCCACGACAATCTCCGCCGCGCGCGCCGCATCGCCCGGCCGCGACACGATGCGCAGCCGCGCCACCGAGCCGATGGACGGCAGCGCCTCGCCGCGAAAACCCAGTGTCTGCACCGACTCGAGATCCGCGAGCGAGGCGATCTTGCTCGTGGCATGCCGCGAGAGGGCCAGCGGCAAATCCTGCTCCGCGATGCCGCAGCCGGTGTCGCGCACCCGGATCAGGCCCAATCCACCGCGCTCCACATCCACCTCGATCTGCCGCGCGCCCGCATCGAGGCTGTTCTCCACCAGCTCCTTGACGACCGAGGCCGGCCTCTCGATCACCTCGCCCGCGGCGATCTGATCGATGAGTTCATGGGGAAGGACGCGGATCGGCATGGGCCGCGCAGTATACGCGGCCCGCCGTTCAGTGATCGGCGTCGGCGAGCTGGGTGGCGCGGCGCGCGCTGGCAAAGCGGGTGCCGGGCGGGGGATTGCTCTCGAAGTAGCCACGCAGGCCGGTGAATATGGCGTTGGCCAGCTTCTCCTGCTGCGCGCCGCTCTTCAAGCGCCGCTCCTCCGCCGGGTTGGAGATATAGGCGGTCTCCACCAGCATCGAGGGAATATCCGGCGATTTCAGCACCACGAAGCCCGCCTGCTGCACCTGCCGCTTGCGCACCTCGCCCACCCGGTCGAGCGCCGCCAGCACGCCCTGCGCCGCCGTCATGCTGGCGCTGATGTTGGCGGATTGGGAGAGATCGAGCAGCACCGACGCCAGCGTATTGTCCTTGTCCGTGAGCGAGACCCCGCCCATCAGATCCGCCGCGTTCTCGCGCTCGGCCAGCCAGCGCGCATTCTCATCCGTGGCGCCGCGCTCGGAGAGTACATATACCGAGGCGCCTGAGACATCGCGGTTGCGGATGGAATCGGCGTGCACCGACACGAACAAATCCGCCTTCTCCACCCGCGCGCGCTGGATGCGCTCGCGCAGAGTGAGGAAGCGATCGTTGGGACGGGTGAGCACGGCGCGCATGCCGGGCTCCGCATTGATGCGCTCCGCCAACGCCTTGGCGATGGCCAGCACCACATCTTTCTCGCGCGTGCCGCGACGTCCCGTGGCGCCGGGATCCTGGCCGCCATGGCCGGCATCCACCGCCACGATGACGTCACGATCGCCGTCGGCCGGCGCGTGCGCGGCGAGCACGGGTGTGGGCGCAGCAGGCGATTCCGCGGCGGCATTCCTCGGCGCGGAGCCAAGATCGATCACCAGCTGCACCCCTTCCGCGCCGCGTTCCCAGCTCGCTCGTGCCGGCAGCGGATTTTTCAGTTGCAGCACCACGCGCAGTATCCCTTTGGGACGGGGACCTACGCGGATCGTATCGATGGGTCCCGTGCCTTCGGGTGCGCGCAGACCCGGCGCACGCAGCGTATCTTTCAAATCGACCACCACCCGATCGGGGTGATCCAGCGTGAAGAGCTGGTGGGAGGTCTGCGCGGAAAAATACAGCGTGACTTGCGCCGAGGCCGCCCCGCTCGAGAGGCGCACGTCGTGCAGCTCGGTGGGCGCGGCAAAGACGCCCCGTGCCGCCAAGAGCGAACAGGCTCCCCAGAGAAAGACGTTTCTTATCATGGGCTTCGGCATTTAACCTGGTGCGTAATCTACGGCGGGCCGCGACTTAATTCAAGCGAATCGAGTCGCGCCAGCCAGGTGCGGCCAAAAGCAGTCCGGGCCGTGGCGTCAAGCGCATGCGAATCGGCGGCGGCCGTAAGATCGATCTCGAGGTCTGCCGCGGGCAATCTCGAGCCACCCTTCTGCGGCCATTCGACGATCCAAACATTTCCTGGCCCGGCCCAGTCCCGCAGGCCCAGAGCCTCGAGCTCCGACGGATCGCGCAGCCGGTACAGATCGAGATGCACGACAGTGAAGCCCTGCGCTTCATAGGGTTCGATCAGCGCATAGGTCGGACTGCGCACGATATCGTCGATGCCGAAGCCACGAATGAGACCTTTGGCCAGCGTGGTTTTGCCGGCGCCGAGATCGCCATTGAGATAGATCACGGTGGACGCATCGGTGCGTGTGGGCAGGCCTGCGGCCAGGCGGCATCCCCATTCTTCAGTGGACTCGGGCGAGGTCGAACGAAAACGAGTCATGGGTTGACGCCGGCGCGCAGCTGTCCGATGACATCGCCGGCAATCAAACCCCGCTCGCCCATACGGGCCGCGGCATCGCCCGCCACCGCATGCACCAGTACGCCCACTCGCGCCGCGGCCAAAGGATTGCGGCACTGCGCCAGAATGCCGGCAATCGCCCCGGTGAGCACATCGCCCATGCCGGCGGTGGCCATTCCCGGATTGCCGCGCTCACACAGGCCAGGAGTCTCCCCGGGAGCACTCACCAGAGTACCCGCACCCTTGAGCACGACCCCGCTCTCGTAGCGCTCCACCAGGGCCGCAAGCGCCGCCAGACGATCGCGCTGGATCTCCTCGGTACTCACGCCCAAAAGCCGCGCCGCCTCACCCGGATGCGGCGTGAGAATCCACGGCGCGGAAGGCCGCACCGGATTTTTCTCCTCCGCCAGTAGATTGAGCGCATCGGCATCGATGACCAGTGGCTTCTCGCTCCCCAGCACCGCTTTCAACACGCCGCGCGCCCAGCCGCTTTGACCCAGGCCCGGCCCCACCGCCACCACATCCATCCGCTCCATCAGCCCGCGCAACGCCGGCGGATCGGGCAGCGGCAGACAGATGAGCTCGGGCCGGCCGGCCGCGATCGACGCCACATTCTCCGGGGCCACCGCCACGGTCACCAATCCCGCCCCCACCCGCAGCGCCGCCTCGCCCGCCAAACGCGTGGCGCCCGGCATGCCGATGCCGCTGCCGACGATCAGCAGCCGGCCAAAATTGCCCTTGTGGGCGGCGCGCGAGCGGCGCGGCAGCGCGGCGGGGATCTCCGCGTCGACGATGCGCGTGATGCGGGGCTTGAATTGCGGCGTGTCGGGCGGCGTCAACCCAAGGTCATCGAAGAACAGCGTGCCGGCGTAAGCGGGTCCGTCCGCGAGCAGCAGGCCTATCTTCATTCCCACGAAGGTCACCGTGCTGTCGGCGCGTACTGTGGGGCCCAGCGCGATTCCCTTGTCGCTATCGAGGCCCGAAGGCACATCGAGGGCAAGCACCGGTCTTCCCGCCGAATTGATCGCTGCGATGACCGCGGCCAGCGGCGCCCGCACCGTCTCGCGCAGGCCCGTGCCGAGAAGCGCATCGACGATCACCTCGGCCTCAGCGAGTGGATCCGCGGAGAAGGGTTGCACCCGCCCTCCGCTCGCCGTGAAATCCTCGAAAGCCTGCATGGCCTCGCCGCGGAGTCCTTCAGGCGGCACGGCCGCGAGCACGCTTGCCGTCAGCCCCGCCGCCTGCGCGAAGCGCGCGAGCACATAGCCGTCCCCTCCATTGTTCCCACCGCCGCACACTACCGCGATGCGATACGAGGTGGGCCAGCGGCTGCGCAGATAACGCAGGGCCGCCTCGCCCGCCCGTTTCATCAGCGTGTAGCCGGGAACGCCGAGAGTTTCGATGGCGTAGGTATCCAGGGCTCGGACTTGAGCGGTGGAATAGAGAGCGGTAGGCAGCGGCATGGCGGCGAGTATAGTCGCCGTATACTGCCATCCTGAGTGCAGATCGATCCACACCAGCTGAAACAGGACATTCTCGCCGGCGCCCGGTCGCTGGGCTTCGATGCCGCGGGCATCTCGAGTATCGAGCTCCCCGAAGATGAGCAGCACCTCCTCGCCTGGCTGAACGCCGGATTTCACGGCTCGATGGACTACATGCAGCGCCACGGAAGCAAGCGCAGCCGTCCGGCGGAGCTCGCACCCGGGACACTGCGAGTGATCAGCGTGCGCATGAGCTACTGGCCCGAGGATGCGCGGGATGCGCAGGAAATCCTCGAGGATTCCTCCCTCGCATACCTCTCACGCTACGCGCTCGGCCGCGACTATCACAAGGTGATGCGCAACGCCCTCGCCCGCCTCGCCGGGGATTTGAGCCGGCGCATCGGACCCTTTGGCTACCGCGTCTGCGTCGACAGCGCGCCGGTGCTCGAGAAAGCCTTAGGCCGCAATGCGGGACTCGGGTGGATCGGCAAGCACACGAACCTGATCGCGCGCGACGCGGGCTCGTATTTTTTTCTCGGCGAGATCCTCACCGATCTGCCGTTACCGGCCGATGAGCCGGCGACCGCGCATTGCGGAAGCTGCAGCGCCTGCCTGCCGGCCTGTCCCACGCGAGCCATCGTCGCGCCTTACCGGCTGGATGCCCGGCGCTGCATCTCTTATCTCACGATCGAGAACAAGGGAGCGATCCCGGTCGAGTTCCGCAAGGCCCTGGGCAACCGCATCTATGGGTGCGATGACTGCCAGCTGGTATGTCCGTGGAACAAATTCGCCCGCGATGCGGCGCATCCCGATTTCAAGGTGCGCTACGGCCTCGACACGCCGCGACTGACGGATCTTTTCGCCTGGACGGAAAGCGAGTTCGAGGAGCGGATGCGCGGATCGGCGATCTATCGCATCGGCTATGAGCGCTGGTCGCGGAACATCGCGGTGGGGTTGGGCAACGCGCCCTCCTCTACCGAAGTGACCGCGGCGTTGGCCGCAAGACAGGAAGACGCCTCACCTCTGGTGCGCGAGCATGTGAGCTGGGCGCTGGCGCAGCATGCGGCGCCCACCTCACCAGCGATCGCACTCTCACGGCCCTGAAGCCTATTTGCGGACGAAATCCAGCTCCCAGAGCGGCAGTGACACACCTCGCCGCAGCCAGAAGCCCGCGCCGATCTCGCGAAACCTGCGGCGCAGCCGCTCGCGGTACCACTCGGCGGCGCGCATATGCACCTGCGAGTCGGTACGCCTGCGATCGCAGTTCCAGCGCCAGTCCTCGCGAGTGAGCGCGCTGAAATACAGCAATCCGCGGCACAGCCGACCCAGGTTGGCCAAAGCGCGCCGCGCGGCTGTATCGTCGAGATACTGGAGCACGTCATAGCAGATCGCGAGATCGAAGGGCGCCTCGGCCCGGTAGTCCGCCAGACTGCCCTGCTCCCAGCCATAGCGGCGGCACAGATACTCGCTCACCTCAAGGCCGACGTATTGTGCCCTGGGCAGCGCGCGCTCGAGCGGCCGGCGCAAAAGACCGATGCCGCAGCCGGCATCGAGCATGCGGCGTACGGGAAGCCCGATGTGATGGGCGCAGGCAGCGATGAAGCGGGCGCGCACCTTCATCTCATGGCGAGAAGTAACCGCGGTGCGCGGCGTGAAATAGTAGCGACGATAATAGTCGCGGTCGAAGCGGGCGGCGGTGATTCGCGGTTGAGTCGTCATGGTCGAGGTTATAGCGCAATGAAAAAGCCCCGGCCATCTTCGGCCGGGGCTTGAATCTCAATCGCGTCGGATTCTCTGCCGATGCGTCAGAGCGTTCCTTCGCCCTTGACCTGCACATCGCCGGGGTTGCTCAGCACCTTCATGACCACGCGCCGGTTCTGCGCGCGTCCCTCCGCCGTCTTGTTGTCGGCGATGGGATCGGCCTCACCGTAACCGCGCGCCGTCACCTGCGCGGCGGGCACCCCCGCATCCATCAGGTAACGGGCCACCGCATCGGCGCGGCGCTGCGAGAGCTTGAGGTTGTATTGATCGGAGCCCGCGCTATCGGTGTAGCCCTGCAGCTCGATCTTAAGCCGTGGGTACTTGCGCAGATCCGATGCAACGCGATCCAGCGCCGGACGGGAGTCCACCGTCAGGTCGGCGGAGTTCAACTTGAACGTCACCCCTTCGAGCGTGATCGAGCCCTTACGTTCGCATCCCAGAGCGTCCACCGCCACGCCATGCGGCGTACCGGGGCATTGATCCTGGGCATCGGGCACGCCATCACCGTCACTGTCCGCAGGCGGGGGCGGTGGTGGAGGTGGCACCGCTTCGGGCGCGGGAGCCGGAGCCGGTTCGGGCGCCGGCGGGGGCGGCGGAGGCGCGACAGCGCCGCCGAAGGAGAATTGGAACCCGACCTGCGCCAGGTAATCGGTCTGATGACCGGCGAGCCCGGTGTCATCCCAGCGGGCCTTCACCTCGGGGCGCAGCGCGAAATGATCGGTCACGCGCCACAGCAGCCCTAAGCCCGCCTGTGCCATGACATCGTTCGAGGAAGGACCCGGATTGAAATCGTCCTTCAGCACGCCCGCGCCCACGGTGATGTAGGGCGAGACGGCCGAGTTGTGGCCAAACATTCGCAGCACATCGAGCGAGGCAGAATCAAGCTGCAGCTCGAGGCCATTGCGGTCAGGCTTGGTCTCGTTGAGGTTGACCTCGAGACTCCACTGGTCATTGAGGTGTTTACCAAGCGTGAGACCATACAGCCAGTCGTCGTTCACGCCGCGATCGCTGTCGGTCCACAGATACCCGGCCTGGGGCGTGAGATACCATTGACCAGCCTGATCGGCGGCAAACAGGGGCGCGGCCGATAAAGCCAGGGCACAGAATAGAGGTTTTTTCATCGTGACTCCTTGGGTTGCGTTGCGTCTATGCAACAGAACAGCCGCTTAGTATAGCGGCTTGTTAACGAGCCGGACGCCCCCATGTTCCATGCCCCATGAGCCATACCCCACACCGCAACATCGCCCTGCTACTCCGCGGCCAGGCCACTTCCGACGGCGCGGGCGTGCGTCTGACGCGCATGCTGGACACACGGCTCGCGGCGCAGGCCGACCCGTTCCTGCTGTTCGACGAGTTTCGCTCGGACAAGGCGGATGACTACATTGGTGGTTTTCCGCCACACCCGCATCGCGGCTTCGAGACCGTCACGTACATGATGGCCGGTCACATGCGGCACGGGGATAACAAGGGCAACACCGGCGATCTGGGCCCCGGCTCAGCGCAGTGGATGACGGCGGCGCGCGGCATCGTGCACGAGGAGCGGCCGAGCCAAGAGAACGGTCTGATGTGGGGATATCAGCTGTGGGTGAATCTGCCCTCGACCGAAAAGATGAGCGACCCCGTCTATCAGGACATCGCGCCCCAGAACATCCCGGAAGTCGCGCTCCCGAACGGCACACGCGTGCGCGTGATCACCGGAGAATTCAATGGGACGCGCGGACCGGTGCGGCCGCGGCCCACCGAGCCCATTTATTTGGATGTGTCGCTGCCCGCCAATAGTGAATTCGACTATGCGCTGCCGCCGGGTCACACGGCCTTCGTACACGGCGTGTCCGGAGAACTCAAAGTAGGCGATAGTCCTCAGGCAGTGCGCGAGAAAGAGATGGCGCTGCTTTCAGCGCAGGGCGATCTTCATGTGCAGTCCGGGGATGCACCGGCGCGCTTCCTGGTGATCGCCGGTAAGCCGCTGCGCGAGCAGATCGCGCACTACGGGCCCTTCGTGATGAACACGCGCGAGGAGATTATGCAGGCGGCGCGCGATTTTGAGGCGGGACGATTCTGACTCAGGCGGTACGCCGCCGCGCCACGCCCACCACCCCGATCAACCCCGAGAGCAGTAGCCACCACGCCGCGGGAATCGGCACGGAGGCCGTGCGCAAGGACTCGAGCGCGCGCACCGCGGCGGCCGGCTCCTGCACTTTCGGCGCGGCGCTCGGCACAAACACATAGGCGTTGTGCGCCGGCGCATCCGTCGCGGAGAGGTTATAGGTGGCGAAGGCCGCATTCCAAGCGACGCGCGGCTGCACTTCGCGATCCGCGGAGGACGCGGCAGTCCCACTGACGGCATCGTCTACATCCGCATCCACGGCGCCGATGGCCGAGGTCCACGCGAACGGCGCGGGCTGCGGCTGTGTGGAGGCGGCAGCCGAAACCGAAATCTGTCCCAGCAGCAGGATGGCAAGCGACCATCCCATCAGCCTAGTGTCCCTTTCCATGCTCGAACTCCCATAAGACCTTCGCAAGTGAGACGAAGTCTAGTAAACGTGTGTAACCCTGCCTAGAGTCTCCAAAAACCGACGTTACTCAGCGCGAGTGAGTCAAATTTTCAAGCGTGGATCGCGCATCCTGGAAGCCCGCAAATCCCGTACCGCTCTCAACCGCCAGGCGCAGGTTCTCACGCGCCGCGGCGCGCTCACCGGTCTCGAGCTGGGCCATACCGAGGTGGTAACGTAATGTCGGCGACTGTGGCGCGTTGTCCACGGCTTGTTGCAATGTCGCCGCCGCCTCAGCAGCTTCGCCCTCCTGCAACATATTCCATCCGTGCGTATCCAGAAGCTGCGCGAGGCGGTCGCGGAAGGCGAGACGGCCTGGCTCGAGCTGCACCACTTCCTGCACCTGCGCCTCCGCGTCGGGCTGACGACCGGCGGCGAGCAGCAGTTGCGCCAGGATCAAATGCAAATCGACGCTGTGCGGCTTCGCGCGCAACGCACGCCGCACAATGGCGATGGCTTTGCCGGTGTGCGCGGAGCGACGGTTGAGCGCGGCAAGCAATGCCACGGCATTCTCGTTGGCGGGAGCGATCTTGACCGCATGCGCCGCATCCTCATACGCGCCCTTCTCGTCCCCTTTGCGCAGCCGCACCACGCCGCGCACGGCGCGCAGATCGGGATCGTCGGGCGCGGCGGCGAGCCCGGGCTCGATGGTGGCCAGCGCCTTATCGATATCGCCCGCGAGAGCGTAAAGACGACCCAGCCTGGCGCGCGCATGGAGCTGGCGCGGATCGCGATCGATGGCGCGCTTGTACAGCTGTGCCGCCTCGCGCAACTTGCCCGACCGCTCCGCCGCCTCCGCGGTCAGCACGCGTATCCGAGTGTTGGCGGGATCGATGTACAGGGCATTGTGAAAGGCGATGCGGGCCTGCTCGAAGTCGCTGGCAGCCATGTACTGTTGGCCCTGGCTGAGATACCAGTCGCGGCGGGCCTGCGCGCCACCGCAGGCGGCGAGCGCCAGACACAGCACGGCGATGAACGCGCGACTCACAGCAGCCCCCGCGCAGCCAGACTCAGGCAAAAACCCAATGCACCGATAGCGGCCAGCCGGCGCGTAAGCGGTGAATGATTCGAGATCATCTCCACCGCATAGAAAAGCGCCAGCATCTTCGCCACACCGAAACTCAGTGTTTCGCGCGCGCCGGCGAAGCCCGGCAGATTGGGCAGGATCAGTGCCACGATGATGAGCAGCACATCGAAGGGGGTCACCTGGAAACGCCGCCGGCCCGCAAGGCGGGTGCGCACCACCACGGCCAGCACCAGCGCGGGGAAGAGAATTAGCTTGGCCGTGTGGAAGGCCGGTGAGTAGACGGTGCTGCGCTGATCGAGGTAGACGGCAGCCACCACCGCCACATAAAGCGCGGCCTGCGCCACCCACTCGACGCCCACGGTGCGCCGGCGCGGCAGAGCGGTGAATGTCAATATCAGCGCGAGGCCGAGGGCCAGCCAGCCCACGTCGCGGGGCAGCGGCTGAGTGTAAAGCGCAACGCAGGCGGCGTAGGCCACCACTCCCGCCGCGGCGGGCCACAGGGTCAAACGATTGCGCCGCTCGAGCGCGCTCAAACGCCAGCGGAAACGGGTCAGACCTGAGGGAACGTCGGTGCCGGTGTGACGGACGCGCCAGCCCGAGCGATCGGCAACAATCAATGTCGTCAAGCACAGCGCCGCGAAGGCGATGAATGTCGCGAGAATCCACAGATCCGACTCGAAGCGCAGGAACCACGCGGCCAGAAACAGGCAGGCCTGCGCGCAGTAGACGATGGCCACGGCTTCGTGGTGATCGAACCCCAATGCGAGCAGCTTGTGGTGGATATGGGTGCGGTCGGCCTTGAAAGGCGACTGCCCACGCAGGATACGCAGCACCATCACGGTCAGGGTGTCGAGAATGGGCAGCCCCAGGATGAGCAGCGGCAGCGCGGCGCTCAACGGCGTGGTGACCCGCTGGGTGAGAATGATGGCCAGCACGCCCGTGGTGAAGCCCAAAAATTGACTGCCGCCGTCGCCCATGAAGATGCGTGCCGGATAGGTGTTGAAACGCAAAAATCCCACCAGGCTACCGACGATCACCAGCGCAATGGTGGCGACGAAGGGAACGTCGAGTGTCAGACCCAACGCGGCGAGTGCCAGGCAGGCGAGGAGCGTCGTACCGCCGGCGAGCCCGTCGAGGCCGTCGGCGAGATTGATGGCATTGGTCACCCCGAGCAGGAAGACCACGGTCGCAGGGACGGCGATGAAGTCAGGAAGGACAATGCGCTCGATGAGCGTGACGGAGGAGATGGTGACGTGGCCGAGGAACACCACAATGGCCACGGAAATCAGCTGGCCGGCAAATTTGATGCCCGGCGACAGCGCCCTGCGGTCGTCCCAGACCCCGAATCCCACCATGATCAGCGAGGCGCCGAGGTAGGCGGCGAGCAGGCGATCCATAGGCAGCCACAGCAGCAGCGGCAGGAAGGCGCCCACCGCCATCGCCACACCGCCCACGCAGGGCACTGCACCCGTGTGCTGCTTACGCTCGCCAGGCATGTCGAGCACGTGCAGGCTGCCCGCCGCGCGCATCAACGGCGGAATCAGGCTCATCGTGACGGCCACGGCGAGAATGAACGCGAGGAGTAGATCCATGGAATTAAAGACCCAAGCGACTGACTGATGCAAAAAGCTTGCCGTCTAGCCGACGGCCTGCTCCAGCACCTGCGCATAGCGGCGCGCAAGCTTGGCGCGATCGAAATGCTCGCGCACGAAGGCGGCGCCACGGACGCCCATCTCGCGTACGCGCTCGCGCGAACGGCTCAACTGCAGCACTTGCGCCGCGAGGTCCGCGGCATTGCCGGGAGCAATGGCAACACCGCCGCCCGAGGACTCGATCAGCTGACGCGATTCGCCCTCCACCCCGAGGATGACGGGCTTCTCCATCGCGAGACTCTCGAAGATCTTCGAGGGGATCACCGTGCGGAACAGCGGCGTGTCGCGCAGCAGCACCAGACTGACGTCGGCGGTTTGCCATAGTGCGGGCATGCGCTCCTTGGGCTGCTGCGGCAGCATGAGCACATTGTCGAGGCCACGCTCGGTGCGCTGCCGTTCGAGGCTCTCGCGCTCGGCGCCGTCGCCCACCATGAGGAATTGAATCTCCTCGTTGTCGTGCAGCAATGCTGCGGCCTCGAGCAGGGTCTCAAGACCATGCGCCATACCATGGGTGCCGAAATAGGCCGCCACGAACTTATCGCCAAGACCCAGCTCCGAGCGCAGATCCACGCCCTGCGCCGGCTTGAAGCGCTCGAGGTCCGCGCCGTTCTTGATGACGGTAATTTTGTCCGCGGAGGTGCCACGCTCGATCATGTGCGCGCGGAACGCATCCGTGACTGGAACGATGCAGTCGGCCTTGCGATAAGCGAAGCGCTCCATACCCTCGAGCGTGCGGATCAGCATAGGGTTGCGCGTGGCGCCCACCGCGATCAGCGACTCCGGCCATAGGTCGCGCACCTCGAACACCCAGGGGATGCGGCGCAGCAAACGTACGAAATACCCCGCCAGACCGTTGAAGAACTGCGGCGAGGTGGTCACGACCACATCCGCCTTCGCAAGACGCGGCAGTGCGGCCAGTGCCGAGACCATGAATGACACATAATTCAGCGAACGCAACAGAAACCCCTCGTTGGCAGCCAGCCAGGTCCATACCCGCACCACCTCGATGCCCTCCATCCGCTCACGCTGGAACAGGCGGTTGCGGTAGCCTGCGTACACGCGACCCTTGGGGTGGTTCGGCGCACAGGTCACCACGGTGACACGATGACCGAGCCGCACCCATTCGCGGCAGTTCTCAAACGTGCGCGAGGCCGGTGCGTTCACCTCGGGCGGGAAGTAGTGCGACAGAAAAAGGATATGCAAGCGTCGTTACCCGCGCCAATTGAAAACAACCGTGAGCGGGCTGTCTACTGTCTCGATGAGCAGACAGCGGCTCGCCACGCTCAGACCGAATTGCGGATGATATGTTGAGTCGACGATGCGTCCGCGACCGTTCTCGATGCGCCAAGTGAGACGTGCTTCCTGTCCCACGGCCAGCTCGCCGCTGCGCTCATCGGCGCGCAGCACGGCGCAATCGGGATGGAAGTAAAAACGCGCCATGGCTTTGTTGAATTTACCTTCCACCGTATCGGTCACCCGCAAGGAATCCGCCGCCAGATGCCACTCGCGGCGGTGGACTGGGCGGCCGGGCAGACGCCGGTAGCCGTCGTGGGCGCAGGTCACACGGGTGAGGGGACCGTCATGTCCGATGGAGAGATCAAAGGGGCGCGCGCGGCGCGCCACGCGGAAAGAGCCCCACACCTGCGAGGAGCTCTCGCCATTGATCTCGAGGGTGCTGTGGGCGGCGGTTGCGCGCTGGCACAGCCGTTCGGGCGAGGTCTCATAGGTTCCAGTGCCGCTGTTGACGATGACCCGGCGCCCGAAGAGTGACAGCTCGAATGACAGCGTGTCGGCGTGCGCATGTCCCGGGATATAGTCGGGGCCGATGCGGGCCACATCGAGGATGGCGCTGGCGGGCCCTGACTGCAAGCGGATATAGCCGCTCGCCTCCAGATGCTCGGCATGCGGCCCCGCCTCGATACCGAGCCGCGCCGCATACTCGAGGAGCTCGCGCGGTGGGCTGGCGATGCCGAGCGCGGCATCGTTGAAAAAGGCGATCTCGCCATTCGGGTGCGTCATGGCCTTGAGCCAGCCGAGCATGCGGGCCGCATGGAGATCGAGCTGGTGCTCGGCAAGCGCATTCCCGTACACCCGCGACAGGTTCTCAAGATCGAGCACATCCTCGAGGATGATGCTGTGATAGAGCGGTGAGAGCTCGAAATGACCGCCATCCTCGAGCACCTGCTCGGGCAGCTCGCGCCGTAGGATCTGCCGTCCCTGCTCGAGCCAGCGGCGCGCCTCGGCGCCGTCGAAAAAAAGTCCGGCGCAGAGGAGTGCCTTGGCATTGGCGAAGAGATGGTTGCCGAGGAGGTGCCATTCGAGATGGCTCATGAGGTGACGGCATTGGATCGCCATGCTATGAAGCGCCGCGGGCGTGAGCGTATTGCCGGCCAGCGACCATTTGATCCAATTGACGATGCGCAACGAGGTGGGATACGGCTCCCAGCCGTTGCCGGCGGCGGGGGGGTTCTCGGCGATCCAGCGCTCGAGCGTCAGCGCAAAACCCGGCGCGCCGATGTCATCGAAATAGTGCAGGTTGTACAGCCACAGCTTCGGCCAGCCGGGATGGTTCCAGTCCGGGGCGCCCTGCAGCTGCCGCTCCACGTTGAGAAAGCGGAAGCGGTCGGGAGCGAGCTGCGAGGGCGGCCTGCGCGGTGGAAACACCCATTCGGCGGTGCGTGCGCGCCGCGCCGGCGCGGGACTCAGATCGGGGCGGCTTTTGCGAAAGGGCGCCAGCAGCCGGCTCGTCACCTGCTTGGGGCGTAGGTGGCGCAGCGTGTGAAAGTAAAGGGCGGCTCGCATCGGTATTCTCAAGGCCTGCAGTCAGGGCTTACGCAGGCGAACAATGAGCAGGATGCGGATTACAGCCAGAGCCGGCACGGCATTGACCAACCGTTCGTAGGCAATGCCGAGCAGATACGGCAGGAAAGACCAGCGCAAATACTCCGGCCGTCCCTCGATCAGCTCCACCGCATCCACGCTGAGTCCCGTGAGGTCTGCGAAGCGGCGCACATCGCCTGGCGTGTTCACCCGATACAGCGTCGGAAAGGTGTCCTCGCTCGCGCGCCCGCGCAGACGGTTGACGAACTGATGGAAGCGGTGCGGTGTCAGGCGTGCCGTCAGGGCCATGTAGTGGCGGCGGTTCGGGGTCTTGGCGAGGAATACTCCGCCCGGGCGCAGCACCCGCGTGACCTCGCGGAACACACTGGCTGGGTCCGCCAGATGCTCGAGCACATTGTCGGCGAACACCACATCGAAGCTGTCATCGGGATAGGGAATGCGCTCCCCTGTGCCTACACGGCCCTCATCGAGGTGCGGGTTGGCGGTGACGCGCGGATCCGGGTCCACTCCGCACACCCGCGCTGCGCGGCCGCGGAAACTCATCTGGGCCACGATCCCGGCGCCCGCACCGAGATCGAGCACATGATGGCTGGGCCTGATCACCGCCAATATGGCCTCCCGGAACAGCGCATCATCCCAGTTGCGCCCGAATTGGGGATAGAACCGGCGGTCGAGCCTGGCGGTGAGCGTGCTCATGCGCAGCGCGGCTCGGCCAGGGCCCGCATGATCTCAAAGCTCACGCGGGTCACCTCGCACAGCTCCTCAAAGGGGATCGGCGACGGACCGCCCTGTTGAACCGCGGCGACAAACGCGGCCGCGCACGCGCCATTGCCCTTGTCCTGGCGCCACAGACTCATGCGCTTGAATCCCGGCCAGCCAAAGGCACGCAATCTGCGGAAATTGTCCAGTTGCAGCACTCGCCCGCCGCAGAACACCTCCAGACGCTCCTTGGGAAAGGACTTGTGACCGTTGGCCAGGTAGTGCACGGTGCCGATTGAGCCGTCCGCGAAAGCAAGCGTGAAGCTCACCCGGTCGTCGACGCCGGCGACACTCAACGCCTGCACGCCGACAATCGGCGAAGCGGCCAGAAAGCGCAGCAGATCGATGAAGTGGCAGCCCTCGCCAATCACCCGCCCGCCTCCGACCGCCGGATCCTGCGTCCAATGCTCGCGCGGGATGTGACCGGCGTTGACCGTCATCACGAAGGCCTTGGGTTCGCTTGCGCCCGCCAGCAATTGTTTGATCCTGACCACGTGCGGAGCGAAGCGGCGGTTGAAACCCACCATCACGATGCGGCCGGCACGGGCGTGCGCCGCGCGCACCTCCTCGAGCTGCTGCGTATCGATGCACAGCGGCTTCTCGACGAATACATGCTTGCCGGCGGCGAGCGCCTCGACGATGAAGCGCGCGTGGCTGTCGTGGCGCGTGGCGATGACCGCGGCCGTAATCTCAGGATCGCTCAGCACGCCGCGCGAGTCGCTGCCGGCCTGCTCAATGCCATGGGTCTGCGCCGCGTGCACACCGCTCACTCCCATGGCGGAAGCCACGGTCTTGAGCCGCGCCGGGGTTTTGCGAAACGCGGGAATCAGCACCTGGGTGGCATAGTTGCCCGAGCCGATGAAGCCGAGAACGGTCGGGCTCCCGCGGGTGGCAGGCTCGGGTGGCGCGATCTGCACACGTGTGGCGTTGAAGTCCACACCGCGTTGGGCGGCACCCGGATAATCGAGCAGGATGCCGAGCGAGGGCTGCTCGGCCCCCAGGAGCGCATAGGCCTCGGTGGCCTGATCGAAGGCGAAGCGATGGCTGATGAGCGGCTTGACGTTCAGGTGTCCGGCCGCCATGAGGTCCAGCACCGCCTCGAAATTGCGCTGCTGGGTCCAGCGCACGAAGCCCACCGGATAGTCCTGTCCTCCCTCCTCGTAGGAGGAGTCGTAGCGACCGGGACCGTAGGAGCAGGACACCTGGAAGGTGAGCTCCTTCTCGTAGAAGTCGCTGCGCGCGAGTTCGAGGCCCGTAACGCCCACCAGCACGATGCGCCCACGCTTGCGCGACATCTGCGCGGCCTGATGCATGGGCTCGCTGCTTTGAGTCGAGGCGGTGATCAGCACGGCATCGACACCGCGTCCGCGCGAGAACGTAAGTGCTGCGCTCACTGGGTCCGCCCCGGCGGCGAGGTCCACGGTCTCGGCGCCGAGCTCGCGCGCCAGCGCCAGGCGTGCCGGCGAGAAATCCAGACCCAGCACGCGGCAGCCCTGCGCGCGCAGCAGCTGTACCGCGAGCAGACCCAAAAGGCCCAAACCCGTGACAACGACCGACTCGCCCAGTGTCGGCGCCGCGAGGCGGATTCCCTGCAGGGCGATGGCGCCCATGACGGTGAATGCGGCGCTGTCATCGTCCACGTTGTCGGGGATTCGTGCGCAAAGGTTGCGTGGCACGCAGACGATCTCCGCATGCCGGCCGTTGGAAGCCACCCGGTCACCGACGGCGAAGCCGCTGACCTCGGGCCCCGCCTCCATCACGCGTCCCACGTTGCAATAGCCCATGGGAACGGGCTGCGCCAGCTTGGCGCGCACCGCCTGTAGAGTGCTGGCGATGCCGTCGGTGCGCATCTTGTCGAGCACCTGGCGCACTTTCTCCGGCTGCTGGCGCGCCTTCTCGATGAGGCCCGCGGAGCCGAACTCCACCAGCATGCGCTCGGTGCCGGCCGAGACCAGCGAGCGGGTGGTCTCGATCAGCAGGTGGCGCCGCGCGCTCAAGGGCCGCGGCACTTCAACCAAGCGGGTCTGCCCGTCTTGCAGGTCTTGCAGAATTTGTCTCATAAGGCGGTCAACTGCTCCCATGTCGCGGTGGCGGCGCGCTCCCAGGTGTATTGGCGGCTCTGCCCAGCAGCCCTCGCGCCCATCCCGGCGCGCAGCACCGCATCGTCCAGATACCGGTGCAAAAGCTCGGCAAGCCCGGCAGGATTGTACGGATCGAAATAATCCGCGCCACTGCCGGCAAGCTCCGGCATCGGTGGATAGTTCGAGCTCAACATGGGCTGTCCTGAACCCATGGCCTCGAGCAGGATGAACGGGCAGTTCTCGCAGGAGGAGGCAAACAGGTTCACTTTGGCGTGGGCATACCAGGCGGGCAGCTCAAGATAGGGGATCTCGCCAGCCACCACCACATCGTCCTTCAGCCCTAATTGCGCGATCCGCTCGTGCACCTGCCGCGCATAGGGCCAACGGTCGAATCCGGCCAGCACCAGCTTCTCAGCCGTCGGCCGCCGCCTTTTGAGCTCGGCCCAGGCTTCGACCACTTCCACCTGCGCCTTGTAGTAGTTCAGCACCGACACGTAGAGGACGTACTCGAAGGGAGCCGGCCGCGCGGTCTGCGCCGCCCGAGTGAAGTGGCTATCGATACCGTGGGGAATCACCACGGTGCGGCCACGGCGGCGCGGCACCCGCTCATCGACCACCTGCCGCGCATACTGCGAGATGCAGATGGCCAGGTCCGCGCGGCGCAGCGAGGCCCGCTGCATCTTCTCGAGCAGCCAGTAACGCGTGCGGCTGTAGCCGAGCGGATAACGCCGCCGCTCGCGCAGGGCAAATGGCAGCATGTTCTGGAAGGTGACGGCTGTCTTGAAACGCGCGCCGCGCGCGGCCAGATAGCCGCCCGGGCAGAAAAGCACATCGGCGCGCACTTCACGCAGCCATGCGGGCAGATGCGTACGAATCCACAGCGCGCGCGCAAACGGGCCGCGCGAAGGGAAAGGCGGACTCTCCACTTCCACCGCGCCGCCGGACGGCAGAGTCTGTGCGAGCTCGGGGGGCAGCAGCGCGATCACCCGCACGCCGTCGCGCGCCCGGTAATGCTCGAGCAGGTGGCGCAGGTAAGTCTGCCCGCCGCCGAGCTTGGCCGAAAGGCCTTCCACCACAACGGTCTTCATGGCGGCGCGGCAGCGAGGTGATGATAGAAAAGCGCATAGGAGCGCGCGATCTCCTCCGGCCGGAACTCGCTCACCCAAGCGACGGCGCGCTCCTTGAGATCGCTGCGCAGCCGCTCGTCGGTCATGAGCCGGCGCAGCGCAGCCGCGAGCTGCGACACGCTCGCCGGGTCGAACAGGATGGCGGTCTTGGGACCCTCGAACAGCGCCACATTGCCGGGCGCGCGCGACAGTATGCAGGGCAGGCCGGTCGCCATGGCCTCAAGCGCCACATTGGGCGAGCCTTCGCGCCAGGAGGGCAACACCAGGAAATCGTGGTTCGCCATGATCTGCGCCACATCGTTGCGATAGCCCAGCCACTCAATCTTCTCTGCGATCGCCAGCGTCGCGGCCAGCGCACGCAGGCGTCCTTCCTCGGTACCGCGCCCACACACCGTGAGGCGCCAATCCATATCGCGCACTTCGGCGAGCGCCCGCAACAGGCATTCGAGGTTCTTCTCGACCGCCAGCCGGCCGACGAACAGGACTTTGACCGACGCGCCGGGTGCAATGGCACAGGAGTTCTTGCGCGCCGCCTCGGCGATGACTACACCATTGGGGATATAGAGTCCGCGTTTCAGCCGGTATAGGTAACGGAACGGACGAGCGCAGCTTTCCACCGGGGTGTTGGAGACCACCCGGTCGCTGTAGAGCAGCGCCACCGCCCACTCGGGCACGGCCATTGGGCGGTGGAAAATCATCTGCGTGCGATAGGAGAACACCGCGTGGATACCGGCGCGCCACGCCTGGATGAGAGCGGGAATGGTCATCGAGGCGGGCAGCCAAGCATGCACCACGTGCGGGCGATAGTCGCGCAGGGTCGCGGCGATATCGCCCCATAGATGCCAGTTCCATTTGTTGTGGCTGGACGCCTGGAACACTGGCATGGCCACCTGCTCTTCGGTCAGCCCGGCGCGCGACACGCAGAACACCGCGTGCTCGACCCCCATCTCCTGGGAGTGCCGTGCCAGCAGGTTCAATTGCCGCTCCGCGCCGCCGCCGGCCAGCGAATGGATGCAGTGCAGGATGCGGATGGCGGGCCCGCTCATGCGCGTTTCCAGATCATGCGCCGCAGCGCCGCAATGGCGAATATCATTGCGGCGAGGAACAGGCTCGGCTTCACCCAGTTGCTGAAATCGTCGCGCACGGTGCGCGAGAGGTGCCAGAAGGACACGCAGGCGAACAGCAGCAGCCAGGATGAGCTTTTCAGATTCGCGCAGTCCAGGCGCGTGATCATGTAGCCAAGCAGCGCGAAGAATCCCACCACTCCGGCATAACCGAAGTTGAGATAGGCCTCGCCGATAGCGGTGAACCCGACACCCTCGCCCGTACCGTATTTTTCCGGCACCAGTCGATAGGTCAACCAGTCGGAGGGCGGCAGGTTGGCGAAGCGCGAAGTCTCCAGGAAGTCGGACTGCGCCACCGTCTGGCGCTGCGAGGACCCGATCTGCCCACCGAGGTTGGGAATGGCGTGCATGAAGGACTCGATGAAAGTGTGCCCATAGCGGTAGGGGTCATCGTGCGGCACCAGGCGAATCACCTCGCCCAGCAGGTCGCCGGTCTGTCCCATGGTGCGGAAGGCTTCGGCCAGAGTGGCGGTTTTGGCCGACTCGCGCACCACGTCGACGTTGAGGTTCTTATACGGGCCAGCAGCGCGCAGTGCGCCGACGATGGGAATCAGCAGCAGCACCAAGCCGATTGCGGCCGCGGCGATCGCTTTGGGAATGCGTCCTACGAGCTTCTCCCATAGCACCGCGCCGGTCATGAACGGATACAGCACGCTGGTACGGAATCCGGACAGCAGCAGAAGGAGCGCGATGAAAGCCGCCAGACCCGAGCCCACCCAGCGTTGCAGGCGCGTGCTCGCGGTAATGGCGAGCAGGATGGCTGCCGAGGGCAGTACCATCAGAGCCACTCCGAAACCACGCGTATCGCCGGCCCCGGTAAAGAAATCCAGGCGTGAGAAGTTGAGCAGACTACCCACCTTCATAGAGGTCCAGGCAAGCAGCGTGATGGAGATAAGTGTAAGTCCCAGACCGCACTCGAAGGCCAGCTGGAAACGCGCCTTCTCCTGTGGATTGAGCGGCGGATACTCGTGGGGCGCTTCATGAGCCGCGGGCATAGCAAGTGCCGTGCCGAAGCCGTAGGAGCCGATCGCCAAGCAGATACACCAACCACCCAGCGCGCGATAGGCCTGAGTGGTGGTGAACTGCAATTCCATCTCGCCCATGAGCCCAAAGGCATCCGGCACCGTGATGCCGAGGTGGAACAACATCAGCACCAGTATATAAATGACCGAGAACTGATATACCGAACCCAGTTGGCTGTGGATCGACAGCAGGAACAGCGTCAGCCAGCCCAACGACAACCCCACCACCCATGGCTCGTAGAACGCCGGGTAGCCGCCGTTGAAGAGCGCAAAGCCTGAGATCAAACAAACAAACAGGCTTCCCAGGCCGAGAAAAATGCGTGCCAGCGTCATGGATCGATGAAAGTTCGAAACCACAGCTCGAGCATCATCAGCGCCCACAGTCGGTTGCTCCAATCGCATGCGCCGCTTTCATGCTGCGACAGCATCCGCTGCACTGCCGCAGAGTTGAAAAGGCCACGCGCGGCGAAACGACCGTCGGCCAGCTGCTCGCGTAGGAACTCGCGCAATGGCCCGCGCAGCCAGGCGGCGAGTGGGATGGAAAAGCCCGTCTTGGGCTTGTTGAGGACCTGCTCGGGCAGGAAATCAGTGGCGATGTGCCGCAGGAGCGCCTTGCCGCGCCCGGCAGCCAGGTGCCACGCCGGCGGCATTGCGTTAGACAGCTCAATCACCTCCTGATCGAGCAGCGGACAACGCACTTCGAGGCTAACCGCCATTGAGGCCACGTCGGTCTTTTTCATCAGGCCGTCGGCGAGATAATGTCCGCGGTCGTGCTTCATCATCCAGGTGAGGGCGCTCTCGAATGACCCGGCGACGCTCTCGAAATCCTCGTATGAGCCGCAGCGAGCCAGCGTTGCGGCGAAATCCGCTGAGTATAGCGTGGCCTTCTCCTCATCCTTGACCACGCTCAGAAAACGCCGGTAACGGCGCGGCAACGCATCGCCAAGGTATCGCACACGGCGCGCGCGACGTGCTGGAAGCAGGCGCGCAAGCGCATGCATCAGTGGCCCGCGGATGGCCAGCGGCACCGCGTCGATGCGACCGATGCGCAGCATGTTCAAGTAATGGCCGTAGCCGGCGAATCCCTCATCGCCGCCATCGCCCGACAGGGCGACCGTCACCACTTCGCGCGCGGCACGCGACACGTAGTAGGTCGGCAGGATGGAGCTGTCCGAGAATGGCTCATCGAGGTGCCAGGCGAGCTTGCGGATGGCCTCGGCGTGATCGGGCGTCACGATGATCTCGTGATGCTCGGTACCGTAGCGCTGGGCCACCAGGCGTGCGAATGGCAGCTCGTTATGCGTCTCCTCGGCGAAGCCCACCGAGATGGTGCGCACGGGATGCTGTGTTGCTTCGCTCATCAGGGCCACGACCAAGCCCGAATCGATGCCACCGCTCAAAAAGGCGCCCACCGGCACATCCGCCATCATCCGCAGACGCACCGCCTCGCGCAGCCTTTCGAGCACCTCGGCTCGCGCTTCCTCGCGACTTTTAAAGGGGACACGTGAAGCCTCATCATTCCAGTACCGCTCAACCTTCAAAGCGCCATCGGCGCCCAGGCGCAGGCTGTGCGCGGCCGGCAGACGCCTCACACCCTCGAATGCCGTCAGTGGCGCCGGCACATATTGAAAACTCAAGTAGCGGTCGATGGCGCAAAAATCCGCATTGCGCTGCACGCCAGCGACCTTCAGCAGTGCCTTGATCTCCGAGGCAAACGCCAGACGGCGGCCATTGAAGTGATAGTAGAGCGGCTTTTTGCCTAACCGGTCGCGCGCGATAAACAGCTCCTTGGTGCGCGCATCCCATACCGCGATCGCGAACATGCCACGCAGGGAGGCCATCATCCCAGGACCATCCCGCTCCCACATTGCCACCAGCACCTCAGTGTCGGAAGTGGTCTTGAATGGGTAGCCCCGCCCCTTCAGCTCCTCGCGCAAGGAGTGATGATTGTAGATCTCTCCGTTGAGCACGACCCAGACGGTCTGAGTGTCGTTGGTGAGCGGCGGGTTGGCGATTTCGCGCAGATCCACGATAGCGAGCCGTCGCTGGCCCAGGCCTACACCCTCGCCCGTCATGAATCCCTCACCATCAGGGCCACGATGGGCAAGCTCGCCGGCCATCGCGACAAGCGCCGCGCGCTCGACTGGTCGGCCACTCACATCGCGGATACCAACGATGCCGCACATGCTAGCCTGCCCGCCATACGATGATGCGCTGACGCACCAGATACACATTCATCACTGTGAGTGAGCAGCAGTACATGACGATGGTGGACAGCGCCATGCCCGTAAGCCCGAACCAGTGGATGAACAACAGATTCGCAAGCACATTGACGGAGACCAGGATGATGCCCACGGGGGCGAACACACGGTTCTGCGAGGTAGCCGAGAGCATCGCGGCGGCGCAGGTACCCAGCGCCAGCGGTACCAGCTGTACGATCGAGATGCACAGAAACTGCACGATGGCATCCGTCTGCGCAGGCCCGAGCGACTTGCCCTGATAGAGCAGCTCAACCACAGGCCTCGCGAGCAGCCAGGTACCGAGCACCCCCGCGCCCCCGATGCCGATCATGAGCAGACAGGCTTTTTTGTATGAGATGGTGAGATTGAGGCGGTCGCCGGCGGCTGCAAGGCGGCTGAACTGGGCGAGCAGCGCCGGTGTGGTGGAGCTGATGGCCAGGGTCGACACGCCGGTGGAGAGGCGGCTCGCGTAGGCGAGAGTCGAGACGGCGCCGGTACCGAGCGGTGTCGACATCCATTGATTGATCAGCGGGTTGAGATAGGTGATGGACCCCGCCAGCAGCAGGTAGCCGAATTGCACCCGCAGGGGCGGCAGCTCAGCATGCTTGAGGTGCAGATGCACCGGCGCCGAGAGACCGGCGCGGTGGGCGGCCGCGGCAGTGAGCAGGCACTGAGCCACCGCGCCAAGACTGCCGCCCACGAGTCCGTAGGTAATGGAATCGGAATGCACGCCCAGGAAGAGTCCGCAGGCAAAGCCCATTGGCATCAGCGACTTGAGCAGCGCCGGCGCCAGGAAAAGCCCGCTCGCCTGCAACGGCCCCTCGAGCATCATCGCCACCGCGGAAACGACGAACATGGGCAGACACATGACCAGCACGCGCGCCGTGGCCGCGGCATCGAACGAGACGCCCGGGAACCAGCGCGCGGCAAAGGGCGCGCTCACGCCGATGAGCAGTGCCAAGCCCGCGAACCCCAGGAAGGCCAGCAACAGCAGGTGCGCCACGCAGGCCGCCGCATCGGCCATCCCATAGGTCTGCTTGACGCGCTCGACAAAGGGCAGCGAGGCGCTGCGAAAACCAATGGCCACGACCATCACCACGAACACCGGCAGGGACAGCGCCAGAAACACCGCATCGCTTACCGCGCTGACGCCCAGCACCCGGGAGATAGAGACATCGCGGACGAGATTGGCCGCCATCAGCGCTGTGTTGCCTATTGCGGTCGCGATGCCGCCTCTGATCGCAATACGCAAGTGGAATCAGGAGTTTTCAATCGAGGGTTTGGACGGCGGGTTGGGCACCGGCGGCGGGGAGTCGAACTCCTCGTACCATTCCACGTGCTGGTAATCCCGCCCGGCCCCGAAATAAGCACCGTAGCGCTGCACCGCCTGCATGCGCTCTTTCAGATCCCGCCGGTCGCCGTCGGATTTGATCATGAAGTACGCGAGCTCGGCGCTCGGGTGCGCATGACCGTTATACGGGGCGAGCTCCGCCGCGTAGTCGCGGGGCCGGTTCTCGTTGAGCTCGCCGTTGACGCCGTCGAAGGAGAACGAGGAGTTGGCGACGATCAGCGCGTCCGGCGCCTGGCGCCGCAGCTCCGTGAGCGCGGCCTGGATACCGGCCTTCATATCGTCGCGCACGGCGCGGTCGGGGCTCGCCGCGCTGTACACCGTGCATTGGTCGAGAAACAGCCCATCGTAAGGATCGGCCTCGAGCGTGGTAAGACAGGCCTGCACGAACTTGTCCTGCCACTCTCGCTGCCGGGTGTCGTACACGCGGCGCTTCTTGCCGGGCGAGACCGTCACCGTGAATGCATCGCTGCCGTCTTGCACCCAGCAGCCGGCGAGCTGGCGCAGGAGGTCATGGCCGGGACCGGGCACCGTGTTCTCCTCAATGGTCATTTGGTAACCGAGCGTCACGATCTCGGGATTCAGCTCGCGTATCCTGCCGCGAAAGCGCAGTGCCGCGGCACGGCGCTCCTGACCCATTACGGCCAGCGGATAGCGCGCCACGGTGGGCTCCTGTCCGCCCTGCCCCGGCGCATCGGGGGTGATATAGGCGAGACAGAAGAGCTTGGGCGCCGTGGCGAGACGGCGCTGCCAGCTGCGCGCGCTACTCGCGGATGAGGCGTCCCCCGCCAGCGCGAGGCGCAGCGCGCCGCCTGACAGGGCGGTACCGAGCGCGAGCGCGCTGAAGGCGCGCCGCGATGTCTTGCAGTCATCGAGTGCCATCGGATTGTCTCCTTATCAATATGCGTAGGCGCGGGAACGGTCGCCGCGGACACCGTTCAGAACGGTACCGATCACCGGAACGTTGTGCAGCACCTCGAAGAGGCGCAGGAGGTCATCGCGCCGCGTGCGCCCGTCGCTGACCACGACCAGGGCCGCGTCCACCTGCGGCATGAAGCTCAAGGCATCGTCCGCGCCGAGCACCGGCGGCAGATCGTAGATCACGATGCGGTTGCGATAGCGCTGCTTGATGTCGCGGAACACGCGCTGCGCATGCTCGCAGCACAAAAGCTCTGAGGAGTTGTGCACCGTACCCTCGGTGCCGGGCAGCAGCAGCAGCCGCTCGTACCCTTCAGGGTGCACCAGCGCGTCGGACAGCTCCGCCTCGCCGCGCAGCACCTGCGCCACGCCCACATTGGGCTCGATGCCGAAGCGGGTGTGCACCCGCGGCTTGCGCATGTCGAGGTCCACCAGCAGCGAGGTCACGTTGCTGTCGCCGCTGATGGCGATCGCAAGATTGATGGCGGTGAAGGTCTTGCCCTCCTCCGGCGCCGGACTCAACACCGCCAGGGTATTCCAGTTGCGCTGCTTCAGGCGCTGCAGCACCTGGGTGCGCAGCATCTTGAAAGCATAGGCGGCGTCGCCCACCACCCCGGGCAGCAGCAGCCGGTTTTTGCGCACCCTGGATTTGTCGAGCGGCGCGACATGCGTGCGGGCAAACAGCAATGCCGTATCGTCGTTCGAGACGGGCGGGGAAGTTGCGGGAGCTGGTGCAGCGGCGGCGGTCGGGGAAACCGTGGGCACCGCATCCGCGGCGGGCGGGGACTGCGAGGCCCAGTCGCGCGCGCGGCGCTCGCGCTCGGCGCGGGCGGTCTCGAGGGCCTGTTTGATTTTTTCCATGGCTCAGGCGCGTCCGCGGCCGGCTACCCAGGGAATCACCGCGAGCGGCGGGGCATCGAGCAGCGCGATGATGCCGCGGCGGCCGCGAATACGCGTATCGAGCGCCTCGAGAATCATGCCGAATCCCATGGCCGCGGCGAACGACAGGGCGCAGCCCAGCACCGCGATGGCCAGGCGGTTGGGGCTCGCGGGGATATCCGGCACCCGCGGCGGCTCGATCACCGTGAAGCGCTCGCCGCGCTTTTCGGTCTCGAGGTTGGCCGCGAGCTGCGCTTCCGTCAGCTTCTGGCGAATATCGGCGTACTTGGCTTTCTCGCCCTCGAATTCGCGCATCAACGCATTGTAGTCGCGCTCCACCGCTGGTGCCTGGGAGAGGCGTTCCTCAAAACCCTTGACGCGCCCCTGCAGCTCCGCCTTCTGCTTAGCGATCGAGGCGCGCTCATCCTCCGCTGCATGCTTCTGCGACTGCAGCTGAATGTAGGCGGGATTGTCGGCCAGGTCCGCGCGTGGTGAGGGTTTGTCGGACGCCGGCGCGGCGGCAGCGCCGCGCGCCTGATCCTCAAGTGCCGCCACCTTGCGCTCCAGCGCGATCACATCGGGATGCTCGGGCGAGTAGCGTTTGCGCGCCGCGGCCAGCTCGCCCTGCGCATCGGTCAGCGCCCGCGACACATCGTTCGAGACGGCCGGCCCCTTGACCTCCTCCTCGAGCCCCTCGATCTCGCGCTTCAGGCGCTTCACCGTCGGGTGGTCGGGCGAGTAAACCGATGAGGCGCTGGCATATTCGGTGCGCGCGATCTTCAGGCGATCCGCCGGACTTAAAATCCGCTCGCCCCCCTCGCTCACATACAGCGAGGACGGGGTGACCTGCGCGAGCTGCCCGTCGAGAAACACGATCTGCTGGTCGAGCAGCTGCGAGCGCACATCGAGAGCGCGCAGGTCCTCCTGCGAGCGGCTCATCGACTGCATATTGAACTCCTCGAGATCCGGCAGCTCATCGCGGTGAGCTTCCTTGAACTGCGCGATCTGCCCCTCGAGCTCGGTGACGCGCGCGCCGAGTTTCTGCGCCTCCTCGTTGAGAAAGGCGGCGGTGCCGGAGGCGAACTGGCGGCGCGATTCGAGGTTCTCGCTAAGATATAGCGAAGTCAGCTCCTTCGCCACCGCGTTGGCGGTTTGGGGGGAATGGCTGTCGAAGCCGACCGTGAAGGCGATCGTTGCTTTGGAGGGACGCCCGATATGCGGGTCCATCACGTCCGCGCTGATCATCTCCAGACGGATGTCCTTGCGCATGCGTAACAGCACCTGCTCGCGGGTCGGCGCACTATCCTTGCGGGCGTAGAGGTTGAACTTGTGTGCGATAGCCAGCAGGTTGGCCGAGGTCATGACGCGCTGGCCGATGACCTGCACCCGCTGGTCCGCGTAGCTTGTCACCGCCGAGCGCACAAAATCCTCCGGCACCTCCTGCTGCTCTATGAGGATGACGCTGCTCGAACGATAGGTGGGAGGCCAGAGCCACGCCGCGGCGGCCGTGAGCAGCAGAAACAGCACGGCGATCACGAGCATGGGCTTGATGCGGCGCCGCATCGCCTCCAGCAGCTCGAGCGCATTGACTCGGTCCCGCCGCGCGACAAGACTCCGCTCCGAGGCAGACAAGTTAGGATCAAGCGCCACGCATTCAACTCCCGGGGATTCGAGCGCGTCTAGTAATGACTGCCGGCGTGAGCTTGTCAAGGGCCGGAAGTTACAGGGACGGTTGTAGATTTGACTTGAGTCGGCCGCGGTGACGGCAAACACAGACAAGCGGGAACGTGGCCTTTGAGTTAGCGATTTCGCACTGCGACGCCCATCACATTTTGCCGACAATTCGGGCACGAAGATTGTCGATCAGACGGGCCTTGCCTAAGCGGGCGGCGGTCAGCACCACGAGCTCCGTCGATCTGGCATCGGGCGCGCGTAGATCCACCGCATCGCGAATGGTGAAGTAGTCCGGCTGGAGCCCTCCCTCGCGCAGGGCCCACCCTCCGTCTCGCTCGATGGCGCCGAAATCCCGCTCTCCGTTTTGCAGGCGCGCGATGGCCTGCGACAGCGTGTGGTGGATGCGCGGCGCCAGCGCACGCTCCTCCCGCGTCAGGTATTGATTACGCGAGCTCATGGCCAAACCGTCCGGCTCGCGCACCGTCGGCGCCCCGATGATCTCAATGGGCAGGCACAGATCGGCGGTCAGGCGGCGGATGATGGTGAGCTGCTGGTAGTCCTTCTCGCCGAACACCGCGGCATCGGGCACCACGATGTTGAAGAGCTTGGTCACCACGGTGGCGACGCCCTCGAAATGGCCGGGGCGGAATGCGCCACAGAGAATGGTCGAGAGCTCAGGCACAGTCACCTGCGTGGAATGCTGCGCCCCGGCGGGATAGATCTCCGCCACATCCGGCATGAACAGCAAACTGCAGCCGGCGGCGCTAAGCATCTCGGCATCGCGCTGCGGCGTACGCGGATAATGCGCGAAATCCTCGTTGGGCCCGAATTGCATGGGATTCACGAACAGGCTCGCCACGAAGCGGCCGCCGTGACGACGCGCGGCCTCGATCAGACTGATGTGGCCGGCGTGCAGGTTGCCCATGGTGGGCACGAAGGCCACCCGCTCGCCTTCGCGGCGCCACTGCCGCACCCGCTCACGCACGGCGGCGATCGTGGTGACGGTCTCCATCCCCGTCAGAAGCAGTGCTCCGGCGCGGGATACTCGCCCTTCTTCACAGCCTGCACGTAGCGCGTCAGCGCCGCAAGATTATCGCCTGCGCCCACCATGAAGTTGCGCACGAAACGGGGCTTCTTGCCACTCGTGATATCGAGCACATCGTAGATCACCAGGATCTGCCCGTCGGTACCGGGACCCGCGCCGATGCCGATGACCGGCACGCGCAGCGCTTTGGCAATCTGCGCGCCGAGATCCGTCGGCACGCACTCGAGCAGCACGATATCCGAGCCCGCCGATTCCAGGCTCTTCGCATCGCGGAGCATGCGCTCCGCCGCGCTCTCCTCGCGGCCCTGCACGCGAAAGCCGCCGGTCTTGTGCACCGACTGCGGCTTGAGCCCCAGGTGAGTGCACACGGCGATGTCGTGGCTGGCCAGCGCCTCGACGATTTCCAATTGTCCCGCGCCACTTTCGAGCTTGACCATCTTCGCACCACCCTCCTGCATGAGGCGCACGGCATTCTTCAACGCCAGCTCCTTGGAGGGGTAGCTCATGAACGGCAGGTCCGCCATGAGAAAGGGCCGGTGCGTGCCGCGTGCCACGGCGCGGCAGTGATAGACCATGTCGTCCATGGTGACAGGCACGGTGGTGTCGTGTCCCTGGATGGCCATGCCAAGGGAGTCCCCGACCAGCACCACATCCGCGTTCGCCGCATCCACCAGCACGGCAAAACTGGCGTCGTAACAGGTCAGACAGGCGATCTTCTCGCCCTGCGCCTTCATCTGCGCGAGCGTGGCCAGCGTCACCGGCGGACGGGTCGAATCGCGCAGCTGCAGGTGGGTATACATAGCTACGAGGCTACCTCAGATCGAGGCGTGCCGCATCGGATTGTAGTAAAGCCGCCCGCGCTTCATGCGGTTGACGGCCGCCATGAGCTCCTCGAAGTCCGACAGATTATTGACGGGGTCAATGGAGGCCGCATTCACGATCAGCAGGGGCGCCCCCTCGTACTCGTGGAAGAAGCGCGCATAGGCCTCGTTGAGGCGTTCGAGGTAGGCGCGGTCGATGTGCTGCTCGAAGGTGATGCCGCGGCGCGCAATGCGCTCGAGCAGCACATCGACCGGCGCCTGCAGATAAATCACCAGATCCGGTTTCGGCGCCTCGATCTGAAGTTTGGCGCTGACCTGCTCATAGAGCCCGAACTCCACCTCATCGAGGGTCACCCGCGCGAACAGGCGGTCCTTCTCGATGAGATAGTCCGCGACGCGCACCGGCGAGAAAAGGTCCTGCTGTTTGAGCGCAGCAAGCTGCTGGGCGCGCTGGAAGAGGAAATAAAGCTGGGTGGGAAAAGCAGCCGCGCGCGGATTACGATAGAAGCGCTCGAGAAAGGGGTTCTCCGCCGCCTGCTCCAGCACCAGATCCGCCGACAGGCTCTCGCCCATGCGGCGGGCAAGGCTGGTCTTGCCGACGCCGATCGGCCCTTCGATCACGATAAAACGGTGCGCTTCCCCGGTCATCTTGTTTAGTCTCAAAGAGGCCAAAGGCCCGTCGAGCCGATGCGCTCCTTGAGGCCGGCGACCTTGCCGGACCCGGGAACATCGAGATCCGGGGCGATTGCCGCCAGAGGATACAGAACGAAATTGCGCTTCTCTATCCCGGGGTGCGGCAGAGTGAGTTCAGAGTCCGCCCGCCGCTCGCGTCCGTAAATAAGGAGATCGAGATCGATGATGCGCGGCCCCCATTTCTCGTAGGTCCGGGGACGACCCTGCGCCTCCTCGAGGGCGCGTAGAGCGGCCAGCAGCTCCGCAGGCGGCAGCTGCGTGAGCACGCCGGCCGCGGCATTGACGAAATCCGGCTGTGCGATGGGCCCTAAGGGCTTGGAGCCAAAGAGGGGCGAGAGCGCCACGGCACGAGTCCTGGGCAGCGATGCCAGCGCCGCGAAGGCTTTGAGCACCTGTCCGCGCGGATCCTCAAGATTGCTGCCTATCCCGATATAGGCGCTCTGCCAGACGCTCATGCCGACGATGCGGGACGCCGCCGGCGGCGGCGCTTACGGATACTATGGCGTGAACCCTCCTTGTATACAGCCCGTCCGTCCACGGCCTCGATCATGCGCTCGCGCTCCTCGGCATCCACCTCTTGGATGCGTGTCCACCACTGCGCGATCTCGGCCGGTGCCAGCCCCTGCTCGGCGCGCAGCAGCAAAAGGTCGTAGGCGGCGCGGAAGCGCGGATGCTCGAGCACGCGCAGCGCGCGCCGTCCGCGCGGATGCTCGAGGCGTGGCTGCAGCACGAACATCTCGCGAATCCCTAAGGAGAAGCGCCGCGGGATGGTCATGGTGCGCTGCACCTCGCGTACCGCCGCCTCGCATGCGTCGAGAATGGTGCCGACCTCATGCCAGCATTCCGCCGGCGTCGCCTCGATGAATCGGGCCACCGGGCCGTAGAGCAGCAGCGCGAAAAGGAAAGTGGGCGTGACGGATTTATCGGCGCGGGCTCGTTCATCGGTATTAGCCAGTCCGCGTATCAGAAGCTTCTCGACTAGGCTGCCGGAGTGCGTATTGAGATAGTCGTCGACCGAGGGCAGCAGCACAGCGAGCAAGCCGCGCCGGCGCAGCACCTCGAGGCTTTGCACGCCGTGACCGGTCAGGAAAAGTTTCAAAGTCTCATCGAACAGGCGGGCCGGCGGCACCCCGGGCAGCAGTCCGCTCAAACGCCCGATGGGCTCGGCGCTGGCCGGCTCGATCTCAAAACCCAATTTTGCCTCGAAGCGTGCCGCGCGCAGCATGCGCACCGGGTCCTCGCGATAACGGGTCTCGGGATCGCCGATCAGGCGCAATGTGCGCGCCGTGACATCCTCAAGACCGTTGACATAGTCCCAGATCGAGAAATCCGCAATGTTGTAGTACAGCGAGTTGGCCGTGAAATCGCGCCGCCACACATCCTCATCGATGTTCCCGTAGACATTATCGCGCACAATGCGTCCGCTCTTGTCGAACACCCGCTCGCTATCGGAAGCGTGCTCGGCGAGCGTGATATCGAGCGGCTCCTCGCTCTCCTCTGCGTCGGCATCGGGCTCAGCCTCGGTGCCACCTTCCTCGGCATCGGGCAGGGGATCCTCTCCGGCCGAAGGCGCCGTGGCCGCGCGGAAGGTCGCCACCTCGATGATCTCCCGGCCGAAGAACACATGCGCCAGGCGGAAGCGCCGGCCGATGAGGCGGCAGTTGCGGAACAGCTTCCTGATCTCCTCGGGCAGGGCATCGGTGGCCACGTCGAAGTCTTTGGGCTCGAGGCCGATCAGCAGATCGCGCACGCAGCCGCCCACCAGGAAGGCCTGGTAGCCCCCCTCGCGCAGCCGATACAGCACGCGCAAGGCGTTGGGGGAGATATGCGAGCGGGAGATAGTGTGATCGGCGCGGGGAATGATTCGCGGCTGGGCCGCGGGCGCCACGACTGGCGCGTCAGGTGCGTTCAATGTCGGTATTCTTTCGGCTTGAGGTCTTGAGAAGGCCCCCTATAATAGCGCGCCTTCCTGGCAACGCCCTAAACGCTCCCATCGTCTAGAGGCCTAGGACGGAGCCCTCTCAAGGCTTAAACCCGGGTTCGAATCCCGGTGGGAGCGCCATATAAATCAAGGACTTAGACATCGTCCTTGCCGCTTTTTTATGGATCGAGGTAACAACGAGGTAAAAGGTTTTAAGCGGCCCGATCTCGGGGTTTCTGGCGGTGATTTTGATGTAGATAGACATCGGCACGATTCGGTTAAGATTTCGCCCGCAGCATACCCTGTCAGCCCAGCGACAGGTAAAGCGACGCGGCATACAACGTCGCGAGGCATGCGCGCGGCTCTAAGCGGGCGCCAACGCGATCTGGTCGCCAGCAGGGGCTCGAGGCGATTCCACCGGGTACTGTGTGCTACACCTCGCGACATACTGTGATCACGGAGATGCTGGACGAGGATGTCGACCTGGACGCAGTCGTAGGCACGTCACGTCTGATGCTGGACAAGCACTACGATCAGAAGAGAGAGGAACGCCTTAAAAGGAAATTAGGTCGATTGGCGCACCGAAAATCCTTCTAAGTTCAGGCCTCAGAATGGCCCCGCACCCGACCTGTCCCATTGCGAGAATCCGTGGACCGGCCATTGTGCGGCATCCGTTTTATGACCGCACTCTCAACCCGGATCGTACAGCGCCCGTTCCGCCGTTGACGAATCCGAATAACTCGGCGAATGAGACGCGCCTATTTCGCGCACGAGCCTTCGTAAACCGACGCTGCCAAGGCGCCCGCTGCGGCCGCGCAGGGCCCGTTCTGACTGGTCACCACGATCGAATCCTCATCCCAGGCGAGGAGCGGCCAATCTCCGTTTGAGTTCGATGAGTCGGTCATCATTCAACAGTGACGCATCTGCTTGCTGTAAGCGATCCACAATCCCCTCAATGCCATAGGGCCATTTCGATACCTCCTCCGGAAGTATCGCTGATAGCAACGCAAGCACCTGCCTTGGATATTCCTTCACAGTCACGCTGTTTTCGTCTTGGAGATCGGTGAGTATCAAATGCTGATCGGACACCTTCGCGACGAGGTCCGTCACAATGTCAGCGATACTCGGAAAGAGCCGCGGGCTCGAAAAAGCAAGATCGCAGAGGCGGGCGGAAGTCCTCGGGCTCTTGGCGCTCTTGTGACGAGGCCAGACCTCTTTCAGCAACTCGGGAAGCAACTGGGCCCAAGCCTGACTCCGCTCGTCGGTCCCTTTGACCCACTGTTCCAAGTACCACACAGCTTGCGCACGAAAGGCATCCCCGCCCTCCAGCAACATCTGACGCATGTCTGCATCGGAGATCAGGCGGGGTGCACCCTCGAATGCTATCCGTTGCCAGCCGTCCAGCAACATTGCCGCGAGAAAGCCCACGTGCTCATGCCGCGTTATGGCATGACTCTCGATAAGAGCCTTCATGTTGCCTTTTAGCTTTTCGTATAGGGGCTTCGCAGGTGTGCGACCACCCCAAAAGTATCCGGCCCAGATAGCACCTCGGTCTGAGGCATCGGCGTCCAGCGGCGCAATGAGATGCTCGTCAGTCCATTGAGGTGCCCGCGCATCGAACCAGTTCAGGTTGTGTGCCAATATGGCCAATGTGTGTTGCCGTGCAGGTGCCTGAAGGGACAGCAATTGCTCGACTGTTCGCAGCCACGACGGAGGAATTTCGTCGCCAGCCTGCTGCGCCATCACGCGGGGATCTTTCATGAGTACTTGAGTCAATCTGCCCACCGGCGAGTTGAGTGCTTCCGTCACCCACTCGGTCTCGCGGTCCTTGCGCCGTACGACAGCTGATTGAACTGCAGCTGGCGTTACACCGAGCGCTGAGATCAGACTAGACCAAAGAGCCTCTAGCGCCGATGGGCAACGAGAGGCGAGCGCAGGGATTCCCGTCTGAAGCCAGGCGGAGATCGCATGGGCCAGATTCCCAATGACACTCGCCGGCAGTCGTGAGACCCGCCAAGCTATCGCACAGGCAAAACGCGGCTTGTCCTTGGCTCTGGCTTGCGGGGACAGGAATGTTGTCCATGCCCAGTCTGGATAATCTTGGTGTTTGGCCGAGTAGATAAGCGCGCGGAAGGCGCGTACCGGCCGCGCGTCCACTAGCCCGGCAAAGGGGTCGTCCTGTACGAAGCCCTCGCGACTGTGGCCGCTGAGTTCACGCGCGCGCGTGAGCAGGTCCGCGAGCGGGACAGACAGTAGCGCATCGAAAGCCGTATCTGTGCGGACATATCCCGCTTGGCTCTCCAAGGAGCCGGCCGCACGTTCCGCGTACTCAGGTTGCCACTTTGGAGCCAGCGCGCGGAGCCTTGCGCTCTCGGCTTCGAAGTTGAAAGTAAACAGGCATCCTTGGTTGTGCAGCCAGCGAATGCGATTTAGTGAGAACCACGCGCGGCGCTGCACAACGTCCGGGTCATTGACACCTTCTGCCGGTGGTCCGGCGAGCAGACGCGCTTCAACGGTAGCAACGCTATCCTGCGGCATCGAAGCCAATCGCTTCTGCAGGGCAAGCAATAGGTCTCGCTGGTGCGTCCCGCCCCAGAAAACTGAATCAGGCAAGCCTGAGAGGAGCTTTCCCGCCTCGGCGTCCATCAGAACGCCGGCCTGCGTACACGCCCAAATCCGCAGGCGCGCAAAAACCGTATCATCTTCCTGCCACGAGTCGTACTCGTGCTTTGCGGCGGCTGGGCTCAACTCGGCGAGTCGCTTGAACAAACCGGCGTAGAACAGGACGCACTTAGAGAGTTCGAACTCGCGCTGAGACGATGCTCCCTCGAGACCAGGATCCGCTTCGATCGGCGCAATTTGGCTCAACGCATAGCCGCCCGTCTCGGACTCTAGCGCCACCGCCTGTTCAACGTTTCGACGGAACTCACGCGCGACGGCCGGTATCATTGAATCCGGAATCTGCACGTCAATGTCGAGGCGTGGATACTCGACATCGAGCACTAACATGTCATCGAGACTGGCGTTTTCCAACCCCGGTGGCTTCGGAGAACCGCTGAATGGCCGCTTAACCGCGAGGTACGGACAATGCGTCAAGGCGAGCTGGCGCGCCGCCGCGGGACTCCAGCCGTCGACTACGATGGATGCCTTGAGCGCGAACCACGGGGTGTTGGCTTCATCCTGTTTCGTTGCCCAGGCTTCCGACATGAGCCGCCACGCCCTCCTCACTGCGGGCGAACTGGGGCTGCCAGTTCGTTCGAGTTGGAATCGGATCATCTGCTGAATATCGGGGTGCAGTCCTCGCTGCCCGGTCGCCCACCAGACCGCAGCAGGCTGGTGGGCCACTTTGCTGATCCAGACGCCGAGGAGCCGTAGTCGATCGGGTAAGGCTGAAACGTTGAGCGCCCAATGTCCGCGGATTGCAGGCATGCCGTTGGGGCCCGGGTCTTGTCGATCCAGGCGCGTCAATAGCAGAGGATTCTTGACGCCGTCCGGAATCGCACGCGTTGCGCGAAAGTCGCCCGCATCGACAGGTGCCGGACGCGGATCTGAGTCGAGGCCGTACAAGTCAAAGGGGTCGACAATCGGACCATCGACCACGTCCTTCAAGCGCTTAGGCATGGAGAATCGCACGGCTGGATCAAACACGCAGAGCCAGTCAGCCGGAGCGATCTCGGCTGCCGAGGCAAACCTTCTCGCTCCATCGACGGTCTCTATGAGGTGCACAACCTGCTCCCGCTCGTGCAGCGATAGGGCTTCGGGCCCGCGTGCGGCCATCTTGATTGTGTTGTCGTACCAAGCTTCCGGGCCTTGCGCGCGGCTTGCCCAGGCTGCAAGCGTGTCCCAAAGGGCTTTGTGATTGTCAGCCGGATCGTACGCGATAGGCTGAACGCCTCGTTGACGCCACCGGGCGTCCGCATCCGCACTGGTACCTGCCTGAAACGTGTACAGGCCGCCCTTTGAACCGGCATCGCGATTTAGTGCCTCGAGTAGGTAATGAACGGGCGGGTCGTCGGCCGTATAGCCCACAAACACGACGACGTACTTGTCCAAAAGCGAGGAAATGAACTTGGTAGCCCAGCCATCGGACACGTAGGCGTGCCCGAACTCGGAGCTTGAGAGCACAAAGCCATCATCGGCGGCGCCCGTATAGTCGGCAGTCACCTTTCCGTGTAGGTGGGTAACCCCCACAAGATCATCGTGCCGTCTAGGGTCCGGCAGCTTAGGGGGTGCGAAAGAATTCAGACCAGGCTCCGCGGCCTCGAAGAGCAGATCGAAGTTCGTCGTCACCAATCGCACCTTGCCGTCTGGCCCGGTCGCAAGTTGCAATAACGTGCGATGCGCTGACAGCTCAACGGATGGAGTCGGCCTCAGCGCTATGGCGACCGACTCCTGAATGTCGCGGGACTTAAAGTCACGCTCGAGCAAGCCAAAGATTCGATCAGCCGGCACAAGTCCACTGATGCCGGTCTCGGCTTCCACTCGCTTCGCTGCGTTGAAGAGCTTCCTGGTCGGCGTCTCCCCATCCGCCTCCAAGGTATCGAGTACCTGCCTCGCAAGGCCGAAGAAGTCCACCAGTCCGGCACGAGCCCGTGATACGCCGGCTCCGCAGAAGAAGATGACGCGACCGTCGTCTCTTGCGACCAAGACTTCGTCAGGAATGGAGGGCCCGCCGGCTACGAAGCGCACCGGATACCTCTCCAGCGTTTCTGAGATAGGCCGCCCTTAATGCGTCGAAAGTCACTCATGCGGGTCTAAGCGGTCGGCGCGCTGTCCGCTGCACGCTTTCCCACGACCGGGTACCTGGATCGCATCAATTGCGTAAGCCGCTCCCCGATCAGGACAAACGTCGAAAAGGTCATCTCGTCAGGACCGAATCGATACGTCACATCGCGCGGCTCCATCGACGCGAAGAGATCCTGATGCGTCGTTACGCCTGCAAGATAACCCAGCAGGTCCTCGGGTGAGAACTCCTCGCCCTGCCACACGCGCAGCACGTCGGTCTCCAGAGTGACGGTTCCTTCCTCGAGTACGCTCGTCATCTCGTACGCCTGTCGCACAGGATTCCCCCGAATCATATAGCCGTTAAACATGCGGTTTCCTGTGACGATGCAGCCCCCGACCGAGTCGTACTCCACATCGCTCCATCCCAACCTGCCTATGAGCGGCCGAACAATCGCGTCGTCTTGCAGCACCGCCTTCAGGCGATCCAGCTGATCTGCCGCCTTGACTATGTGATCGTAGCTCGTCCGCAGCTCGTGCAGATCGCACGGGTGAAAGGGACTCTTGCATTCAATCACGAGTAATGTCTTGCCGACGATCGCAAGAATGTCGATTTCCAGGTGCTGCCCCGCCACCTTGAGCCTGACGCTTTCTGCGACGCACCGAAAGCGCTTTCTCATGGAGGCATACAGGAATTGTTGCATGGAGACCTTGCTGTCCGGATCTTCCGCTTTACCCTTCTGCGCGTGTAAATACAGCAGGTTCCTCATCAGGTTGGCGTTGCGGAGGATATTCAGGGGTACCAGCACGTACCGCTTTCCGCGAATCACGGGTTGGTACTGCACGTCAAACATTCCCCTTTGCTGCGACCCGCCGTACTCGACACAGCGCATGAACGCCGCAGCCGACTGCATGTTTACGCACCTGCCTAAAAGCTCTCGGAACTGCTCTATTCTAAACACGGCCAGCAGTGAACGATGAGCGAGCGGTGCGCCCGCACGAAAGAGTGGCAACAGGCGTCTACCCATGAGGCCGCCGAGAAAGTTCAGGAACCGCTGGATCTTCAGGACGTCAAACAGCACGAGCCCGTCAACGACCTCGAAATCAAGCAGTTTGTCAGGCCTGCAATACTGCTCTTTTGCCGTTTCTTCAAGATAAGTCACGTCCTCCGCGTACAGATGGTCTTCCCGGAAGGGCCCAAACAACTCCGGCACATCAGGCATGTGAAACACAATCCTGGGAATCGGGTTATTTACCTGCGACATCAGCGTACTTTCATGCTCTTCAGATACTTTTCGCACGAGCTCAGCGAGCGAAGGACGATCTTCCATGTCTGATCCTTGCAGACCGGAAACTTCCCTAACCGCCTTCTGAAGCTCGCCTTGGATATATCCGAGCCGAATGGACTGCTCCAGCGCGATGTCAGCAGGTGTTATTCTGACAACGCCTCCCTTACGCGCCGCCTCAAATGAGAAAATATCGATCAGCAGTTCCGCCTCGTTGTATCTTTTTATTTTGCACGCGGCGATCAGCATGGCATCGTAGTCGCCCGCATAAATCCCGTCTTCGTCCAGCAGGTTGAAATGCTCGTCTCGTATTCCAACGAACGTATCGAAGAGATGGATGAGCAGTGACAGAGCCTCCGCATAATCCTCGGCGGCATAGAATTTCGGGTCATCGGCGGAACAATGCCGGTCGGGCGTCTGCAGCATCAAGAATCTTAGGTCAACAATGACGACCAGCGTCTTCAGTGCAGCATCCTTGCGCTTCCTCAGCTCGCCCACGATCCATTGCTGCAACTCCCGCGCCGCCGGCGCCAACTGGAGCAAGGTCAGCACCGACTCGAAATAGGCGATGGCGGTCTCTGAAAGAGTCAGCGCCGCGCGCCGCTCGAGCAGGGCCTTCACCACGCCCGCGACCAGATCACTCTCGTATCGGTACTTGGACGCACGGAGGACCCCGGTTCTCCTGATTCGCGGGACGGCCTCTTCCGCGTTCAGCCGCAGCGCCAAAGCAAGTAAATTCGTCGCCTGCCCGAGCCTGCGCTTCTCGAGATTGGCCTTCGCCTTGTCCAGCAGATAGGCGATATCACTCCCGGAGACGGACGGGGCGCCGGCGGGAAACATGGACTCGAATTGTGGCAGCCACTCCCCAGCGCGGAACGCTCTCGTCAAATCTTCAATCTGTGAGCCCATAGGTCTAACCGCTATTCTGGATCGCCCGTCCGCTTGCGCGGACCTGAGCCGTCGTCAGGTGGGCTGCCAGTCGGAGTTCACCAGTCAACTTGCTCGGAGTCCTCATCGTGCCGACGCGCGTCCATGGCGTAGTCCTTCGCGATCCTCGCGAGCGCGGCCGAGGTTCTGGGCCACTCCAGCGCGGTGGCTTGGGTGAACCCTTCGAATCGTTTCACGATGTCGCGCTCCTGCTTGCCGCCGTCGCGCGGAAGCCGGCTCGTAACGCCGCGCCGGTTGTGCTGACCATTGAGGAACCCCTCCTCCAGATGCTCGCTGTGACTGGCCTCGATGAGATCGCGGACGGGCGCTGCCGGCCAGATGCCGTCCTGCCCCACCGGGGAGGCGGCGAGTATCTCTCCGATCTTCAGGTCCGCGATCAGATCGCGTCCCCTGCCCCCCGCGAGCTTCCGTGCCTGCTTGACCCAGGCGTCGAGGGCCGCGCCGTCGATATCGCCTTCGGCATTCGTGCCGGGCACCACGTCCCACTGCCGCAGTATGTTAAAGGCGTACTCGGCAAAGCGCTTCGCTGCGGTGGGATCCGCCGGCGGCGGCTCCTCCACGCCGCTCTCGGGGCTCGGCTTGTACATTCCGCACAGGAGCTGCACGAAGAGATCGGGGTCGCGCGCCAGAGCACGCATGATCGCTTTGGGTGGCCGCTCCGAATACTCCAGCAGGCGCAGGTACGTCCACTCAAGCTCGAGCATCGTCTCCTCCGAGACGTCCTTCGCCGCATCCAGACGCTTGAGGAGCTGAGCAACCGAGTGCTGAAACATCACGACACTGTTTTGATCCGGGTCCTCCCACGGCTGCCGCGCCGCCTCCCTCAGGACCTCGACCAAGATCGCGTCGGGAAACTTGATCTTCCGGGGCTTGCCGGGGACGGTGTCGCTGAGGCGATGCACCAAAAGCTCGAGCGCGTGACGGGCGCGACCGGCCGCCGTGAGCTTTTGCGCCACGAACGGAATGTCTTTCTGGGTGGCCTCAATCGCAAAGGCCGCAACGCGGCGCCAATATTGCCGCTCGATGTCGGCTCCGAGGCTCGCCGCCAGCGTCCAGATCCACCGGTCCTGCAGCACCGCGCAGAGCAATGTCAGGACAGCCCGGTCGCCCCACGCTTCGGCCTGCGCCTTGGCAACGAGCTTCCCGAACCAAGGCTTCTTGGCCGTCTGAAACGTCATCGCGACCATGCCGTGCGCGAGCCCGTGCAGGTGGTCACTTGCACTCTTCAACGAGCGCTCCAACAGCAGGTCGCGCTCGCGCACAGCGATGCCCGCAGCGATGAGCGCGACGCCCAGCTGCAAGGGATCTTGAGCGGCCTCGGCGAGAGCGAGCACGCCATTCACCCCTTGCGTCTGCAGAATCTCCAACCCGGCTTTCTGTCTCTCGACCTTCCGCTGTTCGTCTTCGCCGCGCCATCCTCCAACAGGATTCGGTAACCCCGCCCCGCCGCCGAAGAGCCACGCCGTGCGCGTCACCGGGTCGCTCGGCGTTAGCACTGCGTACACCTTGTCGAGTTCAGCGAGTTCGGAGGCCGGAAGCGTCCACTTCGCATCCGGGATTTGTCGATGGTTGTGCAATGTTCGACGCACCACGGCCCAGAGTCGGGTGCGCTCGCCCTCATCACCCAGTCTGGCAGCGGCACTGGCGAGACTTCGAATCAACTCATTGCGGTCCGAGACATTGCCGATTCGCTCCAGCAGAGCCGTCCACCGCTCGACGTCCAATTCCACATCGGTCAGCAGCCGCGAGCTGACCTCGTACGCGCCCTGTTGAATGAGCGCGTACGTCACCTCCTCGGCCGTCTCCGGAGCCAGGTCTCTCCACCTAGGTGTTGCCGCGGGGCTCAATGCGTCGTGACCGCTCGGCAGGATGCCCAACATCAGCTTCCACGCCACCGCGCCATAGCGCTTGCGCAACATATCAAGCACCTTCAGCCGCTCGGCAAGCGTGGCGCCGGTCTGCGGCAGCCACAAAACAAACAGTTCGCGAAGACTGTTGCCGGGACGGTTCTTGTAACGACCGCCAGGGTCCATTTGATCAAGCTGAGCCAGAATCCTCGCGACCTGCCCGAGATAGCGCGGCGATCTGGCCAGTGATTCGAGCGCCCACAGCAGATTCGACAGATACTCCCGCCCAAAGGTGGGATCGGGATCGCTTTTCAGAAGCGCGGCGATCGGAGGAGTGGGCTGATCCAAACTCAACTGCACCGCTTCGAGGAATCGCTCGGGCGCCGCCTCCGCGAGGAGCTGAAAGTCACCTGACAGCGACCACCAGCGTTGATCGTCCGCCCCGTTGAGGAGCCGGTATACCACCCGATCGGCGCGTCGGTCGGCATCCGGGACCAACTGCACACGATTCCCGAAGAGCGCGAACATGATCAGGATCTCGCCCAGGCCGCGGCGCAAATGTTCGGAATACTCGGGCCTGACGTCCTTGAGGGGTGCATACCAACGCTCCTCGCCACTCATGCTGTAGCGCGGATCGGCGGTGGCGAGCACGGCCCCGACCACTTCCTCGAACCGGTCGACATCCACCGGCGTCAGGTACGGCGCAAGCAGGAGCCAGGCGTCTTGAGGCGAGTTGACCTTCCACGTCGAGCCCACCTTGCGCAACGGGCGATCGAACGGACCGGTAAACTGTGCCAATGCCACCGCAAATGTTTCGTAGGGCATGTCGGCAAGGCGAGCCGCTGCACGTCGGTCGGCTTCGGATCTTTCGTCCCATCCGCCGGTGAGCAGCGCGCCCAACAGGGCGTGAGGAGGCGCGCTCTGCGCCCATCCGGGCAATCGATCCGACAGCGAAGCCATCAGCCGCCGCAGCACCGCGAGACTGCGCGAAGCCTCTCGAGCCAGCCGCTTGGCACGGTCTTCCGGTACCGCGGCGGCTTCAAGCGCACTCTCGATTCCCTCGCGAGTGGGCCGGGTCAGTTTACGGATGTCGCTGAGATGATGTGGGCCGCTGTAGGCCAGGAGCACGTGGTGGCCGTTCTGCGTGATCGCCTGAGCCAAACCAGGCTCCGGCTCGAGCAGCACGACGACCAAGCGCGTACGGCTGTCCCCCAACGTCCGCGCCACACTCGGGGACTCCGCGACCAGCGTCCGGGCGAGATAGTGTCCGGCATCCTCGACGGGCAGTTCCCGGATGGCGGCGTAGACAAACGCGGCCACTTCCTCGGCGGTCTCGCCCTGAATCGGGAGAATGGTCGGATCGTTCCTCAGCCACTTCAGAACGGCCACGACATCCTGGTCCCTGTCGGCCAGAATGACCTCCGGTGTCAGCGGCGGGGAGGTCGCAAGCGACCATTCCTTCCAGATCTCTTCGAGTTGCCGGGCGCCCGGAGGGCGCTTTCCCAGCGCGACGGCGAGAGCCTGCCCGACGGCGGGGTACAGTCCGATCCAGTCTATCAAGTCCGTCCCGTCGTACGCGCGGACGTCTCGCCAAACACCCTGTGACCGCTTATTCGCTGCCCACGAGTCCTTCTCTGGCCAGTATCGCGGCGTGACGAAAATGAAGGTCGATTCCGATGGATTGAGGGGGCCCGGATTCTTCGCGCGCTTGTTGTAGTCTTCGTCGGCCTTGCCGGAAATGCCCTCTCGCTGGGTTCCGATCTCCCACCCCGTGGTACCCACGGGAACGTAGTCGCTGCCGATCTCGGCCCGCGTCACGCCGTCCCATCCGCCAAACTGGATGCCCTCATCAGAGGGGAAGTGAGGCAGCGCCCAGCCGCCGGCACGTACGAGCTTCGCCAGGACGGACGGCAACGACCCTCTTCCGTCCAAACGCTCGGCCCACTGCGCCAGATCGGTTACGGTGATCCAACTGATCGGCGCCCCGGACTTCGTCGTTGAACCGAGGCGCGGAAGCGCGGGACCGATGACTGCGCCTTCCGGGAGAAACCGAATGCCGGCCTCCTCCAACGCCCTGCGAATCGCCTCCGCGTTGTTGGGTACCGGGGTGCGCTGCCCTCGCTCGAAGTCAGCCACCGTCGAGACGGCAATGCCCGCTCGGGCGGCGAGATCCTGCTGCGACCAGGCCAGCAGTGCCCTCGCCGCGCGCACCTGCTTGGCTGACAACTCACCTTTACCGCTCGGGACCGAGTCGGTACGCAAGATCATATTTTTCATATGATGTAGAGTATTTTACGGACCCGAAGCCGTCAATCCTATACCTGACCTATACTTGACCTTGGCCATGGAGCGATGGCAGTGGAACGACGTGCCAAGCCGCGATCGAGCCCTGTTGTTGTTGGCGTCACTTCGGCCGCCAATCGGTGTCGCCAACACCGGCACGGCCCGACCTCCTGACCGTCGACACGCGAATCTCCCCCGGCGAACCAGTTACACGCGCCGTTCGCGATCACATTTGCGAGAATGCGCCTCCCCGCCACCGTGGTCCGACTCCGGGATCGGGTCCGTCCGGCACCGTCATGAAGTCGAGCATACATTTGTGGCTAGCCAGCCAAGTCTCACAATTGCGAGCCTTCTGAAGCGACCAACCCGTCCCGTGTTTCTCCTCGGGGCGGGCTGCTCGGTACGTTCAGGAATCCCTGACTCAGAAGCGTTAGTCGGACAGATCGCGAAATGGGGTTATTGCGTGGCTCACGCGCGCAGCATGGATGATCCGACCATTGTCAGAACTGATTGGTGGCCTTGGCTCAAGAAACAATCTTGGTTCCGCCATGATGTCCCTCTCGCAGATCAGTACCCGTCCGCCGTAGAGGCCCTTCTTCGCCCACAGGAGGACCGCAAGGCACTCTTTCGCCGCATCCTCAATCCAGGACTGGCGGCGAGCCGCGGCTATCAGCTGCTCGCGCAACTTCTCGCCCGCAGGGTATTGCTTACGATCCTCACGACGAACTTCGACCAGCTCTTGGCTGGAGAGTGCCGCTCGACCGCAGCCGTACATCACGTCGACGAGATCCGCACCCCTGATGATTTTCGGCTGATTTCGACGATTCCCGAGTACCCACAGATCGTCTACCTGCATGGCTCCGTCGATCACTACACCGATCAGAACATCGAAAATGAAACCCAACGTCTTAACCACGACCTCGTCGAGAAACTCTATCCCCTGCTGCGCGATCACCCCCTCGTCGTGATCGGTTACCGAGGCGGCGAAGCCTCGGTCATGCAGCATCTCCTGCTCAATCAGTCGGAGAAATGCGCTGGATACCGACGTGGCATCTATTGGTGCCATCGCGGTAGCCAAGCGCCAGTCGAGGACTCGCCTCTCGTCGCCCAACTTGCAGCCAGCCTCGGGAGTAACTTCCAGTTTGTGCAGATCGACGGCTTCGATGAGCTGATGATCGAACTTTCTAGCCAGCTGCCTGATCTGCTCGCCAGTGCACCGATCGATGCGGCCGCCGCCGAAGCCACCGCGCCGCAAGTCATGGCCCACGACCTTCAACCCTCGTCGGTGCTGCTGACCCGCCTGGATCGCGCGCTCCTTAAGACGAAGCTCGTCGCATACTGCGAAGCCGTTCGACTGCCGACTCCGTCACTGGCGACCGACGAGTCTCTGGTCGCGGCGATGGTGGACCGAAACCTCGCTGTTCGACACCACGGCGATTGGCTGCCGTCGAAGGGAGGACAACTGCTCTTTGCCCGCACGCGTGACGACCAGTTGCCACCTGCGCGGGTTGAGATCGAACTGCAAGGTGACGCTCTCTGGGTTGCGGGCATCTTGGAGCAAGACGTCCCCGGCGCTCAGACCGACCGCCACGATGGCAGTGCCCAGATCGATGGCAATCTATGGGTACAGCTCGAGTCGTTGCTCACGCTCTTGGCAAGGGTCAATCGACCCTTTCGGCTCAAAGGGCATGCTTCACGCGAGATCTATCCCTATCCACCGCTGGCGCTCAAGGAGATCGCCACGAATCTGCTGGCGCATCGCGACTACGCGGAGGCGGCGCCGGGCCGAGTGCGGATCACCCCAACGCAAATCACGTTTGTGAATCCGGGCGGCTTAACCGACCACGTGCGACAGCAGTTGCGGGATCGTGACATGCAATCGGTCATCCAGGCCTCGGCACGCGGCATAAAGGGCTATCGAAATCCCGTCATCGCCGACTTTTTCTTCTCCGCTGGCGCAATGGACAAGGAAGGCTCTGGACTGCCCGACGTTGTCAGCGAAGCGGCCAACAACTTGAATGCCTTGACGTTCGGTCCGATCGATGAAAACCGAGCCTTCAGCGTCGAGATCTCTGCGCGACCGGAGGCGCTAGCGATCGATCCCACGACCCGTACCGCCCGCGCGATCCAGCGCGAGCTACGCTATTCCCCGAATCTCCTGTCGATTTCTGCGTGGCCGAGCTCAGTCTGGAGGATTCCGACTATCGCGGGCGGCGGCGACTTGAAGACCCTCCGAGAAAGCGGCGCACCGCCTTTTTGTCGGATTGGCGATGCACTGTGGACGTTTGCCGATCCTGCGAGTGAGAGCTCCGCCGGCATGCTGCAGTTGGCTTCAGACGCGAAGATCGAGTCACTTCCCGTCGCTGAGTTATTGGCTGCTGCGACCGCATATACCGCAATTCCCTGGCTTCTAAATGCTGCCTTGGACCAGCATCTGGATAGATTATCGCTGCGTCATCGTTTCATGGGTAACAGCATCCGTGCCTATTACCCCCATGACAACGGGGCAGCGCGCACGGTGAACTATCGAGGGTTGTTTAAGCAGGCCACACGCACTGTGGCAAAGCCGGTCGTTTCACGCGCGACCAGTAAACTGCATTTTTGGGAGCATAAGGCGATTGCCTTGCGGTTCGAGCGATTCGGGGACACCTGGGCGCTCTCGTTGCTTCCAACGTACGTGTTCACGACGGACGGCGCAGAGACTTGGATTGAAGCTCACCGGATCGGACCACGCACCACGAGCCGCACGGCCCGCGACTACAATCCCACCGTCCTGCACAACCTTGTCTTCTGGTCGCGCATCCTATCTGGAGCGACTGACGCTCACTTCCGGCTGTCATTGGACGGTGACGCACCCACCGAGGATTCGAGCTCGACGGCGGCCGTTGAGATCGCATCGCTCATTCCGATTGCCGCATTTGAGGAGCATTCCGACAGTGCGCGAGCGTTTGCGGCTGATGAGCCATTCGAGCCGCTCAAAGAAGAGGATGAAGATTCTGAAGTCAATGAGCTACTGGATGAAATGAGCGAGGAAGTACTGCGCGATGACACTTGAGTTGCAACTCGCGCGCCTGCCCGAGTCCGAACTGGAGTTCGGAGGGTCCGGGTATTTCCGCGATCCCCGCCGAGGTCTGCTCGAAGCCGGTCCGTTCGATCTCAGGTTTGGATCCGCGCACCGCGCACAGATCAGGCTTGCCATCGTGGGAAGCTCTGAAATGGTGGATCTCGCGCTTAGCTGGTTCGAGCGCTGTCGCACGCCAATCGCGGATGTCACCTCAGAAGACACTCGCGCGGCCGTTCCGTATACGGGCTTCAAATCCATTTTCCGAAGTGATCTGGTATGCGAGCCGAATCTCACTGTCAGGATCGCTCAGGACGCGATTGATCGCGCCATAGCGATGGCTCCGTATGACACCTTCAACGAAGCCTTGAAGCTCTACGCAAACGCGATCATCGAGGCAAAACGCAATTCTCGGCCCGATGTGATCGTCTGCGCGATCCCCGAGAACCTGGCTAAACGAGTCTGGTCCGTGCAGCGGCCTTTTTCTTACGCAGATCAAGCGGCCCTGAGGCGCATCGAACAAGCCACTGCGCAGGGGCAGATTGAATTGCCCCTTGGGTGGGAACCCGAAGAGATTGCCGAGGACCTGCTTTCGCGCGATTTCCGACGCGCGCTCAAGGCGACCGCAATGCGCTTCGAGATTCCAATCCAGATTGTGCGTACCAATGCGCTCATGGATTTGCGTAGCAATGAGCCGCCCGCGATTCGAGCGTGGAATCTGGGAACTGGACTGTACTACAAGGCAGGTGGAATCCCGTGGCGCATCCCGGCGCGGGGCCCGGAGACCTGTTTTGTCGGCGTCACGTTCCATCACCTTCGCACGACGAGACGCCAGATCGTGTTTTCCTCACTGGCCCAAGCTTACTCCTCCAACGGTGAGGGGTTCACGCTGAAAGGTTCGACACTTGATCCTCCGGAGGGGCGAAGACGCACTCCCCATATGACCTCCGAGCAAGCTTGCGAACTGGGCCGCAAGGTGCTCGACGAATACGCAAAGAGAAACGGCGCCGCGCCTAAGCGCATTGTGCTCCACAAGTCCTCTCGGTTCACTGAGGATGAACACCGCGGATTCTCCGCGGCGATGTCCGAAGTGCCCGTGGTTCAGCTGGTGACCATCTCGCCAACAAGCGTTCGACTTGTGACGCACAGTTCCTATCCTCCCGCACGAGGAACACTCCTGACAATTGAAAACCGCAGGCACTATCTGTTCACGTCAGGCTTCTTGGGTGAACTTGGGACGTATCCTGGCCCTCACGTTCCTGCGCCCGTAGAGCTTCGCCTCGAAGGAAATAGCACTCGAAGTACGCTGTATGAAGCGGCCACGGACGTATTGGCGCTCGGTCGTCTGAATTGGAACACGTCCGATCTGCGAAGCAGCCAGCCAGTGACTCTTGGATTCGCCCGCCGAGTCGGGGGAATCATGGCGGAGTATGGACAAATGGCCGATAACGATCCCGATCCGAACTACCGCTTCTACATGTAGATAATGAGCCCGACCGGATACATCGCTGCTGCGCGGAGTGGAATAAGGCCCCGAGCGCACGATGCGTCTCTCGCTAGACGTCGGTGATCGCCAACCTTCTAAGAAAACGGACTGACACAAATGCCGCCGCCCTGGCAGAACTTAGCCAGCACTACCGACGTGTTATCGAAGAAACTCTTGTCCGTGCACATTTAAGTTCGCGCCTCGGCCCCGGCTTAGACCTTCAGCAGAGAAACGAACTGGCCTAATGACACGACGCCAATCTCCCAAGACTCGAAGGCGTCCATTTGATACGACCTCGCGGTCACAAGAGCGCCGTCCTTAAGGCTCAGCAGGCGCACGTCGGGTACGCTGGGAAGCTGTACAACAATCAACGGCTCATCGGCAAAGAAGAGCTTGGTAGTTGCGGGCTGGACGGGCACATTTTCCGTGAGCGTGCTCAGGTTGGGCCGGATGATGATTTCGCCGGTCGGCACGACAACATTCGGCTGGACCCCATCGAAGTAGCGGTACACGAACTGACCGCGCTGTGCGTCGTACGCTGCAAGCGTGACGATTGCAGCAGGTGCGCTCCGATTGACGCACGCAAACGCGAGAACTCCTTGAAAGACGACAGGCTGTCCGGGCGAGACCTGTTGAAGAGGCTTTATCGCGAACGGCGGTTCGAACTTGGGCATAGTCTTTCCGTCCTTGGCTGGATAACTGCTCTGAAAACAGATCCTAGCATGATCCGGAGCGGGACGGTACGCGCATCGGAGTGGGGTGCTAAGCGATCGAAGAGAACACCCCACGCGCGGCTCAGCGGCCTGGAGCACGCGCTCGAAGAAAGCCTTGCTTGCAGAGAAAACAGCCTCACACGAATTCGGAGGCTCTCTGTACGGTAATTTTCCTACCGCACTAGGCTGGATGTAACGCGTCTAATGCATTAATTTTATTGGTGCTCCCACGGGGATTCGAACCCCGGTTGATGGCTTGAGAAGCCACTGTCCTAGGGCCTCTAGACGATGGGAGCGGTGCCGTAATTTGGCAGCGGCGGCGGGTAGCATAGTTCATTCAGGAGGTGGCAGTCTTCAACGATACCCCCCATTGTCAGTGTTCCTTAGCGAGTGGCACATTGTGAGCGAGCATCACTCCGTACCGGCGACCGACCAGTCTCTGTGGTACAGGTCTCAGGATGGGCGCTGGTAAGGGGCCTGGTAAGGCTAAGGGTAATGGGAACTCAGTCGACGTTGCAAAGGGCAGGATGCCCGGCGCCTTGAATGCAGACGCAAGGAACGCCAAAGAGATGGACGGACTATGCTTGCCTTGAGTCCGTTTCGCTGGTTTTGGAGGAGTCCTTCCATGACCGAGACTTAACTGGTAGTCGTGTGACCCAGGCCCGCAAGTCTTCTGCCAGAATTAAGTAATCAGAATCTTCACTTTGTCGATAGGCAGTAAGTTCCTGGCGACGAATTGCTTGATACAAAACGTACCGGCTGCGACCCACCGCCCTCGCCGCCTCTTCAACCGGGTAAGCAATGCGCTCAACGGCCATGCATTCGAATCCTTGCAATTCTATGTGGGCTTACCCGGGTGGTCTCCGCGAAATAGCAACGCTGCATATTTGCGGTTGCTATGTTTTTTGGTATCGAAATATCCATAGGGTCAATGCAGGACGTTACCTACAATGCTGCACCCGCCGTGTCCAAGAAACCTGAGCCACCCCTGATCCACAATAAAATCAATAGCTTACGAATTAAGTTACGCGCCCCGCTTGTCACGTCCACAGGCAATCCGGCACGAACCATGAGCTTGACCAGGAACTCGATGGATAGCTTGTCAATGTTGCCGTTGACGATTTTGCTCACCCTGGTCTGCGGCACTTTCAGGACACGCGAAGCCTCGGCCTGACTCTAGCCATTGTGCCCGATGTACTGCTCCAATGTAGCGGCGAGCTGACTGCGGATGTGAAGCGCCGTGGCTTCCTCAGGGGAAAAGCCAAGGTCGAGGAACGAATTGCGGCTCATGCGGCGAGGCCGGATGGGCGTAGTGGCGGAATCAGCAAATCGGCCGAAATCCGGAACCGCTCGCGGAGCTTGCGTACCATGGACATGCTCAACTCGCGCTTGCCGTTTAAAACCTCGCTAACCCTGCTGGCCGTTCCCAGAATCGGGATCAGGTCGGAGCGGGAAAGCCCATGTTGATCCATGACGTAAGCCAGCAGATCAGCAAGGGTCGGCATGCGCCGTGGCCAGCGGGTACGCTCATAGGCCTCGATCAGACGCGCTTGAGCGACCATCCGGGCTTGATCCGCAGGATCGCCAGGGCGCATCAGTTTCTCGATCAGCGCCTTGGCCTTGGCGTGGTCGGCATCGTTTTGAATGACAAACAATGTGGCTTTCATTACACGGTCTCCGCGTTGATGGATATCAGGCGCTCGCCGTTGCGGGCTGCGCTCTGGGCACTGACCTGAAAGTCAGGGCGATCAGGAAGGCACCGATGCCAATACCCCAGGATCCGACATAAAGCCAAATATAGCTGCCGAAAGCATCGAAGATCAGCCCTCCGGTCAGCGGCCCCGTCGCCATGCCGAGGGCCCCGGCCATCGTTGTCCCACCAATGAGAGTACCCATCATGCGCAGCGGGAAGTTCTCCCGCACCAGCACCGCGTAGAGGGGCATGACCCCGGCGTAGACGAAGCCTAACAGGGCAGCTACGGCGTAGAACTGCGCAAGCTCGCGCACGAAGACGTAGGCGAGCGCGGCGAACGCCTGCGCCAAGAGCCCGCCCACCAGCACGCGCTTGGCGCCTAACCGGTCACCCAAAATGCCAAAAGCAATACGGCCGCCCATGCCGGCGAGTCCCTCCACGCTGTAGATCGACACCGCGGCCATCAGTGGGATTCCGCAGGTCACGGCGTAGCTGATCGTATGGAATATCGGGCCGGAGTGCGTGGCGCAGCAAAAGAAGCTCGTCAGTGTCAGGATGACGAATGGGGATGATCGCAGGGCCTGTCCCAAGGACAGATCGGCTGCCTGCGTGTTGCCCGGCATCGGCGCCGCTGGCGCCTTCTCCAGTGCCGGCGGGCGGCGCACGAGGAATGCCACCGGAACCATTACGGCGCCGACGAGGGCAGCCAGGATCAGGAGGGTGGTTCTCCAGCCATAAATTGAGACGAGCCAGGCCGCCAGAGGCGACATGGTCATGGGCGCCATGCCCATGCCGGCCGAGACCAGCGAGACGGCCAGGCTTCGATGCGTATCGAACCAGCCGGTCACGCACGCGATCATCGGCGCGAAGATCGCGGCGGTACTGCCGCCGATCAGCAGGCCAAAGATGAGCTGGAACTGATGCAGGGACGTCGCGCGGCTGGCCAGCCCTAAGCTGGCAGCCAGGATGAGGGAACCGGCCAGCACCACGATACGGGGCCCCACGCGATCCGACAGGTTACCCCAGGCTATGCTGCCCACCGCCATCGCGACGAAGGCCAGGGTCATGGCTACGGAGATGCCGGTCACGGACCATCCCGTGTCGTGGGAAATAGGCGTCAAGAGCACGGGGAGCGAGAACATCGCGCCGATCGCGATGCAGCCCAGAAGGCCGCCTGCCGCGACAATCACCCAGCGATAGTGAGAATCAGCCATCTACTGTCACATGCCTCGATCAGACGCGCTTGAGCTGGAAGTCAGCCCAGTTTTCCCAATGTGAAGTATAGCTCCCGGAAGCGGGCAAAAAGCCCCTCGTAGAGATCGCAGTCGGCGCGATCCGGTTCAATGACCCGATGCGGGGGAATAAGCGCGTCCTGCGCCTCCTCCACGGAGCGGAATGTGCCGGCGGCCAGAAACGCGAACAGGGCCGAACCCAAGCTGGTCGTGTCCATCGTCGGCACGAGGATAGGTTTGCCGATAACGCCCGCATAGACCCGATTGAGCGTCTCGTTACGCTGCGGAATTCCGCCCGCATTGATGACGCGCCCGATGGGGACTCCGTATTCCTGAAGGTGCTCGAGAATGATGCGGGTGTGAAAGGCCGTGCCCTCGATCGCCGCGAAAAGCTCATCCTCGGCCGTGTGGTTGAGACGCCACCCCAGAGTGACGCCCTGCAGTCGCGGATCGCAAAGCACGGAGCGATCGCCGTTATCCCACGCGAAACGCAGCAGGCCGGTTTGACCCGCCTTGAATCCCGCGAGTCGCGACGCCAGCACCGCGACCGGTGTGCCGGCGCGCCGGGCAATGGCGTCGAACAGATCGCCCACGGCCGCGAGTCCCGCTTCAATGCCCGCCTTGCCGGGATGGATGGAGCCTTGCACGACGCCGGATACTCCCGGGATCACACGCGGCGTATCGGTCACGGCCATGATGCAACTGGAGGTTCCGATCACATTGATGACATCCCCCAGCCGGCAGCCGGCGCCCAGCGCATCCCAATGCGCATCGAGAGCGCCCACCGGCACCGGAATGCCCGGCGTCAGACCGAGGCGCCTTGCCCACTCCCCGCACAGACCGCCGGCTCGGTGATCGGAGGTGAGATAAGAGCCCTGCAGACGATCGCGGAACCCTGCAAAGAGTGGATCGACGCGGCTCAGGAAAGACTGCGGAGGCAGTCCGCCCAAGTCCCGGCTCCACATCCACTTGTGTCCCATGGCGCAGACAGATCGCGGCAGACGGGCAGGATCCTGGATACCGCAGAGCGAGGCGACCATGAAGTCGCAATGCTCGAGCGCCGTGTGGAAGCGATCTCGCCGCTGCGGATTGGCACGCAGCCAATGCAGCACTTTGGCGAAGCCCCATTCGGAAGAATACGTTCCGCCACACCCATCGAGTGCGGCGAGATTTTCTGCGCGGGCCGCTGCCGTGATTTGCGACGCTTCGCGCCACGCGCGGTGATCGCACCATAGGTAGTAGTCATCGAGCGGCTGCAAATGCTCATCGACGGGGATGACGGTGGAACCGGTGGTGTCGACGGCGAGCGCCTCGATGGCGGATCCCGGGACACCGGCGTCGGCAAGAGCCGACTTGCATGCAGACTCGAGAGCAAGCGCGTGATCCTCGGGACGCTGCATGGCGAAATCCGGATCGTGGCGACTGCGAAGCACCGGGTAATCCGCGGTTCCCGCCCCCAGTCGGCCGAGCTCGCTGTGGACAATCGAGACTCTGACGCTCCCCGTTCCGAAATCAATGCCGGCGACGACGGTCATTACACGGCCGCAGGCGCGAGGTCACCGCAGAAAAAGGTCTGGATTCCCATGGCCTCGAACATCGCCGCCTTGGCCGCCAGTGCCCGAAAGCCCATGGCCGCATCCGGCGCATAGGCGACCTGGATGTGATTGGAGCAATGCCGGGCCATGAACTGATCGCGCGTAATGCCGGGGAACACCGTGTGCATCATCGGCCACTGGGACGTCGTGATCTGCCAGCGCCGCTCACTCTCCTCGCGCGGCAGCTCAATGGAACGGGCGAGACCTAAATCGGCTTTCAAACCGTCCGGCTCCACATAGATGCGACTCCAGACGACTTGTCCGGGCTTGCTGATGCCTTTGATCGTGCCGCCGCCGAGACGGAAGTACATGGGCGGCTGGCGCTCGCTCACGGCCTCGGCATATCCGCCCGCAAAGTGCGCAGGGGGAACGGAACCGGAAATTTCCAGCGTCCACACAAATGGCGCACCCGGTCCCTGACCAAAGGTCTCGCCGTATCGGACATCATGGAGTGTCGTTTCCGGCGCCAGACCCAGCGCATTCCAGACCCGGTTGGTTACCAGCGCATCGAGCCCCACGCATTCATCCACCTCATTGAAATGCGGCAGCGGCTGATCGGCATACAGCAGCCTGCCCTGGCCGTCCCGGACCGGCGGCCGGTCGCGGTTATTGAGCAGGCCTTCGGCGAGATCCGAGGCCGGCACCAGGTCCTTCAGCCCCTGCTGGTATTGAATGCCGATCGCCGCGCAACCGAACTCATCGGCGATGCGCAGTGCAGCAATGTACATCTTGCACTGCTGCAGCACCTGCGCCTCGGTCAGATCCGATTCGGGGTCCGGACCATATTTGAACCGCATGCCCTTGCTCAGCAGCCAATCGTAGACCTCGCGGGCTTGGGGCTCGGGCGTGCGCTGCATTTCGGCGTACAGGGCCGATTGGCTGAGGCGCTCCTTGAACACTCCCATCGGGTGCAGGAGCTCATCGGGGATGATGGCGTTGTACATCCCCATGCAGCCCTCATCGAACACGCCGAGAATGGCGCGCTCGCGCCGCAGCCGTTCGGCGAGCTCAGTGCCGAGCCGCCGCATGTCGCCGGGAAGCGATACCGCGGAACCCGCTCTGACGTGCGAGGCATCGTGGACGATCCGTTTGCCCTGTAGCCAGCTCTTCAGTCCGTCGAGAAAGAACCGGTCGGTGAAATCCACGCTCCACAGCGTATCGAACGCCTTGCCGGCTTTCCTCAACGAGGCGTTCAGGTTCAAAAGACCCACCAGACCCGGCCAGGTGCCGCTCCAGTTGGCTACCGTCAGAATAGGCCCACGATGCCCCAGCAGGCCAGGCATCAGATGCTGGCTGTACTGCCACACCGCCTCGATGACCACCAGCGGGGCATCTTGCGGAATGGTGCGAAATACCTCGATCCCCCGCTTCTGGCTGTCGATGAAGCCATGCTTCTTGACCGGATCGGTCTCGTGGGCCCTGCGCACCTCACGACCGAGGACGCGGATCGCCCCCGTCACCGCCTCCTCCACCTGTGCCTGCACCGGCCAGCATTTCTGGTTGGCTGAGAGTCGCAAATCGCCGTTGGCGACCGCAAAAATGGGCTCGCTCATTGTGAATTCCCCGCTGTAACCGTCAGCTGCCGATAAAGCTGCGCCGCGTTCTCGGGCGTCACCATGGTGGATCCCAGCGTGATCTCCTTTTCGGGCCGAAAGCCCGGATCGCGCAGAATCTTCCGCGTAATGTCCACCGCCTCATTGACGCCGAGCGGATAGACGAAGGTGGCCGCCAGCACTCCATCCATGACCTTGCGGATGCCCCCGGCGGGACCGCCCAGGCCATCGACGCCGATGAAGATCATCTCTTTCTCGCGATTCAATTCCTTGGCGGCGAGATATCCCCCAACCGCCATCGGATCGTTGTGACCGTAGACGATGTCGATGGACGGCTGCACGCGCAGCACTTCGGTCATGCGGTCCTTGGCCTTGGCCTGGATCCAGTCGGCCACGGGGTCGGCGACGATATGGATGTCCGGATATTGGGCCAAAACCTCACGCGCGCCCCCGTCGCGATTGATCTGCGCCTCCACCCCCAGGAGCCCCCGCAGTATCACGAGGTTGCCCTTGGGCATCCCGTACTTCTTCGTCAATTGCGCGACGATGAACTCGCCGGCCATGCGTCCGATGGCGCGGTTGTCCATGCGGATATAGGTCGTATAGTGGGGCTCGAGGATGTCGCGCTCGAGGCAGATCACCGGAATGCCCGCCTGCATCGCCTGACCCATCACCGCGGTCAGGGCGGCACGCTCGTTCGGCGCCACGATGAGCACGGCGGGTTTCTGGCGGATGAAGGTCTCGATCTGGGCGATCTGTTTACTGTTGTCCTGCTGCGCATCCGAGATCACGAGCTTCACGCCGGGCGTCGAAGAGAGGAGCTGCTCCATCAGCGATTTCTGCGCTGCCCGATAGGGTTCGGCATTGTTGGCTTGCGAAAAGGCGACCAGGTGCTGCGAAGTGGACGGGCCCGAGCAACCCGCGAGCAGCAGCGCCGATGCCATCGCGCTGCCGATCGCCGCGATCGATCTGTTCATGTTTTTTTCCCCCGCTGTATCGCAACGGCCAGGACGATGATCAGCGCCTTGATCATCATCTCCACGTTGCTGTCGACGTTGTTGAGTCTCAAAAGATTGGTCAGCACACCCATGATCAGGGTGCCGACGACCGTTCCGCCGATCGTCCCCTGGCCGCCTGACAGGCGCGTGCCGCCGATCACCACAGCAGCGATGGCGTCCAGCTCATAGGCCACACCGGCGTTCGGATTGCCCTGATGGTTCTCGGCGGCGTAGAGCACACCCGCGACACCTGCGAGCAGGCCGGACAGGGTGTACACCCGGATTTGCGTACTGACGATGGGCAGACCCGCATAGACCGCCGCGGTGGGATTGTCGCCGATCGCCCGTACGTGGCGCCCAAACACGGTTCTGGCGAGCAGCAGCCTGAATATTCCGACCGCCGCGGCATAAGTGCCGATGACGACGGTCTTTTCCCGAAATGCGTCGGCGAACCGTGCCGCGACATCGGCGCCGAAGCCTATATCGATATTCTCGTTGGCCGTAAACCACTTGGCCAGACCGCGGATACCGATCATGGCCGCCAGAGTCGCGATGAAGGGCTGTACTGCAAAACGCGCGACGACCAACCCGCTGACCGCGCCCGCCGCCGCGCAAACCACGACGGCGAGGGTGAGCGCCGTCAAAATGTGCAAGGAGGGATATCCATCAAGCCAGGGATGCGTGAGCCCCGTGGCCGCGATCACCGTGGACAACGCGAGCACACTGCCCACGCTCAGGTCGATTCCGCCCGTCAGGATGACCAGGGTCATTCCGAGGGAGATCATGCCGATGAGCGAGACCTGTCGCAGGATATCGGTCAGATTTCCTGTCTCGAAGAAAATACGAGAGTCGTCCGCGGACAGTGGGCTGCTCAGCGCCGCAAGCAACACGAGAGCGGTGAGCGCAACCCATCCGGACGGCAAACCCGCGCTACGCGTGCGCCCCAGGAGCGCGCGCAGGTGGGTGAGACGATGAGGCAGGCTATTCACGATACCCTTTACTTTATCGATATAGTAACGGCTGGCAAACCCTTGGGTCAACGCCCGCTCGCCGCTCAGCGCGTCCGGTGGCTCGAGGCTCGCACGACGAGCCTGGGTGTGATCAGGGTCTCCTCGGGCAAGGGCGGTGTCTTCGCTGTCATGCACGAGAGCAGCCGCTGCGCCGCCTGACGGCCGATCTGCCCGGTATTCTGGTCTACCGTCGATAAGGGTACCGCCATCAGGTCCGAATAATGCATATTGGCGACGCCGATGAGGGCCACATCGCGTGGCACCGAGAGCCCCGCCCCCAGGATGGCGCGCATCGCGCCCGCCGCCACCGGATCGTTGAAGCAGAACACGCCGTCCGGCCGGCGCTTGAGCGCCAGCAGGCGCTGCATGGCGGCGAAACCCGCCGCATCGTCATGCCCGGCCTCCACGATGAACTCTTCGCAAACCTCACGGCGCTGTCTTACCAGCGCCTTGCGATATCCGCTCAGGCGGCCGGCGCTGGTGGACAGTGGCGGACCCATGAGGTGGGCGATATGACGGCAGCCCTCCTCAATCAAATGCTCGGTGGCGATCCGGCCCACCTCCTCGTTGGGTACACCGACGAAATTCGCAGCCAGGCCGGTGAGCATCCGGTCGATCAGCACATAAGGCGTTTTGAGTTTCTTCAGCATCCGCCCGCCCCTCTGAGCCGACGCGATGATGAGGCCGTCGACCTTGCGTGAGACCAGCAGCTCGATATTGGCGACCTCCTCCTGCGCATCCTCGCCGGTGTGCGAGATCACGACGTGATAGCCGGCGGGCGCGAGAGTGGCCGATATGGCCGTTGCGATCTCGGCAAAAAACGACTGCATGAGATCCGGGATCACGAGGCCCACCAGAAAGGTCCGTCCGGTCACCAGGCTCCGGGCCACCCAATCGATACGGTAGTTCAGCTCCTGCGCGCGGCGCAGCACTCGCTCGCGGGTTTCTTCACCGATGTCCCGGTGGCCGCGTAGCGCTTTCGAGACAGCCATCGGCGAGATCCCCAGATCCCGCGCGATATCTTTCATGCGAACCGGCAAAGGCGTTTCCCTGGGCGGTTTATGTGGCGCGGATGGCAACGGTGCCGGTGGCCGACGCCATGATGCGCTCCGGTGTGGCTTCCTGCGCACTATACAGGGCTGAGACACATCCCTGGTTCATCACCAGAATACGATCCGAACAGCGCAGCAGCTCGGGTAGCTCCGAACTCACCAGCAGGATGCCTTTCCCGCGGGCTGCAAGATCGTCGATCAGGCGATAGATATCCTCCTTGGCTCCGACGTCGATGCCGCGGGCCGGATCGTCGAGGAGCAGAACGTCAGGCTCGGCCGATAATGTGCGGACCAGCAGGGTTTTTTGTTGATTGCCGCCGCTCAAAGTCCCTACCGCCACCTCCTGTGACGCGCACTTGAGTCGCAATGAGTGCGACAGAGTGCCGACCAGCTCTCGCTGCCGGCGGGGCTGAACAAAACCGTTGCGGCTGAGACGCGACAGAATGGACAAAGTGCCGTTGTCCCGCACGCTCATCCCCGGCATCAGCCCCTGAAGTTTGCGGTCCTCCGGCACCAACCCGATGCCGTGACGCATCGCCTGCGCGGGGTTCTTCGGCGCAATTCTCCGGCCGCATACCTGCACTACCCCGCCGCGGATACGATCGAGCCCGAACAAGGCCGCGCACAGCTCACTGCGTCCGGCGCCGACCAGCCCCGCCACCCCCAGCACCTCGCCGCGGCGCAACTCAAAGGACACCTGCCGAAGCTTCCCGGTCGAGAGTTTCGAGACGGACAACAGGACTGGACCCTGTTCGGTGCGCTGTGGACGGATGTGCCGCTTGAGCGGCCTGCCGACCATCATGCGGATGATTTCGTCCGGATCGGTGGCGGCCGCATCCCGTGTACCGATCGTTTCCCCATCGCGCAGCACCGTGATGCGATCGCTGATGCGGAAGATCTCCTCCATCTTATGCGACACATACACGATCGCGACGCCGCGCGCCTTGAGCGCCCCGATGAGTCCAAACAGCCGCTCGACCGCCTCGTCGGGCAAGGAGCTGGTCGGTTCGTCCATGACAACCAGGCGCGCGTTCATGCTCAAAGCCCGTGCAATGGCCAGCAGCTGCTGCTGAGCGATGGACAACGAAGCCGTCAGCTCGCGCGATTCGCAGGGTAGGCCCACTTCCTTAAGAAAAGTCCGGCAGAACGCCTCGATTTTCCGCGCACTGACGCCCCATCGTTCGCTGAAACGCAGATTGCCGATGACGATATTCTCGCCCACTGTCAGGTGGGGAAAGAGGTCGAGCTCCTGGTGAATCATGCCGATGCCCAACCGCTGGGCATCCGTGGGATTGAGAATCGATACCCTGCGCCCATCGATCGATATGTCGCCGGCGTCGAAGGGCATGGCGCCGGCTGCGATGCGTGCCAACGTGCTCTTCCCGGCGCCGTTTTCACCCATGAGCGCGTGGACTTCTGCGGCGCGCACCTCGAAACTCGCCCGCTTCAGGGCGTGCACGCCGCGGTAGTGCTTGTCGATGTGTTGCAGGGAGATGAGCGGCGGGTGGGGCATATTCATCGGCGCTAAAGACTTTATCGGTATAGTAAATGTCCGTCAAATAATGAGATTGCAGCCTTAAGGAATCTCTGCAGCTGGTGCGGCAACTCGAATGGGGCCCGTAAGGACCCCACCTGAGTCGAGGTCAGTTACATATCCATTGCCTGAGCCACCTCGACCGAGCCGCCCCTGGGCAGCAGCGGGCAGCCCTTGGCCTTTTTGAGCGCCTCTTCGAGAGTGGGCGCCTCGATCAGGCTGTAGCCGCTCGCGGGATTGGCGCCACCGTCATGCACCACCGAGCCGTCCGACCGCACGGTGCTCGACTTGCCCACCGGGTTGCCGCCGTCGATGACCGCCGCACCCATGGAGCCGAACCACTGGCCCCAGGCATCCATGGTCTTTTTGATGTCCTGGGGATCCGAGAGCTTTTTGCCGCCGTGATAGACAAAGAGGTATTTCGCCATGAATTTCTCCGACTTCAGATGTAAAAGAGAACGAAATTGGAGAATATGCCTGGTAAGTGAGCCTAGCATTGGCGAAAATGACGGTAAATTCACCTCTCTATTGTGAACACTTCACAATCTTCCATGACCGCCCCACACGACCCGCTCACCCTCACCGAGGCGCTGGCTCTGCTTGCGGACGCCGGTGTGGTACCGCAAGTCGCTGCATCTCTGCGCCGCGGCATGCGCGCGGCCGGCGAATCGCTGCGCAAGACCGTCATCGCCGAGATCCCGGCATTCTCCGTGTCCGCCAATCCGCAAATACTTCCCGATCTGCAGCGGCACGCCGGCGAGCATCTCGCGGAGATCGCAAGACTCCTGGGCGGAGGCAAGGTGAGCGCCTTCGACTTCGTGCGCGATCACGCGCAGCGTCGCGCCGAGCAGCGCTTCCCGCTCGAGGCTACCCTGCACGCCTACCGCTGCGGCCACAAAGTGCTGTCCCGGTGGATGCGGGATGCGGCCCTCGCGACCGCTCCTCGCAATGTCGAGCGCGTGGTGACGGCCATGGCCGACTTCGCCATCGAGTACACGAATGCGATCAGCATCGTGTGCGCGGCCGAATATGTGACCCGCACGAGAGTGCTGGCCGAGACCGAAGGCGACCGGCGCACCGAGCTGCTGAATATTCTGCTCAGCGGATACGACGAGTCGGATGGGCGCGTGACGCGACTGCTCAAGGGTGCCGGTTATCTTGAGCAGCGGTTGTCTTTTTGCGTCGCGCAGATACGCTCCACCGATCCTCTGGAGATGGAGAACCCCGCGCGCGTGCAGCGCATCGTCGAATCGGTGACTCAAGCCGTGACCGCGCTGCCCATCCGCACACTCATTGGGACTCGCGAAGGCCTAGTCACCGCAGTGTTCTCAGATACCCGGCGGATGTCGGGCTGGACGGCGCCGCAGACCCAGCTGGCGCACAGGGTTCAATCCGCTCTTCTCGTCCTCGGCACCGCGGTCCTCACCGGCATCAGCACCGATCAGCCCTCCACCTCGTTCATTCCCGTGGCGTTGCGCGAGGCCGCGGTTGCGCTCGATTTCGCCAGCGTGAGCGAGCGCGTCGTGCGCTACTGCGACCTGTCCATCCGGCGCCTGCTGCTGCATCGCGCGGCCGGCGATCTGAAGTCCGCGCTGCCGGCGTGGATGACGCCGCTCGCCGAAGCGGACGTGAAGGCACGCGGTACGCTGATCCAGACGCTGCGCGTCCTGGCCGATGCCGACCTCAATGTGCAGCAGGCGGCGCGCGCGCTCGAGCTTCATCCCAATACGGTGTACGCGCGCATGCAGCGCATCAACGATCTGACAGGGCTCGACTGCCGGCGCTACCACGATTTGACGGAGCTGCTGCTGGCGGCGGATTGCCGCTGAGATGCTCAAGTCCCCGGCAGATGCGCCAACAGGCTCGACAGCATCGCAGGATCCAGCGGCTTCACCAGGTGCGAATTGAAACCCACCTCGCGCGAGCGCCGCCGGTCCTCATCCTGGCCCCAGCCCGTCAGAGCGATCAGCACCGTCGCGTTACCCCAGGGCTGCGCCCGCACTCGCCTCGCCACCTCATAGCCGTCGAGCTTGGGCATGCCGATGTCGAGCAGCATGATCTCCGGGCGGCATTCGCAGGCCCGCTCCAGGGCTTCCGCACCGTCGGTCGCGGTGAACACCTCGTGACCATCGCACTCCAGCAGTGTCGCGAGACTGTCCAGTGCGTCGCGATTGTCGTCGGCCAGGAGAATGCGGCGCCCTCGCCTGCTGTGCCCATTGCCGTTGGCGCCCTGCGGCACCCTATCCTCATACGCCGGCTCGTCCGTTCGCAGCGACAGCGGCAGGCGTACGACAAACTCACTGCCGCTTGCCACCCCTGCACTATGGGCCGTCACCGTTCCGCCATGCATGTGCACCAGCTGCCGCACCAGCGCCAGACCGATCCCCAACCCGCCCTGCGAGCGGTGGGTGGTGCCGTCCACCTGCGTGAATAGATTGAAGAGGCGCGGCAGCAGCTCCGGCGGAATCCCGATGCCGCTGTCGCGCACGCGCAGGATGAGCTCGCCGCCCTGCCGCTGCACGTTAAGCACAATGCGTCCGCCCGGGTCAGTGTACTTGGCGGCATTGTTGAGCAGGTTGCCCAGCACCTGGGTCAGGCGCGTGAGATCGCCTTCTACCTCGAGCGCATCGTCGGCCATCTCCACGGTAAGCTCGTGGCGCTGCTCCGCGATCAGCGGCTGCACCGTCTCGATCGCCCGGGACACGATGGCTCCCACGTTGAGCCGCTCGCGGTTGAGATTGATATTGCCGCGCGTGATGCGCGACACATCGAGCAGATCGTCCACCAGGCGCGACAGGTGCTTCACCTGCCGCTCGATCACATCGCGCGACCAGGTGAGCTGCGGGTCGGTCATGGGGCTGCGCCGCATGATCTCCACCGCATTGCGGATGGGCGCGAGCGGATTGCGCAGCTCGTGCGCCAGCACGGCCAGGAACTCATCCTTGTGCCGGTCCGCTTCCTTCAACGCCCGGTTCATCGCCTCGAGCTCGCGAGTCTTCTCCGCCTGCAGGGTGGTGTTGGCCTGCTCCAGGCTCTTGTTGAGATTCTGCAGCTCGCGGCGCTTGCAGTGCAGCTCCACCAGCACCGCCACCTTGCTGCGCAGGATCTCGGGCACCACGGGAATGTATACATAGTCCACCGCGCCCAGCTTGTAACCCTTCAGGCGGTCGAGTTCGGTAACGTGCACCCCGGTGACGAAGATGATGGGCGTCTTCTCGAAGCGCGGATGTTCGTGGATCAGGCTCGCGGTCTCAAAGCCGTCCATCCCCGGCATGCTCACATCCAGCAGCACCACGGCAAACTCCTCCTTCATAAGGAGCGCCAGCGCCTCAAGACCCGAGCGCGCGCGCACCAGGTTCTGGCCGAGGCCGTCCAGGATGGTCTCATATGACAGCAGGCGTGCCGGCTGGTCGTCGACCAGCAGAATGCTGACCTTATTGCCGTCGGCCTTGTCGTTCGCCGGGGTGATCACCGGTGCAGCCACATCCGCACCAGCGACAGCAATTGATCGGTGTTGACGGGCTTGGCGACATAGTCCGATGCCCCGGCCTCGAGACACTTCTCGCGGTCGCCCTTCATCGCCTTGGCCGTGAGGGCGATGATGGGCAGCATGCGGAACTTGGGGTTGCTCCTGATGCGGCGCATGGTTTCATAGCCGTCCATCTCCGGCATCATGATGTCCATCAACACCAGCGACAGATCGGAGGTGCTCTCGAGCAGCCCGATGGCATCCTGTCCGGTGGTGGCGCTGATTACCTGCATGCTATGCCGCTCGAGCAGGCTGTTGAGCGCGAAGATGTTGCGGATATCGTCGTCCACCACCAGCACTTTGCGGCCTTCGAGCGGCTCATCGCTCTGGTGCAGAGTCTCGATCATCTGCTGCTTGGACGCCGGCAGGTCCGCGATCACCCGGTGCAGGAACAGCGCCGTCTCATCGAGCAACCGCTCAGGCGAGCGCACGCCCTTGAGCACGATGCTCTTGGCCTTCTTGCGCAGCTCGCTCTCCTCATCGTCAGTCAGCTCGCGGCCCGTGAAGACGACGATCGGCGTATCGCGCAGCTTCGCATCCTGCTGCACCTCGGTGAGCAGGTCGAAGCCCGAGATGTCGGGCAGGCGCAAATCCAGCACCACGCAGTCGAAAGAATGCTCGCGCATCAGCTCGAGCGCCCCGGCGCCGGTGCCCACCGTGGTGATCTCCACGTCCTTGTGGCCCAGGAGTTCGGTGATGCTCATCTGCTCGGCCGGGTCATCCTCCACCACCAGCAGCTGGCGCATGCGCGGCGCGGTGAAGGTCTTGATGCGGTCGAAGGCCTCCTCAAGCCCGTCGGTGGTCAGCGGCTTGTTCATGAAGGAGAAGGCCCCCCGTTCGAGGCCGTACTGCCGCTCTTCTTCCACGGTGAGGATCTGCACCGGAATGTGCCGCGTCTGCGGATCGCGCTTCAGCTGGTTGAGCACCGTCCAGCCGAGCATGTCGGGCAGGAACACGTCCAGCGACACGGCCGTGGGCTTGTGCTTGCGGGCGAGAGTCAGCGCCTCGGCGCCGTTCTTGGCCACAATGCCCTTGAAGCCCCGGTCGCGCGCCAGATTGAGCAACACCTTGGCATAGTGCGGATCGTCCTCGACGATCAGCAGCGACAGGTCGTCGGGCTGCAGGTCCGCGCGGTCGTCCGGGATGTCCTCCACGCGCGGCGCGGGCAGCACGATGGGCTGGAACTGCGCCGGCGCGATCTTGGCGATGCTGGTCTGCGAGGTGGAGGCCTTGCCGTAGGCCGGCCCCATGTAAGTGAGCGGCAAATACAAAGTGAAGGTGCTGCCGCTGCCCGGCACGCTGGCGAGACGGATCTCGCCGCCCAGAAGGTGCGCGAGCTCGCGGCTGATGGCGAGCCCCAGGCCCGTGCCGCCGTACTTGCGCGCGGTGCCGGCATCGGCCTGCTGGAAGGCCTCGAAAATGATCTTCTGCTTCTCGGGCGGAATGCCGATGCCGGTATCGCTGACCGAGAACTCCACCACCGCGGGCGCCTGGCTCAAAGTCGGGTGATCCTTGGACCAGCCGCTCTGCGCCACGCCCACATGCAGGCGTATGCCACCGCGCTCGGTGAACTTGAAGGCATTGGACAACAGGTTCTTCAGCACCTGCAGCATGCGCTTGGGATCGGTGGTGATGGTGCGGCCCAGGTGCGCATCGAAGTCCGGGGTGAAGGTGAGCTTCCTCGCCTCAGCCTCGTGGCGGAAATTGCGCTCCAGGGTCTCCTTGAGATGCGTGAACAGAATGTCCTCGCACTCCACCGTCACCGTACCCGACTCGATCTTCGACAGGTCGAGAATGTCGCTGATGAGATTCAAAAGATCGGTGCCGGCGCCATGGATGGTCTTGGCGAACTCCACCTGGCGCGGCGTCAGGTTCTTGTCCGCGTTCTCGCCCAGCTGCTGGCCCAGGATCAGAATACTGTTGAGCGGCGTGCGCAGCTCGTGCGACATGTTCGCCAGGAATTCGGATTTGTAGCGCGAGGTGAGTGCCAGCTCCGTCGCTTTTTCTTCCAGCGCGCGCCGCGCGAGCTCAATCTCCTCATTCTTGCGCTCCACCTCCGCGTTCTGCTCGGCGAGCAGCTTGGCCTTGGTGGCGAGCTCCTCGTTGGTCTGCTGCAGCTCCTTCTGCTGGGTCTGAAGCTCCCCGGCGAGCTGCTGGGACTGCTTGAGCAGACCCTCGGTGCGCATCGTGGCTTCAATGGTGTTGAGCACCACGCCGATACTGCCGGTGAGCTGCTCGAGGAAGGCCAGGTGCGAAGCCGTGAACTCGCGCAAGCTGGCGAGCTCGATGACGGCCTTGACCTGGCCTTCATAGAGCACGGGCAGCACGATGATGTTACGCGGGCGTGCCTCGACCAGGCCGCCGCGTACATGAATGGCATCAGGCGGAATATCCGCGAGCAGGAAGCGCTGGCGGTCGACCGCGCACTGCCCGACGATGCCCTCGCCCAGCCCGTAGCGGCGCGGCGCCGCATCCTCGGAAGGATCGGCGTAGGTGGCCAGCTGTTTGAGGCAGGAGGAGCCGTTGGCGCCTTCCATGACATAAACGATACCCTGCTGCGCGTTGACCAGCGGGGCGAGCTCCGAAAGCAGCAGCTGTCCCACGGTCACGAGGTCGCGCTGGCCCTGCATCATGCGGCTGAACTTCGCGAGATTGGTCTTGAGCCAGTCCTGCTCGGTGTTGCGGTCGGTGGTGGCGCGCAGGTTGCCGATCATGGCGTTGATATTGTCCTTGAGCTCGGACACCTCGCCGCGCGCGTCCACCTGAATGGAACGCGTCAAGTCACCCTTGGTCACCGCGGTCGCCACCTCGGCGATGGCGCGCACCTGTGTGGTCAGATTCGCGGCGAGCAGGTTCACGTTCGCGGTCAGGTCCTTCCACGTGCCTGCGGCGCCTGGCACGTGTGCCTGCCCGCCGAGACGGCCTTCCACCCCCACCTCGCGCGCCACGGTGGTCACCTGGTCGGCGAAGATGCCGAGCGTATCGGTCATGCTGTTGATCGTGTCGGCCAGCGCCGCCACCTCGCCCTTGGATTCCACGGTCAGGCGCTGGCGCAAGTCGCCGTTGGCCACGTTCGTCACCACCTTCACGATGCCGCGCACCTGGTTGGTGAGGTTGTTGGCCATCACGTTGACGTTGTCGGTCAGGTCCTTCCAGGTGCCAGCAACCCCGGGCACCACGGCCTGGCCGCCGAGCTTGCCCTCGGTGCCCACCTCGCGCGCCACCCGCGTCACTTCCGCCGCAAAACCGTTGAGCTGCTCCACCATCGTATTGATGGTCTCCTTCAGCTGCAGGATCTCGCCCTTCACGTCCACCGTGATCTTGCGCGACAGGTCGCCGCGCGCCACGGCCGTGGTCACCTCGGCGATGTTGCGCACCTGGCCGGTCAAATTACTCGCCATCGAATTGACGTTGTCGGTCAGGTCCTTCCACGTCCCCGCCACGCCCGGCACGATGGCCTGGCCGCCGAGCTTGCCCTCGGTGCCCACCTCGCGCGCCACGCGTGTCACCTCGGCCGCGAAACTGTTGAGCTGGTCCACCATGGTATTGATGGTCTCTTTCAGCTGCAGGATCTCCCCGCGCACGTCCACCGTGATCTTGCGCGACAGGTCGCCGCGCGCGATGGCCGTGCCCACTTCGGCGATGTTGCGCACCTGGCCCGTCAAATTACTCGCCATGGAGTTGACGTTGTCGGTGAGATCCTTCCACACGCCGCTCACGTCCTTCACATCCGCCTGGCCACCGAGCTTGCCCTCGGTGCCCACCTCGCGCGCCACGCGCGTCACCTCGGCCGCGAAAGCGTTGAGCTGATCGACCATGGTGTTCATGGTCTCTTTTAGCTGCAGGATCTCCCCGCGCACGTCCACCGTGATCTTGCGCGAGAGGTCGCCGCGCGCGATGGCCGTCGCCACCTCGGCGATGTTGCGTACCTGACCCGTCAAATTACTCGCCATGGAGTTGACGTTGTCGGTGAGATCTTTCCACACCCCACTCACACCCTTCACCTCAGCCTGGCCGCCGAGCTTGCCCTCGGTGCCCACCTCGCGCGCCACGCGCGTCACCTCGGCCGCGAAGCCATTGAGCTGGTCCACCATGGTGTTCATGGCTTCCTTCAGCTGCAGGATCTCGCCCTTCACGTCCACGGTGATCTGGCGCGACAGGTCGCCGTTGGCGATGGCGGTCGCCACCTCGGCGATGTTGCGCACCTGGCCGGTCAGGTTGCCGGCCATGGAATTGACATTATCGGTGAGATCCTTCCAGGTGCCCGCCACGCCCGGCACATAGGCCTGGCCACCGAGCTTGCCCTCGGTGCCCACCTCGCGCGCCACACGCGTCACCTCGGAAGCGAACGAGCGCAGCTGGTCCACCATCGTGTTGATGGTCTCCTTCAGCTGCAGGATCTCACCGCGCACGTCCACCGTGATCTTGCGCGACAGGTCGCCACGGGCGATGGCGGTGGACACTTCGGCGATGTTGCGCACCTGGCCGGTCAGGTTGCCAGCCATGGAGTTGACATTGTCAGTGAGGTCCTTCCACGTCCCCGCCACGCCCGGCACAATGGCCTGGCCTCCCAATTTGCCTTCAGTACCCACCTCGCGCGCCACGCGCGTCACCTCGGCCGCGAAGCTGTTGAGCTGGTCCACCATGGTATTGATGGTGTTCTTAAGCTCGAGAATCTCACCCTTCACGTCCACCGTGATCTTGCGCGACAGGTCGCCGCGCGCCACGGCCGTGGTCACCTCGGCGATATTGCGCACCTGGCCGGTCAGGTTGGTGGCCATGGCGTTCACCGACTCCGTCAAGTCTTTCCAGGTACCGGCCACGCCCGGCACAATGGCCTGGCCACCGAGCTTGCCTTCGGTGCCGACCTCGCGCGCCACGCGCGTCACTTCCGAGGCAAACGAGCGTAGCTGATCCACCATCGTGTTGATGGCCTCCTTCAGCTGCAGGATCTCACCGCGCACGTCCACCGTGATCTTGCGCGACAGGTCGCCGCTCGCCACGGCAATGGTCACCTCGGAGATATTGCGCACTTGGCCGGTGAGGTTGCTGGCCATGGAGTTCACCGAGTCGGTGAGATCCTTCCACGTACCTGCGACGCCCGGCACCGTAGCCTGACCGCCCAGCTTGCCGTCCGTACCCACCTCGCGCGCCACGCGCGTCACCTCGGCCGCGAAGCCGTTGAGCTGGTCCACCATCGTGTTGACGGTGTTCTTGAGCTCGAGAATCTCGCCTTTCACGTCCACCGTGATCTTGCGCGACAGGTCGCCGCGGGCGATGGCGGTGGCCACCTCGGCGATATTGCGCACCTGGCCGGTGAGGTTGCTGGCCATGGAGTTGACGTTGTCGGTGAGATCCTTCCACGTGCCGGCAACACCCGGCACCACGGCCTGTCCGCCGAGCTTGCCCTCGGTGCCCACCTCGCGCGCCACGCGCGTCACTTCCGAGGCAAACGAGCGCAGCTGATCCACCATCGTGTTGATGGCCTCCTTCAGCTGCAGGATCTCACCGCGCACGTCCACCGTGATCTTGCGCGATAAGTCGCCGCTGGCGATGGCGGTGGCCACCTCGGCGATATTGCGCACCTGGCCGGTGAGGTTGCCGGCCATGGAATTCACGTTATCGGTCAGGTCTTTCCAGGTCCCTACCGCGCCCGGCACCACGGCCTGCCCGCCGAGCTTGCCGTCGGTGCCCACCTCGCGCGCCACGCGCGTCACCTCGGAGGTGAAGGCGCTCATCTGCTGGATCATGGTGTTGACGATGGTGGCGGAACGCAGGAACTCGCCCTTCAAGGGCCGTCCGTCCACCTCCAGCCGCATGGTCTGCGACAGGTCGCCCTTGGCCACGGCGGCGATGGTGCGCGTCACCTCGGTGGTCGGCCACAGGAGATCATCGATGAGGGTATTGACCGAGGCTTCCATGCCGCCCCAGGCCCCGGGACGGCGGTCGCTCGAGACGCGGTGGCGGGTCTTGCCCTCCTTGCCGACAATCTGGCCGGCGCGCTCGAGCTCGCGCGCCACGCGCTGGTTGGAAATGACGATCTCGTTGAAGGTGTCGGCCACCTTGCCGGCAAGACCGGTCTGGTCGCTGGGCAGCCGCACCGAGAAGTCGCCGTCGCGCACGGCCTGAAGCGCGCGCAGTAATTTCTTCAGATCGACCTTCGGCTCGTCGATAGCCGGGTGGCCGTTTCCGTTGGTGCGCGCGCTGCGGCGGCGCTCCCGAGGCTGTGCATCCATCAGGATGGCTCCGAAAAGAGATCAGGGGAGCCCGGATACACACAGGCCCCTTAGCGACTTAAACCCCGAAAATCAGCTTCGTTCTATTCTCGACCGCCGCGAAAATAGCAGATGCCTGCTGCGGCGCAAGGAATTTCTTCAGCTTGGCCGTAAGTGGCGAGGTGAAGTTGTCGCCAGCGAGTGACAGCCGGTCCCAAAAATCCGTCATCGGCTTCATTGACGGGGTTATGCTGTGAGAAGCTGATCATTCATGCCGGCCATCCTCGAGACTCACAACCTGTCCAAGGCCTATGGGCCCTTCGGCGCCTTGCACGGCCTCAGCATCTCGGTACCGGAAGGCAGCGTCTACGCCCTCATGGGCGCAAGCGGCGCCGGCAAGACCACGACCATCAAGCTACTATTGAACATACTACCGGCCAGCGCCGGCACCGCTTCGCTTCTGGGAGTCGATTCCCGCGACATCGGTCCCGGCATTCTGTCGCGCATCGGCTATGTATCGGAGAACCAGGCACTGCCGGCGCGCCTGCGGGTGGCGCAATTCTTCGATTATCTGCGGCCCTGCTATCCCCGCTGGGACCAGTCCCTGGAGCAGGAGCTGCGTGCCAGCTTCCGCCTTCCGCCGGCTCGCCGAATCGGCGCGCTATCCCATGGCATGCGCCTGAAGCTGGCGCTGGCGGCGGCCCTGCCGTTCAGGCCCGAGCTGCTCATTCTCGATGAGCCCCTGAGCGGACTCGATGCCCTGGCCCGTGATGAGATCATCGGCAGTTTCATCGGCCGCGATCCCGCCATGACCATCCTCATCTCCTCGCACGAGCTTGACGAAGTTGAGCGGCTTGCCACTCATGTCGCCTTTTTGCACGAGGGACGATTGCTGTTCCAGGGCTCGGTGGCGCAGCTTCAGGAGCACGCGCGCAGCTTGCAGCCACCGCCCTCGATCGATGCGGCAGGACATGCCTCACTGCGCGCCGTCTTCATTGCCATGGCGAGGACGGCCCTCAAGCGATGATCCGGCCTATTTTCAGGAAAGACTGGAACCTGCTGTGGCCGCTCGTGACCCTGCAGATCGCCATTCAGATCGGCCTGACATGGGCCATCTACCGCGCTGGTTTCTTCAGCGAGGACCTCGCGGCGAGCGCCTTGCTCAGGCCGCTGACGCTCGCCTGGTTCGCCGCCATTACCGCCCTCGTAGCCGCCGTCGTTCACCAGGATCCCCTTCCAGGAGTCGATCAGGATTGGCTGATCCGGCCGCTCAAGCGCCGCGTCCTGCTGGCCGCCAAACTGCTGTTCATTCTGGCGACGGTCAGCCTGCCCATGCTCGCCCTCGATCTGCTGCATGCGCACCTGCTCGGCTTCTCATCGCCGGCGTCGCTGCAGCATGTGCTCTTCAAAGAGCTCTATGTGCTCGTGTGTCTCATTGTGCCGCTCCTGGCGCTCGCCGCCGCCACACGCAACATGACCGAGTTCATCACGCTCGGCGCGGCACTGACCATCGTCTATGCCGGCTGCATGTTGATCGGCGGGTTTTTATCGGGGCCCGATCATTGTCCGACCTGCGGAACCGGCGTCGAGTGGCTGCAGCATCTGCTGCAGCATATCGGAGTGCTTGCCGGCGCATTAGTCGTCATCGTCCTGCAGTACCGCTGGCGAATGACGCGGCTGAGCCTCGTCATACTGGCCGTCGGCGCCGCGGCATTCGCGCTGCTGCAGCTGCCCTGGGACACCGCATTTTCCTTGCAAAGCGCGCTGCGCAAAGGCGCCGCACCCATCCCGGTGGCGATCGCGTTCGATGCACAGGCGCACAGAAGCGACGCTGAGTCGGTAAAAAGCAATTCTGTCAACGTCACCCAGGCGACACGAGCTTTGATGCGCGGCGATCTTCAGGGTGCGACGCAGTATCTGCACCGCCGCGGACGTTCCAATGAGATTCCCATTGCCGTGGATTTGCCGCTGCGCATCGATCATGTGCCGGACGGCGGACTACTGCTTTTCGATCGCTCGCAGCTGCATCTTTTCGACCGCGGGGACCGCACCTTAGAAGTGCTCGCGAGCCCACCATCCGCACCTGACTCCGACGCAGTGGGACAAGCCTCAGATGCGTATCTGGCGCATCAAACAATGTATCTGCCCACCGCGCTCGCCAGAAGTCTCAACGGACAGGAACGGCTGCGGATCGATTACTCCATAACCCTGGCCGCTCGCAGCGCCACTTACCGGATGGCTGCACTTAACGGCCGGGCCCGCATTCCCGAGGCGGGCCTGTGCGCAACGCGCCTGAACCAGGCCGAGGCCACCATCCTCCTGCGCTGCAAGCAGCTGGGGCTGGTGCCTTTTTGCTACCGCGCGACGCTTTACGCCCCGGACGGCCGGCATGCGCCGGCGAAGTCAGGCTGCTCGCCGGACTATCGGCCCTACCTGCCGCCGTTTGCAACCGTGGCGAGCCTCTATGGTCTGCGCATTCCGATTCCGGATGAGTATCTGGTGGCTCACCACACCGTGAACACCTCCGAACTCGTCCGCTCCTACCTGCTGATCGAGTTTTATGCGGCGCGCGGGCATTTCACGCGCTCGGTGGATATCAACGGTTTCGCGCTGCCTTAGGCCCTGCGGATAGATTTAGTGATTTGTGCGCACCGCATCCAAATAGTTAATCGTGCGCACCAGACCACCGGGCCCGCGGATCAATTTCAATGGCACGCCGGCGAGGGCCACGTTGGGACCGCGCAGCCAGACGCGGGCGGCAACATCGTCCGAAGCGACCATGGCCCCGAGGGAGCGAAACATCCGTATGAATAAAACCGCCAGTTGCCAGGGCTTGGAGCCTGGCTTGAGGACTCTCCGGTCGTCGGCAATCCTGGAGGCGGTGGCTGCGCTGATACCGAGGATGTCCGCCAGCTCGGACTGGGATAGCTCCAGGAGCTGCGCCGCGCGTACCACGGCTCGGGAAAACACAATTACATGGTGCTTCGTCATGACGTCTACTTTTTCTTGCGCGGTGCAGCCTGTCTGACAGGCAACGGCAGCTTCTTAACCGCCTTTTCGAAATCCCGCTCCACGCGCGAGACCTCATTGAGCTGTGTGAGACGAAATTTCTCGAACTCCGTCTCAGCCTTTCTCAGCGCCTCCTCGTGCGAGATTTTCCCGGCGTGGCTGAGGATAGCGCGATCCCCAAGGCGCAGAAAGTCATCGAGCTTGCCGATCCAGTCGCGCATGTACATAGGCTTGCGATTCAGCGCCTGAACTTCGGCGAATTCGAGATAGGCGGTGACGATGCGGTTCAAAACCTCGATCTCATCAGCCGCCAGGTAATTCTTGGCAATCCCCGCCTCCTCCCTGCGCGGCTTCTCGCCCACCCAGTTCGTCATGCCCATGTGCGGTTGCCGGCCGTCCGCGCGGGCGTGAACGATCTCAGCCGCAGTATGCCCATGGGCCGCCCAGTGCATTTTGTTCTGCACCGTGGCGAAGAAACGCTGAGAAGCCTCGGCGCTCGGGTCATAGTCGATACTGGTGGCATAGATATCGAGAACCTTGCGCCAGAACACCTTCTCGCTGCTGCGGATGTCGCGGATGCGAGCAAGCAGCTCCTCAAAATAGCTGCCGCCACCCGCGCGCTTGAGGCGGTCGTCGTCGAGAGTAAAACCCTTAACGAGGTACTCCCGCAAACGCTCAGTCGCCCAGATACGGAACTGGGTGCCGCGGCGAGACTGGACGCGATAGCCGACAGAAATGATGGCATCGAGGTTATAGTGCTTGAGATGACGCTTAACCTCTCGCGCCCCTTCCCGGCGAACTTGTAAGTAATCCTTACAAGTTGCGGCCTGATCAAGCTCCCCCTCCCGATATATCGCGGCAAGATGAAGCGTGATATTTTGAGGCGTCGTCTGGAACAGATCAGCCAGCTGCGACTGAGTCAGCCAAACGGTTTCACCCCGTAACTGTACTTCCAATCGTGTCTGCCCATCATTAGTCGCATAGAGCAAGACTTCCGCAAGCGGAGGACGTTTCTTTGCCGGAGATTTTCTCTCGCTTACCATGGGATGGCGCTGCCACAATCGAATACCATAGCCTACATTATCGCACAAAGAACGGTTGAGGAAATTCTCGTCCGGCCGCGCTCAGCGCTGGCTAGCCGCCTGGACCGTGTTCGCCAGCAGCATGGCAATGGTCATCGGCCCCAGCCCGCCCGGCACCGGCGTGATCCACCCGGCACGCTGCGCGGCGGCCTCAAATTCCACATCCCCCGTAAGCCGACCCGAAGCAAGCCGGTTGATCCCCACATCGAACACCGCCGCCCCCTCACGAATCCATTCCCCCGGAATGAACCCCGCCTTGCCCACCGCGGCCACCACCAGCTCGGCGCGCTCGACCTCGGCTTTGAGATCGCGCGTTCCGGTGTGACAAACGGTCACCGTGGCCCGCGCCAGCAGCAGCTCGAGCGCCATCGGGCGGCCGACGATGTTCGAGGCCCCGACGACCACCGCGCGCAGCCCCGCCAATTGAATTCCATATTCCTCCGCCAGCCGGATCACCCCCAGCGGCGTGCAGGGCCGCAGCCCCGGGCGCTTCTGCGTCAGCAATCCGGTATTGGCCGGATGAAACCCATCCACGTCCTTGGCAGGATCGATCGCATCCATGATGCGGTTCGCATCGATGCCCTTGGGCAAGGGCAGCTGCACCAGAATCCCATCGACGCGCTCGTCGCGATTCAACTGCTCGATGAGTGCCAGCAATTCGGTCTCGCTAGTACCCGCAGGCAGGTCGTGCGCAAAAGACAATATGCCCGCATCCTCGCAGGCCTTGCGCTTGTTGCGCACATAGACCGCCGAGGCGGGATCATCGCCGACTTTGACCACGGCAAGACCCGGCGCGCGCCCGTGACGACTCGCGAAGTCACGGGCGCGTTCGGCGGCTTTCCGGCGTTCTTTTGCGGCGACGCTCTTGCCGTCGAGTAGGACCACCCCGGTCAATACCGGTAGTGATCGGGCTTGAACGGCCCCTGCTTGTCGACGCCGATGTAACGGGCCTGATCGTCTCGCAGCGTCGACAGCTGCACATTGAGCGTGGCGAGCTGCAGCCGCGCCACTTTCTCATCCAGGTGCTTCGGGAGAACGTACACGCCCACGGGGTATTTCGCCGTGTGTGTGAAGAGCTCGATCTGCGCGATCACCTGGTTGGCAAACGAAGAGCTCATCACATAGCTCGGATGTCCCGTGCCGCACCCTAAGTTCACCAGCCGCCCTTGCGCCAGCAGGATGATGCGCTTGCCGTCCGGGAACACGATGTGGTCCACCTGCGGCTTGATGTTCTCCCATTTGTACTGCTTCAGGGAGGCGACATCGATCTCATTGTCGAAGTGGCCGATGTTGCACACGATGGCATTGTGTTTCATGGCTTTCAGGTGATCGTGCGTGATCACATGATAGTTGCCGGTGGCCGTGACGAAGATGTCGCCCTTGTCGGCGGCATACTCCATGGTCACCACCCGGTAGCCTTCCATCGCCGCCTGCAGCGCGCAGATGGGATCGACCTCGGTCACCCACACCTGCGCCGACAGGGCACGTAGCGCCTGCGCCGAGCCCTTGCCCACATCGCCGTAGCCTGCGACCACGGCGATCTTACCCGCGATCATCACGTCCGTGGCGCGCTTGATGGCATCGACCAGCGACTCACGGCAGCCGTAAAGATTGTCGAACTTGCTCTTGGTCACCGAGTCGTTGACATTGATGGCCGGAAAGGCGAGCTTGCCCTCCTTCGCCATTTGATAAAGACGCTTGACGCCGGTGGTGGTCTCTTCGGTCACGCCCTTGACGGCCTTGAGACGCACGGAATACCACTTCGGGTCCTTGGCCAGCTTCTCCTTGATGGAGGCGAAGAGGAAGGTCTCCTCCTCCGAAGTCGGCTTGGCGATGACGGAGGCATCCGTCTCCGCCCTGGCGCCCAGGTGCAGCAGCAACGTGGCATCGCCGCCGTCATCGAGGATCATGTTGGAGTAGCCTCCGTCGGTCCACTCGAAGATCCGGTGGGTATAGTCCCAGTAATCCTCGAGCGACTCGCCCTTCCAAGCGAACACCGGCGTGCCCGTGGCGGCGATAGCCGCCGCGGCATGGTCCTGCGTCGAGAAGATGTTGCAGGAGGCCCAGCGCACCTGCGCGCCGAGCGCCTGCAGGGTCTCGATCAGCACCGCGGTCTGAATGGTCATGTGCAGGGAGCCGGTGACGCGCGCGCCCTTGAGCGGCTGCGACTTCGCGAATTCCTTGCGGATGGCCATGAGCCCGGGCATCTCGCCCTCGGCAATGGTCATCTCCTTGCGGCCCCAGTCGGCGAGGGCAAGATCGGCGACCTTGAAATCGCCCGAAGCGACGGTTTTGAGATTGGCGTTCATAGAGCTCCAACAACTGTTTAGTTTGCTGAAAGTGGCCTTGCGGCCCTTTCAGCCCGCCGGCAAAAGGCGTGACTTTTGCCGACTCGGTTGCGAGCGCGGTTCGAATGCCGCTCCGCGGCCTGAGCCTGGCAGACCTAGAATGTCTGTCGCAGCGCTCCTCAGGCGCGGAGTTGCCGCGGAACGCGGCGGATTCAAATCTCAGGCGGCGCGTTTGGCTCCCTTGGCCTCGCCGGCCAGCTCGGCCGCCTTGTCGGTGCGCTCCCAGCTGAACTCCTTCTCGGTGCGCCCGAAATGCCCATACGCGGCGGTCGCCTGATAGATCGGCCGCACCAGGTCGAGCATCTCGCGCAGCCCATAGGGAGTCAGATCGAAGTGCTTGCGCACCAGCGCGGTCAGCTGCTCGCGCGACAGGCGGCTGGTGCCAAAGCTCTCGACCATGATGGAGGTGGGCTCGGCCACCCCAATGGCGTAGGACACCTGCACCTCGCAGCGCTCTGCAAGGCCGGCGGCGACAATGTTCTTGGCGACGTAGCGGGCCGCATAGGCTGCCGAACGATCCACCTTGGAGGGATCCTTGCCCGAGAACGCCCCGCCGCCGTGGCGGGCAAAGCCGCCGTAGGTATCGACGATGATCTTGCGGCCGGTCAGGCCGCAATCCCCGACGGGGCCGCCGATGACGAACCGTCCGGTGGGATTGATGTGGTACTTGGTGCGCTTGTCGATCCACTTGGCCGGCAGCACCGGCTTGAGAATCTCCTCGGTGACGGCCTCGCGCAGCGTCTTGGTCGACACCTCATCGCTGTGCTGCGTGGATAGCACCACGGCCTCGAGCCCCACCGGCTTGTCGTTCTCATAGCGCAGGGTGACCTGGCTCTTGGCATCCGGGCGCAGCCACGGCAACTTGCCCTTCTTGCGCACCTCGGCCTGCTTTTTCACCAGCCGGTGCGCCAGCGTGATCGGCGCCGGCATCAGCACATCGGTCTCGTTGGTCGCATAGCCGAACATCAGGCCCTGATCTCCGGCACCCTGCTTGCGCTCGTCTTTGCGATCCACGCCCTGCGCGATATCGGGCGACTGCTTGCCGATGATGTTGATCACACCGCAGCTCGCGCCGTCGAAGCCCATCTCAGAGGAGTTGTAACCGATATCGAGCACGGTCTTGCGCACCAGCGCCTCAATATCCACCCAGGCCGTGGTGGTCACCTCTCCGGCGACAATGGCCACGCCGGTCTTGACCAGTGTCTCGCAGGCCACGCGCGCGCGCGGGTCCTGCGCCAGCATCGCATCCAGCACGGCATCCGAGATCTGGTCCGCGACCTTGTCCGGATGGCCTTCCGACACCGACTCCGAGGTAAAGAGATAGCTGCTAGACATGAATCATCCTGTCGTGATTAAAAGCTGGCCCGTAAACGCGCCTCGAACTCCTCCCGCGTGAAACGGTGATTCTGCGTGCCACGGGTTTCGATCTTGATGGCGCCCATGAGAGAGGCTACCCGTCCGGTGGTTTCCCAGTCCAGTCCATGGAGCAATCCGTGCAGTAATCCGGCCCGGTAAGCGTCACCGCAGCCGGTGGGGTCCACCACGGCCTTAGGAGGCGCGCAGGGAATGGCGATCTCTCCCTGTTTCGTATGGATGACGGACCCGTCTGCACCCCGGGTAACAATAAGTGCCTGTACCCGTGCGGCGACATCCCGCGGTGACCAGCCGGTTTTCTGCTGGATGAGGTGCCATTCGTACTCGTTGACCGCCATCCAGCTCGCTTGGGCGACGAAACGGTCGAGCTCGGCGGCACCGAACAGGGGCAAGCCCTGGCCGGGATCGAAAATGAAGGGAATGTCGGCGGCGGCGAACTGCGCCGCGTGCGCGATCATGCCCTCGCGGCCGTCGGGGGCCACGATGCCGATGGCGATGTCCTTCGCCGCCGACACGGCGTTGGCATGGGAATGCTGCATGGCGCCGGGGTGAAAGGCCGTGATCTGGTTGTCGTCCAGGTCGGTGGTGATGAAGCACTGCGCCGTGTGCTCGGCCTCGATGACCTTCACATAGTCCTGCGGCACCCCATTCTTGAGCATCCAGTCGGCATAGGGCGTGAAATCCCGTCCAACGGTGGCCATGGGATAGCCGGTATCGCCCAACAACCTCAAGTTATAGGCGATATTTCCCGCGCAGCCGCCGAACTCCCGCCGCATCTGCGGCACGAGGAAGGACACATTCAGCATGTGAATCTTGTCGGGCAGGATGTGCGCCTTGAACCGGTCCGGGAACACCATGATGGTGTCGTAGGCGAGCGAGCCGCAGATAAGCGCTCGGCCGGGCGCGTTTGTTGCTAGGGGGGGCATGGCGCAATAATACCCGTAATCGAGCGCCTGGAGTCGCACACCATGAACACGCCTGCACAGACTGGATCGTTTTTATCGGACATCAAGACCCTGCGCGAGCGCGCGCGCCGGCACATCGAGCAAGGTGCCGTCACGGAGAGCTACCAGGGGGACCTGGCGACGGTGCTCAAGCTGCTCAATGAAGCGCTCGCCACTGAGATCGTCTGCGTGCTGCGCTACCGGCGGCACTACTTCATGGCCGCCGGCATTGCCGCCGATTCGGTGGCGGAGGAATTCCTGCAGCATGCGAATGAGGAGCAGGGACATGCCGATCAGATCGCCGCACGCATCGTGCAGTTGAATGGCGAGCCTAACTTCAATCCGGATGGATTGTCGGGCAGAAGCCATGCCGAGTATGTCGAAGGCAAGAACCTCATCGACATGGTCAAGGAGGATCTGGTGGCCGAGCGCATTGCCATCGACAGCTACCGGGAGATGATCAACTACATCGGCGATCGCGACACCACCACCAAGCGCATGCTCGAGGGCATTCTCGCGGTGGAGGAAGAGCACGCCGATGACATGGCGGGGCTGCTGGAGAAAATGGGCACCTAGACCCGTTCCAGAATCACCGCCACGCCCTGCCCCACCCCGATGCACATGGTGCACAGCGCATACCGGCCGCCCGTGGCGGCCAGCTGATAGGTGGCGGTGGTAGCCAGGCGCGCGCCCGACATGCCGAGCGGATGTCCAAGGGCAATGGCGCCACCGTTGGGATTCACACGGGCGGCATCGTCCGGCAACCCAAGCTCACGTAGCACCGCCAGCGCCTGCGACGCAAACGCCTCGTTGAGCTCGATCACGTCCATTTGCTCAAGTTTGAGTCCCGCGATTTCAAGCACCTTGCGCACCGCCGTCACCGGACCCATGCCCATGATGCGCGGCTCGACGCCCATGGCAGCGGCAGCCACGATGCGCGCGCGGGGTTTGAGCCCGAACTGCTTCGCCGCCCGTTCCGACGCCACGAGCAGGGCGCAGGACCCGTCGTTGACGCCCGAGGCATTGCCCGCTGTCACCGTACCATTGACCCGAAACGGCGTCGCAAGCTTCGCCAGCTGCTCGAGGGTGGTCTCACGCGGATGCTCGTCTTTCTTGACGATAACCGGTGGACCCTTGCGCTGCGCGATCTCAACCGGAATCAGCTCCGACTCGAAAAACCCGCGCGCATAGGCGGCCGCCACACGCTGCTGGCTGCGCAGCGCAAATTTATCCTGCTCCTCGCGGCTCACCGAGAACTGCGCCGCGACGTTCTCACCGGTCTGCGGCATCGAGTCGATGCCGTATTGCTTCTCGATCAGCGGGTTGACGAAGCGCCAGCCAATGGTGGTGTCGAACATCTCCGTCTGGCGGGAGAAGGCCTCAGTAGCCTTACCCACCACGAACGGCGCCCGCGACATCGACTCGACCCCGCCCGCCACCGCAAGCTGCATCTCCCCGGCCTTGATCGCTCGGCTGGCGATGGCCACGGCGTCGAGCCCGGAAGCGCACAGCCGGTTGATCGTGCTGCCCGGCACCGTCACCGGCAATCCGGCCAGCAGCACCGCCATGCGCGCTACGTTGCGGTTGTCCTCGCCCGCCTGATTGGCGCAGCCCAGCACCACCTCTTCGATGGCCGCCGGGTCCACCGAGGCGTTGCGCACCATCAACGCCTTGAGCGGCAAGGCCGCCAGATCGTCCGCCCGCACGCTCGAGAGCGCGCCGCCATAGCGGCCAATGGGGGTGCGGACCGCATCGCAGATGAAGGCATCGTTCATAGTGTCAAGGATACCCCAGCGACCGGCTACACTACCGCCATGTTCGCCAAGCCACCGCCGGCCACGCTGGCCCTGATCGTTGCCAACATCCTCGTCTACTTCCTGGAGCTGCAGGGCGGGGACGACTTTATCGGCCACTTTGCGCTGTGGCCACCCGCCACGCCATTGTTTCAGCCCTGGCAGCTCGTCACTTACGCCTTCCTGCACGATACGGGGACCCTGGCCCACATCTTCTTCAACATGTTCGCCCTCTTGATATTCGGCCCCCAGCTCGAGAATCTCTGGGGTCCGCGGCGCTTCCTGACCTTTTATTTCGTATGTGTCTTGACCGCTGCGCTGGCACAGCTTGCCGTCACCACCATGACCGGCTCGCAGTACCCCACTCTGGGAGCCTCCGGAGCCATTTTCGGCATACTGCTGGCCTTCGCCCTCTTTTTCCCGCAGCAGCGCGTGGCGATCTACGGCATCCTGCCCATGCCGGCGTGGCTGTTCGTCACGTTGTACGGAGCCGCCGAGCTGGTATTCGGCGTCACTAATATCGAGCCCGGCGTGGCGCACTTCGCGCACCTGGGCGGCATGCTGGGCGCGGCGCTCACCATCGGGTGGTGGCGGCTTCGGGGGGCTGCCCATCGCGGGCGCTTCTAGTTCACAATAGGGAACTTTTTAACGCCAGGTCCCTCTAGAAGGGCCAAACCGGGGACGAGCTGCAGCGCATGATTAGAACCGAGCACCTGAGCAAACGCTACAATACCCTGACCGCCGTCGACGACGTCAGCTTCGAGGTCAAACCGGGCGAAGTGCTCGGGTTCTTAGGGCCCAACGGGGCCGGCAAAACCACCACTATGCGCATGCTCGCAGGCTTCATCGCCCCGACGGGCGGCAAGGCCAGCATCTGCGGGCATGATGTCGAGACCGATGCGCTGGCCGCCAAGCGCTGCCTCGGCTACCTGCCGGAAGGTGCCCCCCTCTACGGGGAGATGACGGTCCGCAACTTCCTGCACTTCGTGGCGGACCTGCGCCAGCTGCAAGGCGCACGCCGCAAGGAGCGCATGGACTATGTGATCCAGCATCTGCAGCTGCAGGGGGTGCTGGAGCAGACCATCGAGACGCTGTCCAAGGGGTTCCGCCGCCGCGTAGGCCTCGCGCAGGCCGTCATTCACGATCCGCCCGTGATGATTCTCGATGAGCCCACCGACGGGCTCGATCCCAACCAGAAGCACGAGGTAAGGGGCCTGATCAACGCCATCGGCAAGGACAAGATCATCGTGATCTCCACGCACATTCTCGAAGAGGTGGACGCGGTGTGCACGCGCGCCATCATCATCGCCAAAGGCCGCGTGGTGGCCGACGACACGCCGCAGGGCCTGAAAACCCGGCACGAGTCCGGGCGGCTAGACGACGTCTTCCGCACCATTACAGTTTGACGGGGTTCTCATGAGTAACGTCGGCATCGTCATGCGGCGCGAGCTCGCGAGTTATTTCGCGACGCCCGTGGCCTATGTGTTCATCGTCATCTTCCTCATGTTGACGGGGGTATTCACCTTCTACATGGGCAATCTGTACGAGCGTGGCCAGGCGGACCTCGATCCGTTCTTCACCTTCCACCCGTGGCTGTACCTCTTCCTGATCCCGGCCATCTCGATGCGCCTGTGGGCCGAGGAGAGAAAGAGCGGCAGCATTGAGCTCCTCATGACACAGCCCATCACGCTGTGGGATGCGGTGCTCGGCAAATTCCTGGCGGCGTGGCTGTTCGCAGGCCTGGCGCTCGCCTTCACCTTTCCGCTGTGGATCACCGTCGCCTATCTCGGCAACCCGGACAACGGCGCCATCCTCGCCGCCTATGTGGGCAGCTTTCTCATGGCGGGCGGCTTTCTCGCCATCGGCTCGTGCATGTCGGCGCTGACGCGCAACCAGGTGATCGCTTTCATTCTGACCGCTGTGGTGTGCTTCCTGGTGCTGCTCACCGGCTTTCCGCTGGTGCTCGATCTCTTCCGCGGCTGGGCACCGCAATCGGTCGTGGCCGCCATCGCCTCCCTCTCCTTTCTCACGCACTTCGAGTCCATCTCCAAGGGCGTGATCGACCTGCGGGACCTGCTGTATTTCGCCATGCTGATTGTCTTCTTCCTGATCGCCACGAGCGTCACGCTCGAAGTTCGCAAGGCTCAATGATGCTGACCAAACGCTCCACCCTGGGCGGCGGCACGCTGCTCGCACTGGCCCTGATCTTCATCGGGATCACCATTCTGGCAAGCCACTGGCTCACCGGCTGGCGGCTGGATCTCACCGAGAACAAGCTGTACACCACAGCGCCCGGCACCACCCGGATACTCAAGAATCTCAAGGAGCCGATCACGCTGTATTTCTTCTACAGCGAGAAGGCGGCCTCGCAGTTCAACCCGCTGAAGACCTATGGCACGCGCGTGCGGGAGTTCCTGCAGGAGCTGGCGGCGCGATCCAACGGCAAGCTGCGCCTTTCCATCATCGACCCCGAGCCCTTCTCCGAGGATGAGGATCGCGCCTCGGAGCTCGGCGTGCGCGCCATCTCCACGGGCAGCGCGGGCGGCGCGCCCATCTATTTCGGCCTGGCCGGCACCAACTCCACGGACGGCCGCGCCAGCATCGAGTTCTTCGATCCGCAGAAAGAGGAATTCCTCGAATACGATGTGGTGAAGCTCATCTACCAGCTCGCCAATCCCAAGAAACCCGTGGTGGGCTGGCTCTCCGGCATCCCCATGACGCCGGTCTACAATCCCCAGTCGGGCGAGGAGGGTCGTCCGGCGACGGTGTTCACCCAGGCGCAGCAGCAGTTCGATGTGCGGACCCTGACGCCGGCCACGCTGAGCGACAAGGATCTCAAGGACGTTACGGTGCTGGTGCTCATCCACCCCAAGGACCTGCCGCTGCCGGCCCAGTTCGCCATAGACCAGTTCGCGCTGCGCGGCGGACACATCGTCACCTTCGTCGATCCCGTCGCCGAGCAGGACCCGGCTGCCAGGAGCCAGCAGCAGTTCATGGCCCAGGGTCAGATGATGGATCCGAGCGGGATGGACAAGTCCTCGCACCTCGAGAAACTGCTCGAAGCCTGGGGCGTCGACTTCGACAGCAGCAAGGTGATCGGCGACTCCGAGCTCGCCATGCAGGTGGGCATGCAGGCAGGCGCGGCGCCGGTGCGACACCTGGGTATCCTGGGCCTCACCGAGGCCGATTTCGATAAAAAGGACGTGGTGACCGCGGGCTTGTCGAACATCAATGTCGCGACGACCGGTTCGGTGAGCCTTCGCAAGGGCAGCAACATGAGGTTCGAGCCGCTGCTGCAAACCAGCACCAGTGCGGCGCCGATCCCTAAGGAGCGCTTCAGTAGCATGATGTTCGATCCCTCGAGCCTGCTCGATGGCTTCAACCCCACGGGCCAGCGCTACACCATCGCCGCCCGCTTCACCGGCAAGGTCAGAACCGCGTTCCCGGGAGGCACCCCCACCGGCGTGACGCTGCCAGAAGGCCAGCGACCGCTGACCGAGTCCCTGCAGCCCCTCAACCTCATCGTCGTGGCGGACAGCGACATCCTCACGGACTTCCTGTGGGTGCGGGTGCAGAATTTCTTCGGCCAGAGCGTGACACAGGCCTTCGCCAACAACGGCGACTTCCTTTTCAACGCTATCGACAATCTCTCGGGTAACGAGGACCTGATCAGCGTGCGCGGCCGGGCCACCTTCCGCCGTCCCTTCGTCGTGGTCGATAAGCTGCGCGCCAACGCCGAATCGCGCTTCCGCGCCAAGGAACAGGAGCTGCAGACCCAGCTCGATGAGACGGACAAGAAGCTCACGCAGCTGCAGGCCAAGCGTACCGACAAGAATGCCTCCCTCATCCTGACTGCGGAGCAGGAGCGCGAGCTCGATCGCTTCCAGCAGGAGAAGATCCGCATCAGGAAGGAGCTGCGCGCGGTGCGGCTGGGCCTCGATCAGGACATCAAGGGCTTAGGGACCGAGCTCAAATTCATCGATATCCTGCTGATGCCGCTTCTCTTTGCGCTGCTGGCCTGGGGCTTCACCGTGTGGCGCCGGCAAAAGCGTGCGGCGGCGGATGCCGCCGGAGGCCGCTCATGAGCTCGCGCCGTGTCATCGTCCTGCTCATCACCGCGCTGGTGGTGATCGCCAGCGCCATCTGGATCTCCTCGCAGCGGCACCTTCCCCGAGATATCACGGCCGGCACACCGCTGCTGCCCGATATCAAGCCCGTGCTCGACCAGGTGAGCGAGATCCGCCTCGCCAAGGCGGATGGCACCCATACCACCCTCAAGAGAAACGGCACCGACTGGATGGTGCACGAGCGCCATTTCGTCGCGGATGGCGCCAAGGTGCGCAAGCTCCTGGTCGATGTCGCCTCGCTGCAGATCAAGGAGGAGAAGACCAGCAACACGCAGCTGTACTCCGCCCTCAATGTGGAAGATGTCCCGGCGCCCAATCCGGATGCACCGATTTCGGTAAAACCGCCGAAAGCCAATCAATACGACTTCACCGAGCCGATGACGGCTACCCGCATCGATCTCATCACGCCGGGGAAGACCTGGAGCGTGATCGACGGCAAGAGCGGCGGCTACAAGGAAGGCTATGTGCGCATCGTGGGCGCCAAACAGAGCTTTCTGGCCAGTCCGCGGCTCGAAGCCGACGTCGAGCCGCAGCGCTGGCTGGATAAGGCCATCGCGGATATTCCCGAGGCGCGCATTCAGAGCGTGGCGGTGCAGCCCGCCAAAGGTCCCGCCTACAGCGTGTCGCGCGATAAGAAGGAAACGCAGAACTTCGCCGTCTCCAATATCCCGCCGAAGCGCAAGCTCGCCAACGACAGCTCCGGCAATGCACTGGCGAACGGCCTCGAGGGCCTGTCGCTGGACGATGTGCAGAAAAATCCCGATGTGCCGCCGGCTCCGCTCGCCAATACGACGGTGGAGCTGACCCAGGCCACCTACAAGACCTTCGACGGCGTCACCGTGGAGGTGAGGGGACGCAAGGAAAGTACGCCGGGATTGAAGAAGGAGGATCCGAAGATCGAGAAAGCCTATATCACCCTCACCGCCTCCTCGACCCAGAAGGCGACGCAGGAGGAGGCTCAGAAGCTCAACGCCCGCGCTGCGGGCCTGCAGTTCGAGATCTCCACGTGGAAATTCGACGGCATGTTCAAGCCCCTGGAAGACCTGCTCGAGACGCTGCCCACCAAGGATAAGGGTAAGGACAAAAACAAAGATAACGACAAGGGCAAGAAACCGAAGGACAAATAAGACCTAGCGCGCTCTCGCCAGCAAGCCCACCGCCACCGCCGCCAGCAACGCGGTGGGCAGCCATGCTAGCAGCACCGGATTGAGGCCAAACGCAAAGGTGCCACTTTCGATCAAACTCTGCAGCAGGAAAAATCCAAGCCCCAGCAGCATCCCGAGAAGCGTGCGCGCCCCGCTTCCTGAGGAGCGCAGCGAGCCCAGTATGAAGGGCACCGCCAGGATCACCGCGAACAGGATGGCGACCGTGCGGGCAATCCGCGACCAGAAGGCGAACAGATAGGGTGCCGCATCGAGATCGTTGCCGCGGGAATAGCCTATCAGCTGCCAAAGCGTCGTGAGCTCGAGATCATTGGGCCGCGACACCGCGAGCCCGAGAAAACTGGCACTGACCTTGGACTCCATGCGCCGCTCGCTGCCTAAGCTCGCCAGCACGCGATCGGGCGTGAAACGCGATTCGCTGTAATTCTGCAGACGCCACGTGCCGTCGGAGCTGCCGGTGGCACGACCGGCCTGCCCGATGGCCAGCAGCCGGTGATCCGCCGACAGCTCGAAGACCTTCATGCCGCCGAATTGATTGGCGCCGGATTGGCGCGCGACATTGAGAATCAGATCGCCATCGCGCACCCAGGCACCGCCCCCGCCGCCGAAGCTCACATCGGCGAACTTACTGAAAGCCTTCTCCTGTCTCGCCACCTGCTGCAGCGGCGATGCCAGAAACTCACCCGTTACGAGCTCGAGCACGATCAGCAGCAGTCCCGCCATTGCCGCGGCTCCCGCGATCCGCCAGGGCGAGAGGCCCGTGGCACGCATCACGGTCACCTCGCTGCCGCGCGCCAGCGCCCCGAGCCCCAGCAGCGAGCCGATGAGCGCGCCCACGGGCATGAAGTCATAGAGCTGCTGTGGCAGGTTGAGCAGCACATACCAGAACGCATCCAGCGTCGAGTAACCACCCACGCCGATGTCGTCCTGCTGCTGGATGAACAGGAATAGGGCGGCCAGCACCATGAGCACGCTCATAACAAGCGCCACCGCGCTTAAGGTATTGCGTATCAGATAGCGGTCGAGCAGCTGCATCACGCGCCTTTATAGCGCAGACGGGCGATGACGCGCGGCAGTCCGAGCACCAGCAGCACCAGAAGGATCAGGACCGCATGCACCCACCACAGACCCAGCTCCTGCGGAACCGTTCCATGGCCGAGCCAGGACTGCCCTGCCGAGATCAGATTGGAGTAGATGAAATAGATCAGCACGGCGAGCCATACCCGTCCATAGCGGCCCTGCCGGGGCCGCAGCCGCGAAAGCGGCACCCCAAGCAGCGTGAGCACCAAGCACATCACCGGCAGGGCGATGCGTCCGTGCAGCTCGGCTCTTTTCTGCGGGTCGGCCGAGCTCAAGAGCTCCCGTGTGGGCAGCGTCTCGCGGCGCGCCACCGAGTCCATGAGTGGCGGCACCTGCACGGGAATGGTGTGCTCGGCGAAGCGCACCATGCGAAAGCGCGGGCTGCCGGGGACGCCCTCGAAGCGCTCGCCGTCATACAGCTTGATGATGTGCGTCATGCCGTCCGGCGACACCTCGTGCTCCGCGCGCTGGGCCAGCGCCACCTCCACGCGGCTATCACGGGTACGCTCCACGAAAACATTCCCCAGGGTATGGTCGGAGTTGACCCGCTCGGCGTACACCACGGCATCGCCGCCGCCGAATGTCCGGAATCTGCCCGGCGCCACTTGGGCGAATTGTCCGGCACGCAGCGCCTCGCCACGCAGCGCAAAGGTGCTCGCGGTCGCCTGCGGCCCCAGAAATAGCGTAAGCCATGCGACCCCCGCGGCCACCAGCACGGCGAAGACAGCGATGGGCCCATAGAGGCGCGTGGGACGCACGCCGCAGGCATAAACGGCGGTCATCTCGCTGTCGTGATACAGCCGCCCGAATGCAAGCACCACTCCAAGAAGCAGGCCTACTGGCATGATCACACTGAGATTTTGCAGTGCACCGAGGCCGATGAGCCGGGCCACCACCTCGCGCGGATACTGGTTGTCGGCCGCGCGCTCCAGCACCACCGCGAGCTGGTTCGTCAGCAGCAGCACCAGCAGCACGCCGGTCACGGCTGCCCAGCTTTGCACCACTTCGCTCAGAATGTAGCGATCGAGAGTTCGTCGCAAAACCCGCTGCGCCTCTATTAAGTTACACTTGCGGACCAAATTAGACCACATTGCCTCGGAACCCGCGCTCCACGGAGAATGAAGAATGCAGTTCGATGTCTGGACCAAAGGCTTGAGCACCCTCGACGTGGACGCCCTCGTGCTCGGAGTCTTCGAGGACGGCGAGCTCGCAGGTGAGGCAGGCTCGGTCAACACGGCGGTGGGTGGACGGCTGAAATCGGTGGCCGCCCGCGGCGATATCGCCGGCGAGGCCGGCAACACGCTGCTGCTGACGGATATGCCGGGCATTAAAGCCACCCGGGTGCTGCTGGTCGGCCTCGGGACGAAGAAAAATTTCGGCCGCAAGGCCTGGCGCAAGACCGTGACCACCGCCACCGCCGCGCTGGCGCAAACGCGCATCGCACGCGCGGCTCTCGCGCTGCCGCGTCCCGCGGCGAAAGAGCTCGACGACTACGAATTCGGCCGAGCTGTAGCGGCAATCGCCGGTCATGGACTTTACCGCACCAACGACATGAAAACCGGCAAGAAGCCCAAGCCGCCGGCGCTCCAGACCCTCGTGGCGGGGCCGGTGCAGGGCACAGGAGTGGCCGCGGCGCGGCGCGGCCTTATCCATGGCGCGGCTATTGGACTCGCCACTACCCTGCAGCGCGATCTCGGCAACCTGGCGCCGAATATCTGCACGCCGACCTATCTCGGCGAGCAGGCCCGCGCCATCGGCAAGAGATACCCGGCCGTAAAAGTGCAGGTGCTCGATGAGGCGGCGATCGCTAAGGAGAAGATGGGCTGCTTCCTCGCCGTCGCCCAGGGCAGCGATCAGCCGCCGCACTTTCTGGTGCTGGAATATCGCGGCACGAAGGCCGGCAAGAGCGGGCCTGTGGTGCTCGTCGGCAAGGGCATCACCTTCGACACCGGCGGCATCTCCCTGAAAGACGCCGGCGGCATGGACGAGATGAAGTACGACATGAGCGGCGCCGCCGCCGTGCTGTCTTCAGTGACGCTGGCGGCCGAATTGAAGCTGCCGCTGCACCTGGTCGGGCTCGTGGCCACCTGCGAGAACATGCCGAGTGGTGGCGCGGTCAAGCCCGGCGACATTGTCACCAGCGCCTCGGGACAGACGGTGGAGATCCTGAATACCGATGCCGAGGGCCGCCTGGTGCTCTGCGACGCCCTGCACTACGCCCGGCGCTTCAAGCCGGCCGCCGTCATCGACATTGCCACGCTCACCGGCGCCTGCGTGGTGGCGCTGGGGGCGCATCACAGCGGCCTCATGAGCAACGATGACGCGCTGGCCCGCGAGCTTGTCGCCAGCGGCGTGCGCGCCGACGACCGGGCCTGGCAGCTGCCGGTAACCGAGGAGTACGGCGAGCAGCTCAAGAGCAATTTCGCCGACATGGCGAATATCGCCGGACGTGAGGGTGGCGCCATCACAGCCGCGGCCTTCCTGGCCAAGTTCGCACAGGGCCTGAAATGGGCCCACCTGGACGTGGCCGGTACCGCGTACAAGGGCGGCAAGGACAAGGGCAGCACCGGCCGTCCGGTGCCCCTGCTGGCAGACTTTTTGATCAATCGCGCGGGACGCTGATACTCTTCGATCGATGGAGAAGGCCTACGCGCCGCACGAGATCGAGCGGCGGATTTACCAGCACTGGGAGAAGCAGGGGTGGTTCGCGCCCCACGGCAGCGGTACGCCCTACTGCATCATGATTCCGCCGCCCAATGTGACGGGCACTCTGCATATGGGTCATGCGTTCCAGCACACGCTGATGGACGCCCTGACCCGCTACCACCGCATGAAGGGCGATGCCACGTTGTGGCAGCCCGGCACCGATCACGCGGGCATCGCCACCCAGATGGTGGTGGAGCGCCAGCTCAATGCGCAGGGTGTGAAGCGCACCGACCTCGGCCGGGAGGAGTTCGTCAAGCGCGTCTGGCAGTGGAAGGAGCAGTCCGGCGGCACCATCAGCGTGCAGATGCGCCGCCTCGGCGACTCGGTGGACTGGTCGCGGGACCGTTTCACCATGGACCCGGGGCTGTCGCGCGCCGTGACCGAGGTATTCGTCCGCCTGTTCGAGGAAGGCCTCATCTACCGCGGCAAGCGACTGGTCAACTGGGATCCGGTGCTGCTGACGGCGGTGTCGGACCTCGAGGTGCAGAGCGAGGAAGAAGATGGCCATTTGTGGCACCTTCGCTATCCACTGGCGGACGGCAGCGGCCAGGTGATCGTCGCGACCACGCGGCCCGAGACTATGCTCGGCGACACGGCGGTGGCCGTGAACCCTGACGATGAGCGCTACCAGGCATTGATCGGTCGGAAGATTCATCTGCCGCTGACAGACCGTCTCATCCCCATCATCGCCGACCGCTATGTCGATGCGGCCTTTGGCTCCGGCTGCGTGAAAATCACCCCGGCGCATGATTTCAATGACTACGAGATCGGTCAGCGGCACCATTTGCCGCAGATCAATATCCTCACACCGCAGGCCGCCCTGAACGATGCGGTCCCGGAACGTTTCCGTGGGCTGGATCGCTTCGCGGCGCGCCAGCGCATCGTGGATGAGCTGAGCGCTGCGGGCCTGGTCGAGAAAATCGACCAGCATCGCCACATCGTGCCGCGCGGCGACCGCAGCGGCGCCGTGCTTGAGCCCTATCTCACCGATCAGTGGTACGTGAGGATCGCGCCGCTGGCGCAGCCGGCTGTCGAGGCCGTCGAGTCCGGCCGCACCCGCTTCGTGCCCGAGAGCTGGTCGAAAACCTATTTCGAGTGGATGCGCAATATCCGCGACTGGTGCATCAGCCGCCAGCTGTGGTGGGGCCACCGCATTCCGGCCTGGTACGATCCCAACGGCAAGGTGTATGTGGGCCGCAGCGAAGAGGAAATCCGCGCTCAGCACGGTCTCGATGCCAAGGTCGCGCTACGCCAGGACGAGGACGTGCTCGACACCTGGTTCTCCTCGGCCCTCTGGCCGTTCTCGACGCTCGGCTGGCCGGACAAGACACCCGAGCTTGCGAAGTTCTATCCCTCCAATGTGCTCATCACCGGCTTCGACATCATCTTCTTCTGGGTGGCGCGGATGATGATGATGGGCCTGAAATTCATAGGAGACGTCCCGTTCCGCGAGGTCTACATCACCGGCCTCATCCGTGACAAGAACGGCGAGAAGATGTCGAAATCCAAGGGCAATGTCATCGACCCGCTCGACATCATCGACGGCATCGAGCTACCGCCGCTGGTGGCCAAACGGACCACGGGTCTGATGAAGCCGCAGGATGCGCCGAAGATCGAGAAGGAGACCCGTCAGGATTATCCTCAGGGCATCGCCGCACACGGCACCGATGCCCTGCGCTTCACCTTCGCCGCCCTCGCCTCCCCGAGCCGCGACCTGCGCTTCGATCTCAACCGCGTGGCGGGCTACCGCAACTTCTGCAACAAACTATGGAATGCGGCGCGCTTCGTCACGATGATCGCGGGCGACACTCCCGCGGACTCCACCGCCGCGGTCGAGTACAGCGTGGCGGACCGCTGGATCCGCTCGCGCCTGGGGCACATGCTCCGCCAAGTGGACAAGGCGCTGGGTGAGTATCGCTTCGACTATGCAGCGACGGCTTTGTATGAGTTCACCTGGTATGCGTTCTGCGACTGGTACCTCGAGCTCACCAAGCCGGTGCTGCAATCCGATGTGGTCTCGGCCCCGGCCAAACACGGTACCCGCAAAACCCTGCTGGAAGTGCTCGAAGCGCTGCAGCGCGCGCTGCATCCCTTCATGCCGTTCATCAGCGAGGAAATTTGGCAGCGCGTGGCGCCTCTCGCGGGACGAATCGGCGAGACGGTGATGCTGCAGCCCTACCCTGCCGCCGCCGAGTTCCCTGAAGATGCGCAGGCCGAACGTGAGGTGGCCTGGATCCAGAAAATCATCCTGGCCGTACGACAGATCCGCGGCGAGATGGACATCAGTCCGTCGCGCAAGTTGCCGGTGCTGCTCAAGGGCGCCACCGCGGAGGACTTGGCCCTCATCGAGCGGCACTGGGCCTATCTCGAGCGGCTCGGAGGGATTGAGAGCCTGACGCCGCTCGCTGCGGATACCGTGGCGCCACAATCGGCCACCGCGCTGATCGAGCATCTGACTTTGCTCGTGCCCATGGCGGGGCTGATCGACCCGGCCGCGGAGGCAGACCGCTTAAGCAAGCGACTGACCAAAGCGCAGGCCGAGCTCGCCAAGGCCGTCAAGAAGCTCTCCACGGAGAGCTTTGTACAGAATGCGCCACCGGCGGTCGTGGCCCAGGAACGGGAGCGCGTGAGCGAGTTCGAGCGCACCATCGCCGGTCTTGAAGCGCAGCTGCAACGAGTGCGCAGTCTGCTGCCCTGCTGATGGAAAGCTCGCCCACACAGGGCATGCACCGGGCGCTCGCCGCGCTCGAGACGGTCATTCTTGGCAAGCCGGAGCAGATCCGGCTGTGCTTCGCCTGCCTGCTGGCGCGGGGTCACCTGCTGATCGAGGATGTCCCGGGCGTGGGCAAGACCACGCTGGCGCATGCACTGGCGCACATTCTGGGTCTTTCCTGGCAGCGCATCCAATTCACCAGCGACCTTCTGCCCGCGGACATCATCGGCGTGTCGGTGTTCGACCGCTCGGACAATCAGTTCCATTTCCGCAAGGGTCCCATCTTCACCCAGCTGCTGCTGGCCGATGAGGTCAATCGCGCCAGTCCCCGCACCCAGAGTGCATTGCTTGAAGCCATGGAAGAGCGGCAGATCAGCGCGGATGTCACCACCTACCCGCTGCCCGAGCCCTTCTTCGTGGTGGCGACGCAGAATCCGCACGAGCAGCTGGGCACCTTCGCGCTGCCGGAATCGCAGCTCGACCGCTTTCTCATGCGGGTGACGCTGGGCTACCCCGACGGCGCCCACGAGCGGGAGCTGCTGAAGAGCGGCGAGCGCCGCGACCTACTGCCGCAGATTGCGCCGGCACTCACGCCTAAGGCCGTGATCGCCCTGCAGAGCCAGGTGCGCGCGGTGCATGTGTCGGAGCCGCTGCTCGACTATGTGCAGGCGCTGATCTCGCGCACACGCGAGCGCAGCGATCTCAAACTGGGGCTGTCGCCGCGCGCTGGCCAGGGGCTGATTCGCGCGGCGCAGGCCTGGGCCTATCTGAACGAGAGCGACCGGGTGCTGCCGGAGGATGTCCAGGCGGTGTTCCCAGCGGTGGCCGGGCATCGCCTTGAGCGGCGCGATGCGGCAGCTGGGGAACGTGGAGCAGGGATCGCGCGAGAGCTCATCGAGTCGGTGATCGTCGCGCCCTGATCTAAATGCTGCATGAAGCGATTCCTGCAAAACCGCCTGGCCGCCTGGGTAAAACGCCGTCAGGGTCCCGACGTCTTTCCCGTCACCATCCACCGCCGCCGCCTCTACATCCTCCCCACTCGCGGCGGCACCGCCTTCGCAGCCCTGCTTTTCTTCATGCTGGTGGCCAGCCTCAACTACACCAACAGCCTCGCCCTCTTCCTCACCTTCCTGCTGGCCGGGTTCGCCCTGGTCGCCATGCATCAATGCCATCGCAACCTGCTTGGGATCTCACTCGAGGGTGTAGTGCCCTTTACCGCCTTCGCGGGCGAGCCCGCGCGCCTGCGCCTCGCGCTGGCCAATCGCAGCCGGCTCGCCCGCCACCAGATCGAGGCCGGCGCATTGGAGGAAGACTCTGCCGCCGTGGAGCTACCCGCCGATGCGATCCAGCATCTCGAGCTCTCCTTGGCCACGCGCAAGCGCGGCCTGCTCCCCATCGACCGCATCAAACTCACGACCACATTTCCCTTCGGGCTGTTCCGCGCCTGGACCTGGGTTCATCCCTCCCTCGAGATCGTGGTCTATCCCCAGCCGCGTGGCACCTTGCCCATGCCGGGGCAGGCCGGGCGGCGCTCCGGCATGCGCGCGCAAACCGGCGCCGGCACCGAGGAATGGCTAGGCCTGCGGCCCTTCCGGGACGGTGACTCGCCGCGGCAGGTGGCCTGGAAAGCCTATGCTCGCGGCGCGCCCCTGCTGGTCAAGGAATACAGCGCCGCGGGCTCAGAGCTGCGCCTGTTTGATTTCGAGCAGCTGCCGCAGCTCGACACCGAGGCGCGCCTGGAACAATTGGCCCGCTGGATCGTGGACGCCGAGGCGCGCGGCGAGCGCTACGGACTCCATATCGATGACCGCCACTTCGCGCCCAATCGCGGCCCCGAGCACCGGCACCGTTGTTTGAGCGCGCTGGCGTTCCACGGAATGAGGCCGGTCCCGTGAGCCGCGCACGGGAGGCCTGGCAGCCCCTCGCCTGGGCGGCGGTGGCGCTGGCCGGCGGCACGCTGCTGCATATCGACCGCACGCCCTTCTGGGCCTCGGCTGCCGTGGCGGTTTGCATCGCCTGGCGATTGCTCGCCGCCCGCGGCGTTGTTCCCTTGCCGCGCGCGCCGGCGCGCCTTCTGCTGGCGCTCATTCTGGTGGTCGCCGTGTACCTGCGCTTCCGCACACTCAACGGATTGAGCGCGGGCACGGTGCTGCTCATCGCCATGGGTGCCATCAAGCTCTTTGAGACGAGGAGCGCGCGCGATCGCGGCATCGTGATCGGCGTGTCGCTCTTTTTACTGCTGGCGGCCTGTCTCGATCGGCAAAGCTTGCCGCGCATGCCGCTTTACCTGGCGCAGGCCTGGCTCTGCTGCGCGGCGCTGGCGGTCAACTCGCACGAGGCCCAAGGCGTCACCCGCCGCACGGCGCTGGTCCTGTCCGGGCGCAGCCTGCTGCTGGCTGTGCCGCTGGCCCTGATGCTGTTTGTCTTCTTTCCGCGCGTCGCTGGCTCCTTCTGGTCTCTGCCGCAGCTCTCGCAGGCCGTCACCGGATTGAGCGATACCATGAGTCCCGGCAGCATCTCCTCACTCACGGAGTCCAGCGATACGGCATTCCGCGTGAGTTTCGACGACAAGGCGCCTGCGCCCGAGCAGCGCTACTGGCGCGGGCCGGTGCTGCACGACTTCGACGGCTACACCTGGAGCCGCGCGCACGGGAGCTTCTACCGGCAGGAGAAGCTCGAGTATCTGGGGACTCCCTACAACTATCGCATCACGCTCGAGCCGCACGCTCACCGCTGGTGGTTCGCGCTCGATACCGTGCGCAGCTCGCCGGATCCCAAGGTGTTTCTGACCTACGACCACCAGCTGCTGGCGAACGAGCCGGTGGACAAGCAGACCCGCTACGAGGCGGTGTCCTACACCCAGACCCGTTCCGCCGATCCCCTGTCCTCACTGGCCCATCGCTACGACACCGCCCTGCCGGCCCACCGCAATCCGCGCACTCTCGAGCTGGCGCGCGCCATGCGCGAGCAGGCGGGCACGGATGCCGGCTTCATCCGTGCGGTGCTTGCGCTGTTCGCCGGCCACGGCTTCGAGTACACGCTCACGCCGCCGCGGCTCAACTACGATTCGGTGGATGATTTCCTGTTCAATACACACCAGGGGTTCTGCGGCCACTATGCCTCGGCATTCGTGACACTGATGCGCGCTGGCGGGATACCCGCGCGCGTAGTGACGGGCTACCAGGGCGGTGAGTGGAATCCCATCGGCGGCTTCTACACCATCCGCCAGTCCGACGCGCATGCCTGGGCCGAAGTATGGCTCGACGGCCGCGGCTGGACGCGGGTGGATCCCACGGCCGTCGTCGCCCCCGAGCGTTTACGCCGCGGCATCTACGATCTGCTGCCCAACGCCGGCTCGGCGCCGCAGCGGCTGGTGCACGGCCTCGCCTGGCTGGCGCGTGCCAGACAAAGCTGGGATGCGCTCAATGCCTGGTGGGATGAGAACGTGCTGCGCTTCGATTTCGCGAAGCAGCTCGACCTGCTGCGCCTGCTCGGAGTGGGCGATCCTGATTGGCGGCAGCTCGGCTGGGCGCTGGCGAGCGGCCTGATCCTATGGCTGGCCTGGGTCGCTTGGCATATCAGCCGGCGCGGACGTCCCGCTTCACCGGATCGGCTGGCGCTCGCCTACGGAAAGCTGTGTCGCAAGCTCGCGCGCAGCGGCGTACCACGGGAGGGCTGGCAGGGGCCGATGGCCTATGCCGACGCGCTGGCCCGGCGCCGCCCCGAGGTCGCGGCTGCCGCGCGTCCTCTATTGAGATGCTACGCGGATCTGCGCTTCGGCACCGCACGCGATGACGGAGCGTTCAGCCGCGCGGTGTCTCGCCTGCGCGTACCCGGCTCAGGAAAATCCCGCCGACGATAAAGAGCAGTGAGATGGAGACGATGGCCAGACGCGAATCGCCCGTGGTGAGAGCCACAACTCCGGTCAGCGTCGGCCCGAGGATGGCCGCAGCCTTACCCATGAGATTGTAGAAACCAAAAAACTCCCCGGCCTTGCCGGGCGGAACCAGCCGCCCATAGAGCGAGCGGGACAGCGATTGCACGCCACCCTGCACCAGGCCGATGACAATGGCCATCACGAAGAACTGGCGCGCGGAGTTGAGAAAGTAGGCATAGCCAGCCACACCCGTGTATACCAGGATGCCGAGGAAGATGCCTGCGCGGGGTCCAATTTTCTTGCCCAGCCAGCCAAAGGCCAATGCCGCCGGAAAGCCGACGAATTGCACCAGAAGCAGCGCCTTGATCAGGCTGGCCTGCGGCAGCCCGAGCGACAGTCCATAGTCCACCGCCATCTTGATGATGGTGTTGATTCCATCGATATAGAACCAGTACGCGATGAGGAACCACAGCAGAACTTTGTCCCCGCGGATGTGCGCAAGCGTGCCTGTAAGCTCCCGCCAGCCGGCGCGGATGGCGGGCCCGAAGGGCAGCGGCGGAGCGAGCCGTTTCTCCCGCACGAAAAGCGACGCCGGAATGGTAAAGACCACCCACCACACCCCGACGCTGATGAACGACCAGCGCACGGCGGTTGCGGCATCCGCGATCCCAAAAAGCGCGGGCCGGGTGACCATGGCGACATTGACCGCGAACAATAACCCGCCGCCGAGATACCCGAGTGCGTAGCCATAGCCTGAGACCAGATCGTAATCTTTCTCCTCCGCGACATCGGTGAGCAGCGAATCATAGAACTGATTGCCACCCCAGAAGCCCAGCGAGGCGAGCAGGTAGAGCAGCGCCGCGGTAACCCAGTCTCCCTTCTCCACCCAGTAGAGGGCCGCGGTCATAGCCGCACCCAGCACAGTGAACAAACCCAGCAGGCGCACGCGCGCACCGCCCTTGTCGGCTACCGCTCCCACCAGCGGCGCGATCAAGGCCACCACCAGGCTCGCAAGCCCGTTGGCCAGTCCCAGCCGGAAGGTGCTCTCGGTCGCCGGTACGCCTGCATTCCAGTACTGTTTGAAGTAGAGCGGAAAGAAGCCGGCCATGACGGTGGTCGCGAATGATGAGTTCGCCCAGTCGATCACCGCCCAGGCGACGATGGGCTTGCGCAACAGCGGGGAATTCATTGCATGAGCCCGCTCATGTCCACGATCGCGGCGAAATAGTCGGTCGCGGCCACCTCCGGTGTCACACCGTTGATATGGATCAGCACGGGGCGGCAGGAGAAATGCTTCGGCCGCTGCAGACAGGCGATTTTCCGCTGGATATCCTCGATGACGCCCGCCCCAATAGGCTTGGCGGAGAAACGGATTTCGCAGACATACAAGGACGAGAACCGGGTTTGAATCATGAAGTCTATCTGGCAGCCGCGCTGCCTCGTGGTCGGAGTCTGAAAATAAGGATTCTCGGTCACGATGCTGTTCTCATCGAGCTCAAGGGCCCGATGCAGCGCCAGCCGGCTGCCCAGCACTAGATTCTCGAACTGCAATCCCATGATCGCCGGCCATTCGGGCAAAGCCTCCAGGGCCTTGAAGCGATAGATGTCGCGGTCGATGCGGGTCAGGTTGCGCTGCATGTATTTAAGATAGAACCGGATATAGTTATCGCTCAAACGATACCGGCTCAGTCGCGGCCTGTCGAGCGCGCTCTTGATATCCCAGGTGTAATCGCGCTTGATGAAGCCGGCGACGTTGAGCTCCTGAAGATATTCGCTGATCCGGCCCGTGGGATTCGCGTTCAGGGCGCCGGTGATCTTCTGATTCTCTTTCGGCCCCAGGAGCAATGTCGCCACGAGCTTTTCATAGAAGGGACTCTCGTGCAGGAACAGGTCGTGGAAGATTTCCTTGAACTCGGTCACCAGGAGGCCGCTGCGCACGAAGCACAGCCGCTTGATGTTCTCCTCGGCGGGAATGGCGGGATCGATTTCCTCGAGATAGCGGGGAACGCCGCCCGTGACCGCCAGAATCTTCGCTTTTTCATAAGCGCTGACGTTTCCTTGGTCCTCGGGCCAAAACGATGCGCAGTCCCTGAGCGGCAATTCCTCCAATGTGAGCTTCAGGGAGATGCGGCCCCTGAACGCGCGCGAGGCGACGATGTTCTTCTCGATCCACATCGAGGCCGAACCGCATAGCACCATGATCAACTCGTCGTTCTTCTTGAACTCGCTGTCCCACGCGGTCTTGAGCTTGCCGAGAAAGTCCGTGTCCTTCGAACCCATCCAGGAAATCTCATCCAGCAGGATGATCACGCGCCCCCGGGCGGTAAGTCTCGCCAGGTGGTGGAAGGCGGTGCTCCAGTCGTCGAAAACGACCGGCGGAGTGTCAAAGTGCACTGCGAACTGCCGTGAGAACTCATTGAGCTCGCTCTCGCGGGTGGTATGCCGGGTGGGCTGCAACCCGATGAACTGCAGATAGCGGTGGGGTGTCGCGAATTCCTCGACGAGCCGGCTTTTGCCGACACGGCGCCGGCCGCGAACCACTAGCAGGCTCGCGGTTTTCTTCCTGAGGAAGCGCTTGAGCTCCTTGAGTTCCGCGACTCGACCGACGAAACGGGACATAGTGAGTGGGACTTGAAAATGACAAATGACGATTTGAAGTCCCAAAGAGGGTAGCCGATTCGGGACTTGAAATCAACATTTGTCATTTTCAAGTCCTGCAAGGCTACGCCTGCGCTCCAGATCTCGAGTCCCGAAGATTCGAACCAGGGCGGACCGCGCCTGGAAGCTACTGCGCCAGATGCTCCCGAGTCTCGCGGAATTGAATCTGTGGCCAGCGCTCAAGCGTCAGCTCCAGATTCACCCGCGACGGCGCCAGATACACCAGCGCGCCGCTGTGATCGATGCCTAAGTTATCGTGAGCCTTGACCCGGAACTCCTCGAGCTTGCGCTCGTCGCCGCAATACACCCATCGGGCGGTATAGACATTGATCGTGTCGAACACGCACTGCACGCCGTACTCGTCCTGCAGACGGAACGCCACCACCTCAAACTGCAGCTGCCCCACTGCGCCCAGGATCATGTCGTTGTTGCGTAGCGGCTTGAAAAGCTGCGTTGCGCCCTCCTCGCACAGCTGCGCCAGTCCCTTGGCCAGCGCCTTGGTCTTGAGGGGATCTTTGAGCACGGCGCGGCGAAACATCTCGGGCGCGAAATTCGGAATGCCCGTGAACACCAGCCGCTCACCCTCGGTGAAGGTGTCGCCGATATTGATAGTGCCGTGGTTGTGCAGTCCGATGATATCGCCGGCATAGGCCGATTCGGCCTGCGAGCGGTCCGAGGCCATGAAGGTCAGCGCGTCCGCCACCCGCACTTCCTTTGCGAGCCGCACATGATGCAGCCGCATGCCGCGCGAGTACTTGCCCGAGCACAGGCGCATGAAGGCGATGCGGTCGCGGTGCGCAGGGTCCATATTGGCCTGGATCTTGAACACGAAGCCCGTGAGCTTGTTTTCCAGCGGCTCGACCACCCGCTCGCGCGCCGTGCGCGGCAGCGGCCCGGGCGAGTGCGCAGTGAACGAGGCCAGCAGCTCCTCCACGCCGAAATTGTTGATTGCCGAGCCGAAGAACACCGGCGTCTGCCGCGCGGCGCGGTACTCATCGAGGCCGAAGGCATCGGTGGCGCCCTTGACCAGCTCGATCTCATCGGCGAAGGCGGCGGCCATGTCGCCGAGGAACTCCTGCGCCTCGGCGCTTTGCAGCCGGTCGATCGCCAGATTCTCGCCCACCCGGCCGCGCTCGCCGGCATTGTAGGCATAGATGCGATCCTCGAGCAGGTGGTAGATGCCCTTGAGCTCGCGGCCCATGCCAATGGGCCAGGTCACCGGCGCCGTGCGGATCTTCAGCACCTTCTCGATCTCATCCAAGAGCTCAATGGGCGGGCGCCCATCGCGGTCCAGCTTGTTGATGAAGGTCATGATGGGCGTATCGCGCAGCCGCGTCACCTCCATGAGCTTGATGGTGCGCTCCTCCACGCCCTTGGCGCAGTCGATGACCATCAGCGCCGAGTCGACCGCGGTTAGCGTGCGGTAGGTGTCCTCGGAGAAATCCTCGTGGCCGGGGGTATCGAGCAGGTTCACGATGGAATCGCGATACGGGAACTGCATGACGGATGAGGTCACCGAGATTCCGCGCTGCTGCTCGAGGCGCATCCAGTCGGAGGTGGCATGGCGGGCGGCTTTGCGACCCTTCACCGTGCCCGCCATCTGGATGGCGCCCCCGAAGAGGAGCAGCTTCTCGGTCAGCGTGGTCTTGCCGGCGTCGGGGTGGGAGATTATGGCGAAAGTGCGGCGCTTGCCGATTTCTTCCGATAAAGAGCTGTCGACCATGAATATCCGGGACTGGTGTGGATTCAGCGGTGAATGCTAGCGGATTTCGACAGGTCGTGACTGTCTCAAGCGTCTTTTTGTAAATCCGCCCGACGCCTCGCGGACATTAATGTCATCAATTGCGGGAGTTTCTTCTCCACAAACGCCTTGATATGCGCAACGGGCTCCGGCTCGATGGCATCCGCCACATGCACTTCATATCGCCTGGCGACTTTACGTCCCGCATCGGATAAGGCCATGGTCTCAATACGCGCGATATGACCTAAGGCCACGGGCCGGCGGGTTTTATTCGCACCGGTTGACTCCTGCGAAGCGATGTCGGCCAAAAACTTGCGTGCCGTTCCGATAGCCGCACGCAACTGCGCGATACCGTGCTCATCCTGCTTTTCGGGAAGTCCGTACACATTTTCAAGCCGGCCCTGCAGAACATCCAGCGGATGCATGACGCGAAACTGCCCCGCTGCATTCTCGGCCGGCACCGAACGCTCGACGATTGCCTGGGTCGTGATGTCACCGAAAACGCGAAACATCACGTCAATATTGATGTAAGCGCCGTCTGAGAACTCCTTTAGAACCTGTCCCTTCAGTAGTGTGAGCGCACGTTTACTCGGGAACACGGCCTTGGCGCCCAAGCCACGCGCGATGCGCGTAACATCCGCCCGTGTTCCTATCAAGTCGACATCCTTGGTGATCGCGATTGCAGGCGTCGGAATGTCGTAGTAGGCCGTCCAGAAAGCCAAGGCCTGTCCTCCCACCAGAATCATCTTTGTGCCGGCAAGCTTCAGAATCTGCTGCAGCAGTTCCGGGGTTACTGAAACTTCCTGCGGCGCGGTCAAGAACGCCCTTACTTGCGCAGCTCTGGGAAGAGCACCTTGGTTTGACGGGCGAGCTCGACAGGAAACAGGTACATGCTCTCCTGTTTGGCCAAGCCGAGTTTAAGCATCAGCCGTTCGCGCGCACGCAAGTCGCCATGGAGAAGCTCCAACACTTGTGCGGTCGTCACGCCGGTCGTCTCTATAGCACGTCCCAGCTGCGCCCAATGCTCCACCTGCTGCGCTAGCGAGCGATGCACCTTTTCCGCGGTCGATTCGGCCAGGGAGTAAAGACTGTCGGATATTCGTATGGATTTAGCCATGAGTAGCAATATATCGCATAATGTCGCATATCGCCACAATCGGTGAATTCAGGCAACCGCCAAGGCCGGTGGGGGATTTTGAGTAGCCGCCGGGTCCGCCTGCACCGCCGCGCGAAGCTCCTTGCGAGCTGGCATACCCGATGCCAAACAGGCTCCGCAAGAAAATCGCAAGTAAATCAGACTCTTATTGCGGACTTGCTATTTTATGGGCTACGACTCCATGACACCGGCAACAAGGGGCTGGCCCCTACGCCCGCTTTGTAATGCCTCCGCCGCCAGCGCGTATATAGTGCATGATCTTCGAAGAGGCGCCGCCGACCGGGTTGATGGAGTGGGCCGCAAGCGCCGAGCTCGACTGGGATGCGCTCTACACGGATCAGCTGCCTCGGGTGCTGAATTATTTCCGCTTCCGTTTCGGCCGCCATGTCGATGCCGAAGAGCTGACGTCCCGCACCTTCGAGAAAGCCTGGCGCGCCCGTAACCGGTATCGCGAGGATCTCGCGGGGTTCTCGACCTGGATTTTCAGGATTGCCCACAATGTCGGCATGGATTATCTGCGGTCGCAGCGCAATCATCTGCCGATCGATGCCGCGATGGACAATGAATCCGGGAAAACGCCGCAGGGCGACGCGGAGCACGATTCGAATCTGGCGAGGCTGACGGAGCTTGCCGCGCACTTGCCGCAGCGCGAGCGGGAGCTGATTGCGCTCAAGTACGGTGCTGAAATGAGCCATCGTGACATCGCCCGACTCACCAGCTTGAGCGAGTCCAACGTAGGCGTGATTCTGCACCGGACCGTACAGACGTTGCGCGAGCGGTGGTAACGATGGAAACGCGCGACATGAACGATGAATTCCTGCACCGGATCCGCGTGCGGCCTCAGTCCCGGTTCGCGAGCGAGCTCAAGATGAGGCTGGACCGACCCGCAACTCCCTGGGAGCGGTACATGTCAGGCTATATCCATGTGAACGATCCGATCTCCCACCGCAGCCTCGCGCTCTTTGCCATCGTCGGGTTGCACGCGGCATTTATTTTCGCCTTGGCGAATGGGCTGGTGCAAAGAATAACAGTCAGTAAATCCATGCCAATCGTTGCGGATTTTCCTCAGGTGGAACGCCCCCCTGAAGAGGCGCCGACGCTGCCCCAGCCGAAGCTCGAGACATGGGCGATACCCGTGCCGGAGCCGCCGGTGCCTATCGACTACATCCCCGATGCGCCTGCGGGATCGGCCATCGATGATTCACCCGCTCCGGTGCAGGGCGGTGTAGCGGCCGAAAACAGCGGCAGCTCTTTCGCACACGCCGGCATCGGCAGACATTTCCCCAATCCCGACTCATTCTATCCGGCGGCCGCCATTCGCCAGGAAATCGAGGGCAAGGCCATCGTGCGGGTTTGCATCGGCCCGGACGGCAAGCTCGCGCAGGCGCCCCAGATCGCGCGCAGCACGGGGAGCCGCCTGCTGGATGAGGCCGCGCTGCAACTGGCGCACGCCGGTACTTATGTCGCAGGCTCGCGCGACGGCGTGCCGATCGTGGACTGCTTCAACTTCCTGACGACGTTTCAGATCAAAAACAGACGGTGATGGACTTTTGCGGCTCTTTAGACGGGTCGGCGGTGTTGATCCCGCAACGCCAGTTTGAACACCGTCGCATCCTCCCTCCCCGCCACCGCCTGGTAGTACCCCTTCCTGATCCCCACTTGCTCGAACCCCAAGGACTGATACAGCCGGATCGCAGTCGTGTTCGTGGGCCGTACCTCGAGAAAGGCCTCCGCCATGCCGGCCGCGCGGGCCCGGTCCAGCATGTAGTTGAGGAGTCTGCGGCCAAGTCCATGACAGCGGAACTCCTGGGCGATGCATAGATTCAAAATATGCGCCTCGCCGGCTCCCACACTCATGATCGAATAGCCGATGACGGCCTCATCGACGACCGCAACGCGGCACACATATCCCACGCGTACACAGTCGCGGAATATCCCCTCGCTCCACGGGAATTGATAAGCCATCCGCTCGGCCGCGGCCACCGCCGCCACGTCGGCCTCGGTCATGGGCCGGATCGCCACCTCGGGTGACAGGCTCAGCAATTCATAGGCGGCGGCCATCAGGAGGCCTGCATCGGCAGCTTCTGAAAGAAATCCCGCGCGAATTTGAGATCCTCCCAGGCCTTGCGCTTCTCGCCCGGCGAGCGCAGCAGATAGGATGGATGGTAGGTGACGATCAGCGGTGTGTTGAATTCGCCGAAGCGGTGCACCTGGCCGCGCAGCCGGCCGACCGGCATGTCGGTCCGCAGAAGATTCTGCGCGGCGATGCGGCCCACCGCCAGAATCAATTTCGGCCGTATCAGTGTGATCTGCCGCGTGAGATAGGGAAAGCACGCCGCCACCTCCTCGGGCTGCGGGTCGCGGTTGCCGGGCGGACGAGACTTCAGAATATTGGCGATGTAGACCGACTCGCGCGTAAGGCCGATGGCTTTCAGCATGGCATTCAGCAATTGTCCGGCGGCGCCGACGAAAGGCTCGCCGCGACGATCCTCCTCGGCGCCGGGGGCCTCGCCGATCACCATCCAGTCGGCTTGTCTGTTGCCGACGCCGAACACGGTCTGGGTGCGGGTGGCATGGAGGGCGCACTTGGTGCAGTTCTTCACTTCTGCCTTGAGCGCATCCCACCCGGAACCGTCCGCGATCGCACTCCGCGGCGCGGCGGCTGAAGGCAGTGGGAGCGTGACTTCAACCGCTACGGTTTCCGGCGTGCCCGCCGCTGCCGGCGCCACCGCGGCTGCCGTGCGCGCCACCCACACATCCACCCCGATGGCCCGCAGATACTGGTTGCGCGCCGCCGCGTCCATCAGTGCGCGCCCTTCACCGCCCGGCGGATGCGCCTTGCCATCCACAGCACGGGCGCCGACAGCGCGTAGGTCGAGAACATCGACAGCAGCAATGTCGAGGGCTCGCTCGCGACAAGCACGAAGAAGAGCGGCACCAGCAGGATGTAGATGAATTTGACGCGCTTGTCCGGATCGAACTGCTTGAAGCTTGGGTAGCCGAACCGGCTCACCATCAGCGCCCCGGCCATGGCGGTGATCGAAAAGGCGGCGATCAGTCCGGTTAGTCCCGGCTCGCGCCAGCTGCTCGAGAACCACACGAACCCGGCAACCACCGCCGCGGCGGAGGGGCTGGGCAGGCCCTCGAAGTAGCGCTTGTCGGCCGTGGCCGCGCGCGCATTGAAGCGTGCCAGGCGCAATGCCGCGCAGGCCGCGTAGAAAAAGCAAGCAAGCCAGCCGAACTGACGCCACAGATGCCCGAAGTCGGAGATGCGCGCCACGCCCCACTGGTAGGCCACGATCGACGGCGCAAGACCGAAGGACACCATGTCGGCCAGGCTGTCGAACTCCTTGCCGAAGGCACTTTCCGTGCGGGTGGCGCGGGCAATACGTCCGTCCAGGGTGTCGAACACCATGGCCACGAAGACGGCGATGCCCGCCGGCTCGAAATGATGGTCGATGGCGGCGATGATGGCGTAAAACCCCGAAAACAGGCACCCCGTGGTCATGAGGTTGGGCAGGAGGTAAATGCCCTTGCGGCGGGGACCTGTGTCTGCGGTTTCGGTTTCCATCGGGCGGGAGTCTAGCATCGCACGCCCGGTGCCTTCCCCTTGCTAAGATGCGCGTCCCATGAAGCTTTCCCAGTACCCCTTCAATACCGTCCGCGAGACTCCGGCCGAGGCCGAGATCGTGAGCCACCAGCTCATGCTGCGGGCGGGCCTGATCCGCCGCCTCTCGAGCGGGCTTTACAGCTGGCTGCCCCTGGGCCTGCGCACCCTGCGCAAGGTGGAGGCCGTGGTCCGCGAGGAGATGAACCGCGCCGGGGCGATGGAGCTGCTGATGCCGGCGGTGCAGCCTGCAGAGCTCTGGCAGGAGAGCGGCCGCTGGGAGGAGTTCGGGCCCCTGATGCTGCGCCTCAAGGACCGCCACCAGCGCGATTTTCTGGTGGGACCGACGCATGAGGAGGTGATCACGGATATCGCCCGCCGCGAGATCAAGAGCTACCGGCAGCTGCCGGTGAATCTTTACCAGATCCAGACCAAATTCCGCGACGAGGTGCGGCCGCGCTTCGGCGTGATGCGCGCGCGCGAGTTCATCATGAAGGATGCCTATTCATTCCACATGGATGAGACCTCGCTGGGCGAGGGCTATCGTGTCATGTACGAGGCCTACTCGCGCATCTTCACCCGGCTGCAGCTGAAGTTCCGCGCCGTGCAGGCGGATGCCGGCGCCATCGGCGGCGATGTGTCGCAGGAGTTCCATGTGCTCGCCGACTCGGGCGAGGATGCGCTCGCGGTGTCGGACGGCGATGACTACGCGGCCAATGTGGAGCGGGCCGAGGCGCTGCCATTGCTTAAGGAGCGTGCCGCGCCCAAGGAGCCCCTTACCCGCACGGCCACGCCGGGCAAGGCACGTTGCGAGGATGTCGCGGAGCTCTTGAGGCTGCCGCTTGAGCGCACGGTGAAATCCATCGTACTCGCCGCGGACAAGAAAGGCTCGCCGGCGCAGATCTGGCTGCTGCTGATCCGCGGCGATCACGAGCTCAACGAGGCCAAGGCCGGCAAGATCGAGGGCCTGGGCCAGGGCTTCCGCTTCGCGAGCGAGGCGGAGATCCGTGAGTTCTTCGGCTGCGAGCCGGGCTACCTGGGACCTCTCAAGACGCACAAACCGGTCCATGTCGTGGCCGACCGCACCGTCGCTCGCATGAGCGACTTCGTCTGCGGGGCCAATGAGAAGGACTTCCATTACACCGGGGTCAACTGGGACCGCGACCTGCCGGAGCCTGTCGTGGCCGACCTGCGTAAGGTGGTGGCGGGCGATGCCAGCCCGAGCGGCAAGGGCCGGCTCAATATTGTACGGGGTATCGAGGTCGGGCATGTGTTCCAGCTCGGCCAGAAGTACACCCGGGCCCTGAACGCCACGGTGCTGGATGAGGGCGGCCGGGCCGTGTTCCCCTACATGGGCTGCTATGGCATCGGTGTGACGCGCGTCGTAGCCGCGGCCATCGAGCAGAATCACGATGAGCGCGGCATTATCTGGCCGGAGCCGCTCGCCCCTTTCCATGTCGTGCTGGTGCCCATCAATGCGCAGAAATCGCAGCGCGTGCGCGAGACCGCCGATCGGCTATACGAGACCTTCAATGCGGCCGGCATCGAGACGCTCTATGACGACCGCGACGCCCGCCCCGGCGTCAAGTTCGCGGACGCGGAGCTGCTCGGCATTCCGCATCGTGTGGTCGTGGGTGAGCGCGGCCTCGATGCGGGCGCTCTGGAATACCGATCTCGCCGCGACACCGAAAGCCAAGAGTTTCCCCTCAACGATGCGCTCTCTTTCATTCGCTCGCGTTTGTCTCGCTAGCTTAGGTCTGGCCGCCGGCGCGGCCCACGCCGACCAGCAGCGCGATCCGCAGCTCAAGGCCGTGGTTGCGCGCGCCATTTCTCAGGCACAGTGCTTCGTCGACCATTACGAGTCCGCGGTCTGGTACAAGATGATGGAGCCCAAGCTGCGCGGGCAGGTGAAGGATCAGGCCGAGCGGCTCGAGATCCTGAGATTGGTGTTCTGCGAGGCGCAACGTCCTGGCGAGCAGCGCCTGCCGCCGGGCCTGGTGATGGGCCTGATCAACGTGGAAAGCCGCTTCGACCGCTGGGCGGTCTCCTCGGCCGGCGCGGTGGGACTCATGCAGGTGATGCCCTTCTGGCCGGAAAAGCTCGGCATGCGCCGCTACGAGCTGACACGCGCCGAGCCCAATATCCGCATGGGCTGCGCCATCCTGCGCTACTACCTGAAGATACAGCGCAACGATGTGGCCAAGGCGCTGCAACGTTACAACGGCAGCTATGGACGGCGCGACTACTCCGATCTCGTCATCAATAGCTGGACACGCTGGAACGGCGCAGACGATCTGGGTCTCGCCAAAGCCGCATCGTGATTGTCAGGCCGCACGATCCCAATCGCCCGGCTCGCTGGGAAGCGGACGTGCGGAGGCGGCGGTGCGCGGCAACGCGCTCACCCGCGACGCGGCCGGCGCCTGCGCGGATGAGGCGGGCTCATGCAGCGTGTGTTGACGCGCGCTGGGCTGGCGCACGACGCGCGCGATCTCCTCCGCGGCAGCCGCGAGGAATAGCAGGGTGGAAGCGATCACACTTACCAGAAACAGAAAAGTCGCCATGACTCAATTACTCCTTTGCAAAAATTCGTCTGTCCAGCGTGCCTGTGCAAAAGCAGGCGACGCCGGTTTAGTGTGCCAGCCCGCGATGTCGCGAGCATGACAGCCCAATGAAGCTATTGTTGAAGAGGCCGCCGCAGCGGCCGAATCAGTCGCGCGTGCAGCACACCTCGCCCTGCGGAGGGCGACACATCGACGCGAGCTGTAGATAAAAGATCGTGTTCATAAAAAATCCAGGCGCTCCTTGCCAAGGGGTGCGCACTATAGGGATTTCCACCGACGATGTGAAGTACCTTTTCACACTTTTCTCATGCCTGCGGCATCGTCGACCGGCGTATCTGTTGCACAACAGCGACGATTCGCCCATCCTGACGCATTAGTGTCATACTGCGTTGCGTCATGGCCTCCCAGCGCCTCATCAAGAAATATCCCAACCGGCGGTTGTACGACACCGTCGAGAGCCGCTACGTCACACTGCCGCACTTGCGCGATCTCATTCTGAGACGCATCGATCTCACCATCGTCGATGCGGACAGCGAGGCGGATGTCACGCCGGGGGTGCTACTGCAGGTGATGGTGGACATGGAGCTGAATGAGGGAGCGCGGATCGATCGCAATCTACTATTCAGGCTGATTCGCGCCATGGCGAGAACCCGGGCCAGGACCCGCCGCAAGAAAACCGGATCCAGGAAGACCGGCCGGACCCGCTCGCGCTGAGTCGGGCGGCGCCCGCCAATCCTCATGGCCGAGATCCTGGTCCTCTACTACTCCCGTAATGGTTCAACCGCCGAGCTCGCCCGTCAGGTGTGCCGGGGAATAGAGAGCATCCCAGGCGCCACGGCCAAACTGCGCACGGTTCCCCCTGTCTCCGCGCAAAGCGAAGGCCCGCCGCAACCCGTGCCGGCAAGCGGCGCCACCTACGCCACTCTGGAAGACCTGCGCCAGACTGACGGCCTGGTGCTCGGCAGCCCCACTCGCTTCGGCAACATGGCCGCGCCGCTCAAATACTTCCTCGACGGGACTGGAACCCTATGGGTAAGCGGCAGCCTGGCGGGCAAGCCTGCCGCGGTGTTCACCTCCACCAAAACTCTGCACGGCGGTCAGGAGACCACGCTGCTCTCGATGATGCTGCCGCTGCTTCACCATGGCATGTATATCGTGGGCCTGCCGTACACCGAGCCGGCCCTGAATCAGACGCGCTCGGGCGGCAGCCCCTATGGCGCCTCGCATGTGGCCGGCACCGATAGCGCCACCGCGCTCACGGAGGATGAGAAAGTGCTGGCGCAGAGGCTCGGCCGCCGCGTGGCGGAGCTGGCCGTGCGGCTCGACTCTACTCGCGTAGCACATCCCGGATAAAGGGAATGGTCAGGCGGCGCTGAGCCACCAGCGCCGCCTCATCCAGTGTGTCAAGCAGCTGGTGCAGGCTGCGCATATCGCGGGGATAGCGGCGCTGCAGCCAGCGGGCCGTATCCTCGGGCAGCTCGAAGCCGCGCACCTGCGCGTGCTGCTGCAGGGCGGCAATCTGGCTGGTCTCATCCAGCGGACGGAGTTGGAAAATCGCCGAAGCGGCGAACCGCGAGCCCAGGTCAGGCAAAGCCCACGGCAGCAGTGCGGGCGGCGCGGCGGCGCTGGCAACCAGACGGGCGCCACGCTCCTCGATTTCCCGGAACAGGTTAAAGAGCGCTCGCTCCCAATCGGACCGGCCCGCCACCCGCTCCAAGTCATCGCAGCAGATGCAGTCGAGATTGGGCAAGCCCTCGAGTACGCCAGCGCCGAGAGGCAGTAACTGTGCCAGCGGGAAGTAGCCCGCGGGCGAGGCGGCGCTCGCCTCAACACAGATGGCCTGCAGCAAATGACTCTTGCCCGTTCCTTGAGGTCCGCAGAGCCAGGTGATGCCACGGGTCTCGCCGCGCGCCACGCGATGCAAATGCTGCACGGCCTCGGCGTTGGCGGCCGGCAGAAAGGTTGCGAACACGGCGCGATCGGGGATGCGCACGCCCAGGGGGAGCTGGCGCACCTCAGGAGGCTTTCGCGTCGGCGGTCCAGGCACGGCGCGCGAACACCAGGAAGTAGTCGGCGCCGGAGAGGACCGTGGTGATGAAGGTAAGCACCGCCAGAGCGGACAGCACCTCAGCGGGGGGCAGACCGGCGGCGGCGTGGAACATGACACCGAGAAGATAAGAAAGC